>Ga0265298_10008489_pt1 | contig 12336 bp, 8 predicted proteins | sample AusTroGonzalo_MG_3_FD_193486 | JGI IMG/M metagenome (GOLD analysis project Ga0265298, IMG submission 193486) | Bovine rumen microbial communities from tropical cattle in Woodstock, Queensland, Australia - Gonzalo_01 | ecosystem: Host-associated > Mammals > Digestive system > Stomach > Rumen ... | reverse complement strand
TTACCCACGCAAAAGTTTTTAAAGATATTGTTGAGGGTTTCTTGAGGGGTGATCTGGCCGCCAGTGATATCGGAAAGGGTATCGAGAGTGAGGCGGAGGTCTTCGGAAAGGAGATCGCCACTGAGATTATTGTTGAGGCCATTGATGACGCGCTGGAGGTGTTCGTTGGCACGCAACAATGTATCATAATGTCGTACATTGCTGACAATAATATCAGAGTCGGAGAATGTAGGGATGTCGGCGGCCTGGTAGATAGCAGATTCGAGTGCATCAAGGCCTGTACCATATTTGGCGGAAATAGTAAGAAATGAATGATGAGAGATGAGAGATGAGAAATGGCGATTACTATCAAGGTCGATTTTATTATGAGCAACTATAAGCGATTTATCCTTGCAGCGGTATTCCATATCCGCTAACTCTGATTCGCTTGGTTCTGTGTCAATAAGCCATAGGACGATGCGTGCTTTCTCAATTGCTGCATAGGTACGCTCAATACCTATCTTCTCCACCTCATCGGAGGTCTGGCGAATGCCTGCGGTATCGATGAAACGGAAGGTGACGCCATTGATGTCGATGGTGTCCTCAATGGTGTCACGGGTGGTGCCATGGATGTCGGAAACGATGGCGCGATCATCCTTCAATAGGGCATTGAGCAGGGTGGACTTACCTACGTTGGTCTTGCCAACGATGGCTACAGGTATGCCTTGCTTGAGAGCCTGTCCTGTCTCAAAGGTCTTGATAAGGCGCGTGATATGATGACGAATCGTTTTCGTCAGTTCAAGGAGTTCGCTGCGATCTGCAAACTCAAGGTCTTCGTGGTCGGAGAAGTCGAGTTCAAGTTCGAGGAGCGAGGTGAGTTTAAGGAGTTGTTTGCGCAGTTGTGAGAGTTCGGATGAGAAATGTCCTCGGAGTTGACTCATCGCCATTTGATGGGTAACCTTATTGGTGGAGGCGATGAGATCGGCAACAGCTTCTGCCTGCGACAGATCCATCTTGCCGTTAAGGTAGGCACGCATGGTAAATTCGCCTGGGTTAGCCATGCGACAGCCGCTCTGCACGAGTATTTCCAAGACTTTGTTTAAGATGTAAGGAGAGCCGTGACAGGATATTTCAACGGAATCTTCTCCTGTGTAGGAATGAGGAGCTCGGAAGATTGTGACAAGGGCTTCGTCGACGATTTCTTGGGGTGATATGAGGCGGGTAAAGTGAACAGTGTTGGCTACGGCAGAGCCACAGTCTACAGAACAGATGGAACTAACTATGGAGAAGGCTTTGGAACCACTGATGCGGATAATACCTAAAGCGCCACCAGAAGCTGAAGCTAAAGCACAGATGGTATCGGTCATTCGTTGGATAAAGAGTAATGGAGTTAAGTAGGAAGAGATTGGAGAGCGTAAGCGAGTTCGTTAATGTCGGCCTCGGTGGTAGCCCAACTGGTGACGAATCGGCAGAGTGTATGGTTGTCATCAACACGTTCCCATGTTTCAAATGCGAGGGTCTGGCGCAAGTGCTGTATTTGATGTGTTGAAAGTACGACGAACTGCTGATTAGTGGGCGAACCGGAAAGTGTGAGCCCTGCTTTTGTGAACAAACGTCGCATTTGCATGGCCATATTAATGGCGTGGTGGGAGATTTGGTAATAGAGAATGTCGCCCCCTCCCTGTCCAACAGGACTGAAGAGCGCATCGAATTGTGCGCCTGCCAATCGACTTTTAGCCAAGAGTGCTCCGTGCTGCTTTATAATATTGAAGAAATGGCGGGGAGCATTGTTTCGGGGGAACACTACGGCCTCTCCACACAAAGCACCTATCTTTGTACCTCCGATGTAGAACACATCGCAATGTCGGGCCAGCCACGGCAGGTCGAAGTCACACTTATCAGACATTAGACCGTATCCAAGACGTGCTCCGTCGATGAAGAGTGGCACCTCGAACTGTTGACATAACGCATATAGATCTTGCAGTTCGTCTTTACTATAGACGGTGCCCATCTCAGTAGGGAATGTAATGTAGACAATGCCTGGGATGACCATGTGCTCGTAGACAGGGTCGGCATAGAAGCGTGTATGGAAGGCCTCAAGGTCTTTTGCACTCATTTTCCCGTTGTGTTGTGGTAAAACAATGATTTTATGGCCATTAGCCTCAATGGCTCCTGACTCATGTACATTGATGTGACCGGTATCTACGGCAATGACACCCTCATAGCCTGTTAACACACCGTCAATAACGGTGGCATTAGCCTGAGTGCCGCCTACGAGAAAATAGATGTCAGCATTGGGACACTGGCATGCCTCACGTATTTTCTGGCGAGCTGACTCACTCCACTCGTCGAAGCCATAGGACAGACTCTGTTCGCCGTTAGTCTCTATCAATCGGCGCAGCACATCGGGATGGGCGCCGTTGTTATAGTCGCTTTCAAATGACGTCATTTCTATTTCTTTTTTGCCCAAGTATTGGCAAGTATAACGAAAAATTCATATTCTCTCAAGAACCTTTTCTATAAGGGTGTCAATACTGTTCTTGTACTCGGTATTCATCTCGGTAGTGTAGCGGTTGGCAATGACAATGCAACAGGTCATCGCGCGATGGCCGAGAATGGATGCGAGGCCAGCAAGGGCACTGGATTCCATTTCGAAATTACAGATTCTCATGCCGTCATATTCGAACGCTTCAATCTTTTTATTCTGATGTGGATCTTCTATATCAGCACGTAACACGCGCCCCTGTGATCCATAGAATCCTCCGCATGAAACGGTGTATCCACGCACCATGTCACCCTGTACAATTTGATTGATCAAAGAGTTGTCGGCAATGGATACGTAAGGTGCTCCCTTGACGGGATTCCATTGCATGTGTTTCTTGAAAGCCTCTTCCATCTGCAGGTCGCATACATCATTACGTGCTGCGTAATAGTTGAGCAGACCATCCAAGCCGATACTCTTAACCGATGCCACAAAACTGCCAATAGGCGTAAAGGGTTGTAAACCACCGCAAGTGCCAATACGTACACAGGTGAGTGTACGGTGTTCGTCTTTTTCTGTACGTGTCTGATAGTCAATGTTGGCCAGTGTGTCGAGTTCATTCATGACAATATCGATGTTATCACATCCAATGCCATGTGACTGAACAGTAATCCGTTTTCCCTTATAGCTGCCTGTAATCGTTCGGAATTCCCTGTTTTGAACGTCGTATTCTTTCGTGTCAAAATGTACTGCTACTCTGGGCACACGTTCGGGATCTCCAACCAGTATTACTCTGTCTGCCAATTGCTCAGGCTTTAGGTGCAAATGAAAACACGAACCGTCAGCATTGATGATGAGTTCAGAATTAGCGAATACCTTTTTCCCTTTCATAATTAGTAGTATTTGAGTTTTATTTGAGTTTAAGCTCAGAGTTTCTGATACTTTTCTCCAGCTGTTTCACAACGAGTTCCAATTCGTAGTATTCGTTTTCGTTTCGTTGTATTTCATTTTCCATTAAATCTCGTTCTGCTGCCGAAGCCTTGGCATACTCTTCGCGTGACTGCTCCAATGCTTTGTTCAGTGCCTGCATCCGTTTCAGCTTTTCTTGCAATTCGGCGTATCGTTCACGATTGTCGGGCAACTGAAAATCAGACAACTCATTGTAAGTGAGGTTGTCATCAATATGGAACACTATTTCTTCCGTATTCTTCCTCTGTCTTGCCTGTGCAATTTTCTTCACTCTGTTCAGTGCACGTTTCCGTTGCTGTCCGTTACCCCACGTGTCTTTAATACAGTCTATTCTTGCCAGACTTTTCAGTGTTGCATCATCATAGTCGTCGGGGTCGTAGGAACGTCGGGTAGGATTGGGAATAAAGGTATATACACACACCATCCCTTCCGGCTGTCTTCTGTCGGTGACAAAATAACCTATAGAGTCCAATTCGTCAATGGCATACATATAGTCGTTGGCTTCGGAGTTGAAAGGCATCCCGATATTTTCCGGCTTTAGAAACTTTCCTGTCTCCGAATCGAATCGCGTCATATATATATCGTAACCACCCAAGCCCTCAGTGCTGGTCGAAGCAAAATAGAATGTAGTGCCGTCGGTCATCATAAAGGGGTAGTTCGTCTGCCCATCGCTGTCCAGACCGTCTAAGAGCGTTGGCTTGCTCCATTCACCTTCTAACAGGTCGCTGGTATAGAGCTTTCCGCTATGAGAGAAATAACATTTGTTACCCAGTTCGTTTTGATAGACAGTGCCATCCTGATACCCTTTCTTGCCGAAGAAATCGGCGGCTTTTGCCAATGTGCCCGTCTCCGGGTTCAGGTGCATTCGAGTCAAGAATGCATCTTTGTTCACAACCACGCTGTCAATGAACATTATCTTTTGTGTGGCTGACAGCATTTGTACGATTTTAGGGTCTTCTGGTGCCTTTTGCTCTACATGCACAACCTTTTTCTTGACGGTTGTCTTACGCTTCTGGGCCGTTGCTGTGATAGTAGTCATGGCCAGCATCAGTACTACGATAAGGGATATTCTTTTCATTGTTTTTCTGCTTTCGGTTTCTTTTTTCGGCAAAGGTAATGAAAAGATTTTAAAAACGTTGATGATTAACATAGTTTTATTATTTATCTGCGTTATTTCGTGCCAAAGATCTAATGACCGTTTGAATATTATAAGCAGAGCTGGAACGGGTACAAATTACCGTTCCAGCTCTACTGGTTTGTTGTCATAGGGTAAGGGAACCCTCTACGACGAATACCGAATGAGAAAAGACTTGCAGCGTTTACTCCGGTTTCATGTTTGTGTAGACAGTCTGCACATCGTCGAAGTCTTCGAGTCGCTCCACCATCTTGTCGATGGTTGCCCTTTCTTCTGGGGTAACGTCTTTCAAATCGTTAGGAATGCGGGTAAACTCAGCACCGGTTACTTCAAAGCCTTCTGCTTCCAGATGCTTCTGTATGTCACCGAAAGACTTCGGGTCGCCATAGATGGTGATTTCGCCCGTTTCCTCGTCTTCGTCAAATTCATCTTCCACTCCATAGTCAATCAGGTCAAGAATCATCTCGTCCATGTCAAGTCCTTCTTTCTTCTTGAAGGTGAAGACAGCCTTGTGGTCGAAAAGGAACGAGAGTGACCCCTGCGTACCCAGGTTTCCGTTGAATTTGTTGAACACCGAGCGAACGTCGCCGACGGTACGTGTAGTATTATCGGTGAGCGTGTCAACGAAGATGGCCACACCATGAGGTCCATAGCCTTCATAGGTCACTTCCTTATAGTCGCTCTGGTCTTTTCCCATGGCGTTCTTGATGGCGCGCTCAATATTGTCCTTTGGCATGTTTTCGCGCTTGGCATTGGCAATGATGGCACGCAGTGCAGGGTTCATGTCAGGCTCAGGTCCACCAGCCTTTACGGCAATGGCTATCTGTTTGCCTATTTTTGTAAATGTCTTGGCCATGTGGCCCCATCTCTTCAGCTTTGCAGCTTTACGATATTCAAATGCTCTTCCCATAGTTATAATTATCTTTATTGATTACTATTTACGTTATTACTGAATAAAGAATTAGCGTAGCTCTGCTCCCAGCTGTTTCTTAAGATTTGCGATGAGCTTTTGCATAATGGCGTCGATTTGAGCATCGCCCATGGTGCGCTCCGGGTCTTGCAGAATGAAGTTTACGGCATAGCTCTTCTTACCGGCCGGCAGACGGTCGCCCTCGTATACGTCGAACAGCTCGACACGCTTCAGCAGTTTCTTTTCTGTGTTGCGTGCAATCTGCTCTATCTGCACAAACTCCACACTTTGGTCAATGAGCAGGGCGAGGTCGCGGCTCACGGCAGGATACTTGGCCACTTCAGTGAAGAGTACCTCGTTCTTGCGGGTTGCCTTCATGAGCTGTGTCCAGTTCAATTCAGCATAATAGACGGGACTGTCAATGCCAAATTGCTTGAGTAGTTTCTTTTCTACGATACCCATCTCTGCCAACAGTTTTCCGCTACGGCTTTCAATGGCAGTGCCAGCTGTGAATACGGTGTTCTCCGATTTCTTGCGTATCGTCTGTTGGGGTTTAAGGCCAATGCGTGAAAGGATATTCTCAACATAGGCGGCCAGCTCATAGAACGATGCGTCTTCATTCTTATGTGCCCACGATCCTTCCACACGGCGGCCAGTAATGAGTAACGAAGTGTGTTGCTCTTCTTTGTAGGCTTTCATGGGATCGTCATCGTTTTGGCGTTCGGGATCGTAGAAGTAGACGTTGCCAAACTCAAACAGTCGCAGGTTCTGCTGACGGCGGTTAGCGTTGTGGCGTATACACTCCAGTCCACCGTAGAGCAGCGTCTGTCTCATTACGTTCAGGTCGCTTGACAGCGGATTCATGATGTGAACAAGTGAAGAGTGAGGAGTGAGGAGTGAAGAATTTGCTTCCGGCGTCCCTTCATTTTCATAGTAGGCAGCCTTAGTCAGCGAGTTGTTGAGTATTTCGTTGAAGCCTTCACCCACCAGTTGCTCGGAAACAAGGTTCTGCAGCTTGTGTCGGCGGTCTTCCTCGCCTTTTATGACGAGCGACGATTTAAGCTGAGTGGGTATTTCTACATTATTATATCCGTATATGCGCAGAATATCTTCCACCACGTCGCAGGGGCGCTGCACATCAACGCGGTAGGCAGGCACGTCAAGCACTAAACCGTCGGCCGTCTCACTCATTACCTTCATCTCAAGCGACTGACAAATGCTCTTTATGGTCTCTGTAGGAATCTCCTTGCCAACCAAGGAGTGTACATAATTGTAGTTCAAGTTGACGCGGGCATTCTCAATGGGCGACGGGTATACGTCACGTATCTCCATCGAAACCTTTCCGCCTGCCAGTTCCTTGCAGAGCATAGCAGCTTGTTTCAGGGCATAGATTACTCCATTGGGGTCAATGCCGCGTTCAAAGCGGAACGACGCATCGGTTGACAGTCCATGCCTGCGAGCCGACTTGCGTATCCACGTTGGGTGGAAATAGGCACTCTCCAGTACCACACTATGGGTCGTTTCATAGGTGCCGCTACCTTTGCCGCCGAACACGCCGGCAATACACATCGGGTCTTCTTCATTGCAGATGGCCAGATCGCGGTCGCTGAGCTGATGTTCAACACCATCGAGTGTCTGGAAGGGTGTGCCTTCAGGCAGCGTTCTTACCACAATCTTATTACCTTTCACCATATCTGCATCGAAGCAGTGCAACGGCTGACCGTAGGCCATCATAACATAGTTGGTAATATCTACAATATTGTTGATGGGGCGAAGGCCAATCACTCGCAACTTTTCCTGCAGCCATTTCGGCGATTCCTTTACGTCACAATCAGTTACGCTTACGCAGGCATATCGTCTGCAGGCTTCTGTATTCTCAATGACTACGTCAATGGGTAAATTGTTGTTATCTACGGTAAAACCATCGGCACTTGGGCGATGGAGCGAGGTCTGGTAGCCGTTCTGCTTTAGCCAGGCATAGAGATCGCGTGCCACGCCCCAATGCGAAAGTGCATCGGCACGGTTGGCGGTGATATCCACCTCTATAAGCCAGTCGCTCTCCAAATGATAGTACTCGGCAGCAGGCGTGCCTACGACCGCATCATCAGGCAGCACGATAATACCTTCATGTGAGGTTCCCACGCCTATTTCGTCTTCAGCACAAATCATGCCGCACGACTCCACCCCGCGCAGCTTCGATTTCTTTATCACGAACTCCTTGTCGCCGTCGTAAAGCACACATCCCAAGTCGGCCACAATGACTTTCTGACCGGCAGCTACGTTAGGCGCACCGCATACAATCTGGCTCGGCTCGCCGTCACGTCCTAAATCAACCGTGGTCACATGCAAGTGGTCGCTGTTGGGGTGGGGGACACAGGAAAGCACTTTTCCGACATACAGCCTCTTAAGGCCGCCTTTGATAGTTTGTACTTCTTCGAGAGCATCAACTTCCAGACCAGTGGAAGTCAGGGCGTCGCACACCTGTTGTGGTGTGAGGTCGAAGTCGACGTATTCCTTCAGCCATTTATAAGAAATGTTCATCTTTTGGATTTACTATTTAACGATTTACTATTTACGATTTATTTAAGTTTCTTAAGTTCCGCAAGGCCGATGCCGTAGGCATCTGAGAGGGATAGCCAGCCGTTTTAACGGCTGGTAATCGTAGATGCGCAGCAGGCGTGCCGTAGGTACGCGACAAAAGACGGCGCAAGTCGCGTACCTACGGCACGCATTCTCTTCGCGTTCTTGTCCCAGCCGTTAAAACGGCTGGCTATCTCTGTCATGCCCCTACAGGGCTGTTGGCTGCGCATTTTCATGCTTGCGAAATTTGAATTTATTTGTCAATTGGTGAATTCGGGCGCAAAGGTACTAAAAAAAATAGGAAATGCGTGCACACTTCGTCAATTTTATACATTCTTTGCACAAAAAGAACGGATGATGCCCTGCTCGCGGTGGACGACACGCACTTCTATGCCGAACAATTGGTGCAGGTGTTCGGCTAAATGCTGTGCACAGTAGACTGAACGATGCTGTCCGCCGGTACAGCCAAACGAGAACATGAGCGAAGTGAAGCCGCGCTGTATGTATCGACGTACATGGGCATCGGCCAGTTTGTAGACACTTTCAAGGAAAGTGAGAATCTCGCCGTCGTCTTCCAGGAAACGGATAACAGGTTCGTCTAATCCCGTTAGCTTCTTATAGGGCTCGTAACGTCCGGGATTATGGGTAGACCGACAGTCAAAAACATATCCGCCACCATTGCCGCTGTCATCGGCCGGTATGCCCTTATGATATGAGAAACTGTATATCCTCACCACCAATGGGCCGTTGCCGTCGTATTTTGAGAAAGTGGCAGGACCGTCTTGCGGATGGGCATTGTAAGGATTCACGGTAGTGGTTCGATAGCCGTCAGCACGGGCCACCGGCTGCTCTTCCATCATTTTGAACTGTGGCAGCTGGCACATTTGCTTCAAGACATCAGCCAGGTAGGGATAGTTACTCCCAATACTCCGCTCTCCACTCTCTTCCGACAACAGCTCGTTCAGGTTACGTATGGCCGGGGGTATGCTTTCAATAAAATGCCGCTTGCGCTCGAAATAGCCCCGAAAGCCGTAGGCACCCAGCACCTGTAGAATGCGGAAGAGAACGAAGAGCGACAGGCGGCTGACGAACTGATGGGTAGATGGCACTTCCGTGTATTGCTTCAGCGCTTGATAATATTCGTAGACCAGCTCACGCCGCAGCTTGTGTGAGTATCGTGCTGATGCCTGCCAGAGGAACGACGCCAGGTCATAGTAGTATGGTCCGCGGCGTCCACCCTGAAAGTCAATGAAATACAGGTTGTCTGCTTCCGGAGACTCAGTAACCATGATGTTACGTGCCTGGAAATCCCTGTACATGAAGCACTGTGTATTGTCGCCACCGGAAATCAAGTCCTTGGCTAACAGACGGAAGTCGGCTTCCAGCTTCAGCTCGTGGAAGTCAAGCTCAGTGGTTTTCAGAAAACAGTACTTAAAGTAGTTCAGGTCGAAGAGCACGGCGTCTTGATTAAAACTCGGCTGCGGATAGCATTGCGTGAAGTCCAGTCCGCGGGCACCCCGTAGCTGGATGTTGGGCAGCAGGCGGATCGTGCGCCGCAGCAGTTCCTGCTCGGCCAGCGTATAGCGCCCCCCTGCCTTCCGTCCGCCGCTGATGGCATCGAAAAGCGTGAGATGGCCTAAATCCTGCTGCAGATAGCGTAGCTCATCGTCGGTGGCGGCGAGTACCTGTGGCACAGGCAGACGGCGCTGCCTGAAATGGCGTGAAAGATAGATAAAAGCATGGTTCTCATCGCGGCTGGTGCCTATACATCCCACCACGCTGTTACCGTCGGCGTCGGTCAGACGATGATACACCCGGTTGCTTCCTGCACCCGGCATTGCTTCAATGCTTACAGGCTCCGCTCCTTTCCAGTTGCGGTATAGATCTAATAGTTTTTTCATAATTGCGGTTGCAAAAGTAATGCAAAAAATGGAAATGACCAAATGAATGCTGTAGAAAAAAATCATTATAATGCACAAATAAATTTGGTTATTCGCTTGCTTCTTTGTACCTTTGCAGCCAATTATCCAAACTAAAATCATTATTTGTATGTCACAAGTCATTCAAAAGACGCTGCGCGACTCCGCAGCCATGCGCTGGACAGCCTTGCTGCTGCTGGCACTTGCCATGTTTTGTTCGTACATCTTCATGGACATTCTGTCACCCATCAAGGATTTGATGCAGGAAACGCGCGGCTGGGATTCCACGGCTTTCGGAACCATGCAGGGTTCTGAGGTTTTCCTTAACGTGTTCGTGTTCTTTCTTATCTTTGCCGGTATCATTCTCGACAAGATGGGCGTGCGTTTCACAGCTGTGCTCTCGGCAGCAGTCATGTTGGTCGGAGCGTGCATCAAGTGGTATGCTGTCAGCGATGCCTTTATCGGCAGTTCGTTGGAAACATGGTTCACCAACAACCTGAACTATATTCCTGTGTTCGAGGAGCTTGGCGTGTCGCCCTTCTATGAGGGCATGCCTGCCTCGGCCAAGTTTGCCGCTTGCGGGTTCATGATTTTCGGCTGTGGCTGCGAGATGGCAGGAATCACCGTAAGCCGCGGAATCGTAAAGTGGTTTAAAGGCCGCGAAATGGCATTGGCCATGGGTAGTGAGATGGCGCTGGCACGCCTTGGCGTGGCCACCTGTATGATTTTCTCACCGTTCTTCGCACGGTTAGGTGGTGTGGTGAGTGTCAGTCGTTCGGTGGCCTTTGGCGTGGTGCTTCTGTGTATCGCCCTCATCATGACCATTGTCTACTTCTTTATGGACCGTAAGCTTGACGCACAAACGGGCGAGGCAGAAGAGAAAGACGACCCGTTCAAGGTCTCCGACATCGGCAAGATTCTTTCCGACAGCGGTTTCTGGATTGTTGCGCTGCTTTGCGTGCTCTACTACTCGGCCATCTTCCCCTTCCAGAAGTACGCTGTGAACATGTTGCAGTGCAACCTCACGCTGACGCCTCCCGATGCCCACTCTTTCTGGGCTTCATCAACAGTCACCATCGTGCAGTATATCATCATGCTTATTGTGGCAGCTGCCGGCTTCGCCTCTAACTTCCAGAAAAAAGCCAACCCGAAGTACGGTCTGTTGGGCATCTCCATCATCGCTCTTGTCGTCTACTGCTACATGGGGTATATGCGGCAGTCGGCAGAAAGCATCTTCGCCGTCTTCCCGCTGTTGGCCGTGCTGATAACGCCGATTCTCGGCTCCTATCTCGACCACCACGGCAAGGCTGCCTCGATGTTAGTGTTAGGAAGCCTGTTGCTCATAGCCTGCCACCTGACGTTTGCCTTCGTACTGCCCATGTTCAAGGGCAACGACCTTGGCGGCATCATCATTGCCTATGTCACCATCCTGGTGTTGGGAGCATCGTTCTCCTTGGTGCCAGCATCGCTTTGGCCTTCGGTTCCCAAGCTTGTCGACGCCAAGGTCATCGGCTCGGCCTACGCCCTCATATTCTGGATTCAGAACATCGGGCTGTGGCTCTTCCCCCTGCTCATCGGTAAGGTGCTCGATGCCACCAATCCCAATGTGACCGACCCCACGAAGTTCGACTACACCGCGCCGTTGGTCATGCTGGCCTGCCTCGGTGTTGCTGCGCTCATCCTCGGCTTTGTACTCAAGGCTGTCGACCGCAAGAAAGGCATTGGTCTTGAACTGCCCAACATTCAGGAATAGCTGCTGTTCCCGGTTATGGAGAAGGTTATCCTTGGCATCGACCCCGGCACCAACATCATGGGCTACGGACTGCTGCGTGTGTCTACGCAGCCCAGTCGTGCCGAGATGATGACCATGGGAGTAATCGACCTACGGCGCTTTGCCGACGGTTATCTGAAGCTTGGCCATATCTTTGAGCGCGTCACCGGCATCATCGACGAGTGGCTGCCCGACGAGATGGCCATCGAAGCACCCTTCTTCGGCAAGAACGTGCAGTCCATGCTCAAGCTCGGCCGGGCTCAGGGCACGGCCATCGCTGCGGCCATCCACCATAGCGTACCCATCCATGAATATGCTCCAATGAAAATAAAGATGGCCATCACCGGCAACGGTGGCGCCTCGAAAGAGCAGGTGGCAGGTATGCTGGTGCGGCTACTGAAACTCAAGGCGGAAGACATGTCGAAGTTCATGGATGCCACCGATGCGCTGGCGGCTGCCTACTGCCACTACCTTCAGATGGGCAGGCCTGAAAGCACGGTTAAATACCATGGCTGGAAAGACTTTGTAAACCGCAACCAAGAAAAGATCTCAAAACGCAGGCAATGAGCAGAATAGAAATACGCAACGGCG
>Ga0265298_10008487_pt1 | contig 12337 bp, 13 predicted proteins | sample AusTroGonzalo_MG_3_FD_193486 | JGI IMG/M metagenome (GOLD analysis project Ga0265298, IMG submission 193486) | Bovine rumen microbial communities from tropical cattle in Woodstock, Queensland, Australia - Gonzalo_01 | ecosystem: Host-associated > Mammals > Digestive system > Stomach > Rumen ... | reverse complement strand
AAAAGAAAAACTCCCGCCGCAACGGCCCCCAGAACATATTTTCCAAAGACAGTCCGTTCTTCCTGTAAGTTTTGACCGAAAAAGGACGAGCCTCTGCGAGCGGGAAACTGCGGCGGGTCCACACACATAAATTTCGTATAGTGTCTCACACATAGTCAATCTCCGGTCCTAATCTATCATCTACCTTTGCTCCATCTCGTCGCGCGTGATTTTGACCTCTTTGGGAAGAGTAGGCGTGAGGCTCAGGAAAAAAGCCATGGCCTTCTCCGCCTCATCCTGACGAGCAGGCTCTAGAGAAAACCTTTTCAAGTATTCTCTGACCATTTGATTCAAACTGGTATCATGCCTCTTCGCGTATTCCCGCGCCTTAGCCACGATTTCATCAGGTATCGACAAAGTCACATTCATTCGTGTGCCTCCATACTTGTATACACATAATATAAATGCGTTCTCCTTTTTGCCAACATTCAAGACATTACGCATAGAGACAATTGCAAACAGCAGGGCAGGTCTTATATTATTTTTCGTTCCAAAAATCATCATTTCTTCCACCTAAAATCACCATTGGAAACAACAAGGATTTTGATTATGAAAGACTCACGCAAGGTTATCGAAGACACCATCCGGGGCTTCCGCGACAAGTACGGATTGTCCTGGAGCGACATTGTCATTGGCACTGGTGGCGATGTGCTGGAGGCCCTGACCAACCAGAAGGTCCTGTACTGCAAAGAATTTCGTCCTGACTTCATCGCCTTTGAGCCAGAGAGCATCGCCGAGGCGGACAGCATCGTCGCGGAGTTCCAGGCGGATGGCGCGAAGGTCGTGCAGGAGAAGCGCTTTGGCGAACGGATTTTTCTGTTCGCGTTTTCGATGAAAGTCCCAATTCCCATCGGCCCCCTGCCCCCGCTTCCGAAGGTTCCAAACTGGGAGCAGCCGTTCCCCGTGCACAAACGCCTTAATTCCGCGACGACTCCTGGCGAGAAGACACCCTTCTGGTTCAAAGGCGAAATCTACCGCCTGGACAACATCGGCGGTGACCCGCTCCATCAATTGGGCAAGAAAACCAGAACCTGCAACATCCGCCGTGAGGCCGATGACAAACTGATAGCCGAGAATATCTTCCCGCACCACTACTTCGCCTTTGCCTTCGTCTGGAAAGACCGTTGCTACTGCTATGCCGAAAACGACAGCAACCAGCATCATCTTGACTATGTCTATTCCGATGACCTGGTGCACTGGTCGCAGCCACAGACCGTCATCGACCTGACCGACCTCGGCCAGTCCATTTTCAACAACAGCGTGACCTGGGACGGCAAGCGCTTCGTCATGGCCTGCGAAACCAACGATTCCTCCTATCCGATTTTCACGCCCAAGTTCCTGGAATCCGATGATCTCATCCACTGGAAATTCATCCCGAACGCCATGTTTGTCCCTGACCGCTACGCTGGCGGACCAGCCCTCTACTGGAACCAGAACGACGGATACTACTACTTCTGCTATGTCGACCAAGTGCTGCATCCGACGGTGCACCGCCTGTATTATCGGAACTCCATCTCCCGTTCCCGCGACCTCATCAACTGGCAGGACCCGCCAGAAGGACGCGCCATCGTGGTGCCGGATTTCAATTTCCGCCCCTTCCCTGACGACTACCCAGACGTCTACGAATTCAACACCAGCGACGTCGAGTTCATTGAGGATAACGGCAAACTGCGCATCTATTTCTCTGGCGGCAACCAGTTGGGCGTCGGCGACGACCAGACCGCCGAACGCGAGGGAACGCTGCAGGAAACCCTGTCCTCGTTCTTCAAATAACCGCTGCTCACGCGAAATTCGGCCATGAAGATTCCCGTCAGAGCGACATACGACCTGCTGATTGGCGGCGGAACGTCTAACGCCGTGGAGACTGCGGTGCGGGAAAGCCGGGACGGCAATAAACAAAAGGCGTGATTATCATGGACATCAAACTGGATTTTTCGGGATACGTGGCCATCTGCACAGGCGGAGCCAGCGGCATGGGGCTTTTGACGGGCCAGAAATTCGCGGCTTCCGGAGCCAAGGTGGTCTTGTGCGATGTCAACGGAGTGGCCGTGGAGGCGGCGGCCCAGGGCATCCGCGACCAAGGCGGACAAGCCATCGGCATCTGCACGGATATCCGCGATTACGCGCAGATTGACCAGGCGGTGAAAACCGCCCTGGTCGAATTTGGCCGCATCGACTATCTCATCAACGCGGCTGGCGGAGCCTCCAGCAGAATCTTCCAATGCACCGATGAATTTCGAGACCGCGACCCGGAAATCCTCTCCTGGGGACTGGATGTGAACCTGAAGGGAGCCCTGCTGTTCGACCGTGCCGTCATCGGCCAGATGATAGACCAGAAGCACGGCGTCATCATCCATTTCGGCTCGGTTTCCGGCGAGGAACCGGCTCCGGGCTGCCCAGACTACTCCGCCGCCAAATCGGCAATGCACGGCCTCACCAAATCTCTCGCCGCCTACGGCGCTCCGCACAACGTGCGCTGTTGCTGCGTCATCCCCGGCCCCGTCTTGACCAGAGCCGCCATGGCCAATATGAAAACTCCCCTGAACCGCGCGGCGGAACCATGGGAACTGGCTGATTTCATCCTCTATCTCTGCGACGACAAGCACGGCGGCTTCATCACCGGCAGCAGCCACATCCTCGACGGCGGACGCCTCCTGGCCACTTTCTGAATTTGCATTTGCGCGGACAAAATTACCTGAAGATGCGCGGGCTCTGCCCCGCGCAAGATGATTGTTATCGCGCAGGTCTTCGCCATTCGGGCTCGAGCAATATTCCGCAGGATTCCTGCACTCTGCGCTGCATTTCCCGCAACAATATCAGGCAATCCTCTGCCAGTCCCTCGCCGTATGTTTCATTGACAATCCAGTTGGCATGCTGCTGGCTGACGCAATATATTCCAGACTGAAGTCCCTTACAGCCAGCCTGTTCCAGCACTCTTCCCGCCGAAGTCTCCGGGGGATTCCGGAAGACGCTGCCTGCCGAGGCCCCGCGCGGCGTGACGCGCTGGCGGCGCTGCCATTCCTGTCGGATTTTGCGTTCTTCCTCCTGCGGGCTGACGGCCTGAAATTCCAGCACGGCACCGGTCAGCAGGACTTGCCGAGGCACCGGCGACTGCCTGTACCCCCACCCCCCCTGGCCAACCTGCCAGGCCCAGAGCTGCCCAGTAGCCAAATCAAGGCCTTCCAGACTGCGGACAGTCTCCGCGATTTCCTGACCGTTGGCTCCGGCATTCATCGCCAAGGCACCGCCGACAGTTCCGGGAATCCCGGACAGCCCAGCACAGCCGCCATAGCCGTCAGACGCCAATTTCTCCAAGGTACGCCCCAGCAGGGCAGCCGCGCCAATGCGGAACAGTCCGTTGCCAAGCGGCTCGATAGCGGCGAACTGGCCGGCGGCGGCCAGACGAACCATAGCCAGGGGGTGGTTATCGTCATAGCCCAGCATATTCGTTCCCGCGCCCAGTGGGTGCAGAGGTGGGATTTGTCCCGCAACTTGCGCCTGGAGCAGTGCGGCCAAATCATCTGACGTCTTCGGGCGGCAGACAAGCACTTTGCCCTTTCCTGCGCGCAGGGAGGTTATCTTTGACCAGCGCAGCGTCTCCTGGAAAGGCAACGTCTTGTCCTGTGAGGAAGTCATCATATTTCCTGACAATTCACGCCCAGTGAGAGCAGGTTTTCCGTCAGGGAGGTATAGCCACGCTTGATCATCTCGAGATTGCGGATGACGGAGCGTCCCTGGGCGCAGCAGGCGGCGATGACCATGGCCATGCCGGCGCGGATGTCGGGACTAGTCATTTCCACGCCATGCAGGGTTGCCGGGCCGGAAATCACGGCACGATGCGGGTCGCAGACGACGGCGCTTGCGCCCATGGAAATCAGTTTATCGACAAAATACATCCGGCTCTCGAACATCTTCTCGAAAAACAGGACCGTACCTGTAGCCTGGGTGGCCAGGGCGATGAAACTGCTCATCATGTCGCTGGGAAACTGCGGCCAGGGGCCATCGGAAATCACTGGGATGGCGTTGTTCAGGTCGGGAGAGATGACTGGGCGCTCCCGCTGTTCCAGATGCAGGCGGTTGGGAGCCAGTTCCAGGCAGCAGCCGAAACGCTCGAAAACCCGATGCGGCATCCAGTAGTTCGACGGCGAAATAAGCCCCGTCACCTCAAGTTCGCCCCTGGTTGCGGCAGCCAGGGCCAGGTAGCTGACTGCTTCCACATGGTCGCTCTCCACCGTACAGTCGGCTCCGTGCAGGCTCTCGATGCCGTCCACAGTCAGCAGGTTCGTGCCCTGCCCCGTGATGTGCGCTCCCATCGCCGTCAACAGATTGGCGAGGCTAATGACATGCGGCTCGCAGGCCGCGTTGCGGATGATGGTTCGCCCTTCGGCCAGGCAGGCAGTCATGAGGATATGCTCCGTCGCCGTCACGCTGGCCTCGTCCAGAAACATTTCGCTGCCATGCAGACGCGGAGCAGTCCGGACGAAATGATAGCCTTGAGCGGTGGCCTCGACCTCCACACCGAGTTTGCGCAGACCGTAGAAATGCGTGTCCAAACGGCGACGCCCGATGACATCGCCGCCGGGCATGCCGAGGGTAACTTCTCCGAAGCGAGCGACCAAGGGACCTGCAAAGAGGATGGATGTGCGGATAGCCTGGCAGAGCTCCTGCGGAAAGCAATCTGGATGCAGGGACTGGGCGGACAGCGTAAGTGTCTCGCCCTGCCAGTCGCTGTCGGCTCCCATGGCTTGGGCGATGGACAGCATGTTCCTGACGTCCAGGATGTCGGGGACGTTGCGCAGGGTTACTGGCTCCGGCGTCAGCATGGCGGCGGCCAGCATCGGCAGGACGGCGTTTTTGTTGCCCTTCAGACGCAGGCTGCCGTGAATCCTGGCCGGTCCATCTATTTGCAGGCTAATCATAGTGGTTGGTGATATGGGAGGGCCGAGCGTCTGCTCGGCCAAGATGACCGTGGAAAACGTACCAACGTTTGGGTAGGGCGGCGAGACCCTTCGCCGCCGTCGTGACCGTGGAAAACGCTCCACCGCCTGGTAGGGCGGCGAGACCCTGGCCGCCTACCAAACTAGATCTGGGAATAGTAGATTTCCCACAGACGTTGGCTGGCACATTCCGGGGCGAGATTATTGAGCGTAGTCAAGTTCCTCAGTCCCAGGAAATAGATTTGCCCATCGGCGGCAAGCCAAATGTTGTCCAGCAGGAAATTAGGGCAGTAGAGGCCTGACTTGACAAGTTTGCCCAATGCCCTTTCGCCGGCATGAACGGCATCCTGCCGTGCCGTAGCGTCAAATTCGTTGGCGAGAAACTGCCGCAGCAGGCAGCCGGAAGGAATCTGGCAGATAAGCATCCCGCCGTTGGGCAAGAGGCAGGTGCAATGGTCGTTGCTGGCCACGATTTCCGGGGCTGGCAGTCCACTTTCCCGCAACAGGCGATAGGAGTTTAGTTCCGCCTTGACGGCAGAAGTCAACGGATGCAGGCAACCGAGCCGCTCAACCATCTTCCACAGAGTGCGCTCCTCCTCAATCGTAATCAAGAAGGTGACATTAAGATGATGTGGGAAATCGATGAGATGCTTGATACGCCCGCCGTCTTCCGACCAGAGCGGACGCCCAGTCTGCCTGCCTTGGGCAAAGTCGCCGGCCGTCACGTCTTGGCAGTGTGCGACGACATCCTCGCAGCACTTCCAGCCCAGGCGCTCCAGGATTCCCTGAAATTTGGCTTCTGTCCGCAGTTTTCTCATGGTTCAGTAGCGGTAGAAATCAGCCTTGTACGGCCCCTGCACGGGGACGCCGAGATATTCGGCCTGGTGCTCGGTCAGCGTCGTCAGATGGACTCCGAGTTTGCCGAGATGCAGCCGCGCGACTTCCTCGTCAAGCTGCTTGTCCAGGCGATGGACGCCCAGGGGAACCTTGCCTGTGGCGAGTTTCATCTGCGCCAGCACCTGATTGGTGAAGGAACAGCTCATGACAAAACTGGGATGCCCAGTGGCACAGCCCAGATTGACCAGACGCCCGTCGGCCAGCAACAGCAGGGAATGACCGTCGGGGAACACGTACTTGTCCACCTGATTCTTGATGGGCACGCACTTGATGCCAGGAAGCGCCTTCAGCCTCGCCACTTGGATTTCATCGTCGAAATGGCCGATGTTGCAAAGGATGGCGTAATCCTTCGTTTTGAGCATCTGCTCCAGGGTGACGATATCGCAGTTGCCGGTGCAGGTCACGATGATGTCGGCGTCGCCGACGGCCTCGTCCAGCGTCACGACCTGATAGCCGGCCATGGACGCCTGCAGGGCGCAGATGGGGTCGATTTCCGTGACCAGCACCCGTGCGCCCTGCCCCCGCAAGGCCTCGGCGCAGCCCTTGCCCACGTCGCCGTAACCGCAGACCACACAGACCTTGCCGGCCAGCATGACGTCTGTCGCGCGCTTGATGCCATCGATGAGCGATTCGCGGCAGCCGTAGAGGTTATCGAATTTCGATTTTGTCACGGAATCGTTGACATTGATGGCGGGAAATTTCAATTTTCCCTGCGCTTCACGCTGGTAGAGCCGATGCACGCCGGTCGTTGTCTCCTCGGAAACGCCCAGGCACTGCGCGGCAATGGACGACCACTTGTGCGGGTCTTCCGCCAGATGACGCTTCAGGCAGGCCTTGAGGGCGGCGAAATCCTCGGCATCGCCGGCGCAAGGCTCGAGCAGTTGAGGATTTTCCTCGGCATCGCAGCCGAAATGGACGAGCAGCGAGGCGTCGCCGCCGTCATCCAGCAGCAGGTCTGGCCCTTGGCCGCCGGGGAAACACATTGCCTGGTAGGCGCATTCCCAGTAGTCGTCCAGGGTTTCGCCCTTCCAGGCGAAGACGGGGACGCCGCGCGAAGCGACGGCGGCGGCGGCGGAATCGCGGGTGGAGTAGATATTGCAGGAGCTCCAGCGAACCTGAGCCCCCAGGCAGGTCAGGGTTTCGATGAGGGCGGCGGTTTCCGTCGTCATGTGGAGGCTGCCCATGATGCGATGTCCGGCCAGAGGCTTGGAATCGCCGTATTTGGCGCGCAGGGCCATCAGGCCTGGCATTTCCTGTTCGGCGAGTTCGATTTCCCGGCGTCCGAGGTCGGCCAGGCCAGGGTCGGCCAGCCAATAGTTTTCCGTCTTGATGATGCTCATGGATGTAGTTCCTGTAAAACGCGGGTCTTCAGGCTCGCTTGAATGTTCTTGATGGCCGCCTCCGTGGGGGCGGCGCCGATGGTTTCCACAGTGGCAGCGGCCAGACGAGCCGCCAGTTCCCCCGCCTGTGAATACGTCCAGCCGCGCGACAGTCCGTACAGGAAACCGGCGGCCCAGGTGTCACCCGCCCCTGTCGTGTCGATGGCTTTGGCGGGGACGGCGGGGATATGTGTGAGCTGTCCGTGCTCCAGAACTTCCGCCCCCTCGCCTCCATGCTTGACGACGGCGAGATCGCAGCAGTTGGCGAGCAGTTGACGGCCAGCCTCCAAAGTGTCCTGCGCCGTCACGGCGCGGCACTCGCTCTCGTTGGCGAGCACGATGTCGATGTGCTCGGCGAGCAGTGTCGGCCAGTGCGCCTGGAAGGCCCGCGCCAGTTCTGGCGAGCCCAAATCAAGGATGACTTTCACGCCAGCCTCGCGAGCACGGGAAAGGATGCCCTGCACCAGGGGGAAATTGTAGAACGAGTATCCGTCGAGATACAGATGAGAGAATCGCTTCAGCGTCGCGACTGGGAAATCGGCGGCAGTCATCTCGTTATTGGCGCCCTGGCAGGTGCGCATCGTCCGCTCGGAATCCGGCGTGACGAGCGAAAGGCAGGTACCAGTTGGCAGCGTCTCCGACTCCGCCAGCAAATCAGTGACTACCCCAGCCTCAACGAGTGAGCGGCGGAAAAGTTCCCCGAACTCATCGCGCCCGATGTGGGCGCAGAGGGCGCAGTCGCCGCCCAAACGCGCCAGCAGGCGCATGGTATTGGCCGCCGCGCCGCCCGGCATGACCAGGGGCGACGGCAACCTGGCCAGGAGCCTGGCCAGTTCGGCTGGCGGCATTTCCACGGCACCGCCTTTGCCGCCGGGGATTCCGGCCAGAAAATCTTCATCCACGCGGGCGAGGATGTCCACGATGGCCGAACCAACGCCGCAAATCCGGAAATCACGTTTGTCTGGCTCGCCTGGCATCCGTCGCCCAATGCCTCACAAGCCCAGATAACGGCGGATTTCGGCGATTTTATCGGTCTTTTCCCAAGGGAAATTCGGACGTCCGAAATGGCCGTAGCTGGCAGCAGACTCGTAGCACCAGCCCTGTCCAGGATGCTGCAGGTTCAGATGCTCGATGATGGCGCGGGGATGGAAATCGAAGACCTTGCCCTCCTCCAGCATTCTGACGAGCACGGCGTCATCAACCTTGCCAGTCCCGAAGGTATTGACCATGAAACTCAAGGGACGGCATATTCCGATGGCGTAGGCAACCTGGATTTCGCAGCGGCGCGCCAGGCCAGCGGCTACAAGGTTTTTGGCCACGTAACGAGCCATGTAACAGGCGGAACGGTCGACCTTGGATGGGTCCTTGCCAGAGAAGGCGCCGCCACCGTGGCGTCCCATGCCGCCGTAGGTATCGATGATGATTTTGCGGCCTGTGAGGCCACAGTCGCCGTTGGGGCCGCCAATCTCGAAATCATTGCAGCCGTTGATGTGGCAGCAGGTGTTGTCAAAGGCAAAGTTGCGGAGCAGGTCGGCGGGAATGACGTCGGGGATGATTGCCCTGACAAATTCCCTGACCTTGGCCAGAGTGCCGGGCGTGTGCTGCTGGGCAACGACGATATCCTTGACGGCCACGGGATTCCAGTCGCCGTCGTATTCGACAGTCACCTGGCTCTTGGCGTCTGGGCGCAGGAAATCGACCTTGCCTTCATGACGCAGTTTGGCGAGATGCTCAACCAGTCGATGCGCGTAGAACAGCGGCGCAGGCATCAGCTCTGGCGTCTCGTCGCAGGCGAAGCCAAACATTATGCCCTGATCACCTGCGCCCTGCTCCTCCTGGTCATCTGTGGCGTTGTTGACGCCTTTGGCGATGTCCTTGGACTGCGAATGAATCCGCACGTCAATCTGGGCGTCGGCAGCGGAGAAGCCGATGTCGGGAGAGGTGTAGCCGATGCGGGTGATGACGCGCCGAGCGATGTCGCGGTATTCGTCGTCCGTCACGTCGGCGGACGAGGAAATTTCCCCCGCCAGCAGGACGTAGTTGGTGGTGGCGAGAGATTCGCAGGCGATATGGCTGTGCTGCGGGTCACGCTTCAGCAGATAGTCCACCACGGCGTCGGAAATCTGGTCGCAGACCTTATCGGGATGTCCCTCGGAGACGGATTCGGAAGTGAAGTCGAAATGTTTCGTCATAACAACTCCTCAATAGCAAATATGCCGCCAACAGGCAGCATTAATGAACTGTACTGGTACAGTTTGGCTGGCAGGTTCATTCTGAACGGTCCTTGGACACATGACCGCGCATTACACCGCGCTTCGTCTTCTCAATGAAGGCGATAAACTCCTCAATCTCGGGATGCATTGTCACCTTGGCCCTGATTTCTGCCAGGGCATTTGGAGTGTTCAGACCGCCGAAGAAGTAGATTTTGATGGCCTCGCGGACATCATCGCGCAGGTTTTCATCCCAGCCGGCGCGGCGCAAGCCAATCATATTCGGACCGTGGATGCAACCGAACTGGAGCAGGCAGAAAGGCGGTACGTCCTGGCCGAAGGCGTTGCCGCCGCCGACCATGGCCAGGCGTCCGATGCGGACAAACTGGTGGATGGCGCAAGCACCGCTGATGAAGGCATGCCGACCGACTTCCACGCGCCCGGCCAGCAGGGTCGAATTGGCGATGACGACATCATCGGCAATCTGGCAATTATGGCCAAGATGGCAAAGGGCCATCAGCAGGACATTGTTGCCCACGCGGGTGGCACTGCCCTCTTCGGTGCCGCGATGGATGGTCACGTATTCACGGATGGTGCAGTTGTCGCCGATGACAGTGAAGCTTTTTTCGCCATTGTAATGCAGGTCCTGCGGCTCGTCGCCGATGACGGCGCCGGCGTGGATGCTGGTATTCGCGCCGATGGTCGTCCAGCCTGTCAGATGGACATGCGGTCCGATGCGGCAGCCGTCGCCAATCTGCACGTTCTCGTCAACGACCGCAAAGGGGCCGATTTCCACATTTGTTCCCAACTGGGCGCCAGGAGCAATCGCGGCCCGGCTGTCGATTTTGCACGCCATTCGTCTCGTCTCCCTTGGCCGAACTTATTCCAACACCACGCGCTTGCGGCTCTTCTTGCCGGCACGCAAGGTTATCACGCCTTCCACAAAATCAGACTTGGTGACCATCTGCCGTTCATCGGCAATCCTATTGTCATTCAAATAGCAGCCCCCGCCCTTGACAAGACGCCGAGCCTCGCCGTTCGATTGGCAAAGACCCGCCTTCACAAACAGCGTCAGCACGCCAATGCCCTCGCCCAGTTCCGCCTCGGGCAATCCCACGCTGGGAATGGTTTCGGCGGCGGCAGCCACGGAAACGGTGGCCAGGGTGCTTGTCGTCTCAATCTTGCCTTCTGGGTCGGCAAAGCCGAACTCGCCGCCGGCGGCCAGGAAGGCCTTGGCGGCAGCCTCGTGACCATGGGCCAGGGCCGTCGCCTCGTAGGCGAGGATTTCCTTGGCGCGGTTGATGGCGGGCGCGGGAAGAGCCCCCAGCCGTTTGACCTCGTCCATGGGCAGGCAGGTGAAGAAGCCGAGCAGTCTGGCCACATCGCTGTCCTCGCAGTTGCGCCAGAACTGATAGTAGTCGAAAACCGAGGTCTTGTTGGCGTCGAGCCAGACGGCTCCGCCGGCGGTCTTGCCGAATTTCGTGCCGTCGCTCTTCAGGAGCAGCGGGAATGTCGCGCCGAAAACCTCATTGCCATACAGGCGGCGGGTCAAATCCACGCCTGCCACGATGTTTCCCCATTGGTCCTGCCCACCGAATTCGAAACGGCAACCGTAATTCTTGTGGAGGATTGAGAAATCGTAGGCCTGCAGCAGAGGATAACTGAACTCCAGGAAAGACAGCCCTGTCTCCAGGCGGATTTTCACCGATTCCGCCGTCATCATCTTGTTTACACTGAATAACTTGCCAATATCACGCAGGAAGTCGATGAATTTCAGCCCGCGCAACCAGTCGCCGTTGTTGACCATCACGGCTCCATTGTCGCCGCCAAACTCCAAAAAACGCGACAACTGCGCCTGAAGGCAACTAACATTGTGGTCGATGGTTTCGACTGTCATGATCGGCCGGGCCTCGGTCTTGCCAGAAGGGTCGCCAATCATCGCCGTGCCACCGCCGACCAGCGCCAGGGGACGATGCCCGCATTTCTGCAACCAGCGCATAGCCATCACTGGCAGCAGGTGCCCGATGTGCAAACTGTCTCCCGTAGGGTCAAAGCCGACATAGAAGGTCTGCGGACCAGAGGCCAGCAACTGCCGCATCTGCTCCTCATCCGTCATCTGGTACAGAAAACCTCGTTCACGCAGGACATCCCAAGCGTTCATCATCTCGTGTCAGAACTCCCTAAAGAGATGCGCGGACTCAGCCCCGCGCAGAAAAAGAACATGGAGATGCGCAAGTTCCGTCTTGCGCAGAAAAGAACATGGAGATGCGCAAGCTCCGTCTTGCGCAGAAAAAGAACATGGAGATGCGCAAGCTCCGTCTTGCGCAAAAAAGAAAAACGCGACGCCAGCAGTGTTCCATGCCAGAGCCGCGTTTTGCCCGTACAGCCACGATAAAAAAGGTATCAGGCCTGGACGATGTCCTTGACAGTGAGACGGGTCAGTTCCTGGCGATGGCCTTTTTTCACGCGGTTGCGTTTACGGCGTTTCATCTTGAAGACGATGAGTTTCGGTCCGCGCAGATGCTTGGTGATTTCCGCTTTCACGGAGGCACCCTTGACGGTCGGCTGGCCGATGACCGTATTCGCGCCGTCGGAAGTCAGGAGGACTTCGTTGAAATCGACCACGCTGCCGACTTCGCCAGCGATTCTGTCGATTTCAAATTCGGTGCCGACTTCGACCTTGTACTGTTTGCCACTTGTGTTGATAATCGCGTACATTGTATTTCTCCGATTTGGCAGATTGCCTATGTTAAAAAGACATTTAAATAATTTAATGCCTCAAAGGCAATCTTGCAAATTTCCACCAGTGAGTTTTTTGAGAGTTTTGGCAATTTGCCGAAAAGTCGAAAATCAGGAGAGGCGAATCAGACCGTCT
>Ga0265298_10008486_pt1 | contig 12338 bp, 11 predicted proteins | sample AusTroGonzalo_MG_3_FD_193486 | JGI IMG/M metagenome (GOLD analysis project Ga0265298, IMG submission 193486) | Bovine rumen microbial communities from tropical cattle in Woodstock, Queensland, Australia - Gonzalo_01 | ecosystem: Host-associated > Mammals > Digestive system > Stomach > Rumen ... | reverse complement strand
CTGAATAAAGAGGTGATGAAATAATGAAATAATGAATTATTGAAAGTATGAAAAAAATAAGTTATACGCTATTTCTCCTTCTCACCTTCTCATCTGCATACGCCCAGACGGTGAGGGATCTTATCATTCAAAAGCCCGTCTATGCCTCATGTAACTATAACACCTATCCAGACAGCATTCCTAACGACCTGACGCCGTCGCCCGAAGGCAAGAAGCCTTTCTACATCTCGCATTACGGCCGTCATGGGTCGCGCTACATCAGCAGCCGAAGCGGATACGACATCCCCTTCAGGATGATTGCCCATGCCGATAGTGTCAATGAACTGACACCCACAGGTGAGCGTGTATTCGATGAGATGAAACTCGTCATGGCCGACACCGAGAGACGCTGGGGAGAACTCACGAGCTATGGCAAGACCCAGCACCGCAGAATAGCCCGAAGAATGTTGGAACACTTTCCAGAGGTATTCCGCGACGATGCACGCGTCAGTTGTGTCAGCACCATCGTACCCCGATGCATCGAGTCGATGGGTGTCGCTATGGCTGAGATGAAACAGGTAAATCCCAAACTGCGCATCACCATGGTGGCATCGCAGCGCAACCAGTGGTACATGAACCACCAGGACCGTAAACTGCGCAAGAACTATATGACCCCTGAGGCCAAGAAAGCTTACGACGCCTATATCTCCAGCCGACTGGGCAACAGCCGACTGATGGAGCTCATCTTCAAGAATCCCGATATCGTCAAGGAGATTGTCGACGAGGAGAAGTTCAACTACTACCTGATGAAGATGGGGCTCTTCCAGCAGAACACTCACCTCTATAAGAACACCTACTTGCAGGATCTCTTCGAGACCGACGAACTCTACCATATGTGGCAGATCGACAATGTTTACTGGTATATCCAGCACGGTGCCTGCAAACTCAATGGCGGCAAGCAGCCCACCAGCCAGAAGCCCCTGCTACGACAGCTCATTGCCGATGCCGACAGCTGCATCAGGCTCGACAAGCCTGGCGCACAGTTGCGCTACGGCCACGATACGGTGCTGCTGCCACTGGTATGTCTGATGGGTATCAATGGCTTCGATCTGGCTACAGACAACTTCGATGAACTCGAAGAGAAGGGCTGGTGGTGCTCCGATGTCTTCCCCATGGCTGCGAACCTGCAGTTCATCTTCTACCGCAGCAGCCTGAAAGACAAGGATGTGCTCATGAAGGTGCTCCTGAACGAGAAGGAAGCCACACTGCCTATCGCTACAGACTGCGCACCCTATTACCACTGGGCCGATGTTCGTAGCTACTGTTTAGGAAAGCTGGAAAATAATCCCTGATTATATCACGGTTTCATGAACACGAAGTAGACGGCTGCCACCAGACAGAGGGCAGCTGCAGCGTGGTTCCAGTGCAGTTGTTCGTGCTGGAAGATGAGATTGGCTATCACAGCGAACACCACTAATGAGATACACTCCTGAATGACCTTCAGCTGTACAAGGTTGAAGGGTCCGCCGTTGTCTACAAAGCCCAGACGGTTGGCAGGCACCTGACAGCAATACTCGAAAAAGGCGATCATCCACGAAAAGGCTATCACAAGGTATAGCGGCCAATTGGTGGAAACGCCCGACTGCTGGAGGCGCAGGTGACCATACCAGGCGAAGGTCATAAACACATTGCTCATAATGAGCAGCAGAATCGTATAAATACCGTTTGTCATTTCATCATTACATTAAACACATCTATTTGCCAAAGTAGTCCCTGACCTTCTCCCAATTCACATCAACCACCTCTGCCGGCTGGTCAAAGTCGGTAGCAGAGACTTTCTGGTTCTTGATGTCGAAACGAACCACAATTCTATCCTCTACACTTACGCCAGCACTCAAAGAGTCGAGGCGAATGACATCGAAACGGTCATCATCATTCTTAGAATCCATGAGACACTCTCCGTCTGTCTTCAGATACCATGTCAGCGTGTCAGTGTCATTGACGTCCTGCTCTATGGACCTGACCGTCACCATAGCCGAATTCTTCACCATATTGAACTTTTGATTGTGAAAGAAGATTGCACCACCGATAGCCGCGCCGATGAACACAGCACAGACAACAGGCTGCACCAGACAACCTATGGCAAGGCCCTTCCACCGTCTGCGAAAATATCCATACAGGGGAATGACCGTCGATATGGCGATGACTATGGCGCCAAAAACGACCACAAAAAATGCTATTGATAAAAGTTCTTCCATAAAAATGTCTGTAAACTATAAACCGTAAACTATCCCCTTACTTCCTCTGTATAGCGAACATGGTGAGGTCGTCGCTCTGCTCCGCATCACCCACGAACTGTCCGACGGCTGCGCTCATGGCAGCGATGAGTTCCTGCGGGTTGTTGCCAGCAGCCTTTGCTGTGTCCATCACCCGATCCATTTCGAATTGATTATGGTCGATGTCCTCGGCCTCGTTCAGACCGTCGGTATAGAGGAAGAGGGTGGCACCGCGTTTCAATTGTATCTGCTGACGGCTGAATTCCCATTCTGGGAAAACACCCGCAGGGATGTTCGGGTCGCATGGCAGCAGACTGACCTCACTGTCTGTCAACAGCAGCGGCATGTCGTGGCCGGCATTACAGTAGTCCATGTTGCCCGTTTTCAGATCCATCACACCCACGAAGAGGGTAACGAACATATTGGTCTCGTTGTTGTCGCTCAGCGAATCGTTGATGCCCATCACCATCCGCTCTGGCTCCGCCGTGTGGGCTGCGATATTGCGGAACAGTGATCGGGTGACCGCCATGACCAGCGATGCAGGAACGCCCTTGCCCGATACGTCTCCAATGCAGAAGTACAGCTTCTCGTCACGGATGAAGAAGTCGTAGAGGTCTCCGCCTACAGCCTTGGCTGGCGTCAACTGTCCGAAGATGTCAATGTCTTCGCGACTGGGGAAGGCCGGATAGGTCTTCGGCAGCATACTCATCTGTATGCCATGGGCTATCTTCAGCTCATTCTCTATCGAAGCCTTTGCCGTGGTGGTCTTCTTCAAGTTCTCAATATATTCGGTCAGCGAGTGCTGCATATTCTCGAACGAGTCGCGCAACTGGCATATCTCGTCGCGATGCTTGATGGTCGGCAGCGGGGTGTCAAACTGTCCCTGAGCCACCTTGTCAGCAGTGTCTGCCAATTGCTTCAGGGGCTGTGCCGTACGCCTGATGGTGAGGAAGCATACCAGGAAAGTAACCGTCAGCACACCAACGATAACTAACAAAATGACGATGCCCATCACCACGCCTACAAAGTCTATTCCATATGTTGGGACAGTTGCCATCAGTATCCAGTCAGTATCCGTCAAGGGCGAAAAGAACACATACGACTCTTTTCTGTTCACCACCACAATGTTGCTCGTCTCATGATCACTGGTCTTACGCTCCTTGATCTGATTGACGATTTTCTCTGCCACACCAGGTTCATCGGCGTCCTTCACGTGTACAAAAAAGTTTCCCTTCTTTATGCGCCGGTGGTCAGGATGGGTGATATAGGAACCGTTGCCCGATAGCACTAAACTATGTAGCACACCGGAGAGCCCCACGATATCTTCGTCGAAGATGCTGTCTTGCTCCTCTAATATCTGCGTCACAAAGTCGAGCGAGAGGTCGGCACCCAGAATTGCCACAGTACTACCCTGCGAGTCGCGGATGGGACAAATATAGGCCACAAGTGGTGTCTTGGCATCCTGACCGTCGAAGAAGGGCTCCGACCAGTAGGCCGAGTCTCTGGCGATGGCAGTCTTAAACCATTTGGCACTCAGGTAGTCATTATTAGCACTACCCAGTTGTCTGGTCACCACTTGCATACTGTCGTTATGCCAGGCATACGGGCAGAACCATCTCCCTTTCTGGGGATAGTAGTTGTCAACGAAACTGATGCCGCAACTGCGTATCCGGGGGTTTTGTGTGACGATGCGCTCCACGATGGCCTGCATCTGGTCTGGCTCCTCCAGGTGACGCTCAATGTCGAAGAGGTTGTTCTTGACGGCCACAGACACATCCGATATCAAATTGTTAATGGCTCTGTCCGAAGACCTCATACCAACACGGAAACTGTTGGCACTGACATCCACCACGAAATCCTTGCTAAACACGTAAAGATAATACGACAGACCGCCCATCATGATGAGCAGCACCAGTATCACCCAGCGCGACAACCTGGAAGCAAACGAATGATTATATTTCTTTTCTTTCATATTGTTAGTTGTGGCTGCAAAGATACAATTAATTTGTGAAAGTGTATGAATTCTGATTGATTATTTTCAATTTTCATCCAAATAAATTGCACAAATCGGCCAAAGTGTGCACAAATGTATTGTTTTTGCGCCATTTATGCGACTATATGGGTAAAATTGAGTACCTTTGCACCAGTCAATTCTAACCCGAACCGAAATGAGAAAGATCTTTTTATCCATCATCGTGCTACTCACAGCCACCAGTATAAGTGCCAAGACGATACTGATGAACTCGGAAGTAGACAGCCTGTGGCGGCAGACGACCATCAGCGTCAAGAACGGTGGTCAGGCCCCCGACGTGATGACACTGCTCCATGCCTTCCATCAGGCACTGCCCACATGGGTGGTGGGCGAGGTGCTGGATCAGCAGAAGAAGCCCGTCCCAGGCACGAAGCGCAACGGCACGACACTGCTGTATGAGAACAACGAGGAGGATGAACTCCGCATCCTCATCGATCCGAAGAACGGCTATGCCTGCTACGAGTCGCTGACGGATGTAGACCAGATGTCGTGTTGTGTCTGGCGACGCACCAACGGCCACCGCATCTTCGCCATCAGCCTCTACGAACAGCACGACATGCCGCAGAACCTGCTCTGCTGGTACGACTACGACCCTCAGACGCAGACGATGACGCCCGAGCGCAGTCCGATGGACGACTATCAGAAGCCTTTCCCCCTCGGGGAGGTGGGCTGGACACTGCCCGAGAAGGGCACCGACTTCATCATCAACGAATACTCGCCCTTCTATCCCACCCTCCGTCGCATCTACACATGGGACGGCATGAAGCATCAATTTTCAAAAATACAGTTGGAGGACTTTGAATATCAGGAGTTTGGCGACGGCGAGTGGACGAAGGCCAGCGGAGAAGGTTTCAAGGAAGTGGCTTTCGTGGATCTGGAAGGCAAGGGCTATCCCCTGCTCTGCCTGAGGAAGGCGAAGGAGTCTGAGGATCAGGAGCGCGATGACATGCTGATCCTGGCAGAGTTCAAGGGCAAGATGCAGACGGTGGCGATCAGCGACATGTTCCACCGCATCCGGGGATTCTTCCACGTAAAGCCCGAGGAGGATGCCCCCTGGACGGGAAAGGAGGTCGTGGCCTATACCAGCGACTTTATGCACATCAACTACTTCGTCGTGATAATAGACGGCTACATCAGGTATTTCGTGACGGAATCGCCTGTGACTGACGAGGATGGCGAAGAGATAGGATGGGAGCCACAGATCCTCGGCTATGGGGCGAAGGAAGAGAGCATCCACATCATACATGCCAGCGTGGCAGATCACGTCGAAGTAAATCCCCAATGGATGCCGTTTGAATTCAGCGGCAAAACAGAATAAATGAATTGATTATTATCAATTTCCGTCCAAATTAATTGCACAAATCAGCCAAAGTGTGCACAAATCGGCTGATTTTGTGCAATTTATTTGGCTGTGTGCGCAAAAAGCAGTACCTTTGCACCCGTTTTTGAGACAGAGTATCATTTTTAAGACAAAATAACAGAATAACATATTTATTATTTATGGCATTAAAAATTGTTGTGCTGGCCAAGCAAGTGCCAGACACCCGTAACGTGGGTAAGGACGCAATGACTGCCGAAGGAACGGTAAATCGTGCTGCCCTACCCGCCATCTTCAATCCAGAAGATTTGAACGCCTTGGAGCAGGCCCTTCGCCTGAAGGAGCAGAATCCGGGCTCAACAGTAGGAATCCTCACGATGGGTCCTCCACGTGCAGGTGAGATCATCCGTCAGGGACTCTATCGCGGCGCTGACACAGGCTGGCTGCTGACCGACCGTCTCTTCGCCGGTGCCGATACCCTCGCTACCTCTTATGCTTTGGCTACGGCCATCAAGAAAATCGGCGACGTAGACATCGTGATCGGTGGTCGTCAGGCCATTGACGGTGATACCGCTCAGGTAGGTCCTCAGGTAGCTCAGAAGCTGGGCCTCAACCAGGTGACTTATGTTGAGGAAGTTAAAGAAGTCAAGGAAGTTAAAGGACAAAAGACTGTTACCGTGAAGCGCGTGATCGACGGTGGTGTGGAGACTGTAGAGGCTCCGCTGCCCGTGGTGATCACTGTGAATGGTTCAGCTGCTCCCTGCCGCCCCCAGAACGCTAAGCTGGTGATGAAGTACAAGCGTGCTACCTGTCCCATGGAGCGCCCTGCCGAGGGTACGGCTTACGACAAACTCTATGAGGAGCGTCCCTACCTGACACTGAATCAGTGGAGCGTGGCCGACGTCGATGGTGATGTGCAGCAGTGTGGTCTCAGTGGCTCGCCCACCAAGGTAAAGGCCATCAAGAACATCGTGTTCCAGGCTAAGGAAAGTAAGACCCTCTCTGCCTCTGATGCTGACATTGAAGGAATGATCAAGGAGTTACTGGAAGAGAAAATAATTGGATAATAATACTCACCACAGAGACACAGAGAACACTGAGTTCTTATGTGCATAGGTTAAATCTCTGTGAACTCTGAGTCTCTGTGGTGAATAACAAGAATAAGAATTATGAACAATGTATTTGTATATTGCGAAATAGAAGGCACATTAGTGCAAGAAGTTTCCCAGGAACTCCTGACAAAAGGCCGTAAGTTGGCCAATACACTGGGTGTTGAGCTCCACGCCGTTGTAGCTGGCACAGGCATCAAGGGCAAGGTGGAGGATCAGATTCTCCCCTATGGTGTCGACAAGCTCTTTGTTTTCGATGCCAAGGACCTGTTCCCCTACACCTCCGCTCCCCACACCGATATCCTCGTGAACCTCTTCAAGGAAGAGCAGCCGCAGATCTGTCTGATGGGTGCTACCGTCATCGGCCGCGACCTCGGTCCTCGTGTGTCGTCTTCTCTGACCTCTGGTCTGACGGCTGACTGCACAGAGCTCGAGATTGGTCCGTACGACGATGCCAAAAGCGGCAAGCACTACGACAACCTGCTCTATCAGATCCGTCCTGCCTTCGGTGGTAACATTGTGGCAACCATCGTCAATCCCGACCATCGTCCCCAGATGGCTACCGTCCGCTCTGGTGTGATGCAGAAGGCTATCTACGACGGTGCTTGCAAGAAGGAGGTTGTTTATCCTGAGGTTTCTAAGTATGTCTCTCCCGAGGCCTTCGTCGTGAAGGTGCTCGACCACCATGTGGAGGCTGCCAAGCACAACCTGAAGGGCGCTCCCATCGTTGTAGCCGGTGGTTACGGTATGGGCAGCAAGGAGAACTTCGACATGCTGTTCGACCTGGCAAAGGTGCTGCATGGTGAGGTAGGCGGTTCTCGTGCCGCTGTTGATGCTGGCTGGCTCGATCACGACCGTCAGATTGGTCAGACAGGTGTCACCGTTCACCCCAAGGTGTACATTGCCTGTGGTATCTCTGGACAGATCCAGCACATTGCTGGTATGCAGGACTCTGGTATCATCATCTCCATCAACTCTGATCCTGATGCCCCCATCAACCGCATCGCCGACTACGTCATCAATGGCACCGTCGAAGAGGTTGTCCCCAAATTAATTAAGTATTACAAACAGAATTCGAAGTAACTACATGGAAATAAATGGATTTTTTTGAAACGAATGTGAATAATATGAATAATTTAATCCACAAATAAGAACGAATAATTGAAATAATATTATTCATATTCGTGAACAGAATTATTCACATTATGCACATTCGTTTCCAATAAAAAGAAATTCGTTTCCATTAAAAGAAAAATATTATGGCAAATTACTTTTCCGACCACCCGGAGATTGGTTTCTATCTGAACCATCCGTTAATGGCTCGTATCGTCGAGCTGAAAGAAAAGGGTTTCGCTGATGCGAAAGAATATGACTATGCTCCCGTTGACCTGGGCGATGCCATCGAGAACTATAAGCAGATTCTCGACATCACGGGCGACGTGGCTGCCAATATCATCGAGCCAAACTCTGAGAGCGTTGACCTCGAAGGTCCGCACCTCGAGAACGGCCGTATGATCTACGCCTCTAAGACCTACGAGAACCTTGATGCCACCCGCAAGGCTGGCCTGTGGGGTGTCTCCATGCCTCGCCGTTACGGCGGTCTGAACCTGCCTAACGCAGTGTTCTCTATGCTCTCTGAGATGATTTCGGCTGCTGATGCTGGTTTCCAGAATATTTGGAGCCTGCAGAGCTGTATCGACACGCTCTATGAGTTCGGTTCAGAGGAGCAGCGCCAGAAGTATATCCCCCGTGTTTGTGCTGGTGAGGGCATGAGTATGGACCTTACAGAGCCCGATGCAGGTTCTGACTTGCAGCGCGTGATGCTGAAAGCAACCTTCGACGAGAAGGAGAACTGTTGGCGTCTGAACGGTGTGAAGCGCTTCATCACCAACGGCGACTCAGACATCCACCTCGTGCTGGCTCGTTCTGAGGAGGGTACGAAGGACGGACGTGGTCTGTCGATGTTCATCTACGACAAGCGCCAGGGCGGTGTGAACGTTCGTCACATTGAGCACAAGCTGGGTATCCACGGATCTCCCACCTGTGAGCTCACTTATAAGAATGCCAAGGCAGAACTCTGCGGTAGCACTCGTCTGGGTCTGATTAAATATGTGATGGCCCTGATGAACGGTGCCCGTCTGGGGATCGCCGCACAGTCAGTAGGTGTGGAGCAGGAGGCTTACAACGAGGGTCTGGCTTACGCTAAGGAGCGTCAGCAGTTTGGTGAGGCCATCATCAACTTCCCCGCTGTCTTTGATATGCTCTCCCGTATGAAGGCAAAACTCGATGCAGGTCGTAGCCTGCTCTACGAGACAGCCTGCTACGTGGACATCTACAAGTGCCTGGAGGATATCGAGCGCGACCGCAAGCTCACTCCCGAAGAGAAGCAGGAGTTGAAGAAGTACCAGCGTCTGGCTGATGCCTTCACGCCGCTGGCCAAGGGTATGAACTCCGAGTACGCCAACCAGAACGCCTACGATGCCATCTCGATCCACGGTGGTTCTGGCTTCATCATGGAGTACAAGAGCCAGCGCCTGTTCCGCGACGCACGTATCTTCTCTATCTACGAGGGTACCACCCAGCTGCAGGTCGTTGCCGCCATCCGCTACATCACCAACGGCACCATGCTCAACAACATCAAGGACATGCTCGCTGGTCTCGAGGTGAGCGATAGCCTGAAGAACCTGAAGGCTCGCGTAGAGAAGCTCATTCCCGTTTACGAGGATGCTCTCGCTGCAGTTAAGGCTCTCGACAATCAGGACGCTCAGGATTTCCTCGCCCGTCGTCTCTACGATATGACGGCAGAACTCGTTATGAGCCTGCTCATCCTCCGCGATGCTACCAAGGCTCCCGAGCTCTTCGAGAAGAGCGCCAATGTCTACGTTCGCATGGCCGAGGAAGACGTACTTGGCAAGAGCGCATACATCAAGGCCTTCCAGGTAGAGGACTTGGAGAATTTCAAGGCCGCCGAGAAGGAGGACGCTGCCGAGGCATAATGGCTGCCCACAACGAATTAGGGAAGTGGGGTGAAGACCAGGCTGCGGACTATCTGCAACGCAAAGGTTACACCATCATCGAACGCGACTGGAAGTCTGGCAAGCGTGATCTCGACATCATTGCCCTGGACGAAGATGAGAATGTCGTGGTGTTCGTGGAGGTGAAGACCCGCCGCAACCGCCTTTTTGGCGAGCCAGAGGAGTCCGTCGACTACCACAAGCTGCAGAACCTGCAACAGGCCATCAGTCACTACGTGAAGTTCAGGAACATCCGTCAGGACATCCGTTTCGACATCATCTCTGTAGTGGGAACCATCGGCTCGGAGCCCGACATCCAGCACATCCAGAACGTCGCACTGCTATAAGGGCAACGACTCCAACAGGATTTCAATCAGACGGGGCACGGCATACTGGTCGAGCTCCGTCTCTTTGATCCAGATATAGTCGGGGGGAAGCACAGGTTTCTCTTCGACTTCCATAAGGTAGAAGTCGGCCAAGAGGATGCGATGGGTGAGGACGTGCTTCACGTTGAATTTTAGAGGTGAGAGGCGAGAAGTGGGAGGTAAGAGAATACCTAAAGCGCTGAACATATCTCTCACCTCTTGCCCCTCACCACTCACCTCTAAGCACAGCGGTTCCCACAGCCCCTGCCAGATATCGCCTGGACCGCGACGGTGGATGGCCGTCTCACCCTTGCAACGCACGTATATATAAATAAGGTGGCGTTCCTTCACTTGGAGCGTCTTCTGCTTCACAGGCAACTCACCCACCCTACCTTCACGAAAGGCAGAGCACGTCTCTATCAAAGGACAATCGTTGCAGCGGGGTGACTGGGGCGTACATTGCATCGCCCCAAAATCCATAATGGCCTGGTTGTAATCAGAGGCGAGAGACTCAGGCAGCAGGCTCTGTGCAAGGGCGGTGAAGGTCTTCTTGCCCTCTGTGGTATTGATAGGTGTATCGATGCCGAAATGACGGGCGAGAACACGATACACGTTCCCGTCCACCACAGCCGCAGGCAGTCCGAAGGCGATGCTCCCGATGGCGGCAGCGGTATAGTCACCCACGCCTTTCAGCTGTTTGATCTCTTCGAGTGTATCAGGGAAATAACCAAGGGCGACAATCTGCTTGGCGGCAAAGTGCAGATTTCTGGCTCGGCTGTAATAGCCCAGTCCCTGCCATTCGCGCAGCACCTCGTCCTCCGTGGCCCCAGCAAGATCTTCCACTGTCGGCCAGCGGCGCATGAACCGTTCCCAGTAGTCCCAGCCCTGCTTCACCTGCGTCTGTTGCAGGATAATCTCTGAGAGCCAGATGGCATACGGATCGTGGGTCTGCCGCCACGGCAACTCACGGCCATGCTCACGGAACCATTTCAGCAATGTCAGCGCAAATGTCCCTGCTACAGGGCTCTCCTGTTCCTTGTGAATTCTCATATCTGCTGCAAAAATACACTTTTCCCACGAAACCGCCAAACATTGTTCCAACAAAAGTACATCAACGACTCATAGAAGTTTCTGCGACAGTTATGGCAAAGTGCACCTTATCTGTCGCAAAAATCATATATCCGCCGCATGTAACCGAGGCGAAAAACAGAGATTTTGTTGTTTCTTGCTCCAAAACGTCATAACTTTGCATCAGAAAATTTAAACAACGAAAGTATTAACATTTAAAAATTTGAAGTTATGGCAAAAGTAAATTCATTGGTAAAGCAGGTGCTCATGAGCATCGTTACCGTAGTCCGTTTCACAATCAAACAGTTGGAACCATTCAACCGCGTAGCAAGTATCGGCGGTGGACTCGTAGGGTATAACTACTACCCCCCACTGAGGCATAGGTCCGAGGGCGTATAACAGAAGGGACTTCTTTCGTTATATCAGAAGAACCGCCTTCGGTATAACGCCCCCACGACTAAGAGAAAGCATCGTCCTAACGGCGGTGCTTCTATTATGACACCCAAATGCTTAATAATGTTTAAAAAATAATCACAAGCCTTGTTTGTTTGGAAAATAAACACTATCTTTGTGACACGTAAACTCATAATGACCTAAAGAGTATTGTTTATGACTGCTAACAATGAATTCGAAATCATTGCCCATATCCGGTCAGAGGTGATGGGAAATAAAGAGTTGACGGGCGAGAATCTGTTCCTGGCCTGGGGCTATCCGACGGCCATCGTACTCCTGTTGGAATTCTTTGCCTTGATGATCTGGAACGAAGACTGGTGTGCCTGGCTGTGGGCTGGCATTCCCTTGATCGGTACACCGCTGATGATTTATTTCCTTAATGAAGATTATGAACGTACGCGTCGTCGTACCTTGGATCAGAATGTGATCCTACTGATGTGGATTTTCATTGGCTTTGCTTCCTGTGTTGGAGGAATGGCGATGGGTTTTGCTGGCGTGTTCAAAGAATGTTACTGTGCCTTTCAGGGTCTGCTCGTCGGCATGGGCTGTTTTATGACGGGTATCATTCTTCACTTTCGTCCAAAGACCGTGTGCGGTATCATCGCATCTTTACTCTCTGTTGTGCCTCTCTTCTTTCAGGGCGACCTCTGGCCGTGGCAGCTTTTGTTCACATCCGCCATCGCTGTCATCGCTCTCATCATCCCTGGTCACCTATTCCATCGTT
>Ga0265298_10008485_pt1 | contig 12340 bp, 8 predicted proteins | sample AusTroGonzalo_MG_3_FD_193486 | JGI IMG/M metagenome (GOLD analysis project Ga0265298, IMG submission 193486) | Bovine rumen microbial communities from tropical cattle in Woodstock, Queensland, Australia - Gonzalo_01 | ecosystem: Host-associated > Mammals > Digestive system > Stomach > Rumen ... | reverse complement strand
AGGAACAAGAGAATATTTCTTGGTTACAAAGGGTCGGCGTAGCGGCATTTGGCACCATGCTGGTGGTTTTAATGCTGTGTCTGCAATCTATCTTTAAACCCTGGTATGTTTTAGCAGTGATTCCTTTTGCGATGTCCGGCGCTTTGTGGATGATGTATTTGGCCGGTATTCAACTGAATTTTAATTCGATTATCGGTCTGATTGGGATGACTGGGGTGGCGATCAATGATGCGATCTTAATGGCGGCAACCTTAAAAGAAGGGGCCGGGCGCCATGCTTGGGCCAGAAAGACACTGATTGATCAAGCAAGAGAACGTCTGCGGCCGGTGATGATTACGACGGTTACCACGCTGGCCGGGATTTTTCCTCTGATTTACTTTGGGGATATCAACGTGACTTTTTATTCCCGATCAATGTTTTTTGCTTTTGCTTGGGGGATTTTTACCGCGACCGTCGCAACCTTATTCCTCTTGCCGATATTTAATTTACTTTTAGATGATTTTAAATATTTCCTAAAAAGGATTTGGGCCATGTTAAAAAACACATTTAAAGGTGCGGCGCATACTACCGGCATGTTTGGGGTGGCCATCGTTTTGGGCGGTGCCCTGATGGCGACATCTACGGTCTACGCCAAGGCCGTGCATCCCACCCCCACGGCCTCTCCCGCCAAATCTTTGGCCTTACCATCATATCTGCAAATTGCTTTAACTAAAGAAGAAGATCCGCAAATTGCGCAGGAAGCGGCCGAACAGGCCCAGCTCAAGGCCTTAAGTGCGCAAAGTTTTTTTAATTTGCATGGTTCCTTGAATCCCTCCTATACCAAAGATCATTCCTCGAATACCCCAAGTCAAAAGGCCTTGCAGGGAAAAGTAAAAAGTGAATTATTATCGACGGGGACCACCTTGGAGGGGGGGTATACCAAAAGTAAAGGCAAAATCGCGGAAAAGCGGGATCAAGGAGAGTGGACATTTAAAGTGGCCCAAAGTTTAGGGAAGAACGCTTTTGGCCGCGGCCAGGCTGCCGAAGGCAAGGCCTTAGGGGCGGCCGCCCAGGCAAAAGCGATTAGTGCCCAGCAAAGTAAGCTGCAAATCTGCACCCAAGCAATTAATGATTTTTATGAAGCGTTTAGTGCGCAGGCCAAAGCGGCGATCTATCAAGAAACTTACAATCTTATCCAAAAACGAGTACAGCAATTAAAGGCCAACTATAAACAGCATTACGTTTCTCAGATTACTTATTTGCAAGGAACGGCCGATGCCCTTGATATGAAAGAAAAACTTAATAATCATCTTAAGCTTGCCAAAACCGCCCGCTCCCAGCTCGCGCGCTTAGGGGTGGCCGCAGATTTTGTTTTGGCAGATCCTCGGCCGCTTTTGGAAGACGTGCGGCCGCCGGCCAAATTTGATTTTAACCAGTCTTATCGCGGCCAAGTGCTGGCGAAAGGCGTGGATGAGGCAAAATTTAAACAAGAGCAGGCCCGTTATAACACGTATCCGCAATTGGATTTAAGTTTAGAATTTAAAAAAGTTGATCCGCAAGATAACAACAGCAATGTAAAAAAGATCGTTACGCTGCAATTAGAGACCGATTTTACGATCTTTGATCGGGCCGTTTCTGAGGAAAAACAAGTGGCAGCGCTTGATGCCAGTATGGCCCAAAGAAAGCTTCGCCAAGGGGAACAGGATTTTCAAAAGAAAGTGGTGGATACCCAGCAAGAATTGCAAAATCAGCGAGAAGCTTTGGCCTTAGAACAACAAAAGACGGATCTTTATCGCCAGGCCACCCAGGAACAATTACGGCGTTTAAGAAATGCGAAGATTGAATTTTCGGATTATTTAAAACAAAGGGATCAATATATCGAATCACGGGTGGCCCAGCTCGATCACTTTAAGGCCATTATTGCCGCTAAATTAAACCTGTGGTTAATGAGTGATCAATTGCCGCCAATATGTGCCGGGATTAATCCTTAGATTTTACTTGGCGGGCGGCCAAACCGGCCAAAGGTAAGATCATACCCACTTTCCAAGGATAGATGCCGGCCTTGGTTTCGAGGACGTATTGGGCGGAAATCGTTGGGGTGGTGGGAATTTGGGAAGAGCTTGGCGCTTGATTGGCCGGCATATTAGCGGCAACGGCGATAACTTTGCCATCTTGATCACAAAAAATAATATCTAAATTGAAATAGGTTTCTTTCATCCAGAAGCGGAGCGGTTCGACGTTAGGATAGACAAAAAGCATCGCTTCTTGGGCGGAAAATTCATCATCCTTAATATTACTTAGGCCTAAAGTTTGTTCACCAGGTTTTGTGGCGAGATAGGTTTTGAAGGAGAGCTTGCCCACCTTAAGTTGGATCGTGGGTAACGTGGAAAGGTCATTTTTCGCCGGAGCGGCCGCCCCGGCCGTGCCTTCGGCCATTAGCAGCATCATAAAAACGGCCGTCTGATAAATTATCCTTATATATGGTGAAATATGAGGAATAATAGGATTGGTTAGACGCATAAAATTCCTTAGGAGGCCCGGCCATCCCCTGGACGATCACCGCGAGAAAGGTTATTTGTTTAGGCGTGATTTAACCAGGATTATCTTAACCTAAACTTAGTGGCAGAGGAATTATGGAAGCGCAAGGATTAATGTATACCCATCATGCCGGTGAACTTAATGAAAGTCTACTCGGCCAAAAGGTGACGGTTTGTGGGTGGGTCAATAAAACCCGCAACCTTGGTGGCCTTTACTTTATGGACGTGCGCGATAAGTATGGGTTAGTGCAGGTTAACTTCTCGAAATTTGATCATCCGGAAATCTTAAAAAATGCTACTTTAGAATCAGCGGTTAAAGTTTCGGGGACGGTCGCCCCGCGGCCGGCGGAGGCCGTTAATCCGAATATGGCCACCGGGAAAATTGAAATTACCGCCGAAGAATTTGAAGTTTTAGCATCTTGCGATATTGATCATTTACCTTTCTTACCTAACGGGGCGACCGAAGCGACGGAAGATTTAAAACTTAAATATCGTTATCTCGATTTGCGGACCACGCGTTTACAAAATATTCTTACCCTCCGCAGTGAAACCACTTTTAAAATTCGGCAGCTTCTGCGCGCGGAATCTTTTACCGATGTCGAAACTCCCGTCCTCTATAAATCAACACCCGAAGGGGCCCGGGATTATATCGTCCCGAGCCGCATTCATCCAGGGACGGTCTATGCCCTTCCTCAGTCTCCGCAAACTTTAAAACAACTGCTGATGATTGCCGGAACCGATAAATACTTTCAAATCGCAAAATGCTTTCGGGATGAAGATTTAAGGGCCGATCGCCAACCAGAGTTTACCCAAGTTGATATCGAAGCGTCCTTTGTCACCAGTGAATACATGCATTACCTCGCGGAAAAAATCATTAAACTGCTCTTTCCGGTGGGAGAAAATTTTGTTTTACCGCGCATGTCTTACCAAGAAGCAATGGATAAGTATGGCTCCGATAAACCGGATCTGCGTTTTGGATTAGAACATCATAATTTAACGGCCTGGCAAAAGACGGAGTTTAAAGCTTGGCAGCAGGCCAGTTTAATTAAAGGGATCTTTTTACCGGCGAGTGTGGGGACTTTAGCGCGCAAAGAATTGGATCAACTACCGCAAGTGGCCTCCCACGGCCAAGCAAGTAGCGTGACCTGGTTTAAGGTGCAAGGAGATAGTTTAAGTGGGGGCGTTGCTAAATTTATACCGGCGGACTTTCTCCCCGCCGTTAAACAAGCGGGCATCGTTAAAGAAGACGGAATTTGGATCGTGGTCGCCGATGCTAAGAAAAACTTTGTCCATGCGAGTGCCGATATTTTACGCCGCCATTTAGGGGCCAAATTTAATCTACTTGGTGATCAATATAAATTTGTGTGGGTCCATGACTTTCCATTACTCGAGTGGAATGAAGAAGAACAAAGGTTTTATGCCTGTCATCATCCCTTTACCGCCCCGCGCCCCGAAATGGTGCCCGCCTTTTTAGGGGGCAAGAAAGAAGATCTCGCGGCCTGCTTAGCGGATGCCTACGATGTGGTGGGTAATGGTTATGAAGTAGGCGGGGGATCTATTAGAATTCATCAGCAAGAAGTGCAGCAACAGATGTTTAAAGTGTTAGGATTAACGCCGGAAAACATCAAAGACAAATTTGGTTATTTTATTGATGCCCTTCGCTGGGGGACGCCACCGCATGGGGGCATGGCCTTTGGGCTGGATCGGTTAGTGATGTTACTCGCAAAGACCGATAATATTCGCGATGTAATTGCCTTTCCCAAAACGGCATCAGCGACCGATTTAATGTCGGGGGCGCCATCTACGCCTTCTGCGGATCAAATTGAAGAATTACACTTTAGTTGGAATAAATAATTCCCTCTAACTAATGATGATTGGTCTAGGCCGCCGAACGATCTTTGATAGTGATGATGGCCGCTTGCTTATCTTCTGCCGCCACCACTTTAGTTTGGCCGGCATAGTCGCCGAGCGATTTCCCTTCGTCATTTAAGAAAGGAATGATGATCGGAAACATAAACCAGTAGAGCGGGTAGGTTAAGGCCCGATTAAAGCATTGCCAGAAAGCAAGTTCTCTTGCAGCATCTTCCTGATCAACAACTTTTAATCCACATAAGAATTTACCTAAACTGGTCCCCGTGATGTAAGTGGCCATCGTCATGTAGGCCACCCATAGGCCATAACGCAAAGTCATCCCAAAGATGATAAATTCTTTACTGATCTTTTGAAGCAAATCCGGCGTTAGATAGGCCGCATGATCTTCCCAAAAATTAATAAATGCCTGCTGAAGGGCAAAGTAAACCCAGGTGATAAATAACAAATCAATGGTAAACGCGATGGCGCGTTGGCGGAGCAGATGATTACGTGATTTGATCAGATGGTGATACTGCTCAGAAGCGGATGCAAGCATGACAAACTCCCCAAGAGAAGAATCCTTAATGGCCGTTCGTCACAAAAAGGGGGAGATTTGAGAGAAAAAAACTTGAGATGAGTAGTCCAGTATATCTTGCTGGGTTTAACCACGCTTAGGGCAGAATTTATTGCAAATAGCTTTGCAAATCTTGGAGTTTTTGCAGGGCCTGCAGAGGGGTGGTCGCCATCAGATCCAGTTGGCGGAGATCTTCTTCAATATGTTGGAGATAGGGAGGAATCGTCGAGGGCGAGAAGTTGGCGAGTTCAAAGAAGGATCTTTGGCCGTTAGTCGGGGTAGGAAGATTGGCCGTCGTTTTACCTTGTTGATGTTCTTGTTCCAGTTGTGCGAGGAGCGCTTTGGCCCTGGCCAGCACGGTCGGGGGCAGCCCCGCTAATTTGGCGACATATATCCCAAAACTTTGGGCCGCACTTTTTTCAATTAAGCGATATAAAAACTGGATTTCTTCGCCTTGCTCACAGATTTCAACAGTAAGGTTTTTGGCGCCTGGGAGTTCGTCTGCGATCTGAATTAATTCATGATAATGGGTGGAGAAAAGCACCCAAGATTTAGTTTGCTTAATAAAATATTCCATTAAGGCCCAAGCGATACTAAGGCCGTCATAGGTACTCGTGCCGCGGCCGATTTCATCCATGATGATTAAGGAGTGGGATGTCGCATGGCGGACAATTTCGGCGGTTTCGCGCATTTCCGCCATAAAAGTTGATTGGCCGCGGAGAATGTCATCCCCCGCCCCTAAACGGCCAAAGATGTAATCACATAAACTAAGTTCCGCGGCCTGGGCGGGGACAAAGCTGCCAATTTGGGCCAGAAACTGAATCATGGCCACCTCGCGCATGGCGGTCGTTTTCCCCGCCATATTAGGGCCGGTGATTAATCCAAAATAGGTTTGATCATCAAGGTGGAGATCATGGGTGACGTAGGCCCCATGGAGCCGGGCCGCGAGGACCGGATGAAAGCCTCCCGTGATCTGTAATTTGCGCTTTTTGCCGGTCAGCAGCTTGGGCCGCACAAAGTTTTCTTGGGCCGCGGCCCAGGCCAAACTTTGCAAGGCATCTAAGGCCGCTAATTCCTTGCCCATGGCCAAAATGGCCGGGGCATTTTGCTTTACTTGCTGGACTAAATCTTGAAAGATTTCGCGTTCAATTTGTCTTAAACGGGTGCTGGCCGACAGGATTTCATCTTGGAGTTTGGCCAGTTCGGGGGACATAAAGCGGGCGGCATTAACTAAGGTTTGTCGGTGGGTAAAAGTGGCCGGAACTTTATCTAGGTGCCCCTTGGAAACTTCAATAATATGGCCGGCCAGGTTGTTAAATTTAATTTTTAAGGTCGGAATGCCGGTTTGTTGGCGATATTTTTCTTCTAGTTCTTTAATCGCCGCCGCTGAGTTTTGTTGAAGCTGGGCATAGTGATCGCGTTCTTTATTTAGGCCTTCTTTAATCAGGTTGCCGTTATCTAAGCTGGCCTCGGCCGCCTCATTTAAGGAAGCGCGGATGTGGGTGGCCAGGGGGCAGAGATTTTCTGGATTAATTGGATCAGCGGCCTTAGTTGCTTCGCCTAAGGCCAGATCTGGCAGGGGCGGCCACCCTTGGAGCATGGTCTGCAGGTGCTGGTGAATTTCAATACTAGTGGCGAGGTGAAAGAGATCCGAACTCGTGATCTTCCCACTGGATGCTTTGGCCAAAATCCGTTCGAGGTCACGTACTCCGGTCAGTTCCTGGCGGAGCTGGTGATGTTCTTCCGGATGCTGGACTAAATATGCAATAAAGTCTTGGCGTTCTTTTAAAGGAGCAATTTTGGCCAAAGGCCGCCGAAACAAGGTGTGTAAAGCGCGGGAACCAAGGGCAGTGATGGTACGATCTAAATGTCCTACTAAGGAATCCTTATAATGTTCACGGCGGGGCAAAATCTCTAATCCCAACATTGTCGCCGCAGAAAGATGCAAATATTGATCGTCCCGGACGACTCTAAAACTGCTTAAATGGATAAAATCCATCTCCTGACGGGAGTTTCCCACGTAGTAGGCCAGGGCACTGGCCGCCGCAAGAAATCCTGGCATTTCGGCCAAAAGCTGGTCTTGGGCATAATGAGGAATAAGCTTTTCCAGAAAAACATTGCTGTTGGCCGGTTCAAAGTACCCTGCTTCAATCGTCCCTTGAAAGATGTCGGGCCTTTGGGCGAAAAAGGTGGCCAGCGGGGTATTTTGCCATTGTAAAGGATAACTAATCCATTCTTTGGGATTAATTAAGGCCACTTGATCCATTAAGTCTTCAATACGCGGGATGCGCTGGCCCCAGAAATCGCCGGTGGTAAAGTCGAGGGCCACTAAAAAGTATTGGCCGTGGTCTGCGGCCGCGGATGCGAGATAGTAGTGTTGTTGATCAACTTTGTTTAAATCATAAGGCATCCCTGGCCCTACAATTTGGGTCACCGCCCTTTTTACTAGGCCTACACTGGTGGCGGGATCTTCCATTTGTTCACAAATCACCGCTTGGTGGCCAGCAGAAGTTAGACGATCTAAATAAGTGGCGGCAGCATGATAAGGGATCCCCGCCATAGGAATGGGGAGATTGCCCACTTTACCCCGCTGGGTAAGGACGATATTAAGAATGGCACTGGTCTGCTGAGCGTCTTCAAAGAAGGTTTCATAGAAATCGCCAAGACGAAAGAGCACAATGGTCTGCGGATATTGCCGTTTGATCTGATAATATTGCTCCATTAAAGGAGTGAGTTTGATTCCGGACTGAACGAGGGTTTCCAAAGTGTTCATAGCGGGGCGGTCTCCACAAGCGATCCACGCGCTTAGGGCTACCTTACCCTGCAAGATTTGTCCATCTTTAGGCCGATCCTTGCGTTGGGAAAAGGCCTATTTCGCCAAAATCAGGCCCTTATGCCATAATGGAAATATGGATTCGCACCAGAAAAAATTGATTGCTTTCTTCTTTGTTCTGTGCACGTTGACTTTGCTGGCGCCATTGATCAATTCTTCGCCGCAAGTGACCAGTTCCCCCACCACCCACGGCCCTCGTCAAAGCACTTTGCAAGGGGTGCACTACTATGTTTTAAATAAATTAGGCCATGCCCAGTTTTTGCTCGCAACCACCACCTTAAAATGGGACATGGATAACGATGAAGTTTTGGCCCAACCCGCCAACGGCCAAATCTTTCAAGTGCTCGATGACCCCATCACTTTTAAGGCCGCTCATTTGGATTGGGTGGAGAATGGGGCCAAAGTCGTTTTACAGGAAGCGGCCGAGCTGACGACCCCGGATGCGCGGTTGGCGGCAGATAGAATTGTTTATAAAAAGGCCACTTCTACCGTCCAGGCCTTAGGCCAAGTTGATAGTTGGAAATTACTCCCCAAAACTGGGGATCAAATCTCAATTAAGGCCCCGGTGGCCGCAGGGGATTTGGCCAAGCAGAATTTTACTTATACCCAAGGGGTGGCCGGAGAAATCAAGTTTAAACGAACTTACTTGGCCCCAGTGAACTTTCAGGCCCAGGAAGTGGCCTTTACGCGGCCTAAAATGCTGATTACCATGCAAGATGAGGTGGAATTACGTCATAAAAATGTGCAAATCAATGCTTGGCAGGGCGAGATTTTTCTCGAAAACTATCATCAGGGTTTGCAATACTACAGTTTGGATCATAACGTCCATCTCGTAGAAACGGCCCCTGGGCGGGGCGGCCAAAAGAAGATTGTGCGCCAAGCATATGCCGAACAACTCGATGGCTGGCCCCGGGAAGGCAAAATTGTGTTAACGGGGATGCCCCAATTGTTGCAAGATAATTCCCTGATTAAAGGACGCAAGGTAACCTTTTATCAGAATAAAGAACTGGTGGAAGTGGAAGATGCCACTACCGGCCTTCAATTAGAATCGCATGGCGACGATGTAAATTAGGATTAGGCATGGCCGTGAAATTAGAAGCGCAAAATTTAAAAAAATCCTACGGTGATCGCTGGGTGGTCAACGGAGTGTCTTTAGAGGTGGAGCAAGGCGAAGTCGTTGGTCTTTTAGGGCCGAATGGGGCGGGGAAGACCACCTCTTTTTATATGATTGTTGGTCTGATTAAGGCCCAAGAGGGGCGTATCTTGCTCGGCGGCCAAGATGTCACCGACTATCCCATTCATCAAAGGGCCTTAGAAGGTATTGGCTATTTACCCCAAGAAATGTCAGTGTTTCGGGATTTGACAGTAGAAGAAAATATTCGGGCAGTTTTAGAGATGCGTTCGCTCGATCATCCGAAATTTAAAGATAAGGTTGAAAGTTTACTTGACGATTTCGGTTTACAACACGTGCGGCATTCCTTAGGCCGTGATCTTTCAGGGGGAGAACGTCGCCGGGTAGAAATCGCACGGGCGCTCGCCTTAGGCCCACGTTTTGTATTGCTTGATGAGCCCTTTGCCGGGGTTGATCCTTTGGCGGTTAATGAAATTCAAAAAATCATCAAAGATCTGAAACAACGAGGCATTGGCGTGTTAATTACGGACCATAATGTCCGGGAAACCCTGAGTATTGTGGATCGGGCCTACATTATTGGCCGCGGCACTTTATTGGTGCAAGGAACGCCCGCGGAAATTATCGCTAATCCCCAGGCCCGTGAATGTTATTTAGGCCAAGAATTTAAAATGTAGGCCCCAAACCCCGTTAAGGTGGTTATCAAAGATATTGTGCACATCTGGCCAAGGAGGCCTTATGGCCATCAAAATCAGTCAAAATCAAAAGCAACTCCAATCGCTCATGATGACCCCGCAGTTACAGCAGGCGATTAAGCTTTTAACCCTCACCCATCAAGAATTGGCCACCACCATTGCTCAGGAAATGGAAGAAAACCCTGTTTTAGAAGAGGTGGGGACGGAAGTGGAATTAGGGGATAAAGCGGCCTTCGACGCTTCGGCGGAAGCGGGAGAAAACCAGGATCTCACGGCCAATATCGAGCTTGGTTCTAGTTTAGAAAACGAGTTGTCGGCGGAGAGTTTTACCGCCCCTAATCTGGTGCAAAAGGATGAATTTGACTGGCAAAGTTACCTGGAAATGTACAATTCCTATAGTTACAGCCCGCCTTCGATGGCCGTGCGGGACGATGAAACCTCCAATTATGAAAATATCATCGCTTCTTCTGAAACTTTGGCCGAACATCTTATTTGGCAACTCCATATGGCCGAAATCACCCCCGCTCAGCGCGAATTAGGGGAGGAAGTGATTAATAATATTAATGACGATGGTTTTCTAGAAGTACCTTTTGCCTCTTTAGCGGCCCACTATCCTCTGGCGGCCTCGGCCGCCACCCAAGTCCAGGAATTAATCTGGCATTTTGACCCCGTAGGATGTGGGACCGAAGATTTGGCGAGCTCCTTAAAGGTGCAGGCCGAGGTGCTCGGTCGGCGTTCGGCGGCCTTTGATGTGATTGTGGAGCAGTATTTAGAAGATTTGCAGCAGCAAGACCACCCTAAAATCTTGGCCGCCGGGATCACCCCTGGCGAAATTGCCGAAGTCCAGGCCACTTTAAAACAATTGCATCCGCGGCCAGGCCGCCTGATCGCGGCCGGAGAACCCCAATACATCATTCCAGACGTCTTCGTGATCGAAGTTGGCGGTAAGTTTGTGGTGCGGGTAAATGAAGAAGGGCTGCCGCGCCTTAAGATCTCAAATATCTATCGTTCGCTCCTCCAGCAGGCCAAAAACGATACCCAAGCGCAGGAATTTATTGCAGACAAGATCAAATCGGCCGCTTGGCTGATTAAATCTATTCAAAACCGCCAACGGACCATTATCCGGGTGAGTGAGGCGATTGTCGCCCGCCAACAGGAATTTTTTCGGAAAGGGCCGGCCTATTTGGTACCGATGGTCTTAAAAGATATCGCCGGGGAAATCGGCATGCATGAATCGACTGTCTCGCGGGTAACCGCCAATAAGTATATGCATACGCCCCTGGGGATTTTCGAACTGAAATCCTTCTTTGGCGCAGGATTGGCAGGCGTTGGTTCCCACGCCGCGGTCTCCATTGAGGCCATGAAACGCAAACTCAAGGCCTTAATTGCCGCCGAAGACCCTCAAAATCCACTTTCCGATCAAAAGCTCGCCTTTTTGTTAGGCCAACAAGAAGGAATTGCCGTCGCTCGGCGCACAGTCGCTAAATATCGGGAGATGCTCGACATTCCTTCCTCGGCCCAACGTAAAAAGAACCACCCATAACACCCTCTGGCCGCGTTCTAGGTGGCCGTACGTCACGCTGAATGCCATCAGAACGCATGCTTTCCTCGAATTTTTTCCGAAATGGGGTGTTCACCGATCAATTTTGCGGCCAATTTCTCCTCGGAAAAGCGATTTTTGAAAATTTTGTTGGCCGTCTGTCAGAGAAATGACAAGATTCGGCGGCAGCATCACAAGAAAAAGAGAAAAAATCATCATGAAAAGACCAACGAGCGGCCGGTGAAGGCCGTCATTATCATTTTTTGCCGAAAAATTTCCGTACGAACACCATCTTGCAGGAGAAATTTTCGCAAAAATTTCTCCGCGCAAATCAAAATGGCGTAAAAAATTTCTCCGAAACCTAAAGTCATGAAAATTTTTTTCGATGAGAGGTCATCACATGCAGAAAAAAATTTAGAGAAAATTAAAAAAAGGGATATTTTTTTTATTTGCAAAAAAAGAAAAGTATGTTTATTCTTTGTATATAGTTCAACACACCTTAACAAAGGTAGGAGGATTCCATGGTCGCAAAGAAGAAAGCTACGAAAAAAGCTACGAAAAAAGTTTGCAAGAAAGCCACGAAGAAAGCCACGAAGAAAGTTGCTAAGAAAGCGACGAAAAAAGCTACCAAGAAGAAAAAATAAGTAAATTTTTTTCTTAAGCTTGAAAAAAAAGAGCGGGTTTCCGCTCTTTTTTTTTGCCTAAATTTCAAGATACCTTCCCTTTAATTTCTCTTTCAATCCACTTTTTTCATTTGCACCCTGCCGGCATAAAACCTAGTGTTTGCGCCGGGATTTTGGTGAAAAAATCACCTTTTGCGAGGGAATTTCCCTCGGAAAGACCTCGGAGCACCCTATTTTCAGGAGGGCGCCTGGCCAGGGTTGCACGGGAATTTTTAGCGATGAGGTGGCCGCGAGCGGCCACCTTGAAAAAATTTAATTATTTATTTTTTATATTTATGTTGTGGGGAGGGCCAATTCTTTGGGTTACATAGCATTTTTTCTATTTTTTATTTTTATTTCTATTTTTATTTTTATTTTTATTTCTATTTTTATTTCTATTTTTGCTCTTATTTATTTTTTTTTTTTATTTAAAATTTTTCATTTTTATCTTGGCCTTTCCTTTTAATTTTATTTTTACGTTTTAAATCTTTTCTTTTTCGGGGTCGGCAGGGGGCGGCCGCGGATAGGCCGAAAGGGGGG
>Ga0265298_10008484_pt1 | contig 12340 bp, 9 predicted proteins | sample AusTroGonzalo_MG_3_FD_193486 | JGI IMG/M metagenome (GOLD analysis project Ga0265298, IMG submission 193486) | Bovine rumen microbial communities from tropical cattle in Woodstock, Queensland, Australia - Gonzalo_01 | ecosystem: Host-associated > Mammals > Digestive system > Stomach > Rumen ... | reverse complement strand
CCTGTTGCTGAAAACAGGGTAAAGGAAGCCGTCCGATGGAGCCTTGCTTATTATCAGCTCAGTATTCATTTTCTTGGTTATCTCGTTGCCCACGCTGTCGAAAACAAAACCGTCCTTGCTGGTATTCACAGGGCATATCGCAGTAAGTATATAGCGGTACATCTCGTCCTCGCCCTCTGCGAACTCGTCATTTTTGTCCTTTTTGCGGATAGTGTATGTGCAGTATGAGGTTATTACCGCAAAGGGCCCTGTATATGCGATATTATTTGCGATATGGTTCAGGAATTCCTCACAGGCGATATCGTCCTTCAGCTCAGAGGTGAGGAGCGTATACAGGATATTCTGAGGCTGTCCCTCATCGTAAGCCTCGTTCGGGAACTCATACTCTGTAAAAGACTTACCGACATTGGTATTAAGCACCTTTTTCAGAGTTTCGTCATATACATCATGCTCCTCAACAGGCATTGTAAGGCAGGAGCTTACATTATGGCAGCGAAGATTCTTTTCAGCGTCGATAAAAGCCGTGAGTACGCGCTCCATTATAAAGAAGCCGCTCTTGTCAGAAAAATTCTTTTTTATCTCCGCTGTTTCCTTTTTATTCATTATGTATTGTCCTTTCCGCATAAAATGGAGCTGCCGCCCGTAAGCGCCGCAGCTCCCTGTTATCATTTTACTGTAATGCTTCCGCCCTGAAGATGCTCAAAGGCGTATTTCTCAAACGACTGGTCGTTTTCAGCATTTCTGAACATATCCGAATCCATGAAATAGTATCCCAGGTCGTATACTGTTCCGGGCTTTGCGTCTTCCGGCACCTTGAAGTAGAACGTCGCTATATCGCCGTCTCTGCCGTCATTTTCCTTGAACACTGTCGTAAAGAAAAGTGAACGTGTCTTATTGCGTACCATTTCTTCCGGAAGATTCAGCTCCCAGTCCATAGCCACAAAACCGGCACTCTTCTTTATAGCCGGACCTGCCTCATAATCAACTGAAAAGTCCGTACCGTCTTCATTTTCCAGCTTGCACTTCAGAACGTCGGGGTATGTTATGTGGATACCGCACATCATCCAGTTTTCGTTGGCACCGTTCACGGACACCGTGACCTCAGCCATTTCGCCGGGCTTTGCGGAAGTATCGCTTATCTTTATGACCGGACCGCTTGAAGCCTCGGGAACGTCCGCATATTTCAGACGCATGAGTTCCATGCTCTCAGTCATTGTCGTGCCTTCAGCGTTTCCATCTGCCGAGGCTGAAGAAGTCGTATTTCCGCTGTTCTGGACTACGGGCTCCTTCTTTTCAAGGCAGCCTGCCGTACCGGCAGCTAAAGCCGCTGCAAGCAATGCTGCGAGGATATTACGCTTCATTTTTGGCTTTCTCCTTTCTGCCGGTAACATTAAAGCCTCCGTCCTTGACGGATATAACTATCTTATTTATCTCTGATACCTTTTCTATTATCAGGTCAGCGATACTGTCCTCTATCTCCTGACGGATAACGCGGCGTATATCTCTTGCGCCGTAGGACTTGCCGAAGGATTTCTCCGCAATAAGATCAAGAGCTTCCTTTGTATATTCAAGTGATATATTCTTTTCCGCAAGGGGCTCCTTCATCTCATCGAGAGTAAGGGCAGCGATCTGAGCATAATGCTCCTTTGTGAGATCCTTGAATACCACTATCTCATCGATACGGCTTATAAATTCCGGACGCAGGAAATCTCTCAGACCCTTCATTGCCTTTTCGCGGGTTATCTCATTTTCTGTACGGTTGAAGCCGACACCTATGCTCTTGTCCGTAGAGCCTGCATTTGAAGTCATACAGATTATAGTATTCGCAAAGTTTACAGTTCTTCCGTGAGCGTCGTCCACCTTACCCTCGTCGAGTATCTGCATGAGTATATTCATAACGTCGGGGTGAGCCTTTTCGATCTCGTCAAAGAGTATTACCGAATATGGCTTGCGGCGTACCTTTTCGGTGAGCTGTCCTGCCTCGTCATAGCCTACATAGCCAGGAGGCGAGCCTATCATACGCGCAACGGAGTGCTTCTCCATATACTCTGTCATATCCAGCCTGATAAGCGGATCCGGAGAGTCAAAGAGCTCCTCAGCCAGTACCTTTACAAGCTCGGTTTTTCCCACGCCCGTAGGACCTACAAATATGAACGAAGCAGGTCTGCGGCGCTTGCTGAGCTGTACTCTTGTACGCTTTATCGCCTTTGTAAGAACTCCTACAGCTTCTTCCTGACCGACGATACGCTTTTTGAGGGCTTCGTCCAGCCTTGCTATCTTCAGAAAATCGTTCTCGGCTATCTTGCTTGCAGGGATACCGGTCCAGCGCTCTACAACCTTTGTGACATCGGACTCCTCAACATTCACGCTGCCAGCCTTTTCTTTAAGCTCAGCCTCGCTCTCGCGGAGGTGTATGAGCTTGCCCTTGACCTCTGCAAGAGCCTTGTAGTCTATCTCCTCCTGCTCGGATATGGTCATTTCCATATCCTCCAGGACCTTTATCTCCTTTTTGCACTTCTCATACTCTCCTATCTCGGGAGAACGTATGGAAGCAAAGGCACAGCTCTCGTCAAGAAGGTCGATAGCCTTATCCGGCAGGAAACGGTCTGTGATGTATCTCTCCGAGAGTACGGCACAGGCTCTTACCAGATAATCCGAGATGTGTACCTTATGGAATTCCTCATAATACTTCTTTATTCCCACGAGGACATTTACCGTATCCTCTATAGTGGGCTCGTTTACTGTAACAGGCTGGAAACGGCGCTCCAGAGCGGAGTCCTTTTCGATATACTTGCGGTACTCGCCGAATGTGGTCGCGCCTATTACCTGTACCTCGCCTCTTGAAAGTGCCGGCTTCAGGATATTCGCGGCGTTCATGGAGCCCTCCGAGTCGCCTGCGCCCACAAGGTTATGGACCTCGTCGATAAAGAGTATGATATTTCCCTCGCGCTTTACCTCGTCAACGAGACCCTTCACACGGCTCTCGAACTGTCCGCGGAACTGAGTTCCCGCAACGAGAGCGGTAAGGTCAAGGAGGTATATTTTCTTGTCCGCAAGGTTGAAGGGAACATTGCCCTCGTTTATGCGCAGGGCTATGCCCTCGGCGATAGCGGTCTTGCCGACGCCGGGTTCACCGATAAGACATGGATTGTTCTTGGTGCGTCTTGAAAGGATCTGTATAACGCGGTCTATCTCCATATCTCTTCCGATGATATTGTCAAGCTTGCCGTCAGCCGCTTTCTGTGAGAGGTTAGTGCAGTAGCTGCCGAGGAATTTCGGCTCCTTTATTTTTTTATCCTTGCCTCTGCCGAAGGGAGGTCCCTTTTTTTCCTTGTTGTCTGAAAACTTTTCATCGTCTGAGCTCTTCCCGCCGAAGAGGCTCCTCGGGTCGAAACCGTTCTTCTCACCGTCGTCGCCTTCGGGATCATTGCCGCCGAACATATTTGTTATAAAATCGGGAAGCACGCCTGAACCGCCCATCTCAAAGCTGTCGCCGTCCAGCATACCCATCATCTGATCAGAGAGCTGATCCAGCTCCTCGTCCGTGATGCCGAGTTTATCCATATATTCCTTTATCTGCGGGATATTCTGTGCTCTCGCGCATGAAAGGCAGAGTCCCTCGTTTTTCTTCTCGCTTCCCTGAACGGAGGTTATGAACACCACCGCAGGTCTTTTTTTGCATTTACTGCACATTATCATCAGGCAGTTCCTCCTGTAGTTAGTTATGACCGTACCTCCGCATGAAAGCGGAGGAAACGGCATATCGCATCATATCCGGTATACTACCATTTCTGTACGATCTGATAGAAATACTTGAAAATATAGCTCTTCTCAATTACATCATGATTGAAGAACAGCATTTTATTGCTGCCCATAATCACATACAGTCTTATAATGACCGCAATGGCGAATACTATCGCCGCAGCCTTTGCGATACCTATGATACCGCAGAAAATATATGTTACCGCACCATTGTCCATATGGTCGTTCCTTGCAGCAGCGTGTGCTATGGCAAGTGCGACGATCAGGATAAGTACAAACGCTATAAGATATACAATAAGTCTGATATAGGTCCTGTAAGGCGTCATAAGGTAATGATCCACAAGGAAATTCGCGCCCTGCTGTGAATTCTCCGGATCGCTTATGATCTTCAGGAACTGCCAGAATGTCTGCGGATCCTTTCTGATCTCATTTGCAGCATATTCTGCCGAATACGGATTCAGCTGCTTTGAGATGAGGGATTTTGCAGCCTCCGCATAGCAGTTATGGAGCTTTTCGTAGAATACATCTTCCTCATCGACTTTATTATAGCTGAGTTTATTCAGGAAATCATAGATATTACTGTCGACATCTTCGCCTGTGCAGTAGACGTCCTCGAGGGCACTCGGACTTACATAGATATTGTATTTCAGTCCCTCGATCTTTCCTGCAAGCTCTTCCGAATACTTGTAATCATAAAGCGTCTGGTGCAGCTTCTGGGAATTGCTTCCCCTTATGGCATCCTCGGTTATTTTGTCAGCTATTCCCGCGCTGATCGAAAAGCTGACAAATACTGCCAGAATATAGCCTACTATTGCAAATGACGCCTTGAGCAGTCCCTTCTTTGCTGTAATAAATATGAACAGGGCTGCTACAGCTATTACGATAACATCGTAAAACCACCAGAATTGTTCTCCCATACTATTTCGCGCCTATCACATCCGATGACGCTGCCTCCTTTCGGGTAATAGAATTGATCCTTGATAAGAGTCAGCTTTCATAATCTATACGGTCTATTTTATTGTAGCCCTTCAGGAAAATATGATCATCGCTGCGTACAAAGCCGGTATATGAGTCGCTTACATCCGCAATGGAACGCAGTCCGCCGCGGAAATCGTAAGCCATTATCTTTCCCTGACACATCACATATGCCAAGTCCTCATAGATGGTAACGTCAATCAGAGGCTCATCAAGCACTATTTCAAGCGCTTCGGCTTTTTCACCGCTGAAAAGAGCCATGACGTATTTTCTTCTATCATCGTTATTTACTATAACTGCTGAATTGCCGTTCTCGCTTGCGCCTGCAACATACTCGCCGTCGTAAGAGTAATACGAGCTTATCTGACCGTTATCGTCAACATAGCCGCAGGCATCTGCACCTATAACAAAAGCTCCGCTTTCGTATCCGCAGACATTGAGACCGAGGGTATTGAGACCCGGGGATGTCCAGTGCTCTGATTTCTCATTGAAGCTGATCTTCTGAACCTTGGTAATGAGCTGACCGTTTTCTGCCGAGATATATCCCAGCACGCAACCCTTGCTTCCGTCAATGAAGCTGAGGTCGCTGACTCTTTCGATACATTGCCTTTTGTAAATGTACTTTCCCCTTTTATCATACACTGTAAGCTCACAGTTGTAGTTATCCTCAGTGGTAACTACAGCTGTATATCCCTCCTCGCTGATCCTTGCGAAGAGTATCTGCCTTTTGGCGAAGGTCTTTGTATAGAAGACCTGATCCTCGTCCTCCACACTGAGATCGTTTCCGCCTTGTTCGTAAAGGAGGACCCGTCCTCCCGCGGTACGCAGCACTGTATTGTTGTATGTATGCTGACGGCGTTTCATGAGTGTTCCGTCAGTATCATAGTAATATGTATACGTATCGCTGAGCAGTATCATCTTCCTGCCTGAAAGGCAGAGCTGATATTCCGAGCCGCCGCTGACCTCTATAGGGAAATTTCCCTCAGCCAGCTTGCCCGAATTGACGATCGTCCTGTACTGTTCTCCTATGCCCCTTAATTTATTATACCACTTTTCGCGGGTAAAATAAAGCCCCGTTCCGACAGCGGCTGCCAGCAGTATCAAAATCAACCGCCGCAGTCGTTTTTGCCGCTTCATCCGATTTTTCTGATCTACGATGTCATCGGCGTCATAAACCTTCGGCACGCTGGCACCTCCTTTTTTTGTTCCGTTTTTATATTTCTTTCATCAGCTCCTCCTCGCTGTAGAACACACGGTTCAGATACAGTCCGTGAGCCATTGCCGTTCTTCCGGCTCTGAGCCGGTCCTTTGCGGCAAGTATGGCAGGTATATCGTCGGGAGCTATTCTTTTCTCGCTCACATCGATGAGAGTGCCTGCGATTATCCTAATCATATTATACAAAAAACCGTTACCTTTTACAAGCATTATCACAGAATCTCCACTATTTTCTATTTTGAAGGAATAAATAGTCCTGATAGTGGTGGAAACATTTGTACAGTCAGCACAAAACGATGAAAAATCGTGAGTTCCCACAAAGTATCCTGCTGCTTTTCTTGCAGCCTCTATGTCGAATTTTCTCCTGTAGTGCAGCATAAGATCCGCCGCAAATGGATTTTTCGACTCGCTGCAGTGCATCTTGTAGATATACTCCTTTCCCTTACAGTCATACCGGGCATGAAAATCAAGGGGAGCGTCCTCGCAGCTGAGAATGGAAATATCATCAGGCAGCTCGCCGTTCACTCCTCTGCAGAAGCCAAGGCAGTTTATACTGCTGCCGGTCTTAACATTGAAGCAGAACATATTGGCGTGTACTCCTGTATCCGTTCTCGAACAGCCTGTAACTGTCACCGGTTCATTGAGCACCTTTGAGAGTCCTCTCTCCAGCACTTCCTGCACCGTAACAGCATTGTCCTGACGCTGAAATCCATGATATTTAGTACCTCGGTATGCCGCCATTACTTTTAGATTGCGCATTATCCGCCTCCTTTTCAGCAGTTCCGCTGCCGTCATAGAGAACTACCTCAGAGTCCTCGACTCTGCCGATGTGGTCCTCCGGTCTCGGTATGCCAAACTGGTCGTATATTGCTGCGCCCTGTCTGTAGGTCGAGGGCACAGGGGCGTTTTCCGCGTCCTTCTGCATTGCTGCCGCGTGGTTCCTGCGGCGTATCATGCGCCGCCTTTCGCCAAGTATCAAAAGCATCACAAGCACTGCACACAGGAAAGATACGGTCACTCCAAGAGGGAAGCCCTCGGGGGTATACTCTATCCGTACGTCGTGCTCGCCGCTGCCGACTCTTACTCCGAGCATAGCCTGCAGCACCTTGAAAGTCTCGGTCCTTTCGCCGTCGATATAGACCCTCCAGCCCTTCTCGTAAGGGATAGACAGATAAAGCACTCCGTCATCCCTGACGCTGAGCTTTCCGCTTATCTTACGGTCGCTGAACTTCTTTATCTCAAGCTGCTCGTCTGCGAGAGCGCGGTAGACGTTTTCAAATGTATCCTTTTTAAGGGCATAGACCATAAGCTTGAAGTTTCCCGACTTATGCTTCTCATTTGATGTGATCTTCACAGTCGATTCATCTCCTGCCTGACCGTTGCCCATAGGGAACAGTATCGGATAGCTCTCGATAAGCTTTCCGGAGTCGATAAGGTCATCTCCGCACTTTATCTCAAGCTGGTCGCAGGTACCGCCTGAGCCGTTTGCGTAGCCGTAGATATAGCTCCCGTCAAGGCAGTCGTATGTATAGGTAGCGCTGCCGGTAGGCTCTTCGGTATTGTTCTGGAAGGTATAGTTGCCGTAGCCGTTCTTGGTGACGTCAAGTCCGTCATATTCCGCAAGAGCCACAGGCTGCGGCACGAAGAATTCCACTTCTCTGCCCGTCAGGCGGCTGACGAGCTTGTTCTGGTACTCGAAGGGGTTAGCCGCCCCGTTATCCTCCATATCAAGCACATTTTCGCTGACCATGAATCCCAGCGAAAGTGGATAGCGGTTCTCGTAAAGGTTCGAGGTGCCGTATGTCAGTATATTATCGAACGCCCACTCCTCGGAATTCAGGTCTCCGCCCTTCTTTACAAGGTATTTTATACCGAAGAGAGCGTTTACCAGAGGAGTATTCGTCCTGTAGTAGTATCTGTTTCCTGCCTCTGAGGCATACAGTCCCAGCCGCTTGCACAGCGTAGTCACTGAAACATTGGCAGCCGAGGAGAACTGCGAAAGTCCGTAGTATCCGTAGAGCGCACTGTCATTAAGGGTATAGGTAGAGCTCATCTCAGTGCGGTAGAACGGTGAGCGGTCATTCTTTCTCTCATATTTCAGGATAGACTCGACTTCCTGATAATTTGCGGGATAATCCTTGTAGCTCGTGGTATCGACAGTCTTTACGCCAAGCTGAGCGTTGCTGATGAACTCACTGAACATAGCTGCGGAAAGCGCAAGTGTCAGGAGTATATTCCGGTTTTTTTGCAGCCTGAAGGGAAAGACCTTTGCCGCTATGAATATGAGCCAGAATGCTCCGGTTATTATCGCCGAGCTCCTTATCGCCCCTTCAAATCTGTAGTCCACACCCTTTGATACCTTGTTCAGCACAAATACCGTGGCAGGAGCTATGAGCATGAGAACGAGCTGATATATCCTTATCCCTTTCGAAAGTATCACATCATAAGCCCTGAACGCCGCTGCGGCGAGTACAAAGCTGAATATGAACGCAAAACGGTAGGGTATCTGATTAGTGAAATGGAAGCCGTGCCATATATAGTTGAGGATATTCATGTTGCAGCTGACTGCGATAACGCCCAGCATGACAAGAGCGGCTATCTTCTCCCTTATCTTTATGCCGAATGAGAACAGGAATACTCCGAAGAGCAGCACCGCCAGCATTCCGCAGGCGAAGTTGGGAAGTCCGTCCACCTTTGTTGGCTCGTCATATGACAGCAGATGAGCGAATATCTTCTTCCAGTCCTCATAGAAGGTAACCTGCTTGGGCATGGTGTTGTTTACGCTGTATGTCAGCTTCAGACCGTAATAAGCCGGCAGGAGCATGAACGCGCCGAGACCTATGCCCAGCACGGACGAACGTATCATCACAAACAGTTTCCTGAACCAGTCCTTTATGCCTTTACACTCGATGATGCTTGCCGCCGCAAACATGAATACCGAGAATATGCAGGTAAAGTATCCTATGTAGTAGTTTGCGATCAGAGACAGCGCAAGGGAGAATGTGAACATCTTCCACTTTCCCTCGCGGCAGAGCGCTACTATCCCCAGCATGACCAGCGGGAAAAGCGCTATCGTATCGAACCACATTACGTTCCAGTAATAGCCTAATGTATAGCTGCTGAGAGCGTATGCGACCGAGAACATACATATCGAGAAATCCCTGCGGTGATAGGTATATCTCAGGAATGAGCTGAAAAACGCTCCCGCGAAGCCTATCTTCGCCGCAAGTATTAATGTAAGCGCGTCCCTTTCGCCGCCGTTTCCGAAAAATAACGATATCCAGTTGAGCGGGCTTGCCGCATAGTACGATATGAGCGAAAGGAAATTCGTACCCAGACCGTTCTCCCACGAGTACAGGAAGGAGCCGCCTGTAGCCAATTTCTCATGCACCACCCTGAAAAACGGGTAATACTGATGCCAAAGGTCAACGACCAGTATCTGTCTGTCACCGAAAGGGTGTATCCCGAACACGTCGAATGCGTAAAGCATTATCGAAAAAGGTATCAGGAACGAAATAATGAAATAAAGTACGCCCTTTTCGTATAATATCCGGTAAAATTTACCTTTTCTGAACCGTTCAAGCTTTATTCGTGCAGCAATTCTTCTTTCTTCTTTGTTCATTGTTTTCCTCTCTGTCGTCCGTATCAGAGCAGCCTGCCCAGCACGATGACTCCCACAAGGAAAAGCACCGTTACCGCAAGGGCGATATAGTCTCTCGGAGCGGACTTGAGTTGTCTTAATCTTGTTCTGCCTTCGCCGCCGTGATAGCAGCGGCATTCCATAGCTGTCGCAAGCTCGTCGGCACGTCTGAACGCGGAGATGAACAGCGGTACAAGTATGGATATGAGGTTCTTTGCTCTCGTCGTGAAGCTGCCTGTATCTATTTCGGCTCCACGTGCCTTCTGTGCCGACATTATCTTGTCTGTTTCCTCAATGAGAGTGGGTATGAACCTGAGCGCTATCGACATCATCATAGCCAGCTCATGCACCGGGAACTTCACCTTCCTGAGCGGCGAGAGCAGCCGCTCTATAGCGTCAGTAAGCGTGACAGGCGACGTAGTATAGGTCAGCAGGGAAGTTCCCATTATAAGGAGAACTATCCTTATGACCATGAATACGCTTGCATTCAGTCCTGCCTCTGTTATTTTTATGAATCTCCACTGCCACAGTATATCTCCGCTGCTCATGAAGAACAGGTTTATCACCGCCATTATGAGCAAGAAAGGCAGCAGCGGCTTTACGCTCTTCAGGAACATCTTCAGCGGTATCCGTGAAAGGTATATCGCCGCGAAGGTGTAAACCGCCCCCACTGCGAGACACGCATAGTTCCCGCCGGAGAACAGCATTATGATATAAATGAGCGTAATTACGATCTTGAATCTCGGATCGAGCCTGTGGATTATACTGTCACCGGGAAAGTACTGTCCGATAGTGATATCTCTCAGCATTCAGCGTACCTTCCTTTCATTCAGATGCTTCAGGAGAAGGTCGCGGGCATAGCCTACCGTGTAGACTTCCTTGCCGAAGTCGAGACCTCTGCGCTTCAGTTCTCCGAAGACCTTTGTTATCTGGGGTACGTCGAGACCGATGTTTGATATCTCTTCGGCTCTTGCGAATACCTTTACCGTTTCGTCATAGCAGAAGAGCTTCGCCTTGCTCATAACGAGTATCCTGTCCGCAAATGAAGCTATATCCTCCATACTGTGCGAAACGATAAGTATAGTATTTTTAGTGCGCTCGTGATAGCGCCTGATATGTTCAAGTATCTTGTCCCTGCCGGCAGGGTCGAGACCTGCGGTGGGCTCGTCGAGTATGAGCACTCTCGGCTCCATCGCCATAACGCCGGCTATAGCCACACGGCGCTTCTGACCGCCGGAGAGCTCAAAGGGAGACCTTTCGAGGAGCTCCTCGGAAAGTCCGATATCATGGGCAGTCTCATATACGCGGCGCTTTATCTCTGCTTCGTCCAGTCCCATATTCCTGGGACCGAAAGCGATGTCCTTGTAGACAGTCTCCTCGAATATCTGATATTCGGGATACTGAAAAACAAGTCCCACCTTAAATCGCACGTCACGTATCTTGTCCTTGTCCTCCCATATATCCTTTCCGTCAAGGAGAACCTTTCCGGAGGTAGGCTTCAGCAGTCCGTTGAAATGCTGTATGAGAGTGGACTTTCCTGAACCGGTATGTCCCATAACGCCCACCATATCGCCCTCTTCTATCTGAAGGCTCACATGGTCCACAGCCGTCTTTTCAAAGGGCGTTCCTATGCTGTAGGTATATGTAAGTTCCTGTGTTTCAAGGATAGCCAATTCTATTCTCCTTTTCTTTCCTGTACGGCAGACCTGCTCAGTCTGCGAACAGCTTTTCTATAGCCGCCACGCATTCCTCTTCCGATATTATCTCGGGAGATATGTCGCAGCCTGACTTTCTCAGCTCCCATACCAGCTCAGTCACCTGCGGTACGTCGAGCCCTATGGCTTTCAGCTTTTCCACCTGCGAGAATACCTTTGCAGGCACATCGTCAAGGACTACCATTCCCTTGTCCATTACCACGACTCGGTCGCAGTCCGCAGCCTCGTCCATATAATGGGTTATGAGGACTATGGTTATGCCCTGCTCACGGTTCATGCGATGTATGGTCGCAAGGACTTCCTTTCGTCCCTGAGGGTCAAGCATAGCCGTGGGCTCGTCGAGTATGATACACTTTGGCTGCATGGCGATTATGCCTGCTATAGCCACTCTCTGCTTCTGACCGCCGGAGAGCTGACTGGGGGAATGGAGCCTGTATTCGTACATTCCCACAGCTTTCAGGCTGTCGTCAACACGTCTGCGCATCTCCTCATAGGGTACGCCGAGGTTTTCAAGAGCGAATGCAACGTCCTCCTCGACTATCGAGGAAACTATCTGGTTATCAGGGTTCTGGAAGACCATTCCTGCCCTCTGACGCAGGTCATATATCCTGCTCTCGTCCTTGGTGTCTATTCCGTCAACCGTGACTGTTCCCTCAGTGGGGAGCAGTATTGCGTTCAGGTGCTTTGCAAGGGTGGATTTACCGCAGCCATTGTGCCCCAGCACCGCCACGAATTCTCCCTGCTTTATATCAAGGTCTATGCCTTTCAGGACTTCGACAGGCTTTTTTTCCTCGTCGTCGGACTCATAGGCAAAGTGAAGACCTTTTATTTCGATTATATTTTCCATATCTGTCCCTGTTCTTAAATGATCTTTATACTGGAAGCCATCTTCAGAGCCTCCGACATTGAACCTGCAAAGATCATTACTTTATACTCGGTGTTTTCATCGGCAAAGATACTTGCGCTGAAGGAAGTCCTGTATTTTTCGGTATCTTCCTCTTCCATCTCCGCTTCATTGTACAAGCCGTTTAT
>Ga0265298_10008483_pt1 | contig 12340 bp, 15 predicted proteins | sample AusTroGonzalo_MG_3_FD_193486 | JGI IMG/M metagenome (GOLD analysis project Ga0265298, IMG submission 193486) | Bovine rumen microbial communities from tropical cattle in Woodstock, Queensland, Australia - Gonzalo_01 | ecosystem: Host-associated > Mammals > Digestive system > Stomach > Rumen ... | reverse complement strand
GACTGAATCGGGGGCCAGCTGTTAGCGCCCTGGTAACCGGACTGCATCGGGGGCCAGCTGTTAGCGCCCTGGTAACCGGACTGCATCGGGGGCCAGCTGGTGATATCATAGTCATCCAGCGCCTGCTGATACGGCGTCCGCTGGTAGGGTCGACCGGGATAGGCCTGGGTCTGCTGATAGGGCCGCATCTGGTTCGTCCATGCCTGCTCTTCCGGACTGATGCTCTGCGGCCTGGTATCCACACGCCCATACTTCCAGGCATCGTCATCAATACTGGCCCCGCCGCCGGATACCGGCGTGTTTGGCCCCACAGTGGGCTGCGGTCTCTCGTTGCCCCGATACGCAGGAGTGATGTTCTGCGACGTCGGGGTGTTGGCAGTCACCTGCTCAAAGCGCTGCCTGTATGGGTCGTCAGACTGTTTGGTAGCCAGCTGCTCGACGCGCTGCCGGTACCGGTTGTAATCCTGTTCATTCATGGCCATGTGCTCCCTCTCCTTTCTATGCCTGCTGCCATTCGCCGGCGTACCGCTCCACGGCGATGGAATAGATCACGGCGTCCCCGGTGCCGGTGAGCCGGAGCTGCCAGAAGTCGCACCGCCGCAGCACCAGCGGCACCACCCGGCTTCCCTTCTCCATGCCGTCCTCCCCGCCGAAGGCCGCGGCCTCCTCAAAATCGCCGCCGTCGTAGGCGAGCCATACCTTCATGGTCCCCGCCAGCCTGCATCGGATCAGCAGCCGCAGGACCCCCTTCTTGCTCTCGCTCCCCGTCAGCGCCGTCTTGTATGCCCGGGTGCTGTCCGCGAAGGTGACGCGCCATTCCGTGCTTTCGTCCGTTCCGGTGACGAATTCATGCAGGGTGTAGACGTAACCCAGGCCCCCCGGCGTGATGTCCCGGGTGATCATCCAGCCGTTGGCGCCGTCCCCGGTGAACCGGATATTCGTCACGTAGGGATTGTCCACGGTGATCTCGTGCCAGGTGCCGTACCGGGTGTCGAAGGCGTACAGCTTGTACACACTGATAAACGCCTTGAAATCCTCGTCGTACTGATACATGTACAGCCAGGCGTAGTACCGCAGGCTGTCGGTCCCGGCGTCAGCATGCCGGAGCATCCCGGGCTCCCCGCCCAGCGCACCGGAGATCACCGTGGGATAGTCCCCGCCGTTCCATTGCAGGACCCCCACCCGGCTGAGGTAGTAGAGGCTGCTGCGGATCTCGACGATGCTGTAGGCGCTTCCCGCCTTTACCCCCTGGATGTTGAGCTTCCGCAGGGTGAAGCTGCGGGGTTCGTCCCCCATGATGCGGAAGACGGCGTTCTCTTTGAAGAAAGTGGGGTAGCCCTGGAAGGAGCAGCACCCCGTAAAGTCCCCCGGCGTGCCGGTGTCCACGCTCCAGCTGTCCGTGCTCAGGCCGTCGAACACGTTGAAGTTCAGCGGGTCCCCCAGCTTGCTGGCGTAGATGGTGTCTCCCTTGCAGCCCCATACCCTGTTCTCGTTTACGCAGACGAAGTCCATGTCCGGCACGGTTCGGGTAACGGTGATATCCCCGTAACTGTACATGCCGTCCGTGAAGCCCAGCTCCGTCCCCGTGGTCTTTGTCGGGTTGTCCAGCATAAGGGTGGTGATCAGATCCCCCACCTTCCAGTCGATCTCGTTTCCGTGGGACCGGATGATCGTAGCCGACGGGATGTAGGGAGCGGTGAAGGATTTCCACACCCCGTCCTGCTGGAAGCGGTAGACCCCCGCGGGCAGAGAGCCGCCGCTGGTGTCATACCAGCGCCAGCCGTCCGCGAAGGTGTTTTCGTAGAACCGCAGGGAGTCCCCGTCGATCTCCCGGATGATGGCGGTCTTGTTGTTCGCCGCCTCGTCGCAGCCGGAAATGGTCACCGCGTCCCCCACGGAGAATTTGGTCCCCCAGGCGGCCCCGGATTTGTACAGGGTGTTGTTCTCCGCTTCGACCCCCGCATAATATCCGTCCATAAACAGCGCGCCGGAAATGGTCTCCGTCGCGTCCATATTGATCAGGGTCCCGTCGGAGAAGTCGTACATCTGCTTGTTCTGCGCCAGGACCATCCGGGTCCCCAGGGTCGCCATCTGCAGATCCCGCAGATTCACGTTGAACCGCAGCAGCTTCGAGGGCGCGGTGGGCCGCGTCGGGTCGTACAGGTACCAGTCGCTCGATACCTTGTGGGTGTACCCCAGCTTCCCGTCGTAGGTGTAGGGGATCTCGATGTCCGCAGGAAGTCCCGTCCGCTTCAGCCTTGCGTTCGCCAGCAGGGGAAACTCCCGGCTGGACATGTTCATGGCTTCGATCAGCTCTCCGTCCCCGGCGCTCTCGTTCAGGTTGATGCCGCCCCATTCTGTGCGGACCTCCCGCCGGAATTTGTCCCCGGCGGGGAGATTGTTCAGGCTCACTGCTTCACCCCCTTCAGCAGCTTATACAGCCGCCGCAGCATCACGGCGGCCTCCGCCCGGGTGATCGGCTGGTCGGGGTGGAAGCTCCCGTCCGGGTAGCCCCGCACGATCCCGCTCTCCATGGCCCACTCGATATCCTCCCGGGCCCAGTGCTTCTCGTAGTCAGTTTTCGGCATATTGGTCTCCTTGTATTCCGGCCGGCAGATCTGGACGATCTGGGCCGCCGTGCGCGTCTTCCGGGCGACGCAGCCCCCGTTGTCCTGGCTCCCTTCCTCCCCGGGCGACGTGTTCCCCTCGATGGTCTTCACCAGGCCGAAGCCCACGACCTCCTCCACGATGCCGCAATGCTCAGGAACCATGGTCCCGTGGAAGTTCAGCAGGACGATGTCACCCTTTCGGATCTCCGTGATGGGCACCGTCATCCCCTGGGCCTGATACCACCGGCCCAGAGTGCCGCAGCTCGCTGTCTTGGCCCCGGCGAAGAAGGCGGCAGATTGTCCGGCTTTCCAGAAGCACCACCAGAGGAAGATCACGCACCAGGGCTGCCCCTGCATCCGCTCGTCGTAGTCGTTCCAGTATTTTACGTGATTCGACCCGGGCGGGTATTCCGTGGTCCCCAGCTCCCCCCGGGCGATCTCCAGCACCCGCTCCATATCAGCGCCTCCCGTATATCGAATTGATCTGCATGGAGGAAAAAGTCTGGGAGATGATCCGCAGCTTCGTCCAGTCGCTGTCTGTCAGCCCCAATCGAAGGGCCCCCAGGGTGTTGTTCGCCGCCGCGGGAACGAAGAAGCTGTTGCCCAGGGCCACGGTTGGGACTGCAATGCAGAACCGGTATCCTGCCGTCGTGCCCCCGGCGTGGCCGTAGATGATCAGCAGCGTGAATCCGTTGGCCGCAGCGCTCAGCGCGAGCGTGGTGTCCGTGGAGACGTCCGTTGCCGTGTTGAATAGTCGCACCAGCGAATCGTCCGCCCGGATCGCCTGGGAGACGATCTCTTCCACCTGCTCAGCGTCCTGCTTCTCCCCAAGCTGCGCCTCCAGATCCGGCACCCTGCCGACGATCTCCGCGAAGTCCCGGTTCAGGTTGTCCTCCCCCAGATGGGTGAGGAGGAATTCCAGCTCGTCCTTCAGCCGGGTCAGGTAGTCCCGCATCTCCCGGATCTGATTCTCCACGTAGCCCCTGGCGGGCGGGGGAGCCTCCGCCAGCACCCTCAGCTTTGCCACCGGAGATCCCTCCTTCTCGCGTACCGGTCCTCGTAGGCCCACTGCTCGTCCGGGATCATCATCCGCCCCACGAGCCGCAGGCTTCCGGCGTTCTGCCAGTTGCCCGGGCCGAAGTGGATAATGATATCCGTCCCGTCCCGGTCTGCCATGAGCATCCGCAGGGGCGTCACGCCCTTCGTCTTCAGGTCCACCGTCTCGTCCGCGATCTTTGCCGTCAGGGCGAAATCCAGCTCCGTCCCGGCCTTCCCGGCGCTGATGGCGAGCATGGTGCTGCTCACATCATCCGGCTTGATGTATTCCATGACGGAGCCCAGCCACAGCCGGGTCTTGACCGGCAGATCCTCGGTGGTTTCCCAGTTGTACCAGGTTCCGTCCTCCCGCATGCCGCAGTAGGTTCCTGTAAGCAGCTCAACCGGGGCCACATACGCCGCCCGCTCCCGGGTGAAAGGCGAATCCACCACGATCCGTCCCGCCGCGACGGCGCAGCCCTCCGGGAGGGTCATGATCACCTGGTCCCCCAGCTGCGGCGTGATCTCCGCAGAGAAGCTCCGGTTCCGCAGCCGGTCCGTGGTGTCGAAGTCCCCGCCGAACCAGCGGTTCGCCTCGGCCCAGACCTCGTTGAACATGGCCATGCTGTTGGCGTACCGGTCGTACTCCCCGTTGGCATAATGGATCATGGCCTGGAGATACCGGGGATACATCCGGTCGTAGGGCGCCGGCAGAGACAAAATCCGCCCGTCGCTCTGGGTGATGGGGGTAAATTCGTAGGGCTGGACCAGGAAGAGGGAGGTATACACCTTCCCTTCGACCTCGGAGAGCCAGCCCGCCTTCTGCGCCGCCGTGTAGGCGTTGGGCTCCACGGCGTCGATATACTCGATGCATTCCTGTACGGTCATGCCCTCACTCCCTCTTGTACAGCGTCTTGATGTCGTTCTTGATGACGGCGATGTCCGTGCCGATCTCCGCGAATTTCTCCGCGTATCCGTTGTGGATATCGATCTTCCGCTCCAATGCGGAGATCCGGTCCTCCAGCCTGGCGTCCCGCACGGCCTCGTCCGTCTTCCGCTTGGCCGTCTGCTGCCGGGAGATGAGCCATTGCCCGAACACCGCGCAGGCCCCGGTGATGATGGCTACGATGATCGTCTCGCTCATTTCTCCACCTCCGGGAGCCCCGTGGCGATGGATGTGAGCAGGCTCAGGATTCCAGCGAGGACAGACGCAGACAGCACAGCCCACCAATCAACGTCTGACAGCAGAGCCGATGTGCCTATCACCGCAGCGGCGGTTTGAGCAATGGTACGCAGGGCGCGGATCGCCGCAGCCCGGAAAAAATTCTTCATTGTTTACCTCCTTATCTCGGAGACTCGTCAAGAACAGGGTAGCCATTGGCCGAATCTGTAGCATATCTTTCGCCTGTTGATTCAGTAACTACATAACCATCTTCATCGTCATAGTACATCCCATTGAAATAGGTAACAACCTTGTCAAATTCATCCCCGATTACAAGGATTGCAAGCAAAGCGTCAGCAATCTGTTGCCAAGTTTTGTCGAGCGTCTCGTTTGCGTCACGGTGAACAGTAAGCAACCCGCCCCCGCTCCCATTAACCCACTTCTCCGATGCGGCATCATACACCAGAGTCTGTCCATCAGAGGGATTGCTGATGTCCACATCGGTCAGGCCAGCAAGCGTGCTGGAGCCGCCCCCACCGCCACCACCACCGGAGCCCTGATTCCACAGGCACAGATCGCACTTTTCACACTTATCCATTGAGATCACCCCAGCTCCCCGTGGAGTCCAGCACCTTGACGCCGCCGCCCTTGATCTTGGCGTAGCTCCAAGGCGCGGGCTTGGCCGTTACGCCGCCAGAAGGCATAGAAAAGCCCGTGCTGGTGGGCAGGTTGGCCACATCCGCAGCGGAGTCCAGCCCGAACAGGCATCTCTTCTTCCCGCTTATCATCTCTTCCGGGCCGTCGATGTAGCCTAGAAATGTAATCGCCATGGTTATCTCTCCTTTCGCAAAAGGCGGGGCATAACGCCCCGCCTCTATTCTTTGTGCCGCTCAGTTCAGCACGTAAACCTTGCTGCCGTTAGCCGTCTTGCTGGCCTTGACGATGGCCAGCTTCCCGGCGGCCAGACTGGTGCCGCTATCTCCGCTGACGTTTTTCAGCGTAAAAGCGTTGGTCCCGCCCTCGTTGACCACGATAGCCACCTGCCCGGACTCCAGGCCCAGGGTAACGGTTTTCGACGCCGCCGACAGGGTGATGCCGATATAGGGCTTCTTCTCCGCATCCGCCAGGCTGTAGTCCGCGCTCTTGGACAGCGTGGTGGAATCCAGCAGGCCTGCGAAGGTGCCCTTCAGGGTGTTTGCCTTCAGCTCGCCGGTGGCCTCAATGTTAGTGAACCTCGTGTAATCCGCCATCACGCCACCCCCTTAGGAGAGGGCAGTCGCGCCGCTCACACCGGCACAGGCGATGCCGCGCCAGTCGTGGAAGCCCGCGGTGTACCGGGCCCGGCCGCGCCAGACATTGGCGTCCGTGTTGTCGTCGATCTTGGAGGAGACCTCCAGGGCGACACGGTCCAGCCAGATCAGGCTGCCGTATTCCTCGTTGTAGCGGCTGTCCAGCAGGAGCCAGGGGGTGGTGCCGGCGGTGATGTACTGGTTCAGGTAGGACCAGACGATCACGTTCCACCGGCCGAACTGGTAGTTGAAGCCGTTGTTGGCGGTATCGGGGTCCTTGTCCGCGCCGATGGCGGCGAAGACGGCCTTCTTCAGGCTGTGGATGTTGGGGATGATGATGGTGTCCGGCGCCACGTCCAGGATCTCGCCGTTGTCGCCGTAGGTGTTCTGCATCTTCACCGCCAGCATGCCCAGGGCGTCGTCGCTGAAATCATCTGCCCAGAGGTTGCACTGCGCCGCGCCCTTGATCTTGGCGGGGTGGGAAGCGTAGAACAGGTTCTGGCCGTCTGCGCCCTTCAGGTCGAAGGTGCCGCCCGCGAAGGACATGGAGGCGTTGCCCTGGATGGCGTTGCCCAAAAGGGCGGCGCCGAACTTCTCCCGGGTGCGGTAGTAGGCGGTGACGAAGGCCGCAGGCTTCTGCCGCAGATCCATCAGCTTGCTGTCCTCGATGATTTTCTTGGAGATGGAGAAGGAATCTTTCCACTCCACCGCCTCGAGGATCTTGCTGTAGCCCTCTTCCTGGCCGTCCGTGGGATACGCCCCGTTCTCGCCGGTGACCTGGAAGCCGTCCATGGCGGTGAGACTAGTGAACTTCTCCCCGAAATGGGTGCTCTTTTCCGTCCGGAAGAGCTCCTTCACCACGGACTGCTGCTCAAACTGCTCGCCCCGCTTCTCGATGAACATGCGGATCGGGGCCTGAGACTTTCCGAAGATGCTGTCGTTGACGCCGGAAGCCTCGGAAAACGTGATGTTAGCCATTGTTCATTCTCCACCTCTCTTAAGAAAATCTCACCAGGCAGCGGGAGCCGCTGGCGTCGGCGTCCTTGGCGACGAGCTCCGCCACGCCGCTGGTGGTGGTGCCGGTGATCTGCAGGCCGTTGGAGGCGTGCAGGGTGACCTTCTGGCCGATGTTGACACCGGAAAGGCTGGCGCTGTTGGTGCATTCGAACACCTCGTCAGCCTGGACCCGGATGCAGGCCACGATGGTGCCCGCGCTCACGGCGGCGTCATGGTGCTCCATGCAGATGTGGGTGGGTTTGGTGGTGCCGGTGGCAATGGCCAGCTTCCCGCTGGAGAATACCATCGCCATGCCGATCTCGGGCGTGATGGCGCTGCAGGGGAGATACTCCCAGGGCGTCACCCGTCCCTCCTCGTTGGAATGAGGGATAAAGCCTCTCATGGGCTGTTACGCTCCTTTCATTTGGGACCGTACTTTTTCCGGTCCGCATTGTAGTACCGCTGGATCTCCTCCGCGGATGCGCCGGGCATCAGCTCCCGGAACAGGGCCATTTCGTCGGGCGGAACGGGCAGCGCGCCGTCTCCCTGCTGCCGGGTGGGGCTCAGGTGCCCCTTGCTGGCGGCCTTGGCCTTCTCCGCCGCGGCGGCCTGCTGGGCTGCAGCGGCTTTGAGCTGCCCCGCTTTATAAAAGGCGGTGACGAAGTCGTCTCCCGATCCGATATACTGCCGGAAGGCGGGGCCGATCTCGCTGCCCAGAATGGCGCCCAGGTCCTTCATGTTGGGATCCATCCGGGCGATTTGGGCCAGCTGCCGGTCTATTTCTGCCTTGTCCTCGGCGCTGATGCCCGATGCGGGCGGCTGGGCCTGCCGGTTCAGCTGCTCCTGGACGATGTGCTGGATGTCAGCTTCGGTAGGAGTGCCGGCGTCTATTCTGGCCTTCCGCTGCCGCTTGACGTAATCGCTGGCCTTGTCCAGGTTATCGATCCGGACGGTCTGACCGTCCGCCGTGTCCTCGCTGATGTTCATCTCGGCGATGAGGGCGTTGACCCGCTCCCGCTCCGCCTTCGCGCCCCGCTCCTCCGCTTCCCGGATCCTCCGGGCAAAAGCCTGGCGGCTCCGTTCTTCGCGGCTTTGCTGCTCGCGCTGCTCCGGTGTGGGCTCCGGCGGCTGCTCGGGCGGTGTCTCGGCCTGCTCGGCCGGTGTTTCGGCTTGTTCCGTCTGGGTGTCCGCGGTTGTGGTATCGGCAGTCTCCTCGTTCTGGAGACCGAAAAGCTCGTCGTAGTTGACGTTATCCATGGTTCCTCCTGCCTTTTTCCGCTGGCTAAGCGATCAGATTTTTCCGCGTTCAGTGCGATAGTTCAGGATTCGGTTACCGGCCGCCGCCGTTCCGGAGATCGTCGCCCTTCTTCACCTTGCCGGTGCCCTTCTTCGGGGATACCTGAGCCGGGGCCTTCACCACCTGGCTGCCGGTCTGGGCGATCTTGCCCGCGTAGGATTTTTCCGCCATTGTAGCTCCTCCTTCCTCGTGGACTTTGGGATTTTTCCGCTGTTCCCCTGCGAGCTGGCCCTTTTGCGCTGGCCGGGCGAGTATATCTTCCGCCGAGGCGGTGGATATCATACAGGGACCGGCCCTCTCAGCCGTCCCATCTTGGCCTGCGCGGTGCGCCAGGCGTCGTCTCTGGCCCGCTGCTCCATGTCTCTCATGGCCTGCTGCTGGGCCTGCTTATCCTCCCGGGCTCTCTGCTCGGCTGCCGCCCGCTCCTGAGCTTCGATCTGCATCTGCTGCATCTGCATCTGCTGCTGCATCTGCTCCTCCCGCAGGGCCTGCAGGTATTCCTTGGTGTCGCTGGCCCCGGGATAGTGGAGCAGCTCCATCTTGGTCCAGTACAGCAGCAGGGTCTCCAGCGCCTGGGGCTGGCCGAAGGCGCCCATCTGGAGCATCTGCGTAGTGTCGCTCCACATCTGCTGGCGGTTATTGGCCAGCGGGGCGGAAACGTCGCAGGAAAAGAGGAACCGGTCGTCGTCCAGGATGCAGTGCCACTCCCCGGTCTGCGGATCCTGCTCATAGAAGTCATAGCGGTTAAAGGCCTCATACTGCGCCTGCCCCCGGTCATCCGTGGCTACCACAGGTCTCTCTTCGTCCGCATAGGCCACCTTCAGCTGGACAATGCGCTTAAATAGCTCCGCGTAGGCCGCCTCTTTCAGCACCCGCTTGCTCTCCAGCCGGCCGGCGCTCTGCTGGGCGGCGAATTCCTTAGCCACGCCGCTCTGAGCGGTGGTGTCCCGTCTTCCCTGGAAGGAGTCCGTGATCCCCAGGATCTGCCGCGCCTCCTCGTACACCTGGGCCAGGTAGGCCATCTCCTGAGAAAGATCCCCCGAAAACTGGTGCACACCGATCATGGCCATATCCTGCGGCTTGGAGATGTAGATTTTCTCCTGATCCTCCGGATCGATGCGGATGTCCGCGTTGTCCGGCAGGGTGATCCGGGTGCCGGCCTTGATGAACCGGTCGATGATCTTGGTCTCCATCCGGGAGACGGTATTCTGCTGGTCCGCGATCTTGTCCACGTCGCTGTCCCCCAGCAGCCGCCCGAAGACGGAGACGTTCCGCTGCAGGAATACGGGGAAGACATCCGGCTTGTAGTAGGGCAGCTCTGTCGGCTTCATGGCCGGCAGGCCCATCTCGTCTCCCACCAACTCCGCCCCGGGGATCCGGGTGCCGTTGGCCGTGGAGATCCCGTCCCAGATCTCCTCGGTATCCATGGTGCTCTCCTCCGTCTGGTCGGCTCCGCATTTGGGACAGGTCTCCTGCCCGGCCCGGAGGACTTCGCCGCAGTTTTGGCAGGTTTTCACTCTGCGGGCCTCGAAGTCGCCCACGTCTTCCAGCACGGTGTCGTTCACCCAGGAAAACTTCCCGATGCCGCCGTCGTCGTTGCGGTAGTACACCACGTACTGAGTGACCAGATCGTCCGCCGGGCTGGAGTCCTTGTCCAGGGTGCGGATATCGGGATCCGATTCCCCCTCTCCCTCGTCCAGCTTTTTGCCGTAGGTCCTTCGGATATAGCTCCGGGTCTGGGGGAGCTTGATGGCGATGGCGTCCATGTCCTCCACGGCTCCGTATACGCCGTCCTGGGGGATCACCTGCTTGGGATGCAGCCAGGAGACGGTGACGTCCCCGTGGGCGCTGGGCGTGTCGTGCCCTTCGTCCCACTCCACCAGCCAGTAGATGCCGCCCTGGATGGGTACGATGCGCTCCGCGGCGTCGTTCAACACCTCCATGGGCAGCCGGTCCAGCTCGTTCCGCAGCATGTCCTCCAGGATCTTCGCCCGGCCCTCGTCCGCCTTCCGCCTGGCGGTTACCTTGGGCTGCGGGATGGTGGAGGATACCTCGCTCTCGATGTTCTCCGCCACGATATTCCGCAGGTGGACTGTCTTCCGGCGGCTGCCGTTGCGCTCCGTGTCCCGCCCGGTCAGCGGCTTGATCTCCCGGGTCTCCCCCCGGTAAAGCGCCTCCCTGGCGTCCATCCGCTCGGTCTGGTCCCCCAGGGCGGCCTCGTTCTTCTCCACCCAGTCCTTCCAGTAGTCCAGATTCCGCCTCATTCCAGCGCCTCCCGTCTCACCGTCACCAGGGTCTTTGCCAAATCATCGATCAGCTGATGCCCCACCCGCTCCTGCATGGGGTCTTCCACGTTGGTCAGGAACGTGGTTTTCAGGTGGAGGAGTTCGTGGACCAGGGTCTTCTCGTAGTCGAATGGCACGATGCGGTTCCCGTAGAGATCCGGGTCCATGATCTCTATTTTGGCCTGCTTGCCCACCTCGCTGTAGGTCACGCAGCCCACCGCCGTGGGATCAGCCATGTCCTCTGGCTTGCAGCAGTCGTAGAGCTTGATCGTCCAGTCCTGCAGCCCCAACCGCGTCACCCAATAGTCCAGCTTCGCGCTCATCTCTTCGGCTCCCCCCATCTGCGCCGAAGAAGCTCTCTGTCTTCCTTATCGGCGCGGAAGTAATCCTCCCACATGTCCTCGGTCCACTGTGTCTTGCCCTCTGGGGCTTTGGTTTTCACCGCCATGGTCTGCTGGTCTCTGATATACCAGGCGATAGCCAGCGCCATCACGCAGTCGTCGTGCGCCCCTTCCTCGGCCTCCGGACGAAGCTTCTTCGCCTCGTTCCGGACGAAGGTGAGCATCTCCTCCAGCGTAGTCCTGTCGTTCACCAGGTCGATGCCTTCCCGCATGGCCTCGATCAGCTGACTGATGATCACCGGCCGGGTCACCGCCGTCGTCTTGAAGCCGAAGGACTTCCGAATCGCCCCGGTAAACGTGTCCTCCTGCTCCCGGACGTAGAGGTTGTGATACCCCAGCTCCTCCAGCTTTTTGATGGGATAGATGCTGAAGTTCGCCTCGATCCCGATTAGCGCCGCGTTGTAGTACCGGCCCAGGTCAGCTACCTGCTCGGCGAAGGTATCGTCATCGTACTGGTGGCGGAGCATGGCCACCTGCTCCCCTGTGATGTTGTCCAGCACGTGGGCCACGTAGTAGTCGGAGCCTTCGCCGGCGGTGTCCCCGCCGATCACGTAGGGCCTGCCCTCCTCCGGCTCCCGCCAGATCTGAATGGGCCCGGTCTTGTCGTCGGTCCAGATCCCTGCCTCGAACAGCCCCCGGCGCTTCGGCTCGGGGATCCTGGATAACCGCTCGGATACTGCCTGCCCATCGAACACGGTCTTGCCGGTGACGCCCCATTCGCCCAGGCAGTAGACCTGGTAGTAATAGGGGTCCGTTTCCTTGAACGCTTCGAGCACCTGCCTGTCCTTCTCAGGCAGGAAGCGGTTGTCCTTGTATGTGCTGCGGTGGGTCCTGACCTCCGGATCGGTCCGGTCGAAGAACCGTCTCTTCAGCCAGTGCGTAATGCTCACGGGGTTGAAGCTGAGGATGATCTGCTGGTAGTACTTCGTCTCGCCGCGGAGACGGATGGTGAGCTGGTTGTAGTCGGCCTCGGTGACCTCTGATGCTTCCTCGATCCAGATGCCCGTGATGTTGTAGATTGACTTCAGCTTCTCCACGTCATCCAGGCCGGCGAAAAGGATCTCGCTGCCGTTGGGGAAGGAGATCCGCATATCGGACTGGTTGATCTTCGCGCCGGCTGTCGGATAGAACTCAGCCAGCTGACCGCGGAGCTGAGCGAAGCAGCTGTCCCGCAGGGTCTTGGCCACCTTCCGGCAGACCAGCCACCTGTGGCCCTCCTCCGTCGTTACACGCTCCAAAACCTTCCGGCCGGCGAAGATACTCTTC
>Ga0265298_10008482_pt1 | contig 12341 bp, 10 predicted proteins | sample AusTroGonzalo_MG_3_FD_193486 | JGI IMG/M metagenome (GOLD analysis project Ga0265298, IMG submission 193486) | Bovine rumen microbial communities from tropical cattle in Woodstock, Queensland, Australia - Gonzalo_01 | ecosystem: Host-associated > Mammals > Digestive system > Stomach > Rumen ... | reverse complement strand
TCTATAAAATATTGAAAATCGTCCAAAATACCGAGCTGAATATTAAATTCAGTAGTTTCAACTCTTCTGCTTGAATCAACAATTTCCGTCGGGTCCGTTCTGTCAGTACTTGCAGAACCGTTTAAAGAATTTCCCCATAAACCCCATGCCAATTTTGCGGCAACACTCCAAGAGGTAGTAAGTTCCAAAGGATGTGTTACATAAGCTTCACCGCTTTTTCCGTAAAAACCCTCAACATACAATTTAGGATGTACTTTTGCTCTGTTTATTTTAACTTTTTCTTTTGCCATGTCAATTTGAGCTTTTGCTATTTTAACTTCCAAATTATTTATTTGAACAAAACTTAAACAATCCTGTAAAGTAAAAGAAATTTCAGGTATATCGCTCGGTAATTCGTCGGAAACTACAGCCGGAATATCCTCCAAACTTACGACACCGACGGTTTCTATTAATTTTTTTGTTGCAAATTCCAAATTTATTCTTGAAGAATTTAACAAATTCTGAACTTTATCTCTAAAATTTTTAGCTTCGGCCAAATCAAGTTCGGATATAGCCCTTGCTTTATATTCAAGCCTTGTTTTCAAAAATAATTTTTCCACTTTTTCAAAGGCCTTACTTAAAGCAACATATTCCATTTTTAAAGTTAAGTATTCATAATAGGCAAGTTTTACTTTTGAAAAAAGTTCTTCTTTTGTTTTTGTATAATTATATTTTGCAGCTTCAAGCATAAGGTTATTGTATCTATAGTTAGCTCTTGTTCCACCGCCTTCGTATATCGGTTGAACAGCCCTTACACCATACTCTTCGGAGTTATATTCTTCTTTGTCATAATTTCCCGAACCGGCAGTTTGTAAAGCGGTACTTCCTTTGGAAAATTTACTTTGCAAAGTAATTTGCGGAAAAAAAGAACGGACAGAACTGTTAATCCTTGTTTGTGCAAGTTCTATCTGTTCTTCGGCAACCGTAATTTTCATATCTCTTGATTTTGAAATTTTTAAACATTCATCAAGAAATTCATCGGCAAAAATATAATTTGAAAAAAATATAATGCTAACCAAACAGCAAATAATTTTTTTTATATTCACGAAAGCCTCTGTTTATTGATAATATATATACTATTAAAGTATATAAGAAAAAGCAAAGTTTGTCAATTTAAAATATTTAAAATTTGTTTTGTAAATTTTACACTATACTTCTTTGTTCCTGTTTTTTATTTTTTTTATCACAAAAATTATACCAAATATAATTAAACAAGCTATAGTTACGGGATATATATATTTTGAAATATAATTTTCAAAAACTATTTTTGCATAATCTTTTCCGCATAAATATATACCGACAGCCAACATAAGCCATGATAAAGCATAAACCAATACCGATAAAAAATAATAAAATTTTTTGTTATATTTTTTACCGTAGTAGGCACATATAGCCGCACCGAACCAACCGAAGGGAACATTTAAAACAAGTAAAATAATACCGACTATCATTTTTTGAGACATAATATTAAAAGCTGGCAATATAATTTTTCAGCTATAAGCTGATTTTATGTAATAAAATTTCGTTTAAACACAAAGGGTTACTTTTTATCCTTGCAAGCAATTTTTCAAATTCCACAAGGTTGTTATTATATTCAAGCAATTTTTCCAAACCCGATATTATTGCCTTTGTTTTGTCTTTTTCGTTTTTTACAAAAGGAATTGTTTGTATTACACAAAAATTTCTTGCAGCGGAAGGTTTAATATTTATCGTATTCAAATCCAATAATTTCGATACAAATTTTAAAATTTGAATTTCATCGTTTATATTTTCTTCCATCTTTAAAGTATCAACCAAATCTTCAATACCGAAATACAGAACGGGTTCGAAATCAATTAAAACTTCCGTAGTAGAAGAAGCAACTTCTTTAAATTGCTTTATCATTAAATTTCTGTAATGTGCAGCTTGTTTCTGATAACTTTTAGGATATACATAAGCAATAAATTCGTTTGCCAAATCCTGATAAATAAAAAAATGTTCCCAATAAAACATTTGATGGCATTTTGGGCATGACACCAAATTAAATTCGCCGGCAATTATTGCTTCTTTAAGTTCCGGGTTATCGGAAACACTTACCGCCGACCATAAATTCGTTTCAAATGTTTCGCCGCATTCACAAACTATTTCTCTGTTTGATAATATAGACATAATTTATCCTACTTTTGTTTTTTAAAAAATTCAACAGTATTTTTTAAACCTGTTTTGATGTTAGTTTCAGGCTGCCAATTTAAAACTTTTTTTGCTTTTGAAATATTTAAAAAACTTTTTAAAAGTTCACCGCTTCTTTTCGGTTTATATATCGGTTTGTTTTTATAATTTGTAATTTGGGCCAATTCTTTTTCAAGCTGATTGACGGAAAAAGTTTTATGTGTTCCGATGTTTATAATTTCATTGTTGCCTTTTGTTAAAGCTTTTAAGTTTGCCGAAACAACATCTTTAACATAAACATAATCTCTTAATTGTTTTCCGTCACCGAAAATAAATACCGGCTCATTCTTTAACATTTTACCTATAAATATTGCAACCACACCTGCTTCACCGAAAGGGTCTTGCCTGGGGCCGTAAACATTCGCATATCTTAACACCGTGTATTTTAAACCGTATAATGCACTGTAGCATTTAATATAATGTTCCACCGAAAGTTTTGCAACTCCGTAAGGCGACAACGGGTTTGCAAAAGCTTTTTCGTCGGGAGCTTTAGAGGAGCATTCACCGTATATTGTTCCGCCGGAAGATGCAAAAATTATTTTTTTTACATTTGTTCTTTTGCATGCCTCCAAAATATTTATCGTTCCTTTGATGTTCACATCGGCATCAAAGCTGGGATCCGCAACCGATTTCCTGACATCAAGCTGTGCAGCATGATGGATAACAACATCAAATTTTTCTTTTTTAAAAATGTTTTCTATCTTTTTAAAATCCGTTACCGAAACTTTATAAAATTTTGCCTTCTTATTTACATTTTTCATATTACCGGTAGCAAGGTTATCGACTATTGCAACTTTATGTTTTTTTTCAATAAGTGCATCTACGATATTTGAACCTATAAACCCTGCACCGCCGGTTACTAAAATTTTCATCTTTTCCTCCCTAAAATTCTTTTATGTTTTATTGCATTTCTAAAAATATTTATCATTATGTATGCCGAAAGCCCGCCTATTATTGCACCTACAAAAACATCTGCCGGAAAATGACAACCTGCATAAATTCTTTCAAACGGTGTCCACAAAGCATACAATAAAAATATATACCAATATTTGGGAACAACCATAATCATTGAAATTGCCAAAGCAAAAGCGGCTTCGGTGTGCCCCGACGGAAAGGAATTTCTATGGACGATTTCATAAAAAATATTTATGTTACCGTCTCCGAAAAAAGCCAAAGGCCTTGCCCTTGCAAAAATATCTTTTAATACGGTATTAAAAATACTTGCAAAAACGGACACACAAACAATTAAAGCAACAAGTATCCAAAACTGTTCTTTTTTTTCTTTCATTAAAATAAAAATTGAAAGAATTCCCATAAATATTAAAGGTATATTAAAACCTTTGGAATCGAAATAAGATATTTTTGAAACTATTTTATCGATAAAGTCATTTTTCTTTTCTTTATTTATAAAAAGAAAAATTTTATGGTCTATATCAAGCAAACCTTGTTTGGCGGTTTTTCTGGGACCGATTAAATCCGCAGTATATTTTTGAGCCAATTTTGAAGGGTCGAATTTTTTACATATTGTAAGCCAAAACTTTTTCGAAAGAGTATTGTTTCTATATATCGGCAACTCTATCGGTTCTTCAAAAACTTCAAAAGGATAAACATCCTGCGGAGTTTTAAAATCAAAAAAGTTACTTGTAATAAAAATTGCATCTTTATTTTTTAAACTTGAAATATCCCTTTGCCATAAATCGTAAGCATCTATTTTATCACTTAAACAATAAACTCTCAAACTCGGAACATAAAAAAATATTTGGCTTGCCAAATAACTTTTATGTGTAAAAATAAAAGGTTTGTTATCTTCGGGATATGAAGAATATATTTCATCTATTTTTTGTTTCAATTCTTTCCAGCCGTACAAATCGTTTGTGGGGTCTATAACTTCAGCTCTTTCTATACCGAACTCTATTTTTTGAGCTTCGGCTTTAGGCAAAAAATATTTTAACGGAATAATTTTATACATGGCATGCAACGGAACCAAAATATTCATAACCATTGCCAAAACACAGGATATATAAACAGTTTTTCGAAACCATTTCTTTTGCCAATTTTCGGTTATTAAATAAGCAACATAAGGTGTTAACATCAAATAACCCATTGCAGGCCAGTGCGGCAAAATTTCGTTAAATGTTGCTATTAAGTTAAAAAACAATAAAACCGGTAACGAAAAACTTGCAATTATTAAATTTGTTTTATCTCTGTTTTTTATTGCATCTTTACAGCATTTATATAAACCGTAACAGAAAAATATAAATAAAAAAGGTGAAACATAGCCTGCCTGTGCGGCAAGCGACCTGCCGAACAAAGTAAAAGAAAATTTAGGCAGAGAACTTCCGAAACCGTGCCTTAACTGAAAACCGAAACTTGCAAAATTATTTTCAACATTCCATAAAATAACGGGAATAAAACAAATAAAAGCTATAAGCATTGAAATATAAAGTTCTTTTTGTTTAAACCAAAACCTGTGTTGTTTTGACAGTAACAAAAACAAAATTATTGACGGATAAATCATAACTGCTGTATATTTTGAAAGCAAAGCAAAACCGACCGATAATCCGAGCAAATACCAATATCTTTTTTTTGAAGTATCAACTATATTTATAAACAAATAAAAAGATATCAGCCAAAATAAAGAAAGCGGACTATCGGGTATTGTTACAACTGCACCCAAAAAAGAAAATACAGGTAAAATATTCAACAAAACAATTGAAACAAAAGCTATTTTTTCGTTAAACAATTTTTTTGCGGATATAAAAAATATATATGAGGCTATTACAAAAATAATAACCGACGGCAGCCTGACGGCAAATTCATTAACACCAAAAATTTTAGTAGATAATTTAATTATATATCCTATTAAAGGAGGATGGTCATAATAAGATAAATCCAAAAATTTCGAATATACCCAGTAGTGAGCTTCGTCAACGGTAATACCTATTTTACCTATTACCGACAATCTGATAAAAGTTGTAAATGCGGTTAAAAGCCAAAACAGTTTTTGGTAAGATATTTTTTTTATCATATCTTTTTATTATACCAAAATAGAAATTTGCTGTGCAAATTTAGAAGATTTGAAGATTAGAAGAGCGGAAGGAATAAGGCAATTTATAATTTATAATGTAGAATGTATAATGTCGGTAAAAATTGCAAAGCAATTTTTTGATAAATAATTATATTTTTTGCTATAGCGAAAAATACATTAAACCTTAAGCTTTCAGCTATAAACTGTCGTTATAATCTAAAGTGAGGCAAGTTTTTTTAGGGCAAACAGATAGCCGTCTATACCTAAACCTGCAATTTGCCCTATGCAAACAGGTGCAATAAAAGAATGTTGTCTAAAATCTTCTCTTGAATACACATTTGATATATGCACTTCTATTGCTGGTAAATTAACGGCGGCAATTGCATCCCTTATTGCAACGGAAGTATGTGTATATGCCGCAGGGTTTATTATAATACCGTTAAAATTATCTTTTGCATTTCCTATAGCATCAACAATTTCACCTTCGTGGTTGGACTGAAAAAAAGAAACCTCAATTTTTAATTTTTCGGCTGATTTTTTTATTTCATTTTCAATATCGGTTAAAGATAATTTGCCGTAAATTTCAGGTTCTCTTTTACCGAGTAAATTCAAATTGGGACCGTTTACTATTAATATTTTTTTCATTTGAAAAATTCCTTTAATGTTTTTAAAACTATTTTATCGGAAACTTCCTGCTTTGAAACAACTTTTCCTATTTTTTCAGGTAAAACAAATTTTATTTTTGTTGAAACATTTTTTTTATCTTTTTTCATAAGAGCTAAAAAAGCATTTACATCAAAATTAAATTTAGGTTTACAAAAACCTGCAGCTTCCATAATTTCACAAATTTTTCGTTCGGTCTCTTTCGTTATAAAATTAATATTCAAAGCCAATTTTGCAATAAATAACATACCTAAAGCAACGGCTTCGCCATGTAAAAATTTTTTATATTTTGTTACGGTTTCAAGTGCATGTGCAAAGGTATGCCCGAAATTTAAAAATTCCCTTATACCTAATTTTTCTTTTTCGTCTTTGGAAACAACTGCCGCTTTATACCCGCAACATTTATATATTATATAAGCAAAATCTTTATTTGACAAGATACCTTTATTAAAAGTTTTAAGTAAACAATCAAAAAAATCTTTATCGAAACTTATTGCATATTTTATAACTTCAGCCATACCGTTTTTTATGTGGCTTGCCGGCAAAGTTTTTAAAAAGCCCGTATTTATAAAAACAAATTCCGGTTGGTAAAAAGCACCTGCAATATTTTTACCTGTTTTTATATTTACACCCGTTTTGCCGCCTATTGAAGAATCAACCATTGCAAGCAGTGTTGTAGGCAATTGAACAAACTTTAACCCTCTCATATAAGTTGCTGCAAAAAAACCGGCAGTATCACCGACGACACCGCCGCCCAAAGCAACAACCGTATAATGCCTGTCGATACCGCAAGCCAATGCAAAATTATAAATATTTTCCAAAGTTTTTAAATTTTTTTGTTCTTCCCCTGCAGAAAAAACGAAGGAAAACAAGTTAAACTTGTTTTCCTTCATAAATTTTTCAATGTTTTTTAAATATAATCCTGCAACAATACTGTCGGAAATTATAAAAACTTTTTTATTAGGAACATATTTTTGAAAAAAAGCTAAAGAGTCTTCATAGCTGTCAGATAAAATTATAGGATATGAATTATTTTTTAAATTAACTCTTATGTTTTTTATCAACATTGTTTTTAAAATTCTTCATCATCAACATCTTCATCTTCAACTACAGCTTTCTTTTTTGCCGGTGCGGTTTTTTTAGCAGCAGTTTTCGTTGCCGTTTTTTTTGCGGTTGCAGAAGCAGCTGTTTTTTTAGCAGCAGGTTTTACTTCTTTTTTTGCAGTTGATGTTTTTGCTGCTTTTGTTGCTGTTTTATTTGCCGATTTTTTAGCTGTAGCTGCAGTATTAGAAGCAGCGGATTTTTTTACTGTTGCTTTTGTTGTTGCTGCTTTTTCTACCGCATAAAAATTCTGATTTGATAAATTTTTATTTAATTTTTTATGAACTTTTGACATAGGAGAAATTTTCAAATTCAAACTGTTGGTAATACTAACAACATAATCGTTACCTTTAGGTAAATTATCAAATTTATAAAAACCGCTTTCATCGGTAGTTACCGTAACAGGTGAATCCGAACCCGTCAATTTCAATTTAATATTCTTTACACCGTTTTTATTTTTTAATATTCTTCCCGATATTGAAACCGTTTCAAAATCCGCTTCATCGTCATAATTATCTTCATCCAATAAAGCACTATCATTAAGCTCACTTTCGGCATCAGCAGCAACCTGTTGTGCAGATAACAATGCTTTCTGCTGTGCTTCGGCTTTTGAAAGTTTTATATCTTCTGTTTTTTTAGCCTTATCCTGTTTTAATTTATTTTTATCTTGTTTTACTTTTTTTGATGCTTTCTGTTTAGCAGATTTAGCCGATTCTTTTGCTTTTTTAGCAGTATCTTCCAAATACTCTTCTTCTTCATCTAAATTAAAATTTTCATCCAATTCTTCATCCAACAAATCCTGCTTTTTAGAAACTTTTGATTTTGCTTTAGAAACTTCTTTTTTAGCTTTTGCTTTTTTGTCGGATATTTCTTCATCCAACAACAACTCTTCATCTTCCAAACCGAAATTATCCAAGTTGTCATTTTCAAGGAGATCTTCTTCTAAAGCTTTTTTATCGGCTTTCTTTTTATCTTTCTTCTTATCTTTTTTATCTTTCTTTTTATCTTTCTTTGAAACTTCTTTTTTAGGTTCGGCAAACATATCGTCATCCATATTCAAATCATCATCAAAATTCAAATTTTCATCGTCAAAAAACTCATCTTTTTTATTTTTAGCGGATTTAATTTGCTTTTTATTTGCCTTTACATTTTTTTTAGGAGCAGACTCAAAAACATCATCTTCCGATAATATATCAGTATCATCGGAAAGTAAATCCGTATCAGCATCTTCCAATTCCTGTTCATCAAATAAATCTTCTTCTTTTACCGGAGCTTTAACCGATGCTTTTTTTGAAGTTGCTGCTTTTTTGTTTGCACCTGCAGCTACAGAACCTTTTGCAGCGGTTTTATTTTTAGCAGATGTTTTTGCAGGTTCGGCTTTTGCATTTTTATTTTTTGCGGAAGCTGCAGTTTTTTTATCTGCTGCTTTTTGAGATTGTTTTTTATTGACTTTTGATTTTTTTACTTTATTTGTGCCGACATCTATCATATCAATATCGTCGATATCATCTTCATAACCTGTTTCGTTTTTAGATGCAACTTTAAAATTATGTTTAGGTGCAGGTATTTTTTTCAAAGAAAAATCTTCATACATTATGTTTTTGGATAATTCATCTACGGTTCTTACTTTAGGGACCGATTCGTAACCAGATGCCATAACGGTTATTGTATAATTCCCACCTGCAGAAAGCCCTTCTATTATGTAATTTCCTCTTTTATCGGGCTTTACCTGTAAATCTTCCGAACCGGAAACTTCCACAATAACACTATTGTAATTTACTTCAGTAGGTATTTCAACTTTTCCGGCAATAAAAAAAGTCCTCTCTGCAAAAACCAAACTGCCACAAAACAAACATGCAAATAAAGCAAGAAAAAATTTTTTCATATCCACCCCTGTTATATTTTTTTAATTTAATCCAGGTATATTCATACCGCCCATCATTTTTTTAGACTCTTCCGCCATTTCTTTCTGCGAACGATTTATTGCCTCCTGAAATGCCGCCAATACCAACTTTTCAACATCTTTTACGGATTTACTTAAAATATCCTCCGGTAATTTCAAACCTAGAACTTCACTTTTGGCATTTATTTTTATTGAAACTCCTTTGTATTCGACATCAATAACTTTTGCTTTTAATGCCTTTTCCATTTCTTTTAATTTACTTCTCATCGACATTGCTTCTTTGGCCATCTTGAACAATTCCATTGCATTCTCCAAATTAATGTAATTTATATAATTTTAACACTTTATCTTATTTTTTTCAACAACTACTTCAAATTCAAACTTAAAACAAAGTTATTTTCTTTATCCAAAATAATGACAGAATTTATTGTTTCAATTTTATATTTTTCTATATTTTTCTTAAATTCGTTTGTAATAAGTTCTTTTATATAATGAGAAGATAAAATTTCGTCATCTCCGCTGGAACTTAAATAAACGATAGCATTATCAATGTGTAAATATCTTAAATTTAAAGAAGTTAATAAATTAGCAATGAACGGGTTTGTTTTACCAATCATATTAAGTTGTGATACTGCAAGCCTTGCAACAAATTCTTCAATGGTTATATAATGTTTGTCGGTAACGGTTGCTTTTGCAGTTTCCGGGTTTTCCATTTCAATAAGTTGCCTTTGTTCGTAATCACCCCTTGATATTCTTTGATAAAAATAACTTTTCACATCGTCTATATTTTGAAACATTCTCAATGCAACTTGAAAGTTGGGATCGTAAGCGGTAACTACTATAATTTTTATATCGGCATCGGAACTTAAAGCTATCCTTGTAATTGTAAAAACAGCACTTTGTAAAGAACTTATGGCTTTTGAAACGACTTCACTTTGCAAAGATACAATGTCTTCCATTTCCAAATCCAAATACAAAGTATCTTTTATAATTTCAACTTTCGGTAAAACTCCCGATTCTTTTTCAACAAGTTTTTCTATATCCTGAACTAAAGTTTCCTTCGGAAAACTCGGTCCGCAGGAACAAAAAGAAAAACATATAATCAAAGAACATATAAAATATTTAAGCATTAACAGGCTTTTCCGTTTTTATATTTTTACTTGTAACATTCGTATCAAGTATTCTTTCTCTGTTCTTACCGTATTTTGCAAACAATTCTTCAATAGCATCATAATCAAGCTCTTCTTTTTCAAGCAAAGCTTCCGCCATTTTTTCTACGATATCCCATTGTTCCATAAGATATTTATCAACCCTTTTCAAACATAAATTCAATATTGCCATGGTTTGTTCGTTTAATTTTTCTTTTAAATCCGTAGACAAATTTTCTTTAGGTATTGCCGTAAAGTCACCTATGTAACCCGCTTCGCCCATACCGAACCGCCAAACCATTGCATTTGCAATCGCCATAGCCTTCGTAAAATCAGAAGATACACCGGTAGATGTCGTGCCGTATTTAATTTTTTCACTGCTGTATCCAGCAAGTGCAACCATAATATCGGCAATAAGTTTTTCTTTGTTTTCGGTATGCAATTCTTCTTTAGGGTTATGAGCAACCAACCCCAGTGCATCCCCTCTTGATTTGATTGTTGCCTTAAAAACATCATCGGTAGGATGTAAATAATATAAAGTTACGGCATGACCTGCTTCGTGGTAAGCCGTCATTTCCTTTTCTTTGGAAGACATAATTATATGGCTTTCCAAGCCTAAATCTATTCTGTCCATTGCGGAAGAAATATCGTTCATATCTATTAATTCTTTATTTTCTCTTGTAGCAAACAAAGCTGCTTCTTTAATTATATTTTCAATTTCCGCAGGAGATTTACCGACGGCTTTTCTTGCCAATTTTGAAACATCGACATTAGAAGCGGCTTTCACTTTTTTAAGATAAAAATCAAAAAGTTCTTCCCTTTCTTTTAAGTTTGGTAAAGTTATATAAATTTTTCTGTCAAACCTTCCCGGCCTTAAAAGAGCTTTATCCAAAACACTTTCGTTGGCATTTGTTGCACCTATAACGATAATATTGTTTTTATTACTTTCCAACCCGTCCATTTCAACAAGCAACTGATTTTGTGTGCTGTTTGTTTCTTCTCCGCCGCCCATATAGGAAAAAGTTCTGCCCCTTCCTATAACTTCTATTTCATCTATAAAAACAATACATGCACCTTCGGCATAAGCCAATTTTCTTGCCTGTTGAAACAGTTGCCTAACTCTCGATGCACCTACACCAACAAAAACTTCAACAAATTCACTGCCGGACATTGATAAAAAAGGCATTTTTGCTTCGGTTGCAATAGCCTTTGCAAGCAAAGTTTTTCCGCATCCCGGATGGCCCATTAACATAATACCCTTTACAACTTTACCACCTATTTTTTTAACTTTCACGGAATCTTTTATCAACTGAACAACTTCCATGGCTTCTTTTTTGGCACCTTCAAGCCCGATAACATCACTGAATTTTACATTTATATCATTTGCTCTTATTTTATTTTTCTTAAATTTACCGAAAGCACCCCTCATAAAATACAAATATGCACCGACAAATACCATAGCATGAAGCCCGCCTATTAATATTTGCATAGGAAGTGTCGCTACCGTCAAAGTTCTATAAAAAGAATCAAGTTTGCTTAAGCCGAATATAGTAAGGAATAACAATAATATTATTGATAAAATAACTATTATCTTACCCCAGTTATCATAAAAAAATATTTTCATTTTTCTCATACAAAGCCCCTTTATTAAAATAACCTTATTATTTTATCAAATTTAAAACCATTTTTTCTTTTTCATATAAAGAAAAATTCCAAAAGTCGAAACAAATATTAAAAACAATGCAAAAAACCAAGTTCCGGTCTGGCCGAAAAGCATCATTTCAGGAAAAGCAACATTCATACCGTAATAACTTGCAAATATAAGAACCGGCAAAAAGATTGTCGCTATTATACTTAAGAATTTCATTGTTTCGTTTAACTTTATTGTTACCGACGACATATACACGGTAATTAACGAACCTATCATTTGAGAATTATATGTTATTGTTTTATTTAATCTGTCAAGTTGGTCGGCAACATCCCTGAAATATGCGGAATAAAAAGAACTGATATACTCATTGTTTTCCCTTGAGAAAAAAGAATATACATTTTTTTGAGGGTCGGAAATTTTCCTCATGGATAACAACACTTTTTTTAAGTCAAGTATTTCTTCCATTAAATCGGGACTCGGGTTTTCAAGAACTTTATCCTCAAGCAAATCTATTTTATCGCTTATTTTTTCCATTATCCTTTCAAGGTTATCTACAATTTTTGACAAGATGTTATAAAGTAAATTTTCTATATTTTTTAA
>Ga0265298_10008481_pt1 | contig 12343 bp, 10 predicted proteins | sample AusTroGonzalo_MG_3_FD_193486 | JGI IMG/M metagenome (GOLD analysis project Ga0265298, IMG submission 193486) | Bovine rumen microbial communities from tropical cattle in Woodstock, Queensland, Australia - Gonzalo_01 | ecosystem: Host-associated > Mammals > Digestive system > Stomach > Rumen ... | reverse complement strand
ATGCCGGAACGCCTCGAGAGAATTCCATTCCGTTACCGGTTACCACAATGGCAAACGCATCACCGCGCTGTCGCACGGCATCGGCCCGGACAATATTGACATTGTCATGACAGAGGTGGACGCCCTGGCCAACGTAGATTTCAAAACCAGGGAGGTAAAACCCGTGCACCGGGCCCTGAACATCCTGCGCATCGGCACCTCCGGCGCTTTGCATGCCGATATTCCGCTGGGCAGTTATGTGCTGTCCCACATCAGCGTGGGCTTCGACGGAGTCATGAACTGGTACGGGAACCGGGAAAAAGTGACCATCCCGGATGTGGAAGAGGCCTTCAAGAAGCACATGAACTGGGCCCCTGCCCTGCCTTCACCCTATTTCGTAAAGGCTTCCCCCAAGATCATTGACCTCATGAAGGACGTAACCCTGAAGGGCGTCACCATATCGGCCTGTGGCTTCTACGGCCCTCAGGGCCGCGTGGTCCGCGTCCCGCTGGCCATGCCCAACATGCTGGAAGACATTGAAAGCTTCCGTTTCTCCGAAGGCGGTGAGGATTACAAGATTACCAACTTCGAGATGGAGAGCTCCCCGCTGGCCGGCCTGGCCGCCCACCTGGGCCACAACGCCTCCACCGTGTGCTGCATCATCGCCAACCGCTATCTCCAGAGCTCCAATCCGGATTACAAACCGGCTATCCGCAAACTTGTGGAGCTTTGCGTAGAAAAAATGAGTACGTTGTAAAGAATTAGAGTTTAAACTCCTCTATCTCTTTCACCAGTTTACCAATGATGGACATCTTGGTGTCGTACAAGGCATCCGAGATGTCTACTTTATAATAATGGGGGTTGATGAGACGGCGTTCGGCCGGAGAAAAGTGGTGCAGGTTGTCCTGATAGAACTGCTTTTTCTGGCCCAGGGTATGCTGCGGGCACACGCGTACGCCCTTGGCGATGGCCTGGAGCTGTAAGGGCCGGGCTTCATAGGAGCCCTGCTCGAAGGTCTTGCTCTTGTAGGAATCGTACTCGTCCCGTACCGTCACGGTTTCCCCGTGCTGCAGGGCCAGGTCCATGGCGTCTCCCCGCAAGCAGGTAACGTCTACCTTGTGGGCGTAACCGTCATAGTGATTGCCCTTTACACTGTCCTGGGCCGAGATGCGCCAGGTAATCTGGAAGCCGGGGTTGATGAGCTTGATCTTATCCTCGGAGCGCTTGATGACCGGTTCATCGTCAATCTGGACCAGCTTGTATACATTGCCGAAGCAAGGGGCAGCCTTGGAGGTGGCAATGGCATCTCCCACTCCGTAACTGTCTATGCGGGCGCCCTGACGCTCCAGGTCTGTGATGAGGTATTCGTCCAGGCCGTTGGTGGCGAAAATCTTGCACTTGGTAAGCCCGTGTTCGTCCAGGATGGCGCGCACTTCCTGGGACAGGTAGGCCAGGTCCCCGCTGTCCAGACGCACGCCGTAACCGGGCGCATAGGTATCGTCAATGCCGTTTTCCTTGAAGGAACGGATGGCATTCTTGACGCCGCACCTCAACGTGTCATAGGTGTCTATCAGCAAGATGAGGTTCTCACCCTTGTGTGTTTTGACATAGTCGCAGAACGCCTTGTGCTCCCCTTCCACGGTAGAACCATAGGAAGTGATGAAGCTGTGCGCCATGGTGCCGGTAGAAGGTACATTGTTGAACGCTCCGGTGAGAATATTGGACGAGGAAGCGCAGCCGGCAATCTGGGCTGCCTTGCCGCCATAAACCGCCGCCCAGGGGCCGTGCGCACGCCGGGAACCGAATTCGCTCACGGGCTTATCCGTGGACCGGCACACGCGGGAAGCCTTGGTAGCCACAGCCATCTGGTGGTTCAGGATGCACAGCATGGGAGTTTCCAACACCTGCGCCTGGATCATGGGAGCCACCACCGTCACGATGGGCTGGTTGGGGAAGGCGATCTCTCCCTCCCGCATACAGTATACGTCTCCTGTGAACTTCATGGTACTCAGGTACTTGCGGAATTCCTTATAGTCCTCTCCCGGCAGGAACTTCTCATAGAACTCCTCCGGCTCCGTTCCCAGTGCCTGCACCATCTGGATCACTTCTTCCGTGCCGCTCACCACGGCCCAGTTGTTATTCTCCGGGGCCTTGCGGTAAAAGAGGTTGAACACGGCAATCTGGTCCTGCTTCCCGCATTCCAGATAGGACTTTCCCATGGTGTACTGGTACTTGTCGGATACGTACGCGTTGTTGATGACGTTCATGTTATTTCAGTCTGATTCCTTCCTTTTCCATTTCGGCCAAAGCCTTGCGATGGCCTTCGGCATCTACCCAGGCCAGGCAGTCCTTGAGGACGCTCACCTTGAAGCCGTCCTTCAGGAGGTCTTCGGCGGTGTTGCGGACGCAAAACTCGGTGGCGATACCGCACAACACCACGTTTTCGATTTCCATCAGGTGCAGCACTTCTCCCATGCCCTGACCGGCCTCGTTGCGGCCTTCGAAGCCGCTGTACTGCTCTACGGCCGGGTCTTCGCCCTTGTAGAAGACAAGGCCTTCGTCATCGGCAAAGGGGGCCAGGTCTTCGTGGATATCGGCCCCATGGGTACCCTGCACGCAGTGCGGAGGCCAAATTCCGCCGAATTCCTTGAACGAACTGTGGCAAGAGGGATGATGGTCCCGGACGAAAAGGACGGGAACATCCTGGTGCGCCTTGAGAAAGGCAAGGGTATTGGCCACGGCTTCATCGGCCCCCTGGCAGGCCAGGGACCCGTCTATGAAGTCGTAAAGCATGTCCACGACAATGACTGCAGTATCTTTCATACTTTCAAAGGATCAATCTAAATCATCGGCATCCGTAACGGCAGCGCCCTTGCCCATCAGATAGGCTTTCATGAACTCGTTGATGTCTCCGTCCAGGACGCCCTGGGTGTCGGCCGTACTTACGCCAGTGCGCAGGTCTTTCACCAACTTGTACGGATGCAGGACGTAATTCCGGATTTGGGAGCCCCATTCGATGCGCTTTTTCTGTCCTTCCAGCTCGGCCTGTTTTTCCTGGCGTTTCTTTAGCTCAATGTCGTACAGGCGGGATTTGAGGATGAGCAATGCCCTTTGCCGATTGTCCTGCTGGCTGCGGGTTTCCGTATTTTCCACCATGATGCCGGAAGGGATGTGGCGCACACGGACGCCGGTTTCCACCTTGTTCACGTTCTGGCCGCCGTGGCCGCCGCTGCGGAAGGTGTCCCACTCCAGGTCTCCGGGATTGATTTCAATATTGATGGAATCGTCTACCAGCGGATACACAAAAACGCTGGAGAAAGTGGTCTGGCGCTTGCCCTGGGCATTGAAGGGCGAGATGCGCACCAGACGGTGCACGCCGTTTTCGGCCTTTAAGTAACCGTAGGCATAATCCCCTTCCACCTCTATGGTGCAGCTCTTGATGCCGGCCTCTTCCCCTTCCAGGAGGGACGTTACCGTATATTTATAACCGTTTCGCTCACACCAGCGGGTATACATGCGCATGAGCATGGCGCTCCAGTCGTTGGCTTCCGTACCGCCGGCGCCGGAGTTGATGGTGAGCACAGCACCCAGGTTGTCACCCTCGTTACCCAGCATGTTGCGAAGTTCCAGAGCCTCGACGGCATCGACGGCCTTGGCATAGGCGGCATCCAGTTCCGGGGAATCCTCCGCCTCAAATTCGGCCAGCACTTCCAGGTCATCCACCCGTTCACGCGCTTTGCCGAAATCCGACACCCAGGACTTGGTGAGGGCCAGTTTTTTCAAAAAGACCTCGGCCGCCTTGGGGTCTCCCCAGAAATCCGGGGCCAGGGTTTCTTCCGTCTTGGCAGCCACTTCCTTCCGCTTGCCCTCTATGTCCAGGCAGCTGTCCAGGGCAGCCACCCTTTCCTGTAAATCTTTAATCTGTTCCTGAGTTGTCATAAGTATGCAAATTTACTAAAAAATATCTAACTTTGTGTGTCATGGCAACCATCGGCATATTCGATTCCGGCAGTGGAGGGCTTTCGGTCTACAGGGAGCTGGTCAAACTGCTTCCCGCAGAGCGTTACATCTATTATTCCGACAACGCCCATTGCCCGTACGGAGACAAGACGGCCCTGTATATCCAGCGGCGCGCGCGATTCATCACGGAATTCCTTCTGGACAAAGGGGCCGATATCATCGTGGTAGCCTGCAATACCGCCACCGCCGCCGCTATCGGCACGCTCCGTACCGCCTATCCAGATGTCCCTTTCGTGGGCATGGAGCCCGCCGTGAAGCCCGCCGCCCTCGGCACCCGTTCCGGGGTCATCGGCGTACTGGCCACCGCCGGCACGCTCAAAGGCTCCAAGTACCTGAATACGCGCGGCATGTATGCCGACGGCGTCCGCGTGGTGGAGCATGTGGGCCGGGGCTTTGTAGAGCTGGTGGAAAACGGCATCCTGGACGGCCCGGAGGCTGAATCCACGGTCCGTGCATCCCTGCAGCCCCTGCTGGAAGAAGGGGCCGATATCATCGTCCTGGGCTGCACGCACTACCCCTTCCTGCTGCCTGTCATCCAGCGCATCGCCGGCCCCGGCGTGCAGGTCATCGACCCCGCGCCTGCCGTCGCCCGCCAAACCCTCCGCCTGCTGGATCGGCACGGTATCCCCACCGGCATCGGCCCTTTCTCCATTGAACTGCACACTTCCGGAGACCCTGCCGCCCTGAACCGGATTTATGAACTGTGCTCAAATGGTTGACAATTAACGTTTTAAGTTTTTTTCTTGATCCCAAATGGTATCAAGAAAAATTTTCAGGTATTTGATAATCAGTAATTTATGCGTTTTCGCTTCTTCCTCATCTTTCTGTGCGCCAGCCTGCCTATGTACGGGCAGGTACTCACAGGCATCGACGTACTGCAGGAAAACGGATTCCGGGAGCTGCAGGGCAAGCGTGTGGGGCTGGTGACCAACCCCAGCGGCGTGGACCGCAACCTCCGCTCTACCATCGATATCCTCTTCGAAGCACCCGAAGTGAACCTGGTGGCCCTGTACGGCCCGGAGCATGGTGTGAGGGGAGATGTCTATGCCGGCGGCCACGTAGAAAACGCCACGGACCCCAAAACCGGACTCCCGGTATACTCCCTCTACGGTCCCACCCGGGAACCCACACCGGAAATGCTCCGGGGCGTAGATATCATGGTATACGATATCCAGGATGTGGGCGTACGGTGCTATACCTTCATCTCTACTCTGGGCTTGGTGATGCGCGCCTGCGCCAGGGCCGATATAGAAGTGCTGGTACTGGACCGTCCTAACCCGCTGGGCGGCCACAAAGTGGAAGGGAGCTACGTAGAAGACGGTTTTTTCTCCTTTGTGAGTGAGTTCCGCATCCCCTTTGTCTACGGCCTCACGGTGGGAGAGTTGGCCTCCCTCATCAACGAAGAAGGCCTCAATTGCGGCCAGACGGGCGGACAGGAGCCGTTGCAATGCCGCCTGCGGGTAGTGCCCATGCGGGGCTGGCAGCGCTGGATGCTGTTCAAAGACACCGGCCTGCCCTGGATCCTTCCGTCTCCTAACATCCCCTCCATGCAGTCGGCCCTGTGCTATCCCGCCTCCGGCATCTGCGGAGAATTCGGCCACCTGAACACCGGCGTGGGATATACCATCCCCTTCGAGACCTTCGCCGCCGAATGGATCGATGCCGATGCCCTCAAGTCCCGCCTGGACAGCTACCGCATCCCCGGGACCGCCTTCCGTACCATCCACTACAAACCGATAGCCGGCAGCAAGAAAGGCCTTCTCCTGCATGGCGTCCAGGTCGCTTTCACGGATTGGAAATCGGCTCCCGTTTCGCTGGTACAGTTCTATGTAATGCAGGCAGTGAACGAGCTTTACCCCGATCATAACCCCTATCCGCTGGGGAGCACGCGCATGCTGGATATCGTCTGTGGCACGGATTATGTGAGAACTACTTTCGGAAAGCGTATGAAAGTGGCGGATATCGTTGATTTTTGGAACAAGGATGCAGCCCGCTTCCGCTCGCTCTCCCAACTTTATTACTTATACCGTTAACCGTTAAAACTGAGATGCCATGAGAAGGATTATCACATTTGCCACCTCCCTGATGCTGGTTCTCTCCATGCTTATGTCAGAGAACATGGTGGCGCAGACCCGCTCCTCCAACAGCAGCCGAAGCACTTCTTCGCAGAGCAGCCGGTCTTCCAGCTCTTCTTCCAGCAGCCGGTCCACCGGTTCCGGCTCTTCCAGTTCCCGGTCCTCTTCCGGCAGCACCGCCGTCCAGCAGAACCGCTCCACTTCCGGCAGCAGTTCCCGCGCCAGCGGCAGTTCTTCCACCGCCGTACAGCAGAACCGTTCTTCCAATTCCAGCAGCAGCCGCAGCTCCAACAGCAGCTCCGGTGCTGTTCAGCAGAACCGCTCCAACAACAGCAGTTCCAGCAGCCGCTCTTCTGCCACCAGCAGCAGTTCTTCCCGCAGCTCTGCTTCCAGCAGCAGCTCCCGCAGTTCCTCTGCTGTTTCCGGCAGCAACAACGGCTCCAGCGTACGCTCCTCCTCCAGCAGTAGCAGCACGCGCAATTCCGCCACTGTTTCCAACAACAGCAACGGCTCCAGCGTCCGCTCCAGCGGAAGCACTTCGGCCACCGGCGGCAACGTCCGTTCCTCCAACGTGAACCGCGACGGTCTGTCGGCCAGCGGCAGCAGCAACGTCACCAAGGAGACCTTCAAGGATGCCGGCGGAAATTACCGTTATGCCGATGACATGCGGGTAGACAATGACCACAACCTGATGCGCGTGGCACCCCGTCAACGCGAGCCCATGGTCTGGGACAAGCCCGGTCACTTCTGGGGAGACCATCCTCACTACTATGGCTACCGCGTGAATACCCTGCCTCCTAATTGGCGCCGCATCAGCCACTGGGGCATTGACTATTACTACTATAATGGCATTTATTACAGAAGTTACGGCGGCGTTTACGTCGTATGCCGTCCTCCTTTCGGGACTCCTCTGGATGTGGTAATTGACCGCGCCATCCTGCGCAGCATCCGCTTCGCCTATTACGTAGACACCTACCGCACCTTCAGCCGTACCTTCGACTACTATAATGTCATTGCCCGGCAGAACCTGATCATCGCCCAGAACAATGCCCGCATCGCAGCCCAGAACGCGGCCTACGCCCTCAACTCCAACCGGGCCCTTACCGCTTACGAGCTGGCCGAGAAACTGGGACTTGTACAGAGTTACGCCTATGCCAACTCCGAGTACTTCTACCAGGACGGCGTGTTCTACACCATCTCTGCCTCCGGTGCATACACCACCATCGTACCTCCTGCAGGTGCCCTGGTCACCTCCCTTCCGGACGACTATGAGATTATTGTGATGAACGGCATCGAGTACTATCTGGTAGACAATACCGTATACCGCACCACCCTCTTCGAAGGCATGCCTTACCTGGAGGTCCTTGGACAGATGTACGGATCCCTTTACAACCAGTACAACATTTACCGTTAAGAGAGAGGCGCTTCCGGCGCCTCTTTTTTTTGTCCTGCAAAAAGCGTAACTTTACGCAGCAATGGCAACAGACATCGATAAATTCGTACATGACCAGCTGTCCGTATGGCCGGCGGTGGCAGCCAAGTACCGCGCCCTCAAAAGCGCGCGTACGCGCACCCTCCCCTACGGCGGTATCATCGTTACGCTGCAATGCAACCCGGGGCGGCTGCCCATCTTCGACCACGGATGCCCGCTGTGCGAGGAAAACTACATGGAACACCAGCACACCCTGCCCTTCGAAGGGCGCAAGGGACGCAAGTACAACATCCTGGTGAACCGGGCGCCCATTTTCCCCAACCACCTGGTGATTACGCGGGACACCCACGTGCCGCAGACCATCTGGCACCGTTTCCCGGACATGCTGGACCTGGCCGCCAGCCTGGAGAACTATATTGTGTTCTACAACAGCCCCAACAGCGGCACCACCGTTCCCGGGCATGCCCATTTCCAGGCCTGCCCCAAGGGATATATGCCCCTGGAACGCGCCGCCGACCGCATCCTGCGGGAAATCGCCGCCGGGAAACAGCCGGAGGACGTGGAATTCATCGGCTGCACGCGGGATGCCCAACTGTACCATTACAAGCGCTTCATCCGGGGCGTCTTCCTGCTGCGGGCCCAGACGTCCAAGTCCATGGCCAAGCAGTTTTACCGTTTACTGGACTGCCTCAACCTGGTGGCCGAGGAAACCGAGCCCCGCTTCAACGCCTTCGCCTATTGCTCCGAGGGCGAATACCGCGCCCTGGTGATCCTGCGCAGCGCTGGCAAACCCAGCTTCCCCATCTCCCCCGGCGCGGCCGACATGGCCGGCTTTGTGGTGGTGCCAGAAGTGGAGGATTTCCCCCGCCTGAACGCCGATGTGCTGCAGCAAATCTACGAGGACGTCACGTTGTCGGAGGCCGATGAAAAGCGCCTCCTGTGGCGCCTGGTACGCACCCAGCCCCGTATCGAAGTGGGCGTCACATCCGGCTCTCAACTTCGTTTTGAGATTATCTCCGACGGCGCCGGCCCGCAGACCGTGAGCTACCGGGAAGGCAAAATCGATTACAACGGCGTTCTCTACGACGAACTGGTGTTTGAAGCCGTCACCATCTCTACCCTCTTCGCAGAGCCTTCCTTTATCTTATATGATAACGATGAGCCCAGGCGCTACGCCGGCACCCTCAAATTCATCGTAGAGGGAAACCAAGTACAGGCCGTCAACCTTCTGGGGGCCGAAGATTACCTACTGAGTGTGATCTCGCTATATCCCGTGAATCAGCAGCGTGCGCAGGCCGTACATTGCCGGCGCTGGCTCACAGACCAGATGGCCCGCCGAAAAATAGGGAAACGTCCCGTTTTGGGCCCCGAACTGTGCAGTACCCCCGGCGTCGTTACCTGGGTGGAGCATCGGCCCGCCCAAGAACAGCAGCCGGAAGAACTTCCGGTCCATGCACAGTACGACGTATGCGCCGGAGAGCATTGCCAGCCTTACATCGGCCTCACGGAAAAGGCCGATGCAGCCGCCCGTGCGGCCATTGACGAAACCTGGGGCCGGTTAGAGTAAAGCCTTCAGCTTTTCCCGGATACGCAGGAATTCGTGTTCGAAATTGGGGGTAAGGATGCCCTGGCCGATGGCTTCGTCCAACTCCTGGAAACTCCACCATCTGCCTTCAGATACCTCGGGATTGTCCGGATGCAGGTCCGGATGTCCCACGGTGGCGTACATCATCACAAATTCGTAATCACGGCCGGTTTCGAAGGGGTAAGAACCCAGAAAAACGGGATTGAATGCGTACAATCCCAGTTCTTCGGCCGCTTCCCGGTACAGGGCTTCCTGGCCCAGTTCCCCATAGGAGACATGGCCGCCCACCGCCGTGTCCCAATAGCCGGGCAGGCGATGCTTGTTCATGGAACGCTTTTGCAGGAACAGCCGGCCTTCGCGGTCTATGATATGCAGGTGCACCACCGGATGCAGCGCCCTGCATCCCTGCGGGGTACTATGGCACCAGGCACGGGAAGCCTGGCCGTAGACAACACCGTTGGGCTCTATCAGGGGCAGGACTTCACCCTGGGGCAGGGGCTGTTTGCCGGGCCGGTCGCTGGACGGGCGCGGATAGACGGGAGCAGGGTCTGAAGGGTAAACCAGGTCGAACATTACGCCATTGCAATTAAGATGAGGAGTTGGGCCACCAGCACACGCATGAACATGGACAACGGGTATACCGTAGCGTAATTCACGGAAGTATAGTCACCGCCATACATGCCCTGGGAGAAAGCCAGAACGGGCGGGTTGGTGCAGGAACCGCTGATGAGGCCGCAAATCTGGTAGAAATTGAGCTTGAACACCACCCGGGACACCACAAAAGTGATGCACAGCGGGATAATGGTGATGCAGGCGCCGTACAGGATCCACCAGTAACCGCCACCCACGATGCTGCTCCAGAAATCTCCTCCGGCGCCGATGCCTACGGCCGCCAGGAACAGGGAAATGCCGATTTCCCGAATCATCAGGTTGGCGCTGGCCGTGGTGTAAGTGGTAATCTTGTATTTGGGGCCGAAGTGGCCCAGGAGGATGGCAATGATGAGCGGGCCGCCGGCCAGACCCAGCTTGATGGCCTGCGGGATGCCGGGGAAATGGATGGGAATGGAGCCGAAGATGACACCCACCGCAATCCCCAGGAAAATGGGTACCAGGTTGGGCTTGTTCAGATCCTCGGCAGCATTGCCCACAATCCGGGCCACCTGCCCGATATTCTCTTCTGTCCCCACGCACACAAGGGTGTCCCCCATCTGGAGGTACAGGTCCTTGCCGGCCACCAGTTCCACACCGGAACGGATGACACGCGTGACGCTTACACCATAGGCGCTGCGGAACAGCAGTTCCTTCAGCGTTTTGCCGGTGAGTTTGGGCTGCGTAACCACAATGCGGCGGGAAACCATGTGATGGTCTTTCTTCACCCAGTCCTCCACATGCATGGGAACCTCCTTGCCAAACAGGATGCGGATGCGGTCTACCTCTCCCTGCGAAGTCACAATCAGCAGTTTATCCCCTTCTTCCAGGACGACATCGGCCGAAGGGAACAGGATTTCCTCTCCTTTCATCACGCGGGACACCACGAATCCGGAATCGAAGGACTGCATCACATCGGTGAGCTTCTTGCCGAAGATAGCGGGATTATCCACCTCCACGTGCATGCGGCGGGCCTTTTCGATGGTGCTTTCCTCGGCCATCAGGGCATCCAGTTCGGCTTTGTGGTCGATTCGGAAGAGGCTTTTGAATAGCACGATGACCAGGATGACGCCCACTACGCCCATGGGATAGGCAACGGCATAGGCCGATGCCAGCCGCTGGGAAGCCTCCCCTGCCGCCAGGGCACTGCTGCCGCCGGAGACCGCCACGTCGGTGAAGGTTTGCTGGGCGGCACCCAGGCCGGGCGTGTTGGTAACGGCACCGGACATGACGCCCACCATGGTCCTGAGGTCTTCTCCGGAGATGGCGGAGATGGCGTAAGTGACGGCCACGGCCAGCAGGATATTCATCACGGCCAGCAGGTTCATCTTAACGCCGCCCTTCTTGAAGGAGTGGAAGAAACCGGGACCCACCTGCAGGCCGATGGAAAACACAAACAGGATGAGGCCGAACTCCTTTACGAAATGGAGGACGTCCAAGTCGGCCCGGAAGCCCAGATGGCCCATGAGGATGCCCATGAACAGGATCCAGGTAGAACCAAGGGAAATGCCTTTAACCTTGAATCGGCCCAGATAGAGGCCGATGCCTATGACAAAGGACAGCAGGAGAATGGTATGGGCGATGCCGTAGCCGAAGAATAAGTCTTTCATAGTCTAAAACTCCATTTTTACCACAAAGCAGGATTTGCCCTCCACGCGGCCCTCTACATACCAGGCGCTGCCTTCCTGCAGCCGGAACAACTGTACGGTTTCTCCCGGCGTGGTTTCTTTGTTGAAGTTGATATATAAGTCTTTCATGGGCTGTTGCGCCACTTCCAGCGGCAGGCAGTCCATGGCCCACACCACATAACGAGCGTTATTGGTATGGCCGATGATGTCGATGTCGGAATAAGCCACCGTATGCTCACCGGCGGACTGCGCCTCGGCGTCGCGGGGCAGGGCCACTTTGGGGGCGGGCTCGGGGATGGCATCGGCCACCTCATAATCCAGCGCCAGGTTGCCGGAAAGGTCCTCGGGGCGGACGAAGTGGCGGGTGCGCTCGTCAATCACCACCCAGGAACTGGTCGCCTGCACGGCCACGGTTCCGTCCGGGGCCAGCAGTTCGAAGTCTCGCAGGTAGAACAGGCCGCCCGCACCTTTGTGCCAGGTAAAAAGGGACGCGTTCTCCCGCCATTTGAGGGATTGGTGGAAGTGCACATGCATGCGGGACAACACCCAGGCCGTATGGTGTACATGGAGGTTTTCGTAACCGAAACCCAGTTCCTGGGCAGCCCAATACGCAATCTCCTGGGCCAGATCCATAAAGGCGGACGGCCGCAGCAAAGCATCTCTGTTAATCTGATAACAAGGGATACAGATGTCCTGACGAAACTTATATCCTTCCCTGCTTACCGGCTTCATGGATGCAGGATTTCAAGTTCTGCCGAATACAGGAAGCCGTCCAGCCACTCCGGCGCCAAGCGGCCCACCACAGCCAATGCCACTACGGCCAGGACAGCCACTATCACGATAATCAGAATAATGGTAAGGAACACAATCCAGCCGGATTTCTTCCTCTTTTCCGGTTTCAGTTCGGGTATGGGTTCCGGTTGCGGCACGGGTTCAAGTACGGGCTCCGGTTCAGGTTCAGGCTTTGGCTCGGGTT
>Ga0265298_10008479_pt1 | contig 12345 bp, 8 predicted proteins | sample AusTroGonzalo_MG_3_FD_193486 | JGI IMG/M metagenome (GOLD analysis project Ga0265298, IMG submission 193486) | Bovine rumen microbial communities from tropical cattle in Woodstock, Queensland, Australia - Gonzalo_01 | ecosystem: Host-associated > Mammals > Digestive system > Stomach > Rumen ... | reverse complement strand
AGCCGCTCGATGAATTTCTTGTCGCCACCGAAGCATTCAATCATGCCCTTCACGTCGTGGGGAACATGGAAAGAGTAGTTGGCGCTATTGCCCTCGATGAAGCCCTCGCCGTAGGTTTGTAAAGGAGAAAAATCCTTCTTCCAGCTGCCGTCCTTATACTTCGGGCAGGCAAGTCCGATGGCAGGGTTGAAGACGTTGCGGTAGTTAAGCGCACGCTTCTTGAAGGTCTCTGCCATTTCCTTGTCGCCGGCATCGAGAGCCGCCTGATAGATGGTCCAGTCGTCGTAGGCATATTCGAGGGTGTTGCTTGCACTTGTGCCGCAGCGGTCGTATGGGACATATCCGTACTGGATGTAGTCCGTCAAACCTTCCATCCACTTGGAGGTGGCAGTGGCTTTCATCGCTTCGAGCATCGCCTTCTTGTCCTTGATACCGAGCTTCTTGGCAACGTCCGAGAGGACAGCGACAGCATGGTAGCCGCTCATGCACCAACCCTCGTTGGCCATCAGATACCAGACGGGCAACAGGTGGAGTGCGCTCTGCTGCTGGATGCGAATCATGCTTTCCGCCATGTCTGCGCCTTGGCGTGGCTTGATAAGGTTGAGCAGGGGATGCTCTGCGCGATAGGTGTCCCAAAGAGAGAAGATGGTGTAGTTCGTGAAGCCGTCGGCCTCGTGAATCTCCATGTCGTTGCCGCGATACTTCCCGTCCACGTCCATATACACGGAGGGGTTAATCATGGTGTGGTAGAGCGAGGTGTAGAAGAGTGCCTTCTGGTCGTCGGTGCCTTCAATCTCCAGTCCGGTCAGTTCCTGCTTCCATTGCTCTGTGGTGCGAGCCTTAATCTGCTCGAAGCTGAGGCCTGCCGCTTCAGCCCTCAGGTTAGCAAGAGCACCGTTTTGACTGACAGCAGAGAGCGCGACCTTGATGGTCAACTGACGGCTTGCCGGAAGCTTACATTGGAAGTATGCGGCAATTTCGCGTCCAGCCATGTCGGGGAAGTTGTGATGGATGTCGTTCTTGCGCCAGAAGCCGTTGTACATCATCCGTTGTTCATCCTTATAGCCATAGTTCTGTATAGGTTCGGAAAGCGAGATGGCGAAGTAGGTGTAGTTCTGGCGTGCCCATCCATTGGTGATGCGGTAGCCCGTGAGCAGGGTGTCGTTCTCAACGCGAAGGTACGACCAAAGCGTCTTTCCATCATAGTTGTAAATGCCGTGGCCAAGGTCGAGAATGAAAGCCCCCTCTCCGCTCCCTACCTCTGGGAAGGTATATTGATGCACTCCGACGCGCTGGGTTGCAGTGAGTTGCGCCAAGATGCCATAGTCCTCCAGCTTGACCTCATAGTAGCCGGGTGAGCACTTTTCGGTGTCGTGCGAGAAGCGCGAGCGATAGCCTGTTTCTGGCGCTTCGGCAGTGCCCGGGTTGGTCTGTATCTTGCCAGTCGTGGGCATGATGAGGATGTCGCCGAGGTCGGAGTGGCCAGTGCCGCTCAGGTGCGTGTGGCTGAAGCCGACAATGGTTTTGTCGCGATGCTGATAGCCGGCGCAGTACTCATAGACCTTGCCCTGATACTTGCCATCCACATTGTGGGGTATGGTGTCTGTTTCGGGACTGAGCTGAACGATACCGAAAGGCGCACAAGCTCCGGGGAAGGTATGTCCCATGCCATTCGTACCAATAATGGGGTTGACGTAGGAAATGACGTCTTGAGAACGAAGCGTGAGGGATGAGGCGTGAAGAATAACAAGCGATAAAATAAGGGACTTCTTCATGATGGAAAAACTTAAGGGAAACAAAAAAAGCGGAGAGCAGCAAGTCAGTACTTGCGCTGTCCGCTTGAGATTTCAATTGTCAATTGGCAGTTTTCAACTTTTAGCTACAGCCTCCATGAAGTCCTTGCAGGGCTTGAAGTAGGGGATGTCGTGAGCGGGAATGACCATTGTGGTGTTCTTGGAGATGTTGCGTGCGGTCTTCTGTGCACGGTGCTTGAGTGTCCAAGTTCCCCAGCCGCGAATGAAGACGCTCTCCTTGTTGATGAGCGATTCCTTGAGCGTGTCGATTACACCTTCTACTGCCGCTAATGCTGTGGGCTGGTCGATGCCTGTTTTCTCGGCTACCAACTTGACTAATTCAATTTTCGTCATATTTGCTTGAATTTTATGTGTTTTGATAGATGTTTTTGAAATTGTGGCACAAAGGTACAAAATTATGTGGTAAGTGGAAAGTGAAGCGTGAAGATTTTTTGTTAATTTAGCTTATTTTTTCATTTTAGACATTATAATCAGGGGCTTCTGCCGCTTGTGTCGGGCAACTTGGCGTGTGCAGCTATTCTTCACAGCCTCTCGTAACCCCATTCGTCGAAGGCTTCTCCCCAATGTTCGTTGACGAGCTGGATGGTACGCGGATTGTACTGGTACTTGTTCTTCTTGTATCCCTTTTTGCCAAGGATATAGCTTTCGATAGCGGGCTTTACCTCGTCCCATCCAGGCAGGCCGAGCTTCCTGTAGATGTCTTCCGTTATGGCAAGGGCATCCTGCTCTATGTCCTCGAAACGGACTTCATAGAGATTGGCCGGGGCAAGGCTTTGTTTCTGCTCCTTGTAGGCGTGATACAGCTCCATGTAGTTGCGCAGAATGTTCTGCTCCATCTCTTCATCGGTAATGGAATTGAGCTGGAGCTGCTTGATGGTGTTGAGGTAGAAGGAGCGTGTACTCTCGAAAACGGTATAGGGATTGCGCATTATATATATGTATCGTGCGCGCGGGAAGAGTTCAGAAAGGGCTTTGATGCGGCCTGTGTGGGATGGGTTCTTGCTGAGGTACTGCGTTCCGCCTGTATTCCAAAGGCTTATCTTGACAAGTTTCTCGAAGGTTTGCTTGAACTCTTGCAGCTCTTCGTCGGTGATGTCGCGGAAGGTGAGGAAACGGTCGCACCATTCCTGCATCCTTTCGGGGAAAATCCAGAAGTTGTAGTAGTTGCAGGGTGTCATGTTGTTCAGGGCGAACTCCTCCTCCTGCGGCAGGTCCGGTGCAAGCTCCATGTTGTCGGTGGGTCGTTTGTCGGGCATCACATACTTCATGACTGGTTTGAAGAAACCTTGCAATGCCATGACGCAATGCGGGAAGACGGTCTGGTAGGTTGTGGTATAGCCGAAGTGCTTATCCTGTGCAAAGATGTTGTGGACAAAGGTTGTGCCGCTGCGCCAGTGTCCGAGGATGAAGAGTGGGTCGTTTTCCAAAGGCTTGTTGGCAAGCAGCTCTTGGTATCTGCGCTCTTGTATGGAAGCACAAAGACTGAGCAGTCGGCAAACGGCTTTCGTCAGCTGGTAATTTGTGACCTTTTCGGATGCTATGTGTTGTCCTTTGGTGATGCGTTTGAAGGTCTTCCAGTCGGCACCAATCAACGTAGTGACAGGAAAATTGTTGAAGTTAAGCAAACTCATGTTAATAGCTTTTCGTTATATCGTTATGTCGTTGTCACGAACCGACGAGCTTTATTTCAATTCCTTGCCTGTTGAGTTCATTGATAGCTGTCTCGATGGCTTCGTAATGTTCGGGGGCAATGCCGAGTCGGGGAAGGTCGAGTGTGGGCAGGTCTTCCTTCTGCAAGTCCTCTTCTGCAAGTGGCTTTTCTATCATGCCCACAGCGCAGGTGTTGTTGGTGATGGGGTCGATGAGGATGAAGGCACCAGTTGCCCTGTTCCGAGTGTAGGCATCGAAGAAAAGCGTCTTGGCAGTGGTTATCTGCACCTGACCTATTTCATTGAGCTGGAAGTCGGCACCAGGCAGTTGCTCCATCGTGTTGACATCTATGCGGTAGTCGATGGCGCTGATGGTGGCACGGGTTGTGTTCGTGTTAGCCTTGAGGAAGAACTGTTTGCTGCGGTCCATCGGTTCCTCGTCCATCCAGACAAGTTTCGTTTGCAAGTGCCGTCCGATGAAAGGCAGATTGTCGGGCTTGACGAGCATCTCGCCTCTGGAAATGTCTATCTCGTCTTCCAAGGTTATCGTGACGCATTGCGGGCAGAAAGCCTCCCCTGCCCCCTCCATAGAAGGGGTGATGCATTCCTTCACGCGGCTTATCTTCCTGCTGGGCAATGCCATGACTTCGTCGCCCTTATGGATGATTCCGCTTGCAATCTTTCCGCAGAAGCCCCGGAAGTCGAGATTGGGGCGCAAGACATATTGGACGGGGAAGCGGAAGTCCTGCATGTTGCGGTCGCAGTCGATGGGTATTGTCTCAAGGAAATCAAGCAGCGAGATGCCCTTGAACCAAGGCGTGCGCTTGCTCTTCTCCACGACGTTGTCCCCTTCCTTTGCCGAGAGAGGGAAGCATGTGACATCCTCTATGCCTAACTGCCCCGTGAGCTTCAAGTATTCGTCCTTAATCCTGTTGAAGACGTCTTCTGAGAAGCCCACGAGATCCATCTTGTTGACGGCAAGGGTAATGTGCTTGATGCCAAGCAGCGAGACGAGAAAGGTGTGGCGGCGCGTCTGTGTGATGACACCTGTACGGGCATCAACGAGAATGATGGCAAGGTTGGCAGTGGAGCCGCCTGTAATCATGTTTCGCGTGTATTGCTCGTGTCCGGGTGTGTCTGCAATGATGAACTTTCGCTGGTTTGTGCTAAAATAGCGATAGGCCACGTCAATGGTGATGCCTTCCTCGCGCTCTGCCTTCAAGCCGTCAAGCAGCAAGGCATAGTCAATCTCTCCGGCACCGGCATTGCCCACGCGCTTCGAGTCGCGCTCCAGGGCTTGCAGCTGGTCTTCGTAGAGCTTTTTGCTGTCGAAGAGCAGACGTCCGATGAGGGTTGACTTGCCGTCATCGACACTGCCCGCAGTAAGCAATCTGAGGAGCGACTTGCGCTCGTCGGCATCAAGATAAGCCTTTATTTCCATCTTCATTATTTACGATTTGACGATTTACTATTTACAATTTATTTACGATTTGGAGATTTAGACATTTTCTCTTTGTTAATTCCCATGTTTGGGCAATGATAAATCATTAAATAGTACATAAATAGTAAATCGTAAATAGTTAAATAGTAAATTAAAAGTATCCCTCCCTCTTCTTCTGCTCCATGCTTGCCTCTTGGTCGAAGTCGATGACGCGCGTCGTGCGTTCACTCTTCGTCGTGGTCATCATTTCCTCCACAATCTCTTCGATGGTCGTGGCATTGCTCTCCACGGCACCAGTCAGAGGCCAGCATCCGAGGGTACGGAAGCGGACCATGCGGTTATGGATTTTCGGCACAAGCTCCTTGGGCAGGCGGTCATCGTCGGCCATGATGAGGTTGCCGTCTATCTCCACGCAGGGACGTTCCTTTGCGAAGTAGAGCGGAACAACGGGAATGTTCTCCAAGCGGATGTACTGCCAGACGTCAAGCTCTGTCCAATTGCTAAGGGGAAAGACGCGGATGCTCTCTCCCTTGTGGACACGGCTGTTGTAGATGTCCCAAAGCTCGGGGCGCTGGTTCTTTGGATCCCATTGGTTGAACTGGTCGCGGAAGCTGAAGATGCGCTCTTTGGCACGGGACTTCTCTTCGTCTCGGCGTGCGCCACCGAAGGCAGCGTCGAACTTCCACTTGTTCAGCGCGTCAAGCAGGGCTTTCGTCTTCATCAGGTCGGTATGCACCTTGCTGCCGTGGGTGAAGGGACCCACTCCTGCACGGAATGCCTCCATGTTGCTCTCTACAATCAGGTTCCAGCCATGCTCCTTGGCATAGCTGTCGCGGAACTCAATCATCTCGCGGAACTTCCATTTGCTGTCGATGTGCATGAGCGGGAAGGGTACCTTGCCAGGCGCAAAGGCTTTCTCGGCCAGACGCACCATGACGGAGCTGTCTTTGCCGATGCTGTAGAGCATGACAGGATTCTCAAACTCCGCCGCCACCTCGCGTATGATGTGTATGCTCTCAGCTTCGAGCTCCTGTAGGTGAGTTAAACGATATTCAGACATTATATATTATTTGGTGTCTATTCCTATTAGTCCAATGACGGCTTCTACTTCCTCTTCGAGCGTCATCTGGCTGGTGTCGAGACAGAGGTCGGGATGCTCGGGTGCTTCGAAGGGGGCGCTGATGCCGGTGAAGTCTTTGACTTCCCCTCTGCGGGCGCGAGCATAGAGACCTTTCACGTCGCGGCGTTCACATTCGCTGAGAGGCGTGGCGATATAAACCTCGCAGAAATCCTTTTCGCCAATGATGTCGCGAGCCATCTGCCTTAATTCTATTGTGGGAGAGACGAAGCAGGCTATTGTCACAATGCCCGTCTCGATGAAAAGCTTGCCTATCTCTGCAATGCGGCGGATGTTCTCTCGTCGGTCTTCAGCAGAGAAGCCGAGGTTGGAGTTAATGCCTGTGCGGATGTTGTCACCATCGAGGATGCGGCACAGGATGCCACGCCGGTGCAACTCTCTTTCCACGCCTATAGCAATGGTGCTCTTGCCGCTACCGCTCAAGCCGGTCATCCATATCATAATGCCGTGCTGACCGAGGAGCTTCTCTTTGTCCTCGCGGCTCATCATCTTGTCGAAAATGGGATAGATTACCTTATCGGCCATATCATTGGAATTATGAAAATACTTATTAGGAAGACTATGATGTTCAAGGGTAAGCCAACCTTCACATAGTCGGTGAAGCGGTAGCCGCCGATGCCCTGTACAAGCAGATTGGTCTGATAGCCGATTGGAGTGCTGAAGGCTGCCGATGCTGCAATGCAGATGCAGATGAAGAAAGGCATCGGATCGACGCCAAGCTTCTCAGCCACTGCCAAAGCCAAGGGGAAGGAAAGTGCTGCTGCGGCATTGTTGGTGATGAGTTCTGTGAAGAGGTTTGTGATGAGGAACAGGATGGCCATCATTGCGTAGGGGCCATGATGTGTCCGGCCAATGGCATCAGCACAGGCAATGATGAGGTCTGCTATCTGGTCGGCAAAGCCTGAGTTCTGCATACCTTTGGAGATGGCAAAGGCGCAAGCGATGGTGACGAGTACGTCCCATGAGATGTATTTGCTGTACTTGCGTGGATTGAAAATCTTCGTCCAAGCCATGATGACTGTGGTGAGGCATACGAAGAAGAACATGTCGAACCTGAAACCTGGCACAAGAGCCCTGACAGCTGGCAGCTCGCCTATGGTGGCTCCAACAACCATAAAGACAAGAAGCAGCACGGCAAGATACCGTTTACTATGGTCGAGTGGATAGCTGTCGGTGTCATAACTGGAGATAAGGAATGCGGAGGATTCCCGGTAGGTCTGCACGAACTTGTCGTCCGTGCCAAGCAGGAGCGTGTCGTGGTTTTCGAGAGGCACATTCATCCAGTCTCCTCTGAGCAGTGAGCCGCCTCTGCGGATGGAATGAACCGTGGCTCCGTAGTGGCGGTAGAAATCGAACTCGGATAGGCTCTTGCCAAGTCCTGGGAAACGGTTTCTCAGCACAACCTCTACAGGATGTATGCCCTCTGCCTTGTATTTGTCTTCTGCATCCTCTGTCTCTGTCTCGCGATTGTCGGGCAGCAGACAGTGACTATAGAATATAAGATATAGAAGACCGACCAGACAGATGATGATGCCCACCTTTCCTATCTCGAACATTCCCATCCCCTCTCTGCCGGAATCCTGTATGAGACCATCGACGACCAGGTTCGTGCTTGTGCCGATGAGGGTGCAGATGCCGCCAAGAATGGTTGCATAGCTCAGGGGAATAAGGAACTTCGTGTGCGAAAGCCCTACCTTCCTTGCCCAGTTCTTGATGATAGGTGCAAAGATGACTACGACAGGGGTATTGTTGAGGAAGGCGGAGAGGGCGGCTATTGCAGGAAGAAGTTGGGCGTTAGCTCTTGTGACGGTTGTCCGTTTCTGAGGCAGGATGCTTAGGATAAGCTGTTCGAGCAAACCGCTGCGACGAACGCCCTCGCTGACGAGGAAGAGCAGGCCAACGGTAATCATGCCTTTGTTGGAGAAGCCCTCCAAGCATTCTTTTGGCTGCAAGATGCCGGCACAAAGCATCATCACGACGCATGTGAGCAGAATGAGTCCTGGCTTCAGCCGGTTTGCTACGAGCGCCCATATCATGAACACCAGGCAAAAGGCTACGAATATAACTTGTATCATTTCATTATGTTTCGGATGTCTTTTCCCGTTTGATGTTAGCAGCCTCTGGGAGAGTGCTTTATCCAAACAACTCTCTTACAGCTTCTACTACTCGGCGCACAGGCACAAATTCTATGTTGTATTGCTTAGGATTGAGTCCCTTCATGTTATGTGCAGGGATGAGGATGCGTCGGAATCCGAGCTTCTCTGCCTCGGCAATGCGTTGCTCTATACGGGAGACTGGCCTTATCTCGCCACTCAATCCCACTTCGCCTGCCATGCAGACATCGCCTTCGATGGGCATGTCGCCGTTGCTCGACAGCACCGCCGCCACCACACTCAAATCGATAGCTGGGTCTGTGACGCGCAAACCTCCTGCTATGTTGAGGAACACATCCTTTTGTGCAAGTTTGAAGCCGACGCGCTTCTCCAATACGGCAAGCAGCATATTCAGCCGTCTTCCGTCGAAACCTGTTGTGCTTCGCTGAGCAGTACCGTAGGCAGCTGTGCTGACTAAAGCCTGTGTCTCGATGAGGAAGGGGCGGACACCTTCGATGGAGCAAGAGATGGCTACACCGGATAAGCCCTCGCGGTTGTCTGTCAGGAGCAGCTCACTGGGGTTGCTCACTTGTCGAAGTCCGTCGTGTCGCATCTCATAAATGCCCAATTCGCTGGTGCTGCCGAATCGATTCTTAATGCTTCGCAAGATGCGGTAGAGATGATGCTGGTCGCCCTCGAACTGAAGGACAACATCCACAATATGCTCCAACACCTTGGGGCCTGCCAGCGAGCCTTCCTTGTTGATGTGTCCGATGAGCAGGATGGACGTGCCGCCGCTCTTGGCGTACCTGAGCAGAGCCGCCGCGCACTCCCTGATTTGTGCCAAAGAACCTGCGGAGGATTCCACCGTTTCTGTTTGTATGGTCTGTATGGAGTCGATGACGACGAGGTCGGGCTGCATCTCCTCGATGTGCTGGAATATCTTTTCGAGTGAGGTCTCGCAAAGGACGTAAAGCCCTTCGTTCGCTGGGCCAAGGCGGTCTGCCCTCAGTTTAATCTGGCGGGCACTTTCCTCCCCGCTGATATAGAGGATACGCCGCCCTTGCAGACGGAGCACGGTTTGCAGGGTGAGGGTGCTTTTGCCGATGCCTGGCTCGCCGCCAAGCAGCACGAGACTACCCGGCACCATGCCCCCGCCAAGCACGCGGTTCAGCTCGCCGTCGCCCATATCCATGCGTGGTTCTGAGCCGGCTTCAATCTCATGCAAAAGGCGGACCCCCTCTAACTCCCCCTTAAAGGGGGAGGACACAGATCTCCTCCCCTTTATGGGGAGGTTGGGAGGGGTCTTTATCTCCTTCATCGTCCCCCAGCGGTTGCAGGCAGGGCATTTCCCAAGCCACTTCACGCTTTCATATCCGCAGTAGTCGCAGACGTACATCGTCTTGTCCTTAGCCACTTTACATTTATCTTTAATAATTTACCATTTATTTCACCTCTCTCTTGGGAGAGGTGTTAGGGGTGAGGCTTTTCATGCTCAGCGAGATACGCTCCCTCTGCATATCCACGCCTACGACGCGCACCATCACCTGCTGCTGTACCCGGACTACCGTTGTCGGGTCTTTGACGAAGCGGTCGGCGAGCTGCGAGACGTGCACCAGTCCTTTGATATGAACGCCAATATCAACGAAGGCGCCGAAGTTCGTGATGTTCGTCACGATGCCTGGCAGCACCATTCCTTCCCGCAGGTCGCTGATGTCGTGAACTGTCTGGTCGAAGGCAAAAGCCTGCAGGCGTTTGCGAGGGTCAAGACCAGGCTTGTCGAGTTCCTTCATAATATCTTGGAGCGTAGGCAATCCCACATCTTTGCTCACATAGCGATTGACATCTATCTTGTCTCTCAAAGACTTGTCGGCCATGAGTTCTGCAACGGAACAATGCTGGTCTTTCGCCATCCGCTCCACCAATCCGTAGCGTTCAGGATGCACGGCACTGTTGTCGAGAGGCACATCGCCGCCCTTGATGCGGAGGAAGCCTGCCGACTGTTCAAAGGCTTTCGCGCCAAGGCGTGGCACCTTCATCAGTTCCTTTCGGGAGCGGAAGGGGCCGTTCTCCCTTCTGTATCGAACGATGTTTTGGGCAAGGGAAGGCCCCAAGCCACTGACATAGGTGAGCAGCCATTGGCTGGCCGTGTTGAGGTTCACACCAACGCGGTTCACGCAGTTGACCACCGTGTCCTCAAGGCTCTTGCGGAGAGCCGTTTGGTTGACGTCTTTCTGGTATTGTCCGACGCCAATGCTCGAGGGGTCTATCTTGACAAGCTCCGCAAGGGGGTCCATCAGCCTGCGGCCTATGCTGACGGCTCCTCTGACCGTTACATCCTCATTAGGGAACTCCTCACGGGCTATCTCGCTTGCACTGTAGATGCTGGCTCCGTCCTCGCTCACGCTATAGACCTCCACATCGTCGGGCAGGTTGAGGTGGCGAACGAAGTCTTCCGTCTCGCGCCCGGCCGTGCCGTTGCCGATGCTGATGGCTTGCACGCCGTATTTCTCGACAAGTGTCTGCACGGTGAGCATTGCCTTAACACGCTCGGCACGGGGAGGGTGGGGGAAAATGACATCGTGGTGCAGGAGGTTGCCTTCTGCATCGAGGCACACCACTTTGCAGCCTGTACGGAAACCTGGGTCAATTGCCATTACGCGCTTCTGGCCGAGAGGCGAAGCCATGAGCAGTTGCTCCAGATTGCTGACAAAGATGCGGATGGCCTCCTCGTCGGCTTTCTGTTTGGACGAAGCGCCGAACTCATTACTGATGCTGGGTTCGAGAAGACGCTTGTAACCGTCCTGCACAGCCTCCTGCACAACCTTGCTGCACTCGCTTGTGCCTCTGACGAACTGACGGGCGATGCGCTCCATTGCCGGCTCATCGTCCACACATATTGAGACACGCAGAATGCCTTCCGCTTCTCCACGGCGCATGGCCAGCAGCCGGTGACCGGAGCAACGCTTCAGGGGCTCCTGCCAGTCAAAGTAGTCTCGGAAGTTCTGCCCTTCAGCATCCTTGCCTTTGATGACTTTGCTTCGTATCATGGCATGAATGGAGAAGGTGGTTCTGAGCGTCTGGCGGACATGTTCGTCCTCGCTCACACGCTCGGCGATGATGTCCTTTGCGCCTTGCAAAGCCCAAACCTCAAAATCGTCTGACTGGTCTGACTTGTCCGATGGCGCATATTTTGCGATTAGCTGTGCCAAGGTTGCATTTGGCGATTGTTTCAAGATGGCATCTGCGAGAGGCTCAAGCCCTGCTTCGCGGGCAACTTGGGCGCGGGTGCGGCGTTTCTGCTTGTAAGGCAGGTAGATGTCTTCCAAGGTTGTTGCATCCCAACACCCCTCAATCCTTGCCTTCAATTCAGGTGTCAGCTTACCTTGTCCCTCGACGGCCGAGAGGATGTACTCTTTCCTGTGCTCCAGCTCTGTGACGTTGTCCAGCTCTGTAGCCACCTGGGCCACCTCCACGTCGGTCATCCCTCCGGTCGCTTCCTTGCGGTATCGGCTGATGAAAGGCACGGTGGCACCGTCCAAAAGCAGATCCACCACCTGCCGCACATACTTTTCCTTTTGCCCTGTCCGCTGGGCAATCAATTCGTAATTCATAAGATATAAAATGCACACCCTCTTCCGGATACGCAGGAACCTATTTCTTTGTTGTCGTCTTGTTGGGCGTTGTGCTTCTATTGGGTGTTGTTGTTTTATTGGGCGTTGGGACTTTGTTAGATGCAGGTGTAGTGGAAGGTTTGTAGTATCCGAGTGCTTCGGGCATTACCTTCTGCAGGTTCGCGATACGTTTCTCGTCGGAGGGGTGGTCGCTGAAGATTTCGCTTTTCGTGCTGCCTCCGAGCTGGGCCATACGTTGCCAGAATGGAATTGCCAACTGCGGGTCATAGCCTGCCATTGCCGCGAAGATGAGGCCAAGACGGTCGGCCTCTGTCTCGTTATCGCGCGAATACTTGAGGTTGGCGAAGTTGAAGCCTTGCTGGGCAATCAGATCAACCAGAGCTGCGGAGTTGCTGCTGATACCCTTTGACTGGGCAACCTGGGTGAGAACACTTCCACCTATTTGTGCAGCATACTCCTGGCGCATCTGCTTGGACATCTGTTCTGCGGAGTGCTTGGCAACGGCATGGGCTATCTCGTGTCCGAGCACAATGGCAAGGCAAGCTTCATCCTGAGTGACAGGAAGCATCCCCTCA
>Ga0265298_10008478_pt1 | contig 12346 bp, 13 predicted proteins | sample AusTroGonzalo_MG_3_FD_193486 | JGI IMG/M metagenome (GOLD analysis project Ga0265298, IMG submission 193486) | Bovine rumen microbial communities from tropical cattle in Woodstock, Queensland, Australia - Gonzalo_01 | ecosystem: Host-associated > Mammals > Digestive system > Stomach > Rumen ... | reverse complement strand
GTGCACACGCTGAGCGCCGTCTTGTTGCTTTTTGTCTTGTATGCGGTTTTCAGGGCGACCGTGTTCGCGGCGTTTGAAACGGGACGAATTGGGATCGAGAAGGCGAGCTATGCGCTCATCATGCTCACCGGTATCCTGCTTGTTGTTCTTGGCATTCGCGATGTGGTCAAACAGTGCAAGCAGAAAGTGTCCGCTGAAGAAACTCCGCTACCGCCAACGGCCCGCTGGCGTGAAATCATCGGAGTCGCTGCTGTTACAGGGATTGTGCCTTGTCCGGCTGTCGCGCTGATAGTGCTTTTCTGCCTGCTGAATTCAATGGTTGCTCTTTCGCTTCTTGGCGCCGTTGTCATCTGTATCGGCATGACCGTTACTAACGTCGCTTTCGGTATAGCTGCGGTCGCTTTCCGCAAGGGAATCGACAAGGGCAGTGCTCATAGCCGTCTGGCCTCGAAAATCTATGCTGGAGCCACTCTTGCGGGCGGTGCCGTCATCTTTATTTCGGGCTTCCTGTTATTCAGCAATATGTTTGCTGGACAGGTGTAAGGCTTACTTTCAAAAATAATGGGCTACAGGGCTAAAAATTAGTCTTGCCTAAAAAAATTATAGAAAAATAAGAAATTTAGCCTTGACTAATTAAAAAGAAAGAGCTATAATTTGTCTTGTCTAATGAATGCTAGATTTGTCTGATTGAACCATTTGGAGGCCTCGAATGGAACATGCAAAACTGAGCCAGAGTCTGGAAGATTACCTGGAAATGGTGCATATCCTGCGCCTTGCCAACGGAATCGCCCGCGTCAAGGACATTGCTGCTGCCCTTACGGTCAAGATGCCTTCCGTAGCGAAGGCGATGATAGAACTCAAGAAGTTGGGGCTAGTGACCCAGGAACCTTACAGTGGCGTGGAACTCACGGAAGAGGGCGAGCGTGTTGCTGCCATTATTCTCAACCGCCATATTTTGCTCAAGGGCTTCCTGATCAAACTCGGTGTTTCCGAGGCGATTGCCGATAAGGACGCCTGCTGTATGGAGCATATCCTTTCGGCTGAAACTCTAGGGAAAATTGAAGAATTTATGAAGCCGGCTACGATTGCTCCGTCGGCGAAAAAAGCAAAAAGTGCAAAGAAATAGGACCAGTCATGGGATGTAAATGTGGTTGCGGCGGCAAGTCGCAAGCAAAAGAATGGAATATGACGCCGAAGTTTTCGGAGCTGAAGCGCGGTGATAAGGTGATAATTGTGGGCTACCGTACGGGCGATTCCCAGTACAAGTCCAAACTCCTTTCGATGGGTCTCGTGCGCGGCGTGGAACTTCGCGTGTTGCAGGTGGCGCCCCTCGGCGATCCGATTGAAGTGGCTGTGCTTTCTTACAGGCTTTCGCTCCGTAAAGAAGAAGCGAATGTGTTGATGCTGGAGAGAATTTAGAATGGCTATCGACAAGGAAGTTTTTACCATTGCTATCGCAGGCAACCCGAACTGCGGAAAGACTGCACTTTTTAACGCACTGACCGGCTCGAACCAGATTGTGGGCAACTGGCCCGGCGTGACAGTCGAAAAGAAGGAAGGTTCGTTCAAGCTCGACAACCACACCATCCGCGTGGTGGACCTTCCGGGCATTTATGCGCTGTTCGCAAATTCCGAGGACGAGCGTGCCGCTCTCGATTATCTGCTCAAGGGCGAGGCGGACCTGGTCGTGAACATTCTCGATGCGACGAACTTGGAACGCAACTTGTTCCTCACGAGCCAGCTCATGGAAAAGGGCGTGCCGATGGTGCTCGCCGTGAACATGATGGACATTGCCGCCCAGCGCGGAGTGCATATTGACCTCAAGAAGCTCGAAGAAATTCTGGGCGTGACGGCTGTCGGGCTGACTGCCGTTTCGCCGAAGAGCTGCGAAGGTTTCGTGAACGATTTGCACAAGCTGCTCCATTCCAGCAACGAACTCCCGCTCCCGAAGGCGGTCAAGCATTCCGAAGTTCTCGAAAAATTGATTGAAGATATTTCCGGGACGCTTGAGCCTGTGGCAAAGGAACTCGGTGCGACTCCCCGCTGGACGGCGGTGCAGTATCTGGAACACAGCAGCCGCGTGCTCGAAGTGGCTGAACGCCTGAATGTAACCATCCCTCATGACAAGATCGAGGAAGACCTCGGTGAAGAAGTGGAATTTGCGCTTGCGGATTCGCGTTACTCCTATGCGCGCAATATCGTGATGCAGGTAGTTCGCGACAACACGAACAAGAAAACGCGTACCGACAAGCTCGACAAGATTTTCCTGAACCGCGTTCTCGGCATCCCGCTGTTCTTGATGGCGATGTATCTCGTTTTTTGGTTTGCAGTGACCGTGGGCTCCGCATTTATCGACTTCTTCGATATCCTGGTAGGCGGCATCTTCGTCGATGGCCTCACTCAACTCCTGGAAACAATCCATGCGCCGGGATTTGTCGTGGCTCTCCTTGCAAATGGCCTCGGTGCCGGTATCCAGACGGTATCGACGTTCATCCCGGTCATCTTCTTCATGTTCCTGTGTCTCTCTTTCTTGGAAGATTCCGGCTACATGTCCCGCGCCGCCTTTGTCGCGGATAGGTTCATGAGGTTCCTCGGACTTCCTGGAAAAGCTTTTGTCCCGATGATCGTGGGCTTCGGCTGCTCCGTGCCTGCGCTCATGGGAACGCGTACACTCGAAAACAAGCGCGAACGCTTCCTGACTTTGTTCCTGGTGCCGTTCATGAGTTGCGGCGCAAGGCTTCCGGTCTATGCGCTGTTCGGTGCGGCGTTCTTCGGCAAGGCCGCAGGCAACTTGGTGTTTGGCATCTACATGGTTGGCATCGTGATTGCGCTTCTGTACGGCTTGCTATTGAGAAAGACTCTGTTCGTGGGTAAGGAATCCACCTTTATCATGGAATTGCCTCCTTACCATTTGCCCAAGTTCAGCAACCTCTTCAGGCATGCGTGGCTCCGACTCCGTGAATTCATTTTCCGTGCGGGTAAGATCGTGCTTATCATGGTGACGGTTCTTGGCTTCATGGGTTCCATCGGTACCGACGGCAGTTTCGGCAACGACAATAACGAAAAGTCCGTGCTGAGCTTGATTGGCTCGACAATTACCCCGGTGTTTGAGCCGTTCGGTGTCGAGAAGGACAACTGGCCCGCATCTGTCGCTCTTTTTACAGGCCTCTTCGCGAAAGAGGCAATCGTCGGTACGCTTAACTCGCTTTACAGTATCGAAGACCAGGCGGGTGTTGGTGAAGCGGATGACGAAGAAGGCTTCAGCCTGAAGGAAACGGCGAAGGATGCATTCATCTCCATTCCCGAGAATCTTGCTGGGGTTTTCGGCAAACTGGCAAATCCGCTCGGCGTGAAGGAAGCCATCGAAGAAAGCGAAGATGTCGAGAACGATGAAGTCGCCTCGGCGATGAAGGGTATGCGCGCTCACTTCAGTCTCGGCAAGTGGCAGGTGTTTGCCTACCTGCTGTTCATATTGCTCTACGTGCCCTGCCTGGCGGCTCTTGGAACGGCGTTCCGCGAACTGGGCCGGTTTTATGGTACGCTCATGGTCGTATTCCAGACGGTTATAGGTTGGAGCTTCTCGGTGCTGTTCTTCCAGCTGGCCGTGGGTGGTTCCGCCCTGTGGATTTGCATTGCCGCCGCTTTGCTTGTCGGCGTGGTCGTTGCGCTGTTCCTCATTGGCCACGACCAGAAGAAAAAACACGTGTTCGGATAGATATACAAGATTCCGTTTACAAAAAATTGTACGGAATCTGTATTGCTTTCGTTTTGTGTAAATAATTGGATAGCTTGAAATTATCGCTATAGCCCGCATCCCAGTGAATATGCGGGCTTGAGCCGTTTTTGAAAAGATTTGGCACACTTTTTGCGAAATAGGGTTTGCAAGGACGTAAACCTTGTTGATGGGAAATAACCCTAAATAATCACTTAGGAGATAAAGATGAAAAAACGATTCCTTTTGGCTGCATCAGTATTTTTTGTAGCATCGGCTTTTGCTGAGACGGATGTGAAGTTGTCCGGCGAAGTGGAATTCGACGTGTATACGGGAGACCTCTGGAATGACGATGACTTCAAGCATTCCTACGCATCAACGTTTGACTTGAATTTTGAAATCCAGTTTAACGAGAAGTGGTCTGCGTATGTTGGCCTCGAAGCGGATGGTGAGACGGATAGCCCCGCTGCCGTCTATAATGGCGCCTACATCCAGTACCAGCATGCTGATCTGTTCACGATCAAGGCGGGTGACCTGACATCTTCGGAAGGTGCGTTCGTTGCCTACTACGACTATGACGATCCGGCAGACAACGCCGCCGGCATGAAGGAACATGATATTCGCGGAATCCAGTTGGAAATTGCTGGCTTTGAGCTAGGCCTGGGCTTTGGCCGCGGTGACAACGATGCTCCCGAAACGGAGGCTGATGGAAACGTTTATGACTTCCATGCCGCCTACGAACTCGAGTATGCGCGTCAGCACTTGCGTCCGTATCTCGACTACAAAAGCTATCAAGAAGCACAGCACAACGAGCTACATGCCGGTGTCGAGGCGGGACTTTCTATCGGTGATTTCGCTTTCCGCGCGGTATACGGCTTCCACGCTGACTACCTGATGGATGACGGCGACGTGGTGGCTGGTCAGGATTGGACTTCTACTGCCCACGCCATTTTGCTTGAGCCTTCTTTCGAAATAGGCATATTCGATATCAAGGCAACGGCTTTCTACGCCTTCATGGATAGGGGTGATGCCGAAGAAGATGCAAGTGACCTGGATAGCGAAGAAATTCCGGAATACTTCTTTCTTTATGCAGAACCGGCTTTCAAGCTAGCCAAATGTATCAAGCTCGGTATTCCTGTGGAGTATCACACCCACACCTTGGATGATGACGATGATTCTCAGACGACGGTGGAATTGGGCGGCCGTGTTTACTTCTCGCCGATCGAGAATCTGGACTTTACCGCCTTCGGCATGATGGGTTTCCCTGTTGGCGACAACAAGGATAACGAATCGCTCCATTTGGGCATCGAGACTGTATTCAGTTTCTAGGACAGGTCTCCGTAAATCGCCTCTTTCGCAATATGCTCTCCTCCAGCGCGAAAGAGGGGGTGAATTCCCGCCCGGCATTTGCCGCGGCGGGATTTTATATGCTTGGCCTAGAATTTCATGTTTGCCAGAATGCTGAAATTGCGCCCCTTTTCGGGCATGATGGACTTGAGACGGGAAAGGTGGTTCCGTACGTCAGCATCGAGCAGATTGTCTGCACGGAAAACGAGACTGTAATGGGCGAGGGCGAGTTCCCAACGAATTTCGATTATGAATCCGAATATGATGTAGCTTGGTGTTTCCTCTTCGTATTTGTCGACAAATCTTTGTGCGAGCGCAAAGTCGCTGTAGGCCGAAGTTTGCAGGTGTTGCCAAATGTAGCCGAGTTCCCCGTGAATCTTGAATGGGGGAATTTGCGGCATGTCGCCCCAGTCGCTGTCGCGGAACACGCCGCGTACGTAGCTAGCGGAGGTGGCGGCACGGAGGCCCTGCTCGGCAACGGTCTGTGCCGAAGCGCTAGCGCCGTAGAGCAGGGCCTCGTCGCCCCGCACGCGGTAAATCGGGAGGAGCTGCGACCAGTTTGTGTCGCCTGTCGCGCGCGGGGCGAGGTGGTTCGTGAACCACGTACCATGTGCCGCCACCCGCCACGAGACGAATTCTCCGTAGGAACGGTATTCGAGTTCCGCACCGTAGCCGCTTTCGGCATTGAGCTTGGTGTCGCCTTTCTCGTAGGTATAGGCAGCCAGGTGTGGGCCTTGATTGTAGAGTTCCTCGATGGTCGGGGCACGGGTTGTCCTGAAAATGTCGAGCGTTAGAAACTTGCCGAGACCGACTCTCTGCGAAAATTCCGCATCGAGTGCCCATAGTGCAAAATCACTGTCCTCGAGGGCATCTTTGTCGGCGACGACGCTTTCGTGCGGACGGAAGAACGCTCCGCCAAATCGTCCGGAAAACGTCATCTCTAACCCCCGCCACCCACCTAGGCTCGCTGCCGCAAACGCTGTTGCGGCGTACGAGCGGGTCGGTGGCGTGAATACGTATCCGCCCATCTTGACCGATCGGCTATCGAGTTCCGCCCCTAAACGTACGCCGAAAAGGGGGCCCAGATTCGCCATGACCTTTTCCAAACGGAGATATTCCTGGTTCACGGCGAACTCGGCCCCCACGGCTCCAGTTCCTTCAAATTCCGTATGATGGTAGCGGTTGATACGCATCGTCACGTCCAATGTGTCTTGTTTTGCTTTCGTCGGCAGGTAAAGTCCGCGTAGCGTCAAGTCACGTTTCCACAGGCTGATATCCACGCCGTTTGGGTGGCCTCCGATGAATCCGCCGGGTATTCCGTAGTCGCTATCGAACCACCGGAACGATGCCCCCAGGCGGAATTGACCGAGCTTGTAAGCCGCGCCCACAGCGCCGCTCCCGTTGTCGATTTGCGTATTTTTGAGCTTGCCACGTGGCGTATGCAGGTCGCCCATGTGCCGTCCCGAAATCTCGCCTTTTACCGATACCCCCATCGCGGAAGCGTTCATCCCCGCAGCAGTTGCATATCCAGGCTGCCCGCTTTCAGCGTACCATGTCACGTATCCGTTAAATAGCGTGTCGTTGAAGGGTATGTCCCCGCGCTCTACCTGTACCACACCGCCGGCTGCCGAATAGGAATACAGTAAAATACGCGGACCCCGCAGCACGCGCAGCCTGTGCGCCGTCAGCACCTCCGATGCCACGGCATGGTCCGGCGAAGTGGCACTCATGTCGCCGCTGAAGGATCCGTCTTCCGTTACTTCTACATGGCTTCCCGAAAGCCCTTTGATGACCGGCCGCGCGGCCGCAGGCCCCATAGAACGAATAGCCACATCGGGCTCATTCCTGATCGTCTCCGCGATAGTCGTTGAAAGTTCGCGTTCCAGTTTTTCATCCCTTAAATCGTCCTCCTCGCGCAGCCCCTCCAAAAGGGCCTGCGTTGGATTGTCGTCTTCGATAGTCTCGCTTCCCAAATCTTGAACAAATTCCTGTGCAAAAGAAAAAGGAAGGAAGCCTCCGCAAAGGAGGCTTCCCATGGCTACCCTCAAAAGGTTAGTCTTCATCTTCGTCTTCCTGGAAAGGGCATTCTTCTGCCTTCAGGGCCTTGTCTACGATGATGCTGATTTCAGGAGTGCGTGCGTCGGCGTGGTCGTGGTGATTCACCTTCAAAATAAGCGTTGTTTTGCCTTCTTTGACGCCTTTGAGATGGAAACCCCAGCCGCCTTCCCATTCGATGTCTAGAATCTTCTTGTCGCCGACTTCCCAGCCGAGGGTGTGTTCGTCGTCTTTCGGACCGGCAATTTCCTTCGTGCTCTCGTCAAGAAACTTGATGTTCAGATGTTCGCTCAGGCAGTTTGCATTGACATGGAGTTCGTTGTGTTTCTCATCGATTTTTCCGCGGTATACGCTGTAGGCGAGACTCCAGTCCGGCCAATACAGGTTCCAACCCTCAACTTCGAAATGTTCATGTTGGTCGGTCGAGGTGCTGTTGTCGTCACCGCAGGCGGCAAAGAATGCGCAAAGGAGAAAGCTGAGAAGGGCAATGGAAAATTTCTTAATCATGTTGTTTCTTTTTGTTCGTTGTGTCCCATCGTTATGATGGATTTTGTGTACAACATTCCTGTCCGCGTTCGTCAATGCGGACGATGCGCCGAAAACGCCTAGCGGAAGTACGCGAGGCAAAAAGCAGGATGTCGTGGTTAAAGTTTTAACAAGCTAGGTGGCAAGTGCTGGAGGTCCACGGGGCCTGTAAAAGTAAATGTGCGAATTGATTTTGCAGGTGTTTTTTTCGCTAACCAACTCAAAAAGAGGAATCCAAAATAGGGTCACCTGCGGCGTAAAATCGTTGAATTCAAATCCGCCTTGTACCAGAACGCATGCGGGACAGTCTTCGTGTTCGTTGAAATCGTCGTGGTGGTGCTGTGCGACGGCAAATAGCAACGCAGCAAGTATGCTCACGATGACGATTCTTGCGAATTTCATTCGTCGATTAATCGGAAAGAAAAGACGGCCCATACAAATTTACTTACCGGAACATTTCTGCATCGCGGATAACAGGGAAGCCTACGCCGTCTTCTTCTGTTCGAATGTCGAAAATACCCCGGATGGTAATTTCCGTGCCTTCGTCGGGATATTCCTGCGGATACTTGTGCGGTTTCTTCAGCTCGAACGCGAGCCCTTGCGAGCAGCAGGCGAGGGCGTCAGAAATTACGCAGCCGAAGTAGCGCTGATTTGTCTCGTTGTCGTAATAGCTGGAAAAAACGCCGGACATATTGACGATCTTTCCCTTGAATCTTTGCGGTTCCGTGACCATTTGATTGACCATTGCGTAGACAACCGTTCCGCTCATACGTGAAAGGTCAATGTCGATTTTTTCGGCATACGCCGGTGGTGCCGCAAAAAATGCTGACAATGCGAACAACAAGGTGAAAAGCGCGAAGCCCCGATTCATGGAAGACTTAATCAATTTGCGTTATCCTCTTTTATCGCGGACAAGGCTTGTCAAGTAACACAGACCGAAAACGACGATATCTGCGGCGACAATCGTAGAACCCACGGGTGTTCCTGCGAGGATGGCGATAACAATCCCGATGAGGGAACATGCGACCGAGATGGATGCCGCGGCAACAGTTACCGAGAAGAAACTCTTGAATACGCGCATTGCCGAAAGCGCCGGGAATACCACCAGCGCAGAAACCAGTAGTGCACCGACAAGGTTCATTGCGAGTACGATGATGACGGCCACGATAACCGCAATCATCAAGTTGAATAGGGTCGTGTTGACGCCGGTCGCCCGTGCAAAATTCTCGTCAAATGTGATGGCGAAAATTTTGTGGTAAAAAAGGACAAACGTCAGAAGGACAATGCACGAAAGCGCAATGCACAGGTAGACTTCTCCGACTTTGAGCGTCAGAATCGAGGTGGAGCCGAAAAGCGTGGTGCACACGTCGCCAGAAATGTTTGCCGAAGTGGAAAAAATGTTCATCAGCAGGTAACCGATGGCGAGTGCCCCCACGGATACCATGGCGATTGCTGCGTCACCCTTGATGCGCGCATTTTTTCCCGTACAAAGCAGCAGTACGGCAACCGCCACCGTTACGGGCAAGATGAGCAGCATGTTGTTCGTAAGCTTCAGCACCGACGCAATGGCTAGGGCTCCGAAGGCTACGTGCGATAGACCGTCGCCGATGTAGGAGTAACGCTTGAGCACAAGTGTCACGCCCAGGAGCGACGAACAGAGGGAAACGAGAACGCCCACGATTATTGCGTAGCGCACGAAGGGGAATTCCAGATAGAACGAAAATTTTTCGATGAGTTCCGGCATGGTTATTTCCCCTTTACTGAAATGTCGTTAAAGTCCATCACGCGATTGGCGTCATCGAGAGCTGTATCGACGTCGTGAGTTACCATGATAATGGTCATGCCTTTCTTGTGAAGTTCTTCGATGATGTGGTACATCGTTTCCGTCGATTCGGGGTCGAGGCCGGTCACGGGTTCGTCAAGGAGCAGCAACCGTTCGGCGGCGCAGAGGGCCCGGGCCAAAAGCACGCGCTGCTTTTGGCCTCCCGAAAGCTCGCGGAAACACGATTTCGCGAGGCTTTCGGTGCGGGTAAGCGCCATGCATTCCATGGCGCGTTCCCGTTGGGCCCGCCGGTAAAACGGCAGCAGGCGGAACTTGCCTTGGAAAGCGGACAGCACGATTTCCTCGACAGAGGCGGGAAAATCCTTCTGGACTACTGTCATCTGTGGCAAGAAGCCAATCTCGTTGCGCTGGAGCCCATCGCAGAGCTCGATGCTTCCCGCTTTGGGCGAAAGCAGCCCGGCGAGCCCGCGCAGGAAAGTTGTCTTGCCGGAACCGTTTCGGCCCACGATGCAGAGGTAGTCGCCTACGTTAATGTCGTAATCCAGGTCGCGGACGATATCCTTGCTCCCGTAACCGAGTGCAAGTTGGCGGCATTTTATCAAGGTTTTCTTTTCGTTCATTTTTTTTTCCGAAGATTCCTTCAACATGCTCAGGGAAGATTATGCAAGGTCGCTGAGCATGCTGAAAGAGCGTATTTACTTTAAAGCTTTCTTTAAAACGTCGAGGTTCGATTGCATGATGGATAGGTAATCCAGTCCGTCCTTCATCTGGGCGTCTGTCACTGACTGCATGGAATTCAGCGTCAGTATTTCGGCATTCTTCGATTTCTTGCTCGCCTCGAGGATGGTGCGGGCAATTTTCCCGTTGCCGCCTTCAATCGTGAATATGGCCGGCAGCGATAGAGAATCCATCTTCCCCGCAAGGAACGTAACCGTTTCGAAGCTCGCCTCGCTTTCTGCGGAACACCCAACAAACGCGGCAAAATACTTAATGCCATAATCATCCACCATATAGCGAAACGGGAAGCGGTCGCCAAACAGAATGGTCTTGTTGTTTGCTTGGGCTACGGCAGCCGCATAAGCGTTGTCGAGTTCGTTCAGCTTGACCGTATAGTTGGTGGCGTTTGTCTTGTATGTTTCTGCGTTTGCGGTGTCGATTTGGGCCAGGACTCCGGCGAGGCGGCTTACCAGGATTTTGGTGTTTATTACCGAAAGCCAGATGTGCTCATCGTTTTCGACTTCTTCCTCGTGGTGATGGTGCTCGTGTTCATGCGTTTCGGCGTGTTCATGATGCTCGTGTTCCTCGGCTTCTTCGCCTCCTTCATGGTGATGCTCATCTTCGGCTTGCATACCCTCCACGACTTCTTCTTCCTTCACGCGGTCTCCGAGGGCTTCCATCAGGTTTACCGTGATACGCCCTTCCTTCGGAGTCGCTGCAAGTGCTTTCTTGATCCATTCGTCGGATTCTCCGCCCACGAAAACGACCATGTCGGCCCCGGCGATAGAGGCAATATCCTGTGCCGACGGCTTGTAGCTGTGCAAGTCGGTGCCGTTCTTGATGAGCAATTTCAGGTTCACTGCGTCGAGACGTTCGCCGAGAATGTTCTTCAGCCAGTCGTATTGTGGGTAAATTGTTGCGACGACGGAATTTTTTTTCGATGTCGCCTTCTCTCCGGATTCCGTCTTGCATCCGGCAAACATGAAGGCGACCATACAAAATAATGTTGCAAAGAATGCAAACTTTTTCATATAAAGTCCTTTGTCCTCATGGACAAATATTGTTGATATTGGTGCGCGGCTTTGTACCGCTCGTCGACTTGGGGGCGGCGGATATCAATTCAGCAACAGGACTTTTTGCGAGACAAGTGTGGATGGACTCGCGACAAGGAACTTGATGCGGGCGAGTTTAAAGAAGATACAGCGCAGTGCCAGCACAAAGGGAACGACGACTATCTCGAGGCATACCGAAATCAGTTCGAGACAACGGTGGATGTGGTGGCACACGTGGCAATGTTCGCCGTGGCAATGGTGCTCCAAATGCCGTGACACGTAGAATGATGCAAAAACGACCAGTATCTTTTCGAGTAGGCTGTTAAACATGATGCCTCCGCGAACAACCGGCGCATTTGCCAAGCAGTACGGACTGTTGCTGGTCCAGTACGAAGCCTTTTACGCGCAGTACCGACAGCTGCAACATCTTGAGCGCAGGACCGTCGAGATGGAAAAACTTTCCGCAGACTTTGCAGACTAGGTGCATTTTGGCCTGGCACTTGCTGGGACCCGTGTAGCGGTATTGGAGTTCCTTGTTTTCCTCGGCTCCGACAATCTGGACGATGCCTGCTTTTTCTAGACGGGAGAGGTTGCGGTATATTGTGCTCAGCGAAATAGCGGGCAATTCCTGCGCGAGTTCCGATGCCCTGAAAATGCGGTCGGGATTTTCGGCCATGAAATCGAGAATCTGCTGCCTTGTCTGGGTCTTGTATTCCATTTTTTCCTTTAATCGCTTGCACAAGCTTTGCAAAAATGTCCGGACTTCACATTCTGGAACGAATTTGCAAATCATTCGCAAATTCAAATATAGGAAAAAAGGAGAAAACTGGCAAATTTAAAATGCCCCGGCAGATGTCGGGGCATGTAGGAAAGGCTTTATTTCGTACTTTGAGCCGTCTTTACGGTTACTTTTTTCCCTTTACGCTGGACTTCTTCTGATCAAGTGCTGCCTTGACGAGACCGCTGAACAGCGGGTGCGGCGCGGTAGGCCTGCTCTTGAATTCCGGATGGAACTGGCAGGCTTCAAAGTACGGGTGGTTCTTGATTTCCACCATTTCAACGAGCTTTCCGTCGGGCGACGTACCGGCAATTTTGAGGCCTGCTTTTTCGAGTTCCTTGCGGAATTCGCTGTTGTAGTTGAATTCGTAGCGGTGA
>Ga0265298_10008475_pt1 | contig 12348 bp, 7 predicted proteins | sample AusTroGonzalo_MG_3_FD_193486 | JGI IMG/M metagenome (GOLD analysis project Ga0265298, IMG submission 193486) | Bovine rumen microbial communities from tropical cattle in Woodstock, Queensland, Australia - Gonzalo_01 | ecosystem: Host-associated > Mammals > Digestive system > Stomach > Rumen ... | reverse complement strand
AGCGATTAAACGCTCGGCTTGACGCAAGGTCACGCCAATGTCATTTGCAAGTTGTTTGGCAGTTATCCGATTGTTGCGGAGAATCGCCTTGACGCAATTCTCCTCCGTGGCTGTCAGTACGCCTGATTGTTTTATACCGTCATTTATACCGACATTGGGAGGCGTTATACCGACATTTATACCGACATCACGCCGGTGTAAATCACCTATCGCCTCGGCATTCTTCGTGCCGTATTCATAGCCGATTCGCAGATTTCGGTTGAGCAATTCAAGTTCGTGCCCGAACAGAAGCACCTTGAAGAACTCCTCAAGCGGAAGTTGTGTCTTCTCGACATTCAATTTCGGATTCTCGTAATTTGCCCTGACAAGCGCATTCCTGAAATACCACGACTTTTCCTTGAAAAGAGCGTTCGTCACGTCATAGCGCATGGAGCGCAGATACTTGATGGCGAACACAGCGACCGTTCTTGTGTTGCCCTCGCGAAAAGGGTGTATCTGCCAGACACCCGATACGAACGATGCGAAATGCTCGACAAAAGCATCTTCAGACAGCCCGGAATAGCGAAATTTCTTTTCTTCGCCGAAATCGTAGGCAAGAGAATCCTTTATCATGAATGACGGCGTGTAGTTGACAGTATCACCGTTCAGCACCCATTCCCGCTTCGTCAACTCAACCTCGCGCATCTTCCCCGCATGCGGAAACACGTCTTTGAATATCCGCCCGTGAAGGCCTATGTAGTATTCGGGAGAGAATCGGAAAGAAGGCGAGTTTATGGTCTCGTTTATCCTGCGCGCAACCTTGTCCGCTTCCTTCTTGTCTTCAGGCTGGTCATGTCCTTCCTTTGTCTCGTAGTATTCGTCGATCATACGCCCGGCTTCCGCCTGCGTTATTTCGCCCTCGATGTTCCGCTTGGCCGTATTAATCAGAAAGTCGGAGACCTTCAGTCCGTCAACATCCTGCAATCCTATCGCCGTGGCCCATCCGTATGCGCGTTCGCGCCGCGACGGTTCGCCAGCCTCCAGATATTCATCAAACTCGTTGTACATTTCTCACCTCCTCGTCACCACGTCGTAGGGAGTTTGGCGGAACTCGATCTTCTCGTCCTCAAGCCGCTCCTCGCCCAGTTTGTTCCATTCCCCGTACACGACGAGCTTGCGGTACTCCGCCTGCCCGTCGCTTTCTCGCGCCCCATCCAACTCAGCATCGGCATGTCAGATTGTCCTTTCAGGGACGGTCGCGACAAGCGCGACCCTCCCTCTGCGGTCGCGTAGGAGCGCGACTCTCCCACGAGTGCCGCCGCGAGCATCTGCGTTTTCACGTTCCACATTTGTCATTTACCGTTGCCTTTTGTCACCTGCAACATTCTTTGCTCCGGATATTATATCAAATCCCGACATGGCGCGTCTAGTTGGAATTCAACCGGCATCGGCACAAACTGCGGACCCGGCGCGGGAAGGCGGCTGGAGGCACCTCCCCGCGCGGGTTGCGCGCCGCCGTCATGCGGCGCGGACGCGGTCAGCGATTTCGGCGGCGAGGGCGGGATTCTCGCGCAGAAAGGCGATCGCGGCGAGCGACCCCTGGGCGAGCTGCCGCTCGCCGTATCCGAGCCAGCTGCCGCGCTTTTCGACGATCCCCTTCGCTATGGCCGCGTCGAGAACGCTGCCCTCCCACGAAACGCCGCAGGCGTAGAGTATGTCGAACTCGGCGTCCGCGAACGGCGCGGCGACCTTGTTCTTCACCACCTTCACGCGCGTCCTGTTGCCGACGACCTCGCCGGCGGCGTTCTTGATCGCGCCTATCCGCTGCACCTGGAGCCGGCACGAGGCGTAGAACTTGAGCGCCTTGCCGCCGGGCGTGGTCTCGGGATTCCCGAACATCACGCCGATCTTCTCGCGCACCTGGTTCGTGAAGATGCAGAGCGTCTTCGTCTGCGCTATCGCGGCGGTGAGCTTTCGCATCGCCTGCGACATCAGCCTCGCCTGCAGCCCCACGTGGCAGTCGCCTATCGCGCCGTCGATTTCCGCCTGCGGAACGAGCGCGGCGACGGAATCGACGACAACGACGTCCACCGCGCCGGACTTCACCAGCCTTTCGCATATCGCGAGCGCCTCCTCGCCGCTGTTCGGCTGGGAAACGACGAGATTGTCCAGGTCTACGCCGATCCTTCTCGCGTACGACGGGTCGAGCGCGTGCTCCGCGTCGATGAACGCCGCCGCGCCGCCCGCCTTCTGCGCGTTCGCGACCGCGTGAAGCGCGAGGGTGGTCTTGCCGGACGATTCGTGCCCGTACAGCTCGACGATGCGTCCCTTCGGGAGCCCCCCGACCCCCAATGCGAGATCGAGCGAGAGCGCCCCCGTCGGTATCGTCTCGACGTCGCCCTTCGCGCCTTCGCCGAGCCGCATGACGGACATCTCGCCGAACTCCTTGCGGATCGACTTGAGGACGTCCTCTATCGCCGATCCGATTTTCGCGAGCGCTCCGCCCTTCTGTTCCCTGTCTTTTTCCTTTGCCATGTTTTTTCTCCTTTCGGTTTTTTGTGTTTTGCGTTGCTTGTTTTCGTATGTTTCCGGTTGCCTGTTTCCGTATGTTTTCCGTTTTTCGGCCTTTCGGCCGCCGTTGCGGTCAGTTCTCCCAGTCGACGAACCTCTCCGGATCCGCGAAAAGCCTGACGCGCTTGACGTGGTCGATTTCGGGGCGGGCGCCGCCCGGCTCGCCGTACACCTCCACAACGTCGAAGCGGTAGCCGCCCTGCCACCTGTTGCGCCTGAGCCATGCGTTGCACGCGCGGCGCAGCAGCTGGAGCTTCCGCCGGTCCACGCTCCGCATGCGGGTCTGGAATTCGCTCCGCCGCGCATGCTGCTTGACCTCGACGAACACGATCGTGTCTTCCTGCGCGTCGTACGCCACGATGTCTATCTCGAGCCGCCGGTCGCGCGCGTATGGGCGCACGTTCCGCTCTATTATGCCGCATCCGCCGCGGCGGAGCCATTCCGCCGCGACGTCTTCGCCCCATCTGCCGCGTATGACGCCTACGTTGGCGACGCGCGCCGGCGTCTCCGGCGCGGCCTCGCCCTCTTCGTGCATTTGCCTGAACATTGCTTTTTCCTTTCGTTTCCTGTTGTTGTGTTTTGGCTACGCCCACATCTCCAGCCCGCCGTTCTCGTCGAGCTGCCTGTACGAGATCGCCTCCATCGCGCACTCCGCGTCCACGCGCTCCTTGCCCGCGAGGTCCGCGACCGTGCGCGCCACGCGCAGTATCCTGTCGTACGCGCGCGCCGAAAGCCGCAGGCTCTCCAGCGCGCGCCGTATCTCCGCCGACGCTTCGGCGGTCAGTCGGCACGCGTCCTTGAGGTCGCGGCTTTTGACGTCCGCGTTCACGGCCACGCCCGGGATCCCCCGGTAGCGTCCGGCCTGGATCTCGCGCGCCCTGGCGACGCGCTCGCGGATCGCCGCGCTCGGCTCGCCCGGCTGGAGGCTCTCGAGGTCTTTCACCGGCACGGCGTTCACGCAGACCTGCAGGTCGATCCTGTCCAGGAGCGGACCCGATATCTTCTGCTGGTACTTCAGGACCTGCGACTGCGTGCAGCGGCACTCCCGCGACGGATCGCCGTAGTATCCGCACGGACACGGATTCATCGCCGCGACGAGCATGAAGCGCGACGGATAGTCGCAGGCCGCCGCCGCGCGCGACACGCTCACGTGTCCGTCCTCCAGCGGCTGGCGCAGGACTTCGAGCGCCGCCCTCGGGAACTCCGCGAATTCGTCGAGGAACAGGACTCCCCTGTGTGCGAGCGACACCTCGCCGGGCACGGCGTGGACGCCGCCGCCGAGGAGCCCTATCGAGCTTACCGTGTGGTGCGGCGACCGGAACGGACGCTTCGTCACGAACGTCCCGGCGCACTTCTCGCGTCCTGCGACGGAGTGTATGCGGGAGACCTCCAGCGCCTCCTCGACCGACATCGGCGGCAAAATCGACGGGATGCGCCTCGCGAGCATGGTCTTTCCCGATCCCGGCGAGCCGATCATCAGCATGTTGTGGCCGCCTGCGACTGCGACTTCTATCGCCCTTTTCGCGATGGCCTGCCCCTTCACGTCGCCGAAGTCGTCGCCGCGGTCCATGTCCGTCGCGACGAGCGCGGCGAGGTCGGTGAAGCGCGGCTCGATCTGGATTTCGCCGGAGAGGAACTCCGCGGCCTCGCGCAGGGTGCCGACGGGTATGACGTCGATTCCGCCGACGACGCTGGCCTCGTCGATGTTTTCTTCCGGAACCAGAATCGCGCGCTTGCCGATCCTGCGCATCTCCATCACGACGGGCAGAACGCCGCGCACGCGGCGCACCCTGCCGGAGAGCGCCAGCTCTCCTATGAGGGCGCAGTCCTCGAGTATCTGCGACTTGAGCCGCCCCGTCGCCTGCAGAAGGCACGCGGCTATGGCGAGGTCGAAGACAGGCCCTTCCTTCTTGAGGTCCGCGGGCGCGAGGTTCACCGTCACCGCGAACTCCGTCTTCGTGGCGTAGCCGGAGTTCTTGAGCGCGGTCGAGACGCGGTCCTTCGCCTCGCGCACTGCCGTATCCGGGAGCCCCACTATCGCGAACGAACTCGTGGCCCTCGACGAGTTCACCTCTATTTCCACGGCCTGGGCGTCCGGCCCGAGCACCGCGCCGCTGTGGCATCTTGCCAGCATTGCATTTCTCCTTTCTTTCCGTTGTTCGGTTTTCCGCCTATGCGACGAGACTCGCCGCGAGCGCGCATTCTCCGCAGTCGGGATGCACCTGCAGGCAGAAGTCGCGGTATATCTGCAGCAGACCCTGTATGCGGAGTCCGTTGCCCGAATAGAACGCGGCCGGATTGTGGTCGCGGCCGAGCATCCTGTACGCGGTAAGCCGCGCCGGCGACGACAAGTCCTCCGGCGGGAGCCATTCCGGCGCGCTTTCGAGGCGGCCCTCCGCGAGCGCGAACGGCACGATAACGTTCGCGATCGTCGCGGCCGCGCGGCCGCGCCCCATGAAGCCGCGGAACGACAGTTCGCGGACCATGCCGCGCAGGTCGCCCGGGGAGAACGATGCAGCGTCCGCGAACCCGGCGATGTCCGTTTCCGTGAATATGCGCGCCGCGCCGGCAAGCCTCAGCTCCGGCGAATTGCCGGGGCGGGAAAGTCCGCGGTCCCACTCTACGAAGCGGGCGGCGGAAAGCATCGCGCTTTCGGCGTTCCACGGCTCGGCGGCGACCATCGCGTACGGCACGGCCTTCGCCACCTCCCTGAATCCGCGCGAATTGCGGCGGTAGCCCAGCGCACCCATTACTTCCTCGTAGAACACCTGGATCCTCTCGGCCCGCCGCGAAGCGAGGATTGTCGAGAGGCGCCGCGCCTTCACCATGAGCCGCCGCTCGCCGGCGCCGGAGAGGACGTCGATCGCGAGGTCGGGGTCGTCTTTGAGCCGCGAGTAGCACGGCCTGTCCGAGACCGGGAGTTTCGCGAACGGATACGCGGAGATGTCTATCTGCTCCGGCGCGAAGGCCGGGTCGCCTGCGAGGAAGCGTCCGAGCCAGACGGAGACCGCGCCGGGCGGCAGCCCGGACGGTTCCGGGCCGCAGTTCCACGTGACGTGTGCGATCACGTTCCCGTACGCCGGGTCGGCGTCGTGTCCGTGCGCGTTCCAGCCCGACGGCGAGAGGTGCACTTCGACGTCGCCGCGGAGCCGCCGTCCGCCGCCGAAGTCGAGGACGGCGTTGCGGAAGTCCGGTCCGTCGCCGAGGTTCCACTCGCCGGGATCGACGACCTCGAACGGCGCGCCGTTGCGCGTCGTCAGGTTTCGCGGCCGCAGTTCGCGGTCGTACCACACGGCCTGGACGTGGCGTTCGGTGAGGGGCTCCCACCACCACGCGCACTTCGCGGCCTTTCTTTTCGCGGCCGCCTGGGCCGCGTTGTTTTCCGTTTTTTCTTTCGTCATGTTCGCGCTCCTTTCATTTGGAACGCGGACATTATCTCATTTTTTCCGAAATCGAATGTTACAAAAATGTAACATTCGATTTTCGCCCCTCCGCCAAAAACCAGCGAAACCCCGTATTTATTGCATCAGCGAGACCGTCGACGGCAAGACGGTCTGGGGGCATCGTCACCAGTTTTTCTTCCGCCGTATGCTCCAGAGAACCCTTGAAATGCGCTCGCGCATTTCATCGGCGCGGGCGGCGAGCTCCGCCGCTGTCGCGGCTCCGTCAAGCCGCGAATAGATGGCCTTGTCCCAGTCCTCGCCGCGGGCGGCAGTCCGCGCCGCGTGCATCCGCTCCCGCACTCCGCCGTGCTTCTTGAAGTCGGCTTCCTGTGCGGCAATCATCCTGTCGAGAAGGTATTTCGTCTGCTGGATAACGACAATCATCAGGTTGCAGAGCGTTTCCGCAGGGCGCGTGTCGAAGAATGGCTTCCAGTCGTTCCAATCGGCGTGGGCCTTTGCAAAATCCCTCGCTGCGGTTTTCTTCTCGCTCGCAGCATCCCATTCCATCGCACCGTGCGACTTCAGCCAGTCGAGGTAGTCCTCGAGCAGCTCGTCGAGCGTGGCGCGGGCGACGTTCGTGAGCTTTATCTCGGTTTCTTTCGACGTGCCGCTTGCGGCGCTTCCTTCGGCGATATTCTGCTTGCACGAACGGGCGGCCTGTGTCATCTGATCCACCGTGCGGTCGCCACGCGCCGGGAGAAAACGTCGGCAGAACGCGACCGTTCCCTGGTAGATGACGTCGCTCTTGCGATAGACGATGAGTTTACGGTAGCCGCCGTGCGGCAGCACGATCTTCGGGATTTCAGCCATTGTCGGAGCCTCCAAGAGACGAAAGGGACTTAAGAGACAAAAGAGACCTATGCGACTTAAACGGCTCGGCTGCTGTCTCTTTGTCCGTGTCTCTTCCGTCTCTTTTGTCGCTTACGTCCCTTTCCCGCCGCGTGTACAACCTGAAGCTGGCGGCAAGCGGCAACAAAATCGCCGCGAACGCGAAGAGTGTTCCCGCGATACGCCGGCAAATCTGCCGCGATGTTTGATGTTGCAGATTCATTCTACTTCACTTTCACGCGCATAAAAAAGGAGTCGCCCGCATAGGTTCGCGACGAAACAGTGAACCGCGCTTTGCCATCAACTGGCGCGTCCAAGGTGATATCGACGTTGTCAGACGAGAACGCATCAGGCGTTAGGGCCGACGCGCCTTCAACGCCAAGCGCCTTCTTCAAGTTTTCTTTGAGCGTTTCCACCTCGACCGATCCGCTGCCGATGTTTACATCCTTCACACTTACAGTAAACTCAAATCTGCCGTCTGTTGATGTGGGCACGAACGATTCGATCTTCACATCGTCAGATGCGAGTTCTTTGTCGATGAGGGCATCTGCGCCCAGAGCATACGAGAGCCACGTATTCTTGCAATCGACAACTGTCGGCTGGTGGAGATTGTTATTGTTGACCCAGGCCCTGAACGCATCGTATTCGCCCTTATTCGTCACTTGTGCCGCGAGCTCCTTGTCTGCGAAAGCCGCAACAATCTCGCCAACCTCCGTGTCGCTCGAAGCCACAGTCAATATTTCAGGCCAATACTGAACCGTCAGACCATACCATTTTTCGCCGACTCCAATGCCCCATCCTGTGGATTTTGGAGAAACCGAAGCAACGCAATTCAAATCGACGGATGTAAAAACATAGGAATCCATCTCAGGCGCATTGCCCAAGAATGTCACGTTCGTAAGCCCGCTGCAACCACGGAACGCAGAATATCCGATGCTCGCCACAGAACCGGGAATCAACACATTTTCCAGTCTGCTGCAATAGTAGAACGCATAATCCCCAATGTTCGTCACGCCGTCCGGTATCGCCACACATTTCAGCCCGCTACAATCCCTGAACGCATAGTTCCCGATACTCGTCACGCCGTTTCCGATCACAATATCCGTCAGCCCGCTGCAACCGGAAAACGCAGAAGGCTCAATGCTCGTTACGCTGCCTGGGATCGACACAACCCCATTTACGCCCGACACAAGTTTCTTACCGTCCCTTGTTAGCAGCAACCGATCGACTGAAGAATAATTTGCATTGTTACATCCAACGACGAATGATGTCAATCCGCCACAACCGGAGAACGCGCCATTTCCAATACTCGTCACGCTGTCAGGTATCGTCACACTCTTAAGCCCGCTACAACCGTAAAACGCGCATTTCCCGATGCTCGTCACGCCGTCAGGCATCGTCAAATCAGTGACGAGAGACCCGTTGAGATAAAGGTTATGGACATAATAAAGCGGATTGGAGTCATAATCTGCAAACGAAATCCCGCACCACGCCGCAAGGTCGGCAATACAAACCGCCGTCAGTTTGCTACAACCGTAGAACGCTTCTTTCCCGATGCTCGTCACGCTGGCGGGAATCGATACGCTCGTCAAATTGGTGCAACAGGAAAACGCACTACGTCCGATGCTAGTCACGCTGTCAGGTATCGTCAAATCAGTGACGAGATCCCCGTTGAGATAAAGGTTATGGGCATAATGAAGTGGATTGGAGCCGTAACCTGCAAATGAAATCCTGCACCACGCCGCAAGATCATCAATATAAACCGCCGCCAGTCCGCTACAACCGTAAAACGCCATTGCACCGACACCAGCCACAGAGTCGGGAATTGTCACGCACGACAATCCGCTGCAACCATAAAACGCCCATTCACCGATGTTCGTCACAGAGTCGGGGATTGTCACGCGCGACAATCCGCTGCAACAGTAAAACGCCCTTTCACCGATGTTCGTCACAGAGTCGGGAATCGTTACGCTCGTCAGCTCGCGGCAATCTGCGAATGCGCAACTCCCGATGCTTGCAATGCCTTGTCCCATCGTCACGCTCGTCAGATTGTCACAACCTTGAAACATGTTATTTTCTATTCGCAGCCGATATTCGTTTATGCTCATCGCGGATGCTATTACTACGGCGTTAGTAAGATTGCCGCAATTACGAAACGCCCTGCCGTCGATACTCGTTACGGAACTGGGAATCAGCACGGTTGTCATGTCGCCGCAGTCATCGAATGCATCATAACTTATGCACGTCACGGAACGAGGAATCAGCACAAACGTGGCGCCATTGAGCGCAACATGCATCAGCCTGCCGTTGTCGGCAATGGTGAATGTCACACGGGAGAGCGAGTCGGCATCTCGTGGCAATGGAATTTTTCTGACCGTAAGGTTGTTCCAGATATCGCCGTCCTTCGGGAATGCCACCGAATCGTTCACATACGCCAGACAACCATTGGGTACATTCATGGAATTGGCAACAGCCTTGAAAGCGTCGCTGCCGCAATCTGGCATATTTCCCAGGAAAAGTACGCTCGTCAAGTTGAAGCACTCGGCAAACGCACCATTCCCAATGCTCGTCACGCTGGCGGGGATTGTTATGCTCATCAAGCTGCTGCAAGCGAGGAACGCATAATTCCCGACATTGGTCACACCATTGCCAATTACAACGCTCGTCAGCCCACGGCAACAATCAAAAGCTCTCTCGCCGATAGTTGTCACGCAGGAAGGCATCATCACACTCGTCAGACCGCTGCAACCGTAAAATGCCCTATACCCGATGCTTGTCACATTGTTGCCAATCGTCACATTTGTCAGTCCACTGCAGTTGTAAAATACCTCTCTCCCGATGCTTGTCACGCCATTGCCGATAGTCACGCTCCTCAACCCATTGCAACCTTCGAACGCTCTCTCACCGATGCTCGTCACTGAATCAGGTATGATGACGCTTGAAAGATCATGGCAATAGCGAAATGCATTTTCGCCAATACTCGTCACAGCGCTTGGAATTATTATATCGGTTTCTCCGTTCAGCTCCACATCTGTCAGTTCACCGTCGTGAATCGTCCAAGTGACGTTCGGAATTCCGGGGCCAGTTGTGGCACCGTAGTCGCCGGCAAAACAGCCATAGCCATAGTTGCCAGTATATGTGAAACCGCAACCTGAAAATGCATCGCCTCCAATGCGAGTTACGGAACCTGGAATCGATATGCCCGTCAGGCGGCTGCAATCCTTGAACGCCCAATCCCCGATGGCCATAACCCCGTATGGAATGTTTACTTTGATCAAAGAGGTACAACCGTAAAAGGCGTTATTTCCGATATTCGTCACGCCATTTGGAATCACCGCGCACCTCAATGAAGTCAAGCCCATGAACGTATTATCGCCAATGCTTGCGACCTCGCTTGGTATATTGACCGCAGTTGCACCATTCAACTCTACCGCCTTCAATGTGCCGTCCTGGATCGTGAACGTCGGGGCTGCGTTCAAGCCCAACAACGGCATCAGAACCGAAAGCGCGGCCAACACGCGGCGTTTGAGGTCGGCAACCCACGCGGCGTAGGATTTTTCCACGCCATCCCCGTTGCTCTTCACAAGAGCCGTACCTTTCTTGCGCGCCTCGTTCTCCATAATTCTGCTCACAAGCGGATGAAAGTAGTTTAGCAGAAATCAAGGAGAAAGTCAATTGAAGGCGCGCCGGCTTGGATAAATTCCAATAGACGTACATTGTGGAGATTTGGTATAATATGCGGCAATCATGGCAACGGAAACGGAAGAAAACACGAGAGTAAGGTTCGCGCCTTCGCCGACGGGCAAGGTGCACATCGGCAACATACGCGCAGCCATCTACAACTGGCTGTACGCGCGGCACACGGGCGGCAGGTTCCTGCTGCGCGTCGAGGACACCGACCTCGAACGCTCCACACCGGAGGCGATAGCCGTCCTCATGGACTGCATGAAGTGGCTCGGCCTCGACTGGGACGAGGAGGTCTTCTACCAGACGAAGAACGTGAAACGCCACCTCGAATGCGTCGAAAAGCTCATCGATGCGGGCCGCGCCTACAAGGTCGAGAAGACGTCCCGCGACGGCAAGACCGGCGTCGTCACGATGTTCAGGATGCCGAAGGAAGGCGTCATCGAATTCGATGACATCGTAAAGGGCCACATGGCGAAGAAGGCCGAGGACATCCAGGACTTCGCGATAGTCCGCAGCGACGGTTCGCCGATATTCCACATCGCGAACGTCGTCGACGACATCGACCAGCGCGTGACGCACATCATACGCGGCGACGACCACGTCGAGAACACCTTCAAGCACATCGAAATCTTCAAGGCGCTCGGCGCCCCGGTACCGAAATACGCGCACCTGTCGATGATCGTGAACGCGCAGGGCAAACCCTACTCGAAGCGCGACGGCGCCGCGTTCGTCGGCGAATTCAAGGACGAGGGATACCTGCCCGAGGCGCTCTTCAACTACCTGCTCCTTCTGGGCTGGAACCCCGGCGACGACCGCGAAGTACTGACGCGCGACGAGATGACCGCGCTTTTCGACCTCTCTAAGGTGCACGTCACCGCCGCAAGGTTCGACATCAAGAAGCTCCAGTGGATGAACGGCGAATACGTCAAGAGGATCCCCGCCGCGGAGTTCGCCGAAGAAGTGAAGAAGCGCACGGCCCAGAGCGTACCGGAAAGCCAGGATGCCGCGGCGCCCGCGCGCGACGGCGCGTGGTGGGCGTATCTCGCGGAGCAGCTCCAGCCAAGGACGAAGTTCCTGAAGGACATTCCCGCGATGACGCGCTGCTTCGTCTCGGACGACTTCCCGTTCGACGAAAAGGCGGTCGAAAAGCGCCTTAAGAAGCCGGGCGTGAAACCCCTTCTCCTCGATCTGGCCGGACGCTTCGCCGCCGTCGCGGACTGGACCGCGCCCGCGCTGGAAGAGGTAGTCAAGGAGCTTTCGCAGGGGAACGGAATGGGGCCGTGGGTGCATCCGGTGCGCGTCGCGGTCTCCGGGCGCGGCGAAGGCATAGGCCTCTTCGAGATGCTCCAGCTGCTCGGGCGCGAAAAAACGCTCGATAGGCTGAGAAAGGCGGCGGAGACCATGGCGCAGGACTGAGGCGCGGAGAAAAGGCACAAGGGCGTTCCGAAATGGCGAAAAGCGAATACGGCGCAGACAGCATAAGGACTCTCGATCCGGTGACGCACATAAGGATGCGCCCCGGGATGTACGTCGGCGAACCCGGCACGGGGGCGATGTACCACGACTGCATCTACATACTGATGAAGGAGGTCATCGACAACTCGATCGACGAGTTCGGGCAGGGCTTCGGCAGGAAGATCGACGTGACGGTGGACTACGCCACGGGCGAGGTGTCGGTGCGCGACTACGGGCGCGGCATCCCGCTCGAAAAGGTGGTGGACTGCGTCAGCCAGATGAACACCGGCGGCAAGTACGACAACGAGAACTACCAGTTCTCCGCCGGCATGAACGGCGTCGGCACGAAGGCCGTCAACGCGCTCTCGGAGTTCTTCGAGGCGAG
>Ga0265298_10008473_pt1 | contig 12349 bp, 10 predicted proteins | sample AusTroGonzalo_MG_3_FD_193486 | JGI IMG/M metagenome (GOLD analysis project Ga0265298, IMG submission 193486) | Bovine rumen microbial communities from tropical cattle in Woodstock, Queensland, Australia - Gonzalo_01 | ecosystem: Host-associated > Mammals > Digestive system > Stomach > Rumen ... | reverse complement strand
TGGGACTCGACACGCTGAATCGCTGGGACATCAGCGGCTCTATCAGCGGAAGTTACAACCACCGGGTGGGCTATGTGAACTTGAACCGCACGGCTATTCCTGACCGCAACGTGACTCACACCTATAATGTCAACCCGTCGGTATCGCTCAGTTATCGTAACAAATGGCTCAGTTTCTCGCTCAACGGACGTACCACCTGGGCCCGTACGGAGAACAGACTACAGGCATCAAACAACCTGAGCACCTGGAACTTCCAATACGGTGGCAACACGAACATCACCTTCCCTTGGGGTACCAGTCTGGTTACAGACTTCCACGTGTACAGCAAGCGAGGCTATAGCGATGAGACTCTGAACACCAATGAAATGATCTGGAATGCACAACTCTCGCACAGTTTCCTGCGCGGCAAGAAACTGACCGTGATGCTGCAGTGGTACGACATCCTACATGAACAGACCAACTTCACACGGACGGTGAATGCCAACGGCTGGACAGACCGTGAGGTGAATGCCATCACATCGTATGGTATGATTCATGTGAGTTATCGCCTGAACCTGTTCGGGCGTGGTAACAATAACGGCCGTGGATCGGAAGGATTCGGACGTGGTGGACGCGGTGGGCGCGGCGGTATGCCCGGAGGCGGTATGCCTGGAGGCGGATTCCCAGGTGGAGGCATGCCAAGCGGTGGTATGCCCGGTGGCGGCTTCGGCGGAGGCGGAGGCCCGATGTAAAGGTCTTATTTGCCGGATTGATCGGAAGAATGCTTCTTATGAGTGTTCTTCCGTTTTTGATTGTTCTTGCTGCCATTGCCCTTACTATGCCAACGGCCGTGACGACGGGTGTCGTTGTGCTTTTTCTCACGTTTGACATAGACAGGAGCTTCGCCCAAGCCTTCGGGCAGAGGCGTCTTCTCTACTTCCTTACCTAAGAAATGTTCGATCTGCTGGAAACGATAAATGTCCGTATCGCTGATAAAGGTGATGGCCTGTCCGTCGCGGTCGGCACGGGCAGTACGACCGATACGATGGACATAGTCCTCGGCATCGTGGGGCACATCGTAGTTGATGACAATGCGGATGTCGTCTATATCGATGCCTCGGGCTACAATGTCGGTAGCCACCAGTACATCGGTCATTCCGGCCTTGAAGCGGTACATTACCTCGTCGCGTTCCTGCTGACTCAGGTCGCTGTGCATCTGGTCGCAGTTGATGTGCATCTGCTTCAACTGACGGGTCACCTCCTTGACCTTCTCTTTTTTGCCGGAGAAGATGATGACACGTTGCAGGTCACCGGCCTTGAAGAGGTTCTTGATGATCTTGAGTTTCTGCGGCTCGTAGCAGACATAGGCACTCTGGTGAATCTTTTCGGCAGGCTTTGAAACAGCAATCTTGATTTCTACGGGGTCGTGGAGTAGGGTGACAGCCAGTTCACGGATTTTCGGTGGCATGGTGGCTGAGAACATCACGCGCTGGCACGACTTCGGCAGTTGCTGCACGATCTTCATGATATCGTCGATGAAGCCCATGTCGAGCATACGGTCAGCCTCGTCGAGCACGAAGAAGGAACAGCGGCTCAGGTCGAGGTTGCCTACCTTCAGGTGACTCAGCAGACGCCCCGGGGTGGCAATGAGAATATCAGCACCTAACCGCATGCCGCGCAGTTCCTGATCGTAACGGTTACCATCGTTACCGCCATAGACGGCCACCGACGACACATCGTCGAGATAGTAGCCGAAACCCTGCATGGCCTGGTCGATCTGCTGAGCGAGTTCACGGGTGGGCGACATCACGATACAGTTGATGGCATCGCGTGGATAGTCGCCGTCGTCAAGCATGGAGAGGATGGGTAACAGGTAGGCGGCGGTCTTGCCGGTACCCGTCTGTGCCACGCCTAAAACATCGTATCCATCGAGAATCTCGGGTATGCACCGTTCCTGGATAGGGGTCATTTCATCGAAGTGCATGTCATAGAGCGCATCGAGGATATTATCGTTGAGATATGTTTCTTCAAATTTCATTTTTTACTTTTTCACATTTTACTTCGCACTTTTCATTTCTAATTCGGGGCTTGCCGATAACAGAAATAAGCGATAATAAAGAACAAGATATTGGGAATCCATACGGCCAGCATCGGCGGGGCGTCTGCCTGTGTGGCAAACGTAGCACTGACGGTCTGCAGCAGGATGTAGGTGAAGGAAAGGGCTAGTCCGATACCGAGATAGAGACCCATGCCGCCTTTGCGCTTACGACTGGAGAGCGATACGCCGATGATGGTAAGGATGAAGGAGGCAAAGGAGGTGGCGATACGTTTATGGTACTCGACCTCGTATTGGGCTACATTACCAGAGCCTCGTTCTATCTGTTTGCTGATATATGCGCGCAATTCGGGTGAGGTAAGGGTTTCTTGCTGACCCGATGAAAAGACCAGATCCATCGGTTCCATCAAAATAATGGTATCGAGTTGGGTGCCCGACTTGATTTCTTCGCGAAGGCCTTTCAGCGTACGAATCTTATAATTCATGGCCTTCCAGTGGTTACGCGACTCACTGATGGAGTCGTAGCGGATGGAAGAGGCAGTCATGTGGCTGATGAGTTTCTTGTTCTCAAACTTGTCGAGTGAGAAGCCATAACCTGTTTTCGTACGGTCGTCGTACTGCTGCATATAGGCTATCACACCAGGGCCGACCATCAATTGTACGTTCGAGGCAGAGAACGTTCTTTTCTTGTTCTTGTATTTCGCCTCAAAATCCATCTTCACAATGTTACCCTTCGGAATGATATAGGCACCAAGTCCGTAGTTGACAATGGCAATCATGGCTGCTGAGATGAGGTAGGGACGCAGCAGGCGCTTGAAACTGACACCTGCAGCCAGCATGGCGATAATCTCGCTGTTGCCTGCCAACTTCGACGTAAAGAAAATGACGGCAATAAAGACGAAGAGGGGAGAGAAGAGATTGGCGAAATAAGGCACGAAGTTGGCATAGTAGTCGAATACGATAGCCTTGACCGGCGCATTGTAGGTTGCGAACTTCGAGAGGTTCTCGTTGACATCGAAGACGATGGAGATAGAGATGATCAGGATGATGGAGTAGATATATGTGCCGATGAACTTGGCAATAATATATCTGTCGAGCCGTTTCAGATAGCGGAAGGGATTGAGATAACGCAGGTAACTCAGCCATCCTAACCATTTCTTGATGAAACGGGTGAATACCGCCCATTTCCGACTGATGGCACGGCGACGGCGATAGCGCTTGATGTGGTCGCGTATCTTGCTAAAATCCTTCTCTCTGTGCATCATACTCTTTGTCCCAATTGATCGATTACACTACGTTTCCATTGCACGAAGTCACCCTGACAAATATGCTGGCGGGCATCCGTGACCAGACGGAGGTAGAAGGCTAGGTTATGGATACTGGCTATCTGCATGGCCAACAGTTCCTGCGCCTTGAATAGATGATGTAAGTAGGCCTTAGAGTGGATACGGTCTATCTCGCATCCGTCCGGATCGATTGGAGTGAAATCGTCTTCCCATTTCTTGTTTCGCATGTTCATCGTACCCTGATAGGTGAAGAGCATGGCATTACGCCCATTGCGGGTGGGCATGACACAGTCAAACATATCGACGCCTCGCTCGATGGATTCGAGAATATTTTGCGGTGTACCGACGCCCATCAGGTAGCGGGGTCGGTCTTTGGGCAATATCTCATTGACTACCTCTATCATCTCGTACATCACCTCAGTGGGTTCGCCGACGGCCAGGCCGCCAATGGAGGCGCCGCCACCATCATTGAGTTTACCTAGGGTATCGACCACATGTTTGGCTGCATCTTGACGGAGATCCTTATAGGTACAACCCTGTACGATGGGGAAAAGTGTCTGATGGTAGCCATAGAGGGGTTCAGTCTCATTGAAACGCTTGACGCATCGGTCGAGCCAATGCCGTGTAAGTTTCAGACTCTTAGCCGCATATTGATAATCGCTATTGCCTGGTGGGCATTCGTCGAAGGCCATCATGATGTCGGCTCCGATGGCGCGTTGCGTATCCATGACATTCTCGGGCTTAAAGAAATGCTTTGATCCATCGATATGACTACGGAACTCACAGCCTTCCTCGCTGAGTTTGCGTATGCCAGTCAAGGAAAAGACCTGAAAACCGCCGGAATCGGTCAGGATCGGTCTGTCCCATGTGTTGAACTTGTGTAGTCCGCCAGCCTTTCTGAGGATGTCAAGACCCGGGCGCAGATAGAGATGGTAGGTATTGCCAAGAATGATTTGGGCTTTCACCTGTTCTCTCAGTTCTGAGAAATGCACAGCCTTAACACTGCCTATTGTACCAACAGGCATAAAAATTGGCGTTTCAATCGGGCCGTGGTCGGTCATAATCAGTCCGGCACGTGCATTACTGGCAGGGTCTGTATGCTTTACTTCGAAAGTCATTTCTTCTCTCTCTCGTCTTCCTGGGCGATTTCCAATGTCAGCGGATTCTTGACGATTTCATCGGTCAATGCAAAGGCCCAGACATCCTGGACGTTTTCCACATAGTGGAACTTCACACCTTTCAGATAGACCTCAGGAATCTCGTTGATGTCCTTTTCGTTTTCGCGACACATCACAATATCCGTAATACCTGCTCGCTTGGCAGCAAGAATCTTCTCTTTGATACCGCCTACGGGCAAGACCTTACCACGCAACGTGATTTCACCAGTCATCGCCGTGTTTTTACGCACCTTACGCTGAGTGAGGGCAGAGGCGATACTGGTGGCAATGGTGATACCTGCCGAGGGGCCGTCTTTAGGGGTAGCACCTTCCGGCACGTGGATATGGATGTTCCAATAGTCAAAGATCCGGTAGTCAATGTTTAATGTCTCGGCATGGGCCTTCACATATTCGAGGGCTAAGATGGCTGACTCTTTCATCACGTCACCAAGGTTGCCCGTCAGTGTAAGCTTTGAACCCTTACCTTTTGAAAGTGAAGTCTCGATGAAGAGTATCTCTCCGCCGACACTGGTCCATGCGAGCCCTGTGACAACGCCCGCATAGTCGTTGCCTTGGTAGATGTCGCGATAGAATGGTGGTTTCCCTAAGAGATCCTCCAGTTCCTGTGGGGTGATTTTCTTCTTGGTATCGTCGCCATCCAACTGCGAATTATATGCAATTTTACGAAGGGCTTTATTAATCTGTTTTTCGAGTTGACGGACACCGCTTTCACGGGTATATTGCTCGATAATCTTCTCAATGGAAGCCTTATTGAACGATGGCTTAAGGGCGGGTCTGTCCAGACCGGTATTCTTCAATTCACGAGGTATTAAGTGACGCTTCGCGATTTCTATCTTTTCTTCTGTAATATAACCACTTACCTCAATGACTTCCATGCGGTCGAGTAGGGGACGTGGAATGGTACTCAGGTTGTTGGCGGTGGCAATAAACAATACTTTTGAGAGATCGTAATCTACATCTAAGTAGTTGTCGTGGAAAGCATTGTTCTGTTCAGGGTCAAGCACCTCGAGTAGTGCCGATGCAGGATCGCCGTTGTGCGTATTCTGTGTAACTTTGTCTATTTCATCAAGGATAAACACCGGATTACTCGAGCCTGCCCTCTGGATGCTCTTGATGACGCGTCCAGGCATAGCACCGACGTAGGTACGACGATGACCGCGTATCTCTGCCTCGTCGTGAAGACCGCCTAGCGACATACGAACATACTTGCGTTTCATGGCCTCTGCGATACTCTTGCCCAAGGAGGTCTTTCCGACACCAGGAGGACCATAGAGGCAGAGAATCGGCGATTTCAAGTCGCCACGCAGGGAAAGGACAGCCATATATTCAAGGATTCGCTCCTTCACCTTTTCCATGCCATAGTGGTCTTGGTCGAGAATCTTCTGTGCACGTTTCAGGTCCAGATCGTCGGTGGTATATTCGCCCCAAGGCAGGTTCACCATCGTCTGGAGATAATTTAATTGTACGTTGAAATCGGGGCTTTGGGGGTTGAGGTTGTCAAGTTTGTCACATTCCTTACGGAAGGTTCTGGCAATTTCCTCTGACCATTTCTTATCTTTTGCCTTCCGCAACAGTTCCTGTTTCTCTGGCGATCCCTCGCCATTGCCAATCTCAGCCTGTAGATTCTTGATCTGTTGCTGGAGGAAGTAGTTACGTTGCTGCTCGTCGATATCCTCACGAGTCTTATTGCGGATATCGGCCTTCAGATGCTGGAGGTTAATTTCACGGTTGATGATCTTCATCACCTTGAAGAGTCGTTCCTTGACGGTCTCTGTCTCCAGAAGCGACATTTTCTCCTTTACATTGAATGGCATATTCGAACAGATAAAGTTCAGAGCCATGACATGGTTGCTGATGTTCTTCACCGCAAAGGTGGCCTCATCGGGCAGGTCATCGCTGACATTGATGTAATCTTCAACCATGTTACGCAGGTCTTCCATGGCTGTCCTGAACTCGCGGTCGCGCTTTTCGGGTTCAATTTCTGGCACAGGCTCCGCAACGCCCTCAAGATAAGGCGTTGAAGCTACGATATCATGTAGGCGCATACGGCCCATTGCCTGAACAATCGCCGTCACATTACCATTGGGCAGTGTTAGTAACTTCATGACTTTCGCATAGACGCCATATTCATAGAGATCCTCTTTCATAGGGATTTCTGTCTCAGGGTCTAACTGACACACCACACCGATAACGAGTCCTTTCTTCTCTGCCTTCTGAACAAGATTCTTGCTGGAATCACGTCCAATGAGGATAGGGGAGAGGACACCCGGGAAAAGTACAAGGTTACGTACTGCTAATATAGGGACAGTGGGGGGCGTTTCTACATTAATTAAATCCTGAAATTCTCCGCTAACGTCTGCAATCATCTGAAATGCTGAGTTCTTATTCTGGTTACTCATTTCGTTATTTTTCTTCTTTCTTCGTTTCCTAATTACACAATTCGGTTGCAAAGGTACGAAATATAATTGAGAACAGAGAATTCTTTTTCTTAAAATTTGGTATTTCATTTAAATTACACTACCTTTGTCCCTGAAAATGGCAAAAGGTTATTTTGAGTTTAAACAGTTCACAATTCACCAGGAATGCTGCGCTATGAAAGTTGGTACTGATGGGACGTTGCTCGGTGCGTGGGCATCGGCGCCCACAGGCCCTTGTCGTATTTTGGATATTGGTACGGGTACGGGGTTAATTGCCCTAATGATGGCCCAACGATATCCGGAGGCAGAGGTTTATGGCATTGATATTGATGGTGGAGCCGTTTCACAGGCAAAGACTAATGTGGCTGACTCTCCATTTGCCAATCGGGTATATATAATTCAGACTGATATAGTTGATTGTTCAGTAGAACCATTTGATGCAATCGTCTGTAATCCACCGTTTTTCGTAATTCTTTCACTTGTCCAGATCCGTCCCGTACACAGGCTCGGCATGCAGCCACGCTTACCTATAAAATACTCATGCAATCTGTGAAAAAACTCCTGAAGAAAGATGGTTTATTTTCAGTTGTCATTCCTGCGGATTATCGTTCGCCGTTGTTGTCAGAAGCTGCTCAGGCAGAATTAATCCTGTCGAAAGAATGTGCCATCAAAACTACGTTGCAAAAAGCAACTAGACGTTACTTGATGGAGTTTCGGAATAATGCTGTTGCCGTCGTCAGTTCAACGACAGAGACGCTTGAGATCAATCCTGGTCAGAGAAGTGACTGGTATCATAATCTAACGGAGGACTTTTATCTGAAATAACACCTTATTTATAATGAAAGTAACTATTCTACAAACCGACATCCAATGGGGTAATCCCTTTGAGAATATCAAACAGGCAGAGAGCTTGCTGTTAACCCAACCAGAGAGCGATCTTTATGTTCTCCCGGAAATGTGGAGCACAGGTTTCGCTACACAACCACAGGGACTGGCTGAAGACGAGTGCGATAGTGTCTCACTGGCATGGATGAGACGTATGGCACACCAGCATAGTTGTGCTATCTGTGGCAGTCTTGCCATCCGTACATCGGATGGTAACTATCACAATCGACAATATTTCGTGAACGGAAAGAATGGAGATTTGCAATATTATGATAAACACCATTTGTTTACTTATGGTGGCGAAAACCACTATTACCAGGCAGGTGAGAGTCATACGATTGTAGAGTATGAGGGTTTCCGCATCCTATTATTGACATGCTACGACCTTCGTTTCCCTAAATGGAGTCGCTATGCAGACGATCTTCAGTATGATCTTATTGTCTGTGTGGCTAATTGGCCAGAATCACGTCAGAATGCTTTCCATATTCTGACACGTGCCCGTGCCATAGAAAATATGTCATATCTTGTGGCGGTCAATCGTGTCGGTGATGATGATTATTCGCATTACCGTGGATGCAGTTGTATTCTGAGCCCTATAGGGAAAATGCTAGCGTATTGCAAACCTAATATTCCGCAAACAGTTTCGTATTCATTGAATTTAGAATCATTACGACAAAAGCGTGCTAAGTTCAAGGTTTTGGAGGACAGAGATAGACAGACTTCTTTTAGACAAGAATCGGCATTATGATAAATATACAAGATAAGAAGAACACCCCTACTTTGGAAAAGCTGGAACAAATTTCATTTCTTTCATAATACGAGTCTGACGTTTCAGCATATAGTTCGATGGATTTTTACTAGAGAATTTTCGTGGGTTTGGTAAAGTCGCAGCAATGAGTGCGCATTGTTCACGACTCAAATTCTTTGCATCAGTTTGAAAATGTTCTTCTGCTACAGCATCAACGCCATAAATCCCATCGCCCATTTCAATGCTATTTAGATAGACTTCCATGATACGCTGTTTAGACCACAAGAGTTCAATAAGCGTTGTAAAATACACTTCGAACCCTTTCCGAATCCAGGAACGTCCTGGCCATAGAAAGACATTCTTTGCCGTCTGCTGGGAAATGGTTGATGCACCAAGTTTTCGTTTCTCAGGATGTTTCATATTACGAATGGCTGCACTCTCGATAGCTTTATAGTCAAAACCATGATGTTTCAGGAAATTAGCATCCTCACTGGCAATAACTGCTACGGGCATGGAAGGACTGATATACTCCATGGATACCCAATGATGTGAGAGTTTCATTTCCTTGCCTTCACTGACCTGTTGCGCACAACGGATAAACATTAATGGCGTGAACCATACCGGTATGAAACGGTATGCAACCACAGAAAGAATCGTGGATGCAAAGAAGATGGCCGGGAACCAACGGATAATCTTTCGTAGGGTTTTCATAGAGATAAAATTAATAATGAGTAATTTCGCAGTCTGCTAATTACCCATTACTAATAATGTGTTTCAGAATTTTACTTAGCCTGCTGTTCAGCCTCCTGAATCATAGCCTTAGAAGCATACATATATACCTCCACACGGCGGTTCTGGGCCTTACCAGCTGCTGTTGAGTTGTCGGCAACAGGATTAGACTCGCCAAATCCTGTGGTGCTACGAATCTGTGATGAAGGAACACCAAGTGACAGAAGATAACTGGTCACTGACTCTGCACGCTTCTGAGAAAGGTCGAGGTTCTTCTGGGCACTCTGCTCAGCAGTAGAATTCTTCCAACCAGCATTGTCTGTATAACCCTGAACGGCAACATCACAGTCAGAATTGCTCTTCAACACACCTGCAAACTGTGCAAGTGAAGTTTTAGCAGTAGAACTCAGTGTAGAACTACCTGTTGTGAAAAGAATACCAGAGTCGAAGGTCACCTTCACGGCATCCAGACCATTGGCATCCTTGATACTCTCAACCTGGGCATTCTTTACAGCTTCGGCCTCTTTCTTGGCCTTGTCCATCTTGTGACCGATAATAGCACCTGCACCAGCACCTACAGCACCACCAATAGCAGCACCAACGGCAGTATTACCTGCAATGTGACCAATAATAGCACCTAAGGCAGCACCACCACCAGCACCGATGGCAGTTCCTTTTGCCGTATTACTTACTGTACATCCTGCCAAAGTGATTGCTGTGCAAAGAGCAATGGCGATTGTCTTTAAACTTTTCATAATTTCTCCTTTTTTTAATGTTAAACACAATGAATTAATTCTTATATGGTGCAAAGATACGAATTTATTCATAATTCATAACGCATAATTCATATTTTTTATGTAATTTTGCACGCAAATTGAAATTTAGAGGTAAAAAACATGGCAAAAGAACTAAAAGAATTGACGAAAAGGGCTGATAATTACAGCCAGTGGTTCAACGATCTCGTCGTAAAGGCAGACTTGGCCGAACAGAGTGCTGTACGTGGATGTATGGTCATCAAGCCCTATGGCTATGCCATCTGGGAAAAGATGCAGCAGCAACTTGATAAGATGTTTAAGGAAACAGGGGCACAGAACGCCTATTTTCCCCTACTCATCCCTAAATCATTCCTGAGCCGTGAAGCCGAACATGTGGAAGGATTCGCCAAAGAATGTGCTGTCGTTACACATTATCGTTTACGTGCCAAAGAAGATAAAAGTGGCGTTGAAGTTGATCCTACCGCCAAATTGGAAGAAGAGCTGATTGTGCGTCCGACCTCAGAAACGATAATTTGGAACACATATAAGAACTGGATACATTCCTGGCGCGATCTGCCCTTGATGTGTAACCAGTGGTGTAATGTGATGCGCTGGGAGATGCGTACCCGTCCTTTCCTACGTACCTCAGAATTCCTGTGGCAGGAGGGTCATACAGCTCATGCCACCCGTGAGGAGGCCGAAGAAGAAGCACAGAAGATGTTGAAGGTCTATGCAAAGTTTGCTGAGGAATGGATGGCCGTTCCCGTTGTGCAAGGTGTGAAGAGTGAGACAGAGCGTTTCGCCGGAGCCCTCGACACCTACACCATTGAGGCCATGATGCAAGATGGTAAAGCATTGCAATCGGGTACCTCTCATTTCCTCGGACAGAACTTTGCCAAGGCTTTCGAAGTGACATATTTAAACAAAGACAATAAGCCTGAATATGTCTGGGCTACTTCATGGGGCGTCTCTACCCGACTCATCGGTGCGCTGATCATGACCCATTCAGACGACAATGGTTTGGTCCTGCCTCCCAAGTTGGCTCCGCTGCAGGTGGTTATCATCCCTATCGCTACCAAGCCTGAGCAGATGGAACTCGTGAACAAGGAGGTGACACCCATTATTGAGGCATTACGTGCTAAGGGCATTACAGTGAAGTTTGATGATGCTGACAACAAACGTCCAGGATTTAAATTTGCTGATTATGAACTGAAAGGTGTACCTGTACGATTGGTTCTGGGTGCTCGCGATCTGGAGAATGGCACCATTGAGGTGATGCGACGTGATACTTTAGAGAAGGAAACACGTCCTATTGAAGGAATCGTAGCATATGTGGAGCAATTGTTGGAAGAGATCCAAAAGAATATCTTCGAGAAGGCGAAGGCCTATCGTGATGCACACATCTACGAATGTGACAACTACGAGGAGTTCAAAGAAAAGGTAAAGGATGGCGGTTTCTTCCTCTGCCACTGGGATGGTACAGCTGAGACTGAGGCACAAATCAAGGAAGAGACTCAGGCGACTATCCGTTGCGTGCCCTTTGGCGTGGAACAGACACCTGGTATTGATATGGTAAGCGGAAAGCCATCAAAGGCAAGAGTCATCATTGCCAGAAGTTACTAGGACAAAAAAGAAAAGGAAACTTTCCCAAGCTCCCTTTCCGAAACCAGCCTACAAATATTTCAGCTGGTTCAGAAAATTGGATGTCTCACGACATCCGATTTTCTTTTATAACCTTAATAATCTAATACCATGAAAAACACGTCGCAAAGATACGAATTATTTAATCTCATTCATAGAAATTGCAGACTTCGTCTCACGGTTTTAATCTTTTTTTAGAATATCTTGCTCCCAATTTAGAATTGTTTGCAAATTCAGCGAATGAATTTGCTTGTTATCTTCCTCATTGAGAGGGGGTATTTGATTTATCTTATTCCATTGAGTAGTATAGAACGACGTAACAGATTGTAGCATAGACTCATTAGTGCCATATGTACAAATCTGACAGATAATTTTGTGGTCACTTTCAATGGAATCTAATGGACTGATAAGTAAAAGTGTAACAGTCTGTGCATCACTTACTTTAATACGCAGGCTGTCATCTGTCAACAAGATCATCTCACTCCTCCCCCCTAGCCTATTCGTCACTTCCGCTTTCATTCCGGATGCCATAAAATCTATCATATCCAAACGGTTGTTTTCAGAAAGGACAGGCAGGAGTGAATCCGGCATCTCACGAAACAGGTCCGAGATTTTTATTTGAGCATGAGCCATGACAGTCATCCCACAAAACAGGATGACTGTCAATAAAGTCCT
>Ga0265298_10008472_pt1 | contig 12349 bp, 10 predicted proteins | sample AusTroGonzalo_MG_3_FD_193486 | JGI IMG/M metagenome (GOLD analysis project Ga0265298, IMG submission 193486) | Bovine rumen microbial communities from tropical cattle in Woodstock, Queensland, Australia - Gonzalo_01 | ecosystem: Host-associated > Mammals > Digestive system > Stomach > Rumen ... | reverse complement strand
CGAGACGCTCTATCAAGCGCACTGGGCGAGTGCTCACAACCGTCCCTGCACACGCACGGATGTGCACGTGATGCTTCGGGCGAAGCTATAGATTCAGCGATGTATATATGACAAGAGGGCAGTCCGACGGACTGTCCTCTTGTGTGGTCCCACTTGGGCTTGAACCAAGGACCCCCTGATTATGAGTCAGGTGCTACTAACCAACTGAGCTATGGGACCTCGCGTTCGGCACAAGCTTGCACTTGTGCCTACGCTATTACTTCATCTTACGTGCTGAGCCGTAGAGCTCGAGACTCGCTTCTCTGGTGATTGCCAACTCTTCCTCGGTGAGCTCCGGAATGACGAGTTCCGTACCTTCGGCAATCGTATGCGGGTTCTCAATGCGATCCACATTCGCCATGTAGATGTATACCCAGCAGTAGATATTGTTGTAGTACTGGCGAGCGAGCTTCGACAGGGTTGTGTTCTTAGTCGCCTTCACGGTCTCCGACGGACGATCTTTGTACACATTGGCCTGTGCCTTGCGTGCGCTCTCGCTGAGGGAAACGGTCTTCATGTTCGTCTCGCGTACATCGTGGTTGAGGTCGAGATCCATCTTCATGCGGTTGAAGGTCTCTTCATCCACGAGGCGGATCATCGCGCGACGGTTCGGACCGAAGGAAGCCACCTGCTTGCCGCGTCCGGTAGTTACCTTACCCATACCCATCGAGTAGAGGTGATCCTCCGCTACGCCATGCTCGTTGCGCAGTTCATTCAACACGCTTGCAGCACGTTTATCACCCAGGATATAGTTGAGCGAGTCAGAACCTGTGTTGTCACAGAAACCGGTTACAACCGCATAGAGGTTTTCATCCTCCAGCATGAGGTCAGCCACTTGCTGAACGGTTACGTAACCCTCGTTGTTGAGCTTATACTCGTTGTTATCAAAGTAAACGTAGTAGTACTGATTTGTTCTGGGCTGTTTCTCCGGCTTCGGCTGCTCAATGATGCGCTCACGCAGGATGACGGTATCGCGGTAGTACACCACGGTATCGTGTACATAGCACGGATCGGGCGGCAATACATAAATCTCCTCATTGGTGATATTACGCACGTGACTCTTGTGCTCCGGACGAATCTTAATACGCATATTGAGCGTTACGTCCACCAGACCATCGTTATTCTTGGAAGCAACGGTAATACCGCGGTTATCCACATAATCATTCAAGAAATAGTGATACACGGCACGAACACCGAGCGCAAGCGAACGGTTGAGGTTGAACTCGAGGTTAAGACCACCGCCGAGGAAACCGACGCCGTCATAACTCTTCATCGAATGAGGTCCAGTCGTACCATCCGGCCACACGTACGAAGCGGTGTGCTGACGAGCGTCATCGTTATACATGGCCGTATTACGATACCAGGCGCCACCACCGGTAAGAATACCTTGTGCACTGAAAATCTTACGTTTCGCACGGGGGAAGAACAAGTTGATGAAGTCCATAGAGAGGTAAAGACCACCCTTGTGCATAAAACCGGCGAGCAATACATCCGCGTTGTCCTTGCCGGGTTTACCGGTTACTCCATAGCGGCTGAACATGTACTCGATACCGAGACCCCATACCGGCGTGAAGTGGAATTCCAAGTCCAAACCGGCAGATGGGAACCAAACGGGGTGCTTCATCTCCGAGCTAAAGTCACCGTCAAAGGCATTGAAGCCGATGTGCGGAGTAAGAGACCAGTACGCCAGTTTGTGCGATACCGATTCATTTTGCTCAATCTTGTACGGGTGCACACCTCTCAAATCCTCGTCATCCTGCACCTCCTGCGCCATTATCAGGCTGGAAACGCAGAGCAGAGATAGTATAAATAGACCTTTTTTCATAGTGAAAAGAGTATATTTGTTTCAAAATTCGCAATTCAGGGTGCAAAGGTACAACTTTTTTTTGACATAACCAAATTTTTTCGACAAAAAAAAATTTTTTTGTAGTTGGTATTGCATATGTGATATTTTTTTTGTACCTTTGCAGCAAATTATAGTCGGAAGACAAAAGCCGGAAAACAAAAGCTAAAAACACTATATTATGGACATTTTAAATCAAATGATTGCGCGCGCGAAGGCAAACCCGCAGCGCATAGTATTGCCGGAAGGCGATGAACCCCGTACGTTAGAGGCTGCGAACATTCTGTTGAAAGACAAGATTGCGCAGCTTATTTTGATTGGTAACCCCGACAAGATCAAAGCCATGGCCGCTGAGAAGGGTTACGAGTATATCCGGGAGGCTACCATCATGGACCCAATCAACGACCCGAAGATGCCGATGTACGCCAACCTGCTGTATGAACTGCGCAAGGCGAAAGGTATGACGGAGGAGGAGGCTGCGAAGAAAGCACAGGACCCGCTGTACTTAGGTTGCCTGCTGATCAAGAACGGCGATGCGGATGGCGAGTTGGCCGGTGCACGCGGTACGACAGCCGACACTATCCGTCCGGCTTTCCAGATCCTGAAGACCAAACCGGGTTGCTCGATTGTGAGCGGTGCATTCCTTATGTTCACGCCGGCCAAGCAGTTGGGCGAGAACGGCTTCCTGCTGTTCGCTGACTGCGCCGTTAACCCGAATCCGGACGCCAAGCAGTTGGCCGAGATCGCTATCTCGACAGCAGAGACGGCACGCGCCATCGCCGGTATCGAGCCGCGCGTAGCGATGCTGAGCTTCAGCACGAAGGGTAGCGCCAAGCATGAGCTGGTGGACAAAGTAGCCGAGGCAACGAAACTGGCCAAAGAGATGGCACCGGAGCTGGCGCTGGACGGCGAGTTGCAGGCCGACGCCGCACTCATCGAGAGCGTAGCCGCCACCAAGGCACCGGGCAGTCCGGTAGCCGGCAAGGCTAACGTACTTGTCTTCCCCGACCTGCAGGCCGGTAACATCGGTTACAAGCTGGTAGAGCGCTTCAGCGGTGCAGATGCCGTAGGACCGATTCTGCAAGGTATCGCAGCTCCGGTGAACGATCTGAGCCGCGGATGCAAGGTACAGGACATTGTGCAAATGGTTATCATCACCGCCAATCAAGCGATAAAATAGACCGTCCATCGGACTGACAGACCGATTTACATATAACAATTATAAATATTTTATATATCATGAAAATTTTAGTTTTGAACTGCGGAAGCAGCAGTATTAAATACAAGCTCTTTGAGATGGAGAGCAAGCAAGTGATGGCACAGGGCGGAATCGAGAAGATCGGTTTGCCGGACTCGTTCCTGCAGGTTAAACTGCCGAACGGCGAGAAGGTCAAATTCGAGAAACCGATGCCGGAACATACCGTAGGTATCGAGCTGATTCTGGAGAAACTGGTTGATCCGGAGATCGGTTGCATCAAAGACCTGAAGGAAATCAACGCCGTAGGTCACCGTGTGGTACATGGCGGTGAGAAATTCAACAAGTCGGTAGTCATCACGCCGGAAGTGAAGGAGATGATTATCAAATGTGTGGATCTGGCTCCGCTGCATAACCCCGCCAACCTGAAAGGTATCGACGCTATCGAGAAGATTTTGCCGGACGTACCGCAGGTGGCTGTTTTCGACACGGCTTTCCACCAGACGATGCCGGACTACGCCTACATGTACGCTCTTCCGTACGAGCTGTATGAGAAATACGCCATCCGTCGCTACGGTTTCCACGGTACGAGTCACCGCTATGTGAGCGCTCGCGTGTGCGAGTTCCTCGGCGTTGATCCGAAGCAGCAGAAGATCGTTACCGCCCATATCGGCGGTGGTGGCAGTTGCGCCGCCGTACTCAACGGTCAGTGCGTGGACACCAGTATGGGTCTGACGCCGGTTGAAGGTCTGGTAATGGGTACCCGTGCCGGTGACCTTGACCTGGGTGCGGCTACATATATCATGGACAAAGAGGGTCTGAGCACCGCTGAGTTCAATAACCTGGTGAACAAGAAATCCGGTCTGCTGGGCGTGAGCGGCGTATCGAGCGACTGCCGTGATATCGAGGCCGCCATCAACGCCGGCAACAAACGTGCCGACCTGGCCCGCAAGATGTTCATCTACCGCGTTGTCAAATATATCGGCGCCTATGCAGCGGCTATGAACGGTATTGACATCCTCGTCTTCACCGCCGGTATCGGCGAGAACGACCCCTACATCCGCGCAGAGGTGATGAAGGGTCTGGCCTACCTCGGCATCGAAGTGGACGACGAGGCGAACAAAGTACGCGGCGAGGAGCGCATCATCTCCAAGAAGGGCAGCAAGGTTACCGTTTGTCTGATTCCGACGGACGAGGAGCTGATGATTGCCAGCGACACCGCAGCCTTGATTTAAAATCATTGGGCTATTTACCTATAGAAAAACACACATAGAACGAATGAATAAACCAATAATTTACCAACTCTTCCCGCGTTGGTTTACGAACTACAACGAGACACGCAAACGCAACGGCAGTAAGGAAGAGAACGGTTGCGGACGGTTTGTGGATATCAACGAGCGTGCACTCAAGTCCCTTGTGGACCTGGGTGCGACGCACGTGTGGTACACCGGTGTCATCCGCCACGCTACCGCCGCCTATAACAACCCCGCTATCACCAAAGGCAAGGCCGGTTCGCCCTACGCCATTACCGACTATTATGACGTTGATCCGGACCTGGCCAAGAACGAAGCGAAGCGCATGCAGGAGTTTGAGGCGTTGGTACAACGGACCCACGCTGCAGAGCTGGATGTGCTGATTGACTTCGTGCCGAACCACGTGAGCCGCGAGTATAAGAGTCTGTGCAAACCGGCCGGTGTAGAGGATTTAGGCGAAGGCGACCATCCTGAGTGGGCGTTCTCACCGCTGAACAACTTCTACTATATTCCGGGTGAGAAATTCACGATGGACAAGGACCTGCAGGGCTATGAGGAGTATCCGGCGAAGGTGACGGGTAATGACTGCTTCACCAGCCATCCGGGCGAGAACGATTGGTACGAGACCGTCAAGTTGAACTACGGCGTGTTCTACCAAGGCGGCCGCGAGAAGCAGTTCTTCCCCATTCCGTCCACATGGATCAAGATGCGGGACATCCTCCTTTTCTGGGCCGGCAAGGGTATTGACGGCGTGCGCGTTGATATGGCGGAAATGGTACCGGTGGAGTTCTTCGCATGGGCGATTGCGCAGGTGAAGAAGAAACACAAGAAATTCCTGTTCATCGGCGAATGCTATGACCCGCACCAGTACGACGCCTATCTGGCGGCAGGATTCGACTACCTGTACGACAAAGTGGGCATGTACGACTACCTGCGCGGCGTGACCAGCAAGGGTTGGCCGGCAGAGGGTATCACATCGCGCTGGATGCAACACGGCGATGCCCGCTTGCAACATATGCTCTATTTCCTGGAGAATCACGACGAGCAGCGTCTGGCCAGCGGCTTTTTCAGCGGCGACGGCCGTTGCGCCAAGCCGGCGATGATTGTAGCCGCCACGCTCAACCAGTGCCCGGTGATGATTTACTCGGGTCAGGAGTTAGGCGAACGCGGCATGGATATGGAAGGGTTCAGCGGCATTGACGGACGTACGACCATCTTCGACTACTGGGGTGTGAAGAGCATCCAGGCATGGGCGAACAAGGGTAAGTTCGACGGTGCGAAGATGAGTCCCGACCAGCAGGAGATACGCGATTTCTACCAGCGGTTGCTGACCACAGCACGCAACGACAAGGCTATCCAGAAAGGGCAGATGTACGACATCACCTACGCGCAAGGCGAAGGGTTTGACAAACGCCAGCATTATGCGTTCCTGCGTCATATCAAAGGCGAGACGCTATTGGTAGTGGTCAATTTCCACGACCGCGAGCAGCATGTACACGTGCGTGTGCCCAACGATGCGTTCGTCTATTTAGGTCTGGAAGAGAAACCCCAAGCGACAGCAACCGACCTGCTCTACGGCGGCAAACAAGCGATCAGCTTCGTACCGGACGGCATGGTGGAGATCAAGCTGGAAGCGTGGACGGGAGTGGTGTTGAAGATCAAGTGATGATTTTTCAACAAGTGCTAATTGATAATTGATAATTGATAATTGGAACAGTTTAGAGACATCATGCGGCTGATACGGTGGAGCAACGTGCTTTTCGTTGCGGCACTGATATGGGTCATGGAGAAATGGGTGGCTGTGCCCATCCTGGATGCGGTAGCTTTCGGAGAGCAACTGCCTTGGTTCGTCTTGGTGCTGTTGATGGCAGGCACAGCCCTGATTGCGGCAGGCGGATACGTCATCAATGACTATTTCGACGTCAAGATAGACCGTATCAACCGTCCGGACGAGGTGGTGGTGACGCGCTCGGTGAGCAAACCGACCGCGATGCGTCTGAGCCTGTGCCTCAGCGGCGTGGGTATCGCATGCGGTATCGCCGTAGCAGCTTTGCTGCGCAGCGTGACCATCGGTATCATCTTCATCGCCGTGCCCGGCCTGCTGTGGTTCTACTCGAGCAGTTACAAACGGCTGTTCATGCTCGGCAACATCGTGATTGCACTGTTGGCGGCGATGACGCCGCTGTTGGTGGCACTGAGCAACGTGGCGGTTCTGGAAATGCGGTACGGGATTATCATGCCGTATATATCACTGGAGCACGACCTGTATATCTGGTTAGGCGGTTTCGCCCTGTTCGCGTTCCTGCTCACGTGGATTCGCGAGATTATCAAGGACTTGCAGGACCAGATGGGTGACCGCGAACTGGAATGTCACTCCATGCCGGTGGTATGGGGTGAGACGTGGACGAAGATATTCGTGACCGTACTCATTGCCGGCACGCTGGCGCTCATCGGGCATATATGGTACCACCTGCTGCCATTCGACATCAGCTGGACCAGCATGAGCACGCGATATATCGCGTTAGGTATCGTGACACCGCTGCTGTGCTCCATCTGGCTGCTGTGGGCGGCGAAGATTCCGAGCGACTACAAGAGCTGCCAGCAGGTGATCAAGTTCACGATGCTCATCGGCATGCTGTACAGTTTCGTCATTCTCCGGTATTACGGAATCACGGGATAACGAGATAACGGAATAAAAAGAAATCGAGGTATCAGATGATGCCTCGATTTTTTAATTGCTCATAGACCTTGTGGACCGGGAAGCCCATTACATTGAAGTAAGAGCCGTTCATGCCGACGCAGGCGATATAGCCTATCCACTCCTGCACACCATAGGCGCCGGCTTTGTCCATGGGTCGGTACTTGGTCACGTAATGGTTGATCTCCTCCTCCGTCAGTTCGGCAAAAGTGACATCCGTACAATCGACCACCGTTTCCAGCGAAACCGATGGTTGGTTTTGCGCAAAGGTGACGGCCGTATAGACCTGATGGGTCTTACCGCTCAGCTGGCGCAGCATGGATTTGGCCTCCGCCTCGTCATGCGGTTTGCCGAGCATCTGTCCGTCGAGCCACACGATCGTGTCGGCCGTGATGAGCAGTTGGTTGGCGGTAAGTTTATCCGCGTACGCGTGCGCTTTCGCGCGCGATATATAGTAAGGTATGTCGCCGCCCTGCAGATCAGCAGGGTACGACTCATCGGTGTCAATGGAAATGGCCGTAAAGGGAATATCCAGGCCGGCAAGCAGTTCCCGCCGTCTGGGCGATTGTGATCCAAGAATAATGTCCATTAGAAAAGGTCCAATTGGGTATCTTTGGGTTTCTCAAAGGTCATCGGGACGCCCTCGACCTCGATAGAGGCATTTTCCACCGGTTCATTGGTCTCCGGTTCATTTTGGGGCTCACCGGCGGGCATTTGGTCATTCTCTTCCTCATCGGGAGACACCTCCGGCTCCGGTTCGGGAGTTATATCCTCTATTTTAGCCACATCGAGGGTGGTGACGCGTTTGCCTTTGGCTTTGGCACTCTTCTCGTCGATGAACTCCGCCATGAGAATCTCCAACGGCGCCTTGCTCTCGTCGGCAAAGATGACGCGGAATGTCGCTTCGGCTCTGTCGGACAGGACCTCGATGCGCGAATCCTTATCCTCGCCCAGCATGGACTGCACTTTCGCGTTCGCATCATCCAGACGGAAACGCTTGCCGTAATAATATTTGAGTTCGCCGTTCCACTGGATGAGCGACCAAACCTTGTCGGCATCCAGTTTCTCGATACGCAGGATGTTATCCTCGAAATGGGCGGTGAGGTCAAAGGAGGTGGTGTAGTAAGTACCGTCCTTGTTGATGACGAGGATGCGGTCTTCATCCCAGAACTCGCCCAGATAGATACCATGCTCGTCGTAGTTGACGCGGAGCACGTCGGCGTCGAACCACACCTTGCGTCCGCCGAGGGTCGAATGGCCTTTCTGCTTGAGGGTGATATTCTTGACGTCGAATTTGGTAAGCACGTTGCCACGCGCCGTGCGGGACTTGACAGCCAGTTCGCTGAGGTCTTTGCACACCTCCAGTTTCTTGAGGTGCAGGGCAGGCTTGAGCGCCACGCGGATGACCTCCGCTTCGCCGTTGGGGTTGGCGGTGAAATAGACCACTTTCGAACCCGGGGTTCCTTGCGTGAGGTCGTACTCTTTGTCACGCGCCACACCGGTGACGCTGAAGCGCTTCATGAAATACGTGCCTTTCTTGCCATCGCGATAGACGACGTTATAGACCGTACGCTCGTCACCGCGCTGGAAGACGGCTATATGAAGGATGTCGGTGCCGACAAAGAGCTTCTCCGCCACCTTCTGAATCTTGTATTTACCGTCTTTGTGGAAGACGATGATGTCGTCGATATCGGAGCAGTTGAAGAGGAACTCGTCTTTCTTGAGCCCCGTACCGACGAAGCCTTCTTCGCGGTTGATATAGAGCTTCTCGTTGTTCTCCACCACGGCCTGGACGTTGATAGCGCCGAAGTTACGCACCTCCGTACGACGCGGATAGGCCTCGCCGTATTTCTGCTTGAGCATCTCAAACCAGGCGATGGTATAGTCCGTCAGGTGGTTGAGGTTCTTGATGCAAGCCTTGATCTTCTTCTCAAGGTCCTTCATCAGCTCGTCCGCTTTCTTGGAGTCGAACTTGGTGATACGGATCATGCGTATCTCAAACAGTTTCTCGATATCCTCGGTGCGCACCTCGCGGATGAGCTGCGTCTTGAAAGGCGTGAGGGCGGCATCAACAAACTCGATGAGCTTCTCCTTGTTGGGAGCGTTCTCGTAGCCTTCCTGCTTGTAGATACGGTTCTCAATGAAGATTTTCTCGAGCGAGGTGTAGAAATACTTCTCCTCCAACTCCCCTTTCTCAATCTCCAGTTCCCACTTGAGCAGGGCTTTTGTATTCTCCACGGAGAGCTTGAGCAAGTTGCTCACGGAGGTGAAAATCGGTTTGCGGTTTTCCACCACGCAGCAGTTGGGCGATATATTCACCTCGCAGTCAGTGAAGGCATAGAGGGCGTCGATGGCTTTATCGGAGGACGAACCCGGCGCCAACTGCACGACGATACGCGCCGTGTCGGCGGTGAAATCATCAATCTTGCGGATTTTGATTTTGCCTTTCTGATTCGCCTTGAGAATGGTCTCGATGATTTTCGAGGTGGTGGTACCGAACGGTATCTCGGTGATGACGAGGGTCTTGTTATCGTCGGCTTTCTGGATACGCGCACGTATCTTGACCGACCCGCCCCGCTCGCCGTCGTTATATTTGGTGACGTCGATGACGCCGCCAGTGGGAAAATCCGGGAAGAGCTGGAAAGGCTCGTTGCGCAGGTACGCCAGGGAGGCGTCACACAGTTCGTTGAAGTTATGCGGCAGTATCTTCGAGTTCAGACCGACCGCGATACCCTCCACGCCTTGCGCCAGCAGGAGCGGGAACTTGACGGGCAGATGAATAGGCTCGTTCTTGCGTCCGTCGTAGCTCTTCATCCAATGGGTGGTCTTGGCGTTGAACACCGTATCCAGCGCAAACTTGGACAGGCGTGCCTCGATATAACGAGGCGCAGCAGCACCATCCCCCGTGAGGATATTTCCCCAGTTACCCTGGCAGTCAATGAGCAGGTCTTTCTGACCCAACTGCACGAGCGCGTCACCGATAGAAGCATCACCGTGAGGGTGATACTGCATGGTCTGGCCGACGATGTTCGCCACCTTGTTGTACTTACCGTCATCCACGCTCTTCATAGCATGGAGAATACGGCGTTGCACAGGCTTCAGACCATCCTCAACCGCCGGCACGGCACGCTCCAGTATCACATACGACGCATAATCCAGGAACCAATCCTGGTACATGCCCGTCAAGTGATACTTCACAGCATCATTGAATCCGCCCTGGGCAGCCATCTAATCAGTCGATGTTTTTATTAATCAGGACGTAGGAGATAATACCTACAAACTCAAGCGCCATAGCACTGACCAAGAGCCAGTTCTCCGGCAGAGAAAATTTGTACAACACGAGGCATACTACGCCCAAAAGGAGCAAAATAACTCCCAAATACTTCATTAAAGATTTCATATCTAACGCGTTAAATTATTTGCGACTGCAAAGGTACACTTTTTTTTGCATATATGCAAGAAAAAAATCATTTTTTATCGCACAAAGCGGTAAAAACCGCCCGGAAGGGAGCGGACAAGGCCCTGTAGCTCAAGTGCAACGAGTTCGGATGACACATCTGCGTAGGGCAGCGCAGTCTCCATGACGAGGAAATTGATATTGAGTCCTTCGTCGGATTCCTGCAGTTTCTGAAGGAGTGTCTGCTGGAGCGGCGTGAGATCCGCCAGCAGTCCGACCATCGTGGTCTGAACCGGCTGAACGGGTGTCTGACGTGTTTTCCAGTCCATGATTGCTATGAGGTCGTCAGCGCTGTCTATCAAGTGCGCCCGGTTGGTACGGATCAGGTCATTGCATCCGCGTGACGACGGGTCTCCGGGGCGTCCGGGAAAAGCGAACAGTTCGCGGTCATAATCCATTGCCATTTGCGCTGTGATGAGACTGCCGCCCCGGTCGCGCGACTCGACAACAACCACCGCGTCCGCCAGACCTGCCACGATACGGTTGCGCTGCACGAAATACGCGGGAATAGGCTCCGTGCCCGAAGGAAATTCCGTCAGAAGACCGCCTTCGGCGAGTGCCTGCACGGCATCCCGGCGATGGGCATAAGGATAGATACGGTCCAGACCGTGCGCAGGGATAATGAGCGTCGGTACGCCGAACTCCATCGCCGCTCTATGCGCCGCTATATCAATGCCGTACGCACCACCGCTGACAACCGTCACATGTTCCAAGCGCTCATGCAGGTCACGCACCAGCGCGCGCGTCAGTTCCTTGCCGTTTTCGGTAGGCCGGCGTGTGCCGACGATGCTGACCATATGGGTGTCCGACGGCCGCACGTTACCCTTGCTATACAGCACAAGGGGCTTGTCCACGCACTGACGCAAGCGATATGGGTAATCTTCGTCCGCCAGCGTCCAGACACGGATGCCGTGCGCCTCTATCCACTCCGCCTCTTTCTCCGCCTGCTGCATGGCCTCGGTCATACCGGGTTCATCCAGATGACGCCACACCTCCTCCGCCGAACCGAACCGGTCCAGCAACGCCAACGATGTACGCAACCGGGTGCGGTACAGGAGCGAAAGGGCAATATAATATAAGTGATAAGCGATAGGTGCTAAGTGTTAGTCGTTATTGCTTTTTCCAGTTTTTCCTAGTACGACCGATCTTACCAGAGCGATCAGATAGACCATTCCGACACCCGCCAGAGCGCCGAAGAAGTCGGCATAGAGGTCCGCCATCTCGCCGGAACGGGTGAGGGTGCAGAAACGCTGCAGAACCTCCATGAGTGCACCGTAAGCAGTGACAGCCAGGCACACCCCGATACCGAGTGGTATTTGTGATTTGAGATTTATGATTTGAGATTTCAGAATCGGGAAAGCCCATGCCATCGCCATCACCGTATACATGAGGCCGTGCGCCACTTTGTCACTCATGCTAAGCGCCTGCGGCACCTGCGGGTTCTCCCACAAGCTGACTACAGCAATGCCTGCCGTCACTACGACAGCAGGCACAAACGCCATATACGGTTTCTTAGTTACGATCGGAGAGGTGGATTTTGGTTCCGTAACACAAATCGCCTGCGTCGCCCAGACCGGGAACGATATATTTCTTTTCGTTCAGCACAGGATCGATCGCCGCGCACCAGAGCGTCACATCCGGACTGTCATTGAGCGACTTGCGCAGACAATCGACCGCCTGCGGCGTACCGATGGTGCAGCACAGATGCGTGTGCTTCGGCGTGCCGTGACGAAGGAGCGCGAGATAACCCACCTCCATGGACATACCGGTAGCCAGCATCGGGTCGGCGATGATCAGCGTCTTGCCATCAATCGACGGGGCCGCCATATACTCCGCCACTATCTCCAGTTGCTCCTCTCCGTGC
>Ga0265298_10008471_pt1 | contig 12351 bp, 14 predicted proteins | sample AusTroGonzalo_MG_3_FD_193486 | JGI IMG/M metagenome (GOLD analysis project Ga0265298, IMG submission 193486) | Bovine rumen microbial communities from tropical cattle in Woodstock, Queensland, Australia - Gonzalo_01 | ecosystem: Host-associated > Mammals > Digestive system > Stomach > Rumen ... | reverse complement strand
CTCGGTTTCTACCTTTGAAATTCTCGAAACACTTGAACCGGAATTTCCAGTTTCCGTATGGCAATGTATCAGGATAATATGCTTCACCATAACGAGGATTTTCGTGAGACATATAACTCAGGCTCATAAACCGGAGTAACTTGTTTTCTGTCATAATATATTGTGCGATAGGAAGATTCTCTGACTTGTCTTCATTATGCCAGTCTAGTGTCAATTCACCGTTCTTTCTTGCATATAGGAATTCTCCCGGTTCTAATGATTCAACAGTTTTCTTCGAATAACCTAACTGCGGGATTTCTTCAGAGTAATGTAGTTTCTGGTCTCGCACTTTCGAGTGTGTTATTGAATATACTTGCTCTTTGTCGTACGAGTATCGTTCGTCATTTGGAATTTCGTTATGACCAACTAAATCAAGATACCACTCTTCTACTTGTGCCGGAGTAATGTCATCGAGATACAGATGGGACATATCGTAATGCTGGCAGCAATATTCAAGTTTGACAACATAGTTACTGTCACTATAGACATTGAATTCACGATGAGACAATATCTGCAACTGTCTTAACAGTTCAATGATTGTTTCATAGAACATCTTGAACGTATTGTCTCTTGAGATTTTGTAGTCAATCTTGATTTCTACATTGATACCATTTAATGTCTGAGCAGCAAAAATGTCTTTCATTCTCTGGAAATCAGTCTCAACATCAATGTCCGGATTGTGATAAGTTATCTGAAACTTATCGAATAATTCAGAACGACGGCATATACGCTCGACTGTCTGATGAATCTTCGTGAACTTCTGTATTGCATCATCTGTTTTCTTACGAACACGATAACGGATTACAAGACGATTATCGAACCCAGTATCATCTATATCGACACCAGTTTCTTCGAAGTCATCTGCTTTTGCCTTGTCAAAATAATCTTCCTATATTCTTATCATCAATGTAATATGCCTAATTTTTTCAGAGTCACTTCAGTGACAACGATGAATTCAGTTCCGCGTTCTTCGCAGAATTTCTTCGCAGCCTGCCATTTCTGATTATTGACCAGGAACTGCTCTGCCAGATGATTATATGAACGGAACTCGCTTGCCTTTGCATTTGGTGCCGGCATCTTCGGAGGCACACTCTGGTTGTACGGCTTCACCTCGATGAAGATTTTGCGTACACCCTGACCGTTCTTTCCTCGAAGTTCTATCCAGAAGTCAACGTGATATTTCTGGAGTTTCCAGTATATCGGGTTTCTCCAGTCCAGATGATTCTCGTCGCAATACTTCTTATTAGCCAGAGGATTTCTGTACTCGATGTAGATAGGCTCGCTGGCCCAACGCAGCACATCATCACAACGGTCAGCCCACTCCATAAAGTACAGTTCCCACAACGAGCGGAATTCGTTGATGCGGGTCAGACACTTCTCGGGGTGAACCGTCGGAGTGAAATAACCCTGATGATGACGCTGTTTCTCAGTCTGCCGCTAGGGTTTATGCCGTTTCTTATATTCTTCGTTCAGTTCCATGTTTCTCTTATTACAATTCTGTTTCGAGTAGTCTCTGTATATATTCGTTGTCGCTATACACACTGCTTGCGATCTTTGCGATATGGCCGTTCTTCAACGGGAAAGCCATATATGCCTTGAATCTACGATGCTCTCGAATAGTTCGGCCGGTTCCTTCTTCCCGGTAATTGAACTATATCAATCGGTTCGACTCTACGTATTTCTGTGAATTCTCGCTTCTGATGGGAACAGCAACCGCCCGACACACTCGGATGAACCGTCCGCGTATGTTCTTGTCTCTCTGAGCATAACGCTCAGCACTTCCTTGCGTATCAGCATTTTTGTTTCCGAGTCCGTTGACCTTTACATCACATCGTACACTGACACATACAAAGAACTGTTGCAGAAACTGTATGGGAATATTATCCAGGACACAAGCCTTTACGCAACCAGCCAATACTTTATAGTCAATATCCTGAGCATCTTTATTCACTGGATTTGCATTTACACGAATCAGTAACTAATCTTCAGCCAGCCAGGTCCAGTCAATCGGAGTCAGCAGAATATCGTCTATCTTCTTGGCTTCCTGCATCGCTGTGTTCATAATCCTGGTCAGATTCACACTTTGCTTCAGCCAAGTCACTATATTCAGTTTCCGTTCAGACTTTCCAGTGAAATCGTAAATCAGTTTGTAAATTTCATCATAGTTGTAATAAGTATCGTAGAATTCAGCATTCACGATTTCCCCTTCCTTGTCATCACGGAAGAAAAACAGTTTACCCGTATCTTCTGAATGGTCTGGAATCGTGGTCTGCAATTGTTCCATCAGTTCAGAGAACTGTGCAACAAACTCATCTTCGCTGACTTCTGCTTCCGGTATCCATTTGATAGTGTATTCTTCTTTGATGTCCGGAAACACAGCCATAGAGTGATACCCAAACTTCTCTTCGTGAATCTTGCTTATAGATGCATCATCATTAAGAGCAAGCAGTTCTTCTCGAGTTAAGCGAATGTCATCCAACTCTTCCCCGTGTTCTGCTTTGATGTTCGTTATCAGAACTTCCTGGACTTTTGCTTTCAACACTAACGGACTGACTTCCAGTATTCTCTCCAGCAACTTCATCTTCTTCTTCGGATTTGCCCGTCCGACAGTATAGCAACTGTGAATCAGCAACTGTAATATCATAAATTGAGGTCCGGCAATGTCTTCTCCGTTCAGTCCTTCTGCACTGACAATGTCACCGTCCTCATCTCCTTCGAAGTTGTCGAAGTAGTCTTCGTTGATTTCCCGTCCAGGGAATATCTTCGTATAATCTTCTGTAATATGTCTTCTTTGCTTAGTCTCCATAGAGCGGATACTTCTCCTTTCCAGCATAATATCTTTTAGTGTAATATTCTTTTACTTCTTCAGCCCAGTCCGTCCCTGACTCTGACGGTATCAGATGCTCGCAGAATATGCGCATTGCATTAATGAAGTCAACCTGGTTTCGGTGCTTGTCGTTGAAAGTAGATGCCCATATGTTTCCGAAAGACCAGTCCATCAGTGCAGAGTTCTCTGTTCCGCCGATAGAGATAATCTGTATAACGAACGGTTCGGATATTCCAGGAACCCGACTCGGCACCTTGATGCTGAATACAGACCCAATGAAACGGGCAACATCATCGACATTCTTCATATTAGATGCACAGTCAAGGCGAAGTTCAAAGTAATTGCTGATGTCTTCTCGAAGATGTTCGAGTTCGCTGTTCCCGAAGTGATTGAAGTTGATACGCTTCAGAACATCATTATCGTTATCTTCATCCTCGTTCTCTTCTTCATAACACGGATAAATCGGCTCAGATGGTTTTATTACATCTCCACCCATCTTGCAGATATAGTTCAGTTTACGGATGAAGATTTGTGATACACGCTGTACTTCGCTTGCTGTCAATAGTCTGTTCTCGATATTGAAAAAGAAATCAAGGTGCAGAGTTGCTACGGGATGTTCCAGTGAATCTGCATCATCTTCCAGTTCTTTCTCAACATCCATATCGGGATTCAAGTCATCAACGTGGTCGAAGTAATCTTCATCTAATCTCTTAAACTTGTGCATCAGTAATTATGAAATCGAAGAATTTTTGTATTTATCAATAAAAAGAGAGGGTTAGCAAATAGCCAACCCTCAATACAATAAGTGGTTCAAAAAGAACTTTCAAAGTCCGCTTTGAATCGTAAAGAAATCGTTGCTTCCGTCTGTGGAAGTTCCGATGATATGCGCACTGCGATGTTCTTTGCCTTCTTCATCTTTCTCTGTGCGAACATAATATTCAACTGTTCCTGCAAAGTCTTTTACTACAGTAGCACACCAGGGATGACTGTCAACAAACTTCTTTACACAAGGATATTTCTTCAGCAGTTTATCATAGTTGAATACTGCAACGCGACCGCTGTCTGCACAGAATTCTCCGAGTACATTATTCTCGGCCATAAACTGCTCTTTCTGTTTCTTCCAATCTTCATAGAACTGCTTCTTTTCCTCGCTGGACTTTCCTGAGAAGTTATACTCGTTCCAAAACTTAAAGTACATTTCATCCCAATTGCCCGGACGCTCATCACCTTCAAGTCTGCCCTGATATACGAAGCAACTCCAGTCGCCGTAAATCGTATTCTCATTAATTAATGCTTCGTAATCACCGACTCGGTTGTACGATACAGTGTTATCCTCTCCGACAATCTCATCCTTGACATAGCAAGGATCCGTAATCAGCACATTAGTCTTTTCTTTGAATTCAATCTGTTTCATCTTTTTAAAAACTTAAATTTCTGCTAATTGTACCTCAAATAAGAGAGACAGTCTAATAGCGGAGATATGAAAAAGAAAGAGCCTCATTTCTGGGGCTCTTGGTTATCAGCAGTTATGAATTTATCGATGTAATCATCAAATTGCTTTTTCGTTTCATCAATGTCGTGGTAATTGAAATCACAAAGTTCAGCAACTTCAACCGGCACTTCTTTACAAGCACGACTGTCATCAATATCACCGATAATACGCATAGATTTCAGTATTTCAGAACTAGCATCACGAAAAGCTATGATTTTCTCATTTATCCATCCAAGAATACTGAATTCTTTTTCTGGTGCTTCTGGAATCAGAATACCGAGAGTATCATCGAATTGTTTCCGTCCTTCCGGAGTAGTTAACGGATTCTCCCATTCGTGTGCTCTCCAGACAGTACGCTCGTATGGGATAATCTGCCCTTTGAACTCACGTTCGTGATGCTCAGACTCTTTATAAATGAAACGGCCGAACTTTTCTCCGTTGCTATATGCCTGTCCCCAAGCAATACCTTCTTGTTCGTACAACATCTCAATCTGCTCATCTGTATGTTTGTTCCTGAGTTTATTATGAGGAATGTATGTTTGAGCAGCTTGTTGTTTTGAATTCCTAACGCAATCGGTTTGCCTATGTAAAAACCAGCCGAATACCTCATTACGAGTGGGGACAGTCCACACCTTTGCATCAAAGTGATAATACGGCCATTTCTCCAATTCCTGATTTATACTATCAATATCTGTTGCTTTCCCGTTTGCAGACATCTTCGAAATAATATATTCGTACATACGTCTGTTAAAATACGATGTTGCTAATCCTGGAATAATCGACAGCATTTTCGTCAAACGGCCGTCAAAGAACATTGTATTCTCGTTTTTGTCTACTTTCTCGTCATTGATGTCTGTCAAGAAGATGGAAATTTCATCAGATTGGACAAATGCGAATTTTGAACCTTGAACTTTTGAACAGACATAAGCAGCAGTTTCGTTCATAATCCGGATGAAGTCAGCATCAAAAGGCAAATTAAGGCGATTTTTTATGCCAGCACTAAATGAACGACCATCAATCATAACTAATACATATGACTTTTTTGGAATTTTCCGCTCATATTGTTTACGATAATATTTCATTTTCTCTTCGAGTGTTTCGAAGAGTGGAGCAGCCGGTTCGATGTCAGTAATCACATCCATATGATACTTAATAATATCACTGGCAATCCTGTTCGATTCTTCTTCAGTATCGAAGTTCAATTTTTGAATATCGAGAATTTCATTACTTAATATTTTGTTCATTTCGCTCATATTCTTTTCTTATACAATTTTAAATCGTACTTATTTTTTAATTCGATGAGATCTTTTTCAACATCATCACCTTTATATGTTTCAAGAAACTTACCCAAATCATTGATGAAAGCCTCTGTCTTTGGAACATCACACCATATATTATTAATAAGGTGAGAGAACCCGCTAGTCATACCGTGCGTATCGACAGTCCGGTTATCGTCTCCTACATCAAACTCTGCAATCAGATGATTGTTGAAAGGAGCAACATATCGCAATTGATACTTAACCATTATTTTATTCTTTATTATATGGGTTATGCTCTTCTGTCACAGCAATAGCAACACCAGCTGGGATAAGTCCGCGATAGTCGAACATCTTCTTGTCCAGCCATCTGTAGATATGATGCATATCATCGAAATAGAATCGGCTACCGCCCATCAGATTCTTGATGCCAGTGACATCGTAAAGTCTCCACTCAGAATCAGAACCGTATTCATCTTCTTTACGAGCATCGTGGTCGAGATAATGCGATACGAGTTCGTCAAGTTCTTGCTGTTCGGCTTCAGTCATTGACTTCAAAGGACGAAGATACAACTTGACATTCTCAATATCGTGCCATTCCTGAGTCCATTCAGTGTAGACTTCTCGAAAGTCAATATTGACTCGAGTGATTTTGTCGTCAGCTTCGAACCACACATCTTCTCCATCCGTAGTCTCGTTATTCACAATATAGCGAACGTGACACATCGGGCCGTATAGAAGTCGAGCACAAATATCTTGCAAGAGCAAGTCGATTTTTCTTTCCTTATCCATAGTTAGTTGATTTTGAAATCTCCAGTGTCTAATCCATTGAAAACACGGTATAGATTACAGCCGAAGAAATTGCCTAATACTATCCATATCCAGTTAGTCAGCAGAGGAATATTCCAGGCATCGGGACCGGCAGCACTGTAATAATATGCATCAGCAATAGAGTGACGGAATCCGCACATAATAAACAAAGGCACACCAAACAGAAGCGGGAGCCATTGCTGCTTCTTTCCGAATTCAACTGCTGTAGTCATAATGAATCCACAGGGAATCGCCATCAAGAAATTGGTCTTCCATCCTGCTTCAAGTCTTCCGTTAACAATCTGCTGAGCCTGTTCTGCTAACGAGAAGTTCTCTATGCAAGCAAGCAGCAAACATCCGACTACGTTTCCGAGCAACACTGCACTGAACAGATAGCCGACATCCTTTCTAGTGTCGAAATAACCAGACTTTCCTGTGTACAGATGCAGTTTGTAATGAACAATTGTCAACAGACCGAATGAGAACAACACTGCACCGGCCAATCCTCCGACTTTGAGAAACACTGTGCCGCCGAGTCCGATAGCAAGACCGGCAATGACAGCACTCTTGAAGATTTTGAAAAATTCTTTTGTATTCATTTTCTTTTCTTGTTAATAATGTTGATGCAAAGATAGTAATTTTATCTGAAACAACAAACACAATCTTAAGAAAATTAAGTTATTTTAAATGAAAAAGCAGTCTCGAAATTCGAAACTGCTTTTTTCTATGTTAGAAATATTATTTCTTAAGGATTGTCGCCAGGCTCTTCCGGATTTTCTATCACTTCCGGTTCCGGTTCCTGTGTCTCCGGTTCGGGAGTCGGTCTAACTGGAATTGGGAAATCCGGGTCAACGTCATAATCCAGATCCTGGAATCCAGTTCCTTCGCCGTTCGGCAACTGGTGCATATTATAGAACTGAAGTGTTCCGGTTTCATTGTCCATCACAGCATAGTCGGTTGCATTCTCAGATGTATCAATGTTGAGTTCACCGTCAACGCAAGTGATGCGGAACCACTTGACATCTTCGTCTGTGCCGTCCGGCTGTCTGCGATATGCACGGTCCCAGAAATACAGAGTCTCATTAGCCGTCTTCACCCAAGAGAAACCGTCATCCAATTTCTCATAGTACACAAACGGGTGGTTCTGACCCGCACCCTGAATCTTACCGTTGTCAACATCATCCCGGTTCGTTACGAACGGGATTTTCTCAGCCCACACGATGTCTGACATATCAACACGGTGATTGTTCCACTTGCCAGTGTCGTCCCAGTCGTTCTGCACGAAGGCAAGACACGGCAACCAGACATCCTGCGTAGAAAGATATGTCTGCAATTCCGCTGTGGTCTTGAATGCTTTTAAATACTTTGTCTGCATAGCAAGTATTCAGAGTTATTTTTATGAATTAACAACTACATAGTTGGGAACACCGTTCGTGCTATCGCTTCCGTCAGGCAGTTTACCCATGTTATAGAAGTTAAGAGTGCCAGTTGAACTGTCGAGAACAGCATATGTGCCAGGAGATGTGTCGATGTTCAGTTCGCCGGTAGAATTGTCAACTGTACACGTAAATGTTCTCTGCTCTGAGCCTGTAGCCTTGTCAACATACACACGATCCCAGAAATAAAGGGTTTCATTGGCAGTCTTCACCCAAGAGAAGCCGTCGTCGAGTGCCTCATAATATACGAACGGAGCGTTTGCATCAGTCGGAATACCCCAAGAAGGGTCTTTAGCACCAGTTGCCCAGCTGATTCCAGTATAGTCGGGTGCATTGTATCCTTCGATTGTAGTGTCACCGGCAGAAACATCCTTGGGTGCACGTTTGTAACTCCATCCGGCTTTCACGAACGAAACAGTCGGAAGCCATAATTCTGAACCACTGAGATAGTTCTTCAATTGAGTGGAAGTGTCGAAATCTCTAAAGTATCTCATCGTAAATTTTTATAAAACTAGTTTTAAATTCGAACGGCCTGCAGTGCCGCTTGTGTTATTTATCATCGGACAGAAATTAACTTTTTGAAAAAAGCAAAGTACAATAATTAAGCAAATTTTAAAGAGAAAGAAATGAATTTAGAGGACATAAAAAGCATTAAGTATCATTTAGTACAACGTATGTACGACGGAGAATATTTCTTCTGTCTGCGTATCGACTACGATAACTGCATCATTGTTGACAAGGTTTCCTATACAGTCATTGACTATATCCCGTTCAAGAGTAACGGAAACAAGAAAGGTCTCGGATATTATTATATGCAAGTAGAGCAGTTAGGTGAAGAGATGCAAGATTACCGATATGACTTCGCAAAGACCAGAAATCATACGAATATCACTGTTGATTGTTTTGATGTTTTCCAGAAGATTATCGAGGAGTTCGACCCCAAAGTATTCAAGAAGATGCAGAAAGATTTCGGGTTGACCAGACCCGAACCGGTAATAGATGAAAATCATGTTCTTTCGTTCTTCGGAGGACGGGATAGCGATACTAACTGGAGGACTGCTCAGTATCGCTACGATTCTATACTTAATAAACTGCTCACTCTCTATGACGGGAAGATTATACATTTCTTACCGCCTGGTGGAGTAGATATGTACATTCGAGTATCTGATTTTATGATTGACTACTCTCGAAAGTGGTTGCCAGTGCTGAAAGTACGCGGAGAACGATATGTAACTACCAACGAGCATCCGCATACTAGTTTCAGTTTCTCTTTTACACCGAAAGACAAAGCAGGAGCATACGAAATCGGATTGATAGATGATGTGATGTGCTATTATAAGAAATGTCATTCATATAAGATATGGTCAGTTACGGAAAATCCAGATGACATATTAAAGAAAGTCCAGGAGAAATACGATGCTGTCTACAGCGAGTTCCGCAACTTAGAACTTTTCAAACTGGCCGATGTACAATCAACAGAATCAAAAGAAAAGAGAGAAGATGATAATTCATAAAGAACAAGTCCCGTATAGATTTCCAGACGGTAGAAACGGCTGGAAGTTGATTACTAGCTACATCAATAAAGAAGGCAAAGTTGCTTTCCTACAGTACCCGATTCCCCAAGACCAGATGTTCGAGTGGAAATACGCTACCCGAGGAAACGCAGACCCTCCTTTCTATGAGTACGACTATCAGAAGAATGAATATGTACTAGACGAGAAAGGCGAGAAAATCCAGCATCAGTGGATGTCATACGACAATAAGCCAGTGACACGAGTAGCAACAGACAAGCAATTGTCCGGAAGCCGCATTACAGAGTTGTTGCAGAGTTTCAAGAGTGCAGTTGATCCTGTGTTCGAGATGAACAAGCCGGAGACCTGGTTCTGTGATATTGAGGTTGATGTCATTCCCGACCAGGGCTTTCCAGAGGCAACAGAAGCACCGACTCCGGTTAATACTATTTCGATGACGAATTCTCCGAGGACGATTATCTGGAGTAGAAAGCCGTTGTCTCAGCAGGAGATTGACTGGGTTCAGGACCAGATAACACAGTATTCGGAGAACAATACAACTGATAACCGATTCAAGGAATGTACAAAGGGATACAAGTTCGAGTTCAGAAGCTTTAATACTGAAAAGGAAATGCTACAGGACTTTGTCAACTTCATTGTTCCTGTTGCACATATCACTGGCTGGAACTTCCTGGCATTTGACTGGCTGTATCTTTGGAACCGCTTCATCAAGAATCAGATTGATACCAGTGTGCTGAGTCCGACCCGTCACACTGTCAACTTCAAGATTAACCCTCGTGCGGGCGGTGCATCAATCAATGTCACGAAGCCGATGCACAAGATAATATCCGACTACCTCTTGATTGTGAAGACGTGGGAGCAGTCACTCGGTAATCTGCCCGACTATAAACTCGATACAGTGGGCGAGAAGGCATTGACGATGAAGAAGGTAGTTCACCCTTGGGGATTCGATGTGTTCTACAAAGAGCATTTCAAGGAATACGTATTCTACAACTGCATCGATACGATTCTTCTCGAACAGATTAACAATGAAATCAAGACGATGGATGTGTGGCTGATGCTTTCGAGCATTCTCCGAGTTGACCTGGACAGTGCATTCTCTACGATTGCTCCGGCAGAAACTGTGATGCAGGTGTTCGAGTATGACCGTTTTAAGATATTCCCGAACGTGAAGCATGCTATTCCAGATGAGCAGAGCGAGTATGCTGGAGCGTGGGTTGTTCCTGTGAGTCCGGGTCTGTACCGCCAGGTTGGTGGTCTTGACTTCGCCAGTCTGTATCCGTCTATTATGAGACAGTTCCTGATTTCTCCAGAGACATTCAAGTACAAGAAAGATCCGAAGACATACAAGGCAGCACCCGATGAGATTATGACATGCTCCGGTGCAGTGTACGAAAGAAACGAGCAGTCGATGATTCCGTCTATTCTCACATATTATTATAATCTTCGTAAACAGACAAAGGTTGATAAGAAGACTTGTGAAGATGAATGTGAGATGCTGGAGAAAGAAATCAAGAAAAGAACATCAGCGAAAGCAACATTATAATAAGAAAGAGAGAAGGTTTGCTTCTCTCTTTCTTATATATAAGGATTATTTTCTTCCGTGACCTCAATAGCGAGTCCTTTGGGGATGAGTTCTCTGAAATCGAAATGATTCTGAAGAAGCCAGATAACTTGATTGACATTCGGCAAGCGAATTCCTTCGTCAATAAGTAAACCTGGTGCAATCTTCTTGTACTGTTTTCTTTCTTCTTCGGTCATTGATGACAACGGACGAAGATATGGTTTGCAGTCAGCAAAACGAACAGACCGAACGTAATCAGTCAAGTCAACTGCCTTACTGTCTCGATATTGCACTTTCAGATGATACGGAATACTTGCGCATAAGAAAGCAATTAGAAGTTCTTTATCTTCACGTTTCATTTATATTCTTATAAATCTGCCGTCAGTATATAACTTATAATGTTCGTTATTTAAACCAAGACATTGGAAATACTCTCCGACTTTATCTCGTTTTAAATTATATTCAATGTAACTGAACCATTCATCATTGAGAAGTTCTCCATCGGGAGATAAGATATTAAGCCATCCATCCGGATTAATTACCATACTGAAATCATTCTCGAAATCGTATATTACTTTATATTCATCTTCTGGATCAGCAATATCATCTATATCTTTCGGAGTATATTTTTTAAAACATTCTTTGAATTTTTCAAAGTTTATTTTCTTGTCAGATAATTGTTTAATAAGTTCTTTGTTGTCGTTTAAGAATTTGAGAATCGCTTTTTTGTCTTTAGGAGAGTAACGTTTTCCGCTATCTCCAATCCATTCTCCGTCTATAGTAAGTTCATTGTAATTTCTTGATGCTTTTTCACCATCTACTGGTTGAATTTTAATACGATATGAATGACCGCCTTTTAAATAAGTTTTGTCTTCATCGAGCCATATAGTATATCTTAACCCACTATCATATGGGCGTAATTTTGCCATTTCGTAAATCTTATACTTTGGTGTATAGTTTACATTTTCGTATATACGGCGTTTCCATTTTTTAGATTCAAAATAATTGTATTCATCTAGGAATTCAAAATTAGAGATTTTCTCTTCAGATAAAGCAATTAGCAAATCTCTGTATTTTATCACCCAGTCAACTATTTTATATAAATCTTTTTTGAAAATATTAATCGGTTTTTCAGACAAAAGAATAGGATTTTCAGAAACAGTCATCGGCATATAGTCTCTTGCATCCGGATAATAACTATTTCTGAACATAATGACAACAGGAAATACTGTATATTCTTTCATGTTGTCTTCGTTGACGAATATATCAACTGGAATATGTGTTTGCTGAGAAGACATTCTAAGAAAGCCTTCACTCAAAAATTCAATATCTTTTTCAGATATGATTTGTTTTTGAATTATTTGCGGTTTCATATTCTATTTATACTTATTCGTA
>Ga0265298_10008470_pt1 | contig 12351 bp, 7 predicted proteins | sample AusTroGonzalo_MG_3_FD_193486 | JGI IMG/M metagenome (GOLD analysis project Ga0265298, IMG submission 193486) | Bovine rumen microbial communities from tropical cattle in Woodstock, Queensland, Australia - Gonzalo_01 | ecosystem: Host-associated > Mammals > Digestive system > Stomach > Rumen ... | reverse complement strand
ACGACTACTTTTCCGTGAGCAGCAAGCTCGGTACGGAAGATGACCTCAAGGATCTGATTTCCAAAGCGAAAGCGAAGAACATAGCAATCTATCTCGACTTCGTGCTCAACCATTCGGGCAAGGACAATGGCTGGTTCAGGCAGGCGATGGCCGATCCTTCCGGCAAATACGGCAACTACTATGTGTTCGCCGACAAACCCGGCGAATCGGTCACCGGCGGCATGGGTAGCTGGTGCTCGACCAGCTACGGCGATTTGGGTTATGAGGGCCGGCTGCATTTCAAGCTGGACTGGGGCAAGAAGACGGTTACGGTGACGGAAACCACCGATGCCGCGCAGGGCTCCAGCAGTTCCGCCACCAAGTGGCTCTACTACGGCGACGGCAAGTTGGCCGGCCTCTATGAGACTTCCTCCGGCATCTTCGAGATCACCATCGATTTCAAATCCGAATGGGGCTTTCTCATCCGTACCTCGACCACCAGCTGGGACAGCGGCACCAAGTGGGGTGGAACCACCGGCAAGAAGATAGAGTTCGGCACGCCCTATACCATCAACAGCAATCCTGCTGCCGACATCACCTTCGGTGGAGAATCCCTTTCCTACTGGGCCAGCTTTGACGCTTCGATGCCTGACTTGTACTACGGCCCGCATGCCACGGCTTCCCAGTCGGCGACCTTCAAGGACCTTGCCGCAGCGGCTGACAAATGGATTAATATGGGCGTGGCGGGCCTGCGCCTCGACGCCGTCATCTGGATCTACCAGAACAATACGGCCGCCAACGTTTCCTTCCTGAAACAATGGTATGACCGCTGCAACAGCACCTGGAAGGCCACTGGCGGCAGCGGCGATTTCTATATGGTGGGAGAGGCCTGGTGCGACAACGCCGCACAGATGGCACCCTACTATGAAGGGTTGCCTTCGAACTTCAATTTCTACTACGGATACACGCTCAAAGACCGCATCAACAAGGGCAAGGGTGACGATTTCGCCAAGACCGTTAACGGTTTCCAGAACCTGTTCCGCGGTTATCGCAGCGACTTCATCGACGCGATCTTCCTTTCCAACCACGATCAGGACCGCTTCGCCAGCGACCTGGGCCGTGACGTGGCCAAGGAGAAACTGGCCGCCGCCGTGCTGCTGACCTCGCCCGGCAAGCCCTATGTCTATCAGGGCGAAGAACTGGGCTACTGGGGCACGAAGAGCAAGGGCGACGAGTATGTCCGTGCTCCCATCAAGTGGACGCGCAGCGGCAGTGTGCCGACCTCGGCCCTGAACGGCAAGGTGGACAACAGCATGCTGAGCGCCGATATCTCGGTTGAGGCGCAGGAGCAGAGCCAGGCCTCCCTCCTCCGCGTGTACCGCGATTTCGCGAAGGCGCGCAACGGCTGGAAGGCGCTGGCCAAGGGACAAATCAGTGAAATAAGCAGTCCTTATACCGCCGTGGCCGTCTGGACCCTGAGTTACGAAGGACAGACAGTTCTTGTGGCTCACAATTTCGGCGCGAGCGCCTTGATGTTCTCCCTCACCGGCTACAAGACCGACAAGATGATCGTGTCGAACGGCAGCGTTTCCGCCGCAGACAACTCCATCGCCCTCGGCCCCTACGCCTCCGCCTTATTCTTGCAATAAAAGATATCATTTCTTTTATTTGATATCAAAATTTGTTTATCTTTGCCGAAAAGAGCAAAGATATGAGCATTTCCAGCCTTCATCCTGACAAAAATGGCCGCGTCCAGGTCATCCTTCGGATGCCGGCAGAGACTTACGAGTCCATCCGTGTGGCTGCCCGGAAGAGCAACCGCTCCTTCAACCGCTATGCGGTCGAGACCCTCGAAACCGCCGCAAACCCCAAGCCGGTCAAGAAGTACCGGCTGGAAGACCTTAAATTAAACCCTGTGTTTGAAGATTTCCTCGTGCCTGGCTATACTGTGGACTTTACGGAGGAAGAGATCGAAGCCGACTACAAACTTCAAAGAATTTTTAGAAAAAGGCACAAACTATGAAACGCGTTTTTTTAGACACGAACATCCTGATGGACGGTTTGGACCCCCAAAGAGAACAGTATCGTTGGGGGCAGATGCTTTTCACCCTTTCTAAAAATGGGGCCATTCTGGGCGTTACCTCAACGCAAAGTCTGGTGGATTTCTCTTATATCTACACAAAAGGTCATAAGAAACGGCTTTCTGAACTGAAGGAAATCATGCAGGGTCTGGATATTATCCTCACCCTTCGGGAAACAACGCGCCACGACATCCTGATGGCCGCTGCGCACTTCACCGACGATTTCGAAGACGCTGTCCAGGCATCCGTCGCCCTGAACGCCGACTGCGACGTCATTGTCACCAACGATAAGGATTTTGACGACCCCTTCGGCCTCCCCATCGTCAGTCCCGACGAATTCTGCCGGGAATTCATCGAAGAATAAAAAAAAGAAGCCCGGCCGCTTTCGCGACCGGGCTTTTTTGATGCGTACAGAAACTGCTACTCGACGGTAGCGGTGCCTGCGTTGAAGTTGAGGGTTACCTTCTGGCCGTCCGACATGGCAACGCCTGCCTGGTCGCCGCCGTCACCGCGGTAAGAAATCTGTCCGTCGTAGAACACGAACTCCATCTGCCACCAGGCCACGTCGGTGAAGCAGCTGGAAACCGTGTACATGCGGATATTGCCGGCCTTCAGGACAGGTGAGGTCACGGTGCCGTCCGTATTGACGGTAAACGCAACGTTGCCTTTCCATTCGTTATCATCGTAGCAAGGACCGATGCCGTACACCTTCGCCGGTTCGACGACAATCTTCTCGCCGCCGTAGTCGATGCCGATTATATACAGGCCGCTTTCAGCCACCTTGCAGTTGCCACCGTCCTTGATGAAGCCGGAGTCATTGTCACTAAGGCCGTTGAAGTCACCGTTCCAGGCAGCCACAGGGCTGAATTTGAAGCCCTTGTCTGCCTCGATGTAACGGATTGCCCAGAAGCAGCCCGGATGGCTGTGGACAGGAATCATGCCCACTTCGTCGCCGGGTAGATTCCACCCCTTGATACCCTCGCCGATCAGGAACATTGTTTCAGGAAGCGTCGGGCCATCGATATCGCCGGTCTTAGTCAGCACAGCCTTATACGGCGTCGTGCGGATGAACAACTCTATCGTGTAGACACCTGCTTCGGTATCCTTGATGTTGCCGCCATCCTGGACAAGGTCACTCAGCGAATTGTCTGCGCCATAACCCAGGTTGACAGCCCAGTTCGGGTCGTCGTTCATGCGGAACTTCCATTCAGATTTGGCCGGAATAGTCACGTTTTCAATCTTCCAACTGTCTGAATCTTTACTATACGAAAGGAAGAAGTTCGGGTCTACGCCCCAGCTGGTGAAGCCGCCGCAAATCTCGACGGAGGTAACCGGATAAACCGTCACGGTCATTTCGGCCAAATCGACGACCACTTTATGATAGGAACCATCCGTTGCTTCCATGATGTTGCCGCCGTCCTTCTTGATACCATATACGGTACCTCCCTTTTCGTTAACAAAAGGTTCCACACTGTTATCAAGACCCATCTGGTTGTCCCAACTGGGTCCGGGCGTGATCTTGAAGCCCCACTCGCCACCAACGTTCAGGAATCCCTCATAGTGGCCTTCTCCGTCACCGTTCAACGGCACGTGATCAAAGCCCCAACCATTGTGCGAACCAGGCAAATACACCACATCCGGATAGCTGGTGTTGACGTACTTGATAGAGAACGGGTTGGTAGCCGTATTGAGCACAACCTTGTATTCACCCTCGTTGTTATTCTCCAAGTTGTCATCACCTCCGGTCACACCCAGCTTCTTGCCAATCGAGTACGTCCAATCGTGGTTGAGACGGAACTTGAACTCACCCGGTTTGAGGGTCGTAGTGGTCGTAAAGGTCTTCTTCTCCAGATCAAATTCCATCTCGACGTCCTCGCCCCAAGCAAAGTTTCCGCAAGCCGCACCGATCATGGTGATGGCCTTGACCTCAACCAACGTAATCTTGTTGAGCTTCTTGTTCAACGCGATGTCGTAGATGCCGGAAGGAACCTTGATATTGTTGCTCACGCCAACTGTACCGACAGCCACGTTGTAGCCATCGCCATTAGAGATGTACGATACCTCGACGATACCGCCGAAGTCATCCTTCCATTCCGGAACCGGCGCGAACTTGAACTCGCAGTCGCTGCCGTCTGCTGTACGGAGATCAACAATACCCTCGAAGTAACCCTTCGTGGTGGTCGAGTGTGGAATAGTCGGGGCCGAAGCAGGATCCCAACCCTGGTAATTGCCAGGCAGATAGAGCTGGTCGGGGAAGGTAGCCAAGTAGGTGGTCACTTTCGTTCCGACAGGTTCGGATGGAACGCCATCCGGAATCGAGGCACAGATGGCCGCGACAATGATGTTCACATCCACCTCTTCCGCCTCGGCGCCACCTGCAGCGACGACCGCCTCATTAAGGGCGTCGACCGTCATCATAAAGGACGTCTCGGAGAGACCATCCGCCACCTTGTAGCGGACCTGGTCACCCACCTGCAGGAAAACATCGTAGGTGATGTCTTCGCCGTAAACCAGACGAGCCGGCTCCCAGGTGGCGATTTCGACCGTTCCCTGCGGATCCGTAGGATCGAGTTCGATCGAACGGAAACCAGGCGTCACGACAGACGCGACGGCATCGCCAAAGGCGTACACGTTCAGCGTCATGTTCGCTGATTCATAGGTCTCGCTGCCGGAAGCAACCGACACGTTGAAGGTAACCGTGAAGGTATTGTTCACGGGTAAGTTCGGGAACAATGAGTACAAAGTACTCTTGAATGCCGTCTTGCTGACCGTGTAGTACTTATCGGTCGTCTTGGCCAACGTGGCTTTCGTTCCGTCGTACGTGGCCGTCAATTCATAGGACAGCCCCTCCGCTAGGAAGCGGTAGGCCGACCAGGAGAAGGTGACATCCTCGTCCATGGTATTGGACGTCATCAAGATGTCGTTGTGCGTATAGAATTCCGGAGCTACCGGATCCGTAGGAAATGCGTCTTCAGGGACCGGCACACAGGCCCAGATGCCCAAAGCGAACGTAGCAACGGCTAAAATGTTGAATATCTTTTTCATGATCTTCATTCTTTAAAGGTTACTACTACTGTTTATCCATGACCAGGATGAACGGAGTACGGTCTGCATATAAACGCATCATATACGTACCCGTACTAGGAACATTGATATCCGCGCCGCCTTTGTTAATCTCGAAGCCGCCAGGCACAGAATCGCTGGCCTTAATACCATCACCGTATTTGTGATCCCAACTTGCACTAAGACGGACCAGGAAATTGGTATTGTCCGAGAAGGTGACCGGGCCGGCCTTCCACGTACCGCTCGAAGCTTCATACACAAACGGAATCTCAGTACTCCAGCCGCTCTCGTCAAACGCACCGATGATGCCGACACTGGAATGAGGTTCACGGTCGATCGTCATCTTGGATGCATTGATCGTCAGGAGGTTGATGATGCCTTCCTCTTTCGGAATGGAGAGGTTGCTATCGCTCTGCTCAGGGCAGAACCAGCTAGGCTTCAGGTAATTGTAACCCCAGTTTTCATGCGACCAGTCACGGGCCTCCGTAATCTTGAAATAAGAATACAGGTCCTCATTGCCGTTTTCAAAGTCGACCAGCGTCCGGTAAATATTCGTACCGCCGTCAGTTTCCCAAATAATCGGCGCCTCACCAATCGTCCAACCCTGGAACTCACCACAGATATAGCGGACTCGCAGTGCCGCTTTGTAGGTGGTTACATTGAAATAGACGGTATTGGACGAACCGCCCTGGATATTGGTCCCATAGACCGAAGACAGCAGGTAAGCACCGATCTCTGCCGTTTCATTGGCCGAGACGCCGAGGTCATTTACCAGCAGACCATTCAAGTCAGCCTTACTCATCGTCAGCGAAGTACCATATGACGTACCTGCCAGAGCCGCATTCGAATTGCAAGTAAGATAGAGAGCATATTCGATCTGCGTCGGAACACCGAAATCAGCAGGCGTCCAGTTGAAGATCACGGCCTCCACCTTGCTGTTGTCAGCATTCACGATCACGTCGCCCATCTGGACAAGAGTCGGCGACGTGAACGCAGATTCCGGGCTGAGTTGCACGGTCGCGATCTCCGTGTTGCAAGCCCAGAAGCACAGGAGAGAAGCAAGAAGTATTGCAAAGTTTTTTATAGATTTCATGACGTAATCCTCCTCTATTAATAACCCGGGTTCTGCACCAGGTTGGGATTTGCATTCAGGTCATCCTTGATGATCGGATAAATCGTCCGATAGGAAGGCAGAGAAATCTTACCGTTGTCGACACCGCCCTTCAGCGTCCAGGGGAACTGCATGGAAGTGAAGTAACCGTAGCGGATCAGGTCAGTCCGGCGGTGTCCTTCCCACATCAGCTCACGGGCACGCTCGTCGAGCAGCCAGTCCAGCGTCAGTTCATCATCGGCCGGCATAGCGACACCGGCGCGGTCGCGCAGCGCCTTGATATAGCTCTTCGCCGTACCATCGGCAACCGTGCCACCGCTCAAGCGGGCGTCAGCCTCAGCATAGATCAAGTACATTTCGGCCAGACGGAAAATCGGGTAGTCAATCGACGCGAACTTGTAGTTGTCGGTATCTGAAGTGTTCACATGACCGTCGCTATAAAGGCCGTTGAACTTCCAGCATAGCCAGCCGGAGGCCGTCGTTGTGTTGTCGAACTCCTTGGTCGCACCGCCGTTGAAGAAGAAGGCGCGCTTGTCGCTGGTGGCACGGTCGTAGCCGAAGCTGTCGCCGCCCCACTTCACGCCGTTCAACTGGAAGCGAGCTACATAGTCGTCTGCCACGTGATAACCATTCCAGTTCTCCGGATTGATGGTACCGGCGCTCAAGCCCAGCTCACTGGCAATCTTGCCGTTAGCAGCCTCGCTCAGGGTACCGGATACCAGCGTCGTGGAACCGCCCCAGCTCTGTGCATGGTCCTTGTCGTAATCAATGGCGAAAATAAACTCTTCGGAGGCGCCGTTGGTCGTGTTGTCCTGCTTGAAGAGGTCAGCATAGTTACTATGGAGCACATAGCCCATGTCGATGACTTTCTTAGCGTACTCCTTGGCGTCAGCCCAGCGGGCGGTGCCTGTATAGACTTCCGAATTCAAATACATGCGGGCCAGCAGGGCGGCCACGGAACCCTTGGTCGGACGAGGATAGGGAACCGCACCCTTTGCAGGCATGTCATTTCCGCTGAGCAGATCGAGGCACTCGCTCTCAATCCAGTTGAAGAGCGCCGTACGGCCAATCTGAACAGGAAGGTCGCCACCGATGTTCTCTTCCGTGGCGAACGGCGGGTTGCCAAACAGATCCATCAGTACCCAGTAGTAAAGGGCGCGGTGGAAACGGGCTTCAGCCCGATAGCTGGCAACCTGGTCCGCATAGGCCTCATGGCCGCGGGCGGCCAACTTGTCATCTGCGGTCTGGAGGAGATACTCGTTGACCAGCGTGATGCCTTTCATGCAGCGGGTGTACGCAGCAATCAGCGCGGAGTTGTCAGCGTCCGTCCAGCTATGGTACTGGATAGCCGCTACAAAATCGTCACCCCAGATACACTTGAAAGAGTCGGTAGACAACTCCTGAAGGAGCATATACATACGGCAGAGTTCACTCTTACCGGCATCGTCGAAAGCAAGGTCCGAGGCACCAGCATCATTCTGGCTAACAAAGATCCAATAGGCGTTGATGTAAGCAAGCCCCTTGAGGTAGCTGTCCGCGTTGGCGTAGGCTGTCTCGGAAGTTGCATCCGTTTCATTCAGCGGCAGCGTATTCAGGTCACCGATGCAGGAAGTGAGCATCAGCGCCATCGCAATCATCATGCTGTAAATTATCTTTTTCATATCATCTGCCTTTTTAGAAGTTAATGCTCATACGAAGCGTATACAGGCGGGGACGCGGGATGATGTTGTTGTCCACGCCGGTTTCGGACGAGATTTCAGGATCGAGACCCCGGTACTTGGTGAACGTGCATACATTCTGCACGGAACCGGCCACCCGGATATCCTTGATGAACGATTTGTTCAACCTAAAGGTATAACCCAGGTTAATGTCGTCGATCTTGAAGAACGAAGCGTTCTCAATGAACATGTCGGAGTACTTCTGGTTGTTGATCATAGCCGCCGTCCATCCGTTGACGAGATACTGGTTGCTGAGGTTATTGATGTAACCCTTGTTGTAGTCGTCGCTGTAGGAAGTAGCGTAGCCCATCGCAACCTTGTTGATCACATAGTTGCCGATCGAGCCGTGGCCATTGATCGAAAAGTCCCAGTTCTTCCATGAAAGACGGGTGTTGACACCGAAGTACATCCAGGGCGTCGGGCTGCAACCAGTCACGTAGCGGTCGGAATCCGTGATCTGTCCGTCACCGTCTCGGTCCACGAGGCCGTTTTCAATGGCAGCGCCCTTGGAATCGTACAACTGCTGGAACAGATAGAACGTGTACGGAGAATATCCGACTCTATGTAGCGAGGTGTAACCACCAGTGCCACCCATACCGTCACCGGTCGTGACACCTAGGTAGCCTTGGATGTTCTGCTCCGTCAGTTTAGTGATTTTCGTATCTTGGAACGTCACGTTGCCGCCAATGCTCCAGTGCCAGTTGTTGGTCTCGACCGGGATGACATTGAGAGCGACCTCAACGCCTTTGTTCACCATGTTACCGATATTAGACATCACCACATTGGAGAAGTTGGAACCCAGCGGTGTACTCACGAGGTTGAGCAAGTCATAGGTGTAACGGTAGTATCCCTCGACGGTACCCGTCACGCGGTCGTTTGCAAAACCGAAGTCGAGGCCGATGTTGTATGTCTCGGTGGTCTCCCACTTCAGGTTCGGATTGTAAGCTTGAGGACCGAGGGTCGTGTAGTTGCCGTCACCCATGTTGTACCGCATGGTAAGCGCATCGGACTCGATGTAGCGGGCCAGGTACGGATAATAGTCAGACCCGATGTCCTGCTGACCGGTGCGGCCCCAACCCAGACGGAACTTCAACTGAGAAACAGAGGTGTCTTTCAAAAAGTCCTCGTTGGCAACGTTCCATGCAAAGGCAGCGGAAGGGAAGAAGCCCCAGCGATTCGCTTTGCTGAAACGAGACGAAGCATCCTCGCGCACCGTAAAGGTGAACAGATACTTTGACTTGATCGACCAGTTGACACGGCCGAAGAAAGATACCAGATAGTATTCCTTGGCATTGGTCGGAGCTGTATAGTACAGGCTGCTGTCGGTGAAGCGAGCAGAATTGTTATAATACTGCACGTCATCGTATTTCACGTAGTTGTGCTGCCAGGAATAACCAGCCATCACATCAAGGTTCGACCAACCGAAATCATGGTTGTAGTCGAGGTAGAATTCCAGCAGGGTGTTCATGTTGAAATTCGTGTAGTTGTCGGCGAGGTCAAGGCTAGAGAGTTTTGAGAGGAAGGAATTCAGCTCATTGTACTTCCAGCCACGGGTCTTCGCCACGTCGTAACCCAGATTCAGGTTTGCACGCAGGTCCTCGAAGCCATGGATCTTATAATCGAGCTGCAGGTTGCCGATGGAACGGAGGGTGCGTCCAAAGTTCTTGTACTCGTAGAGCTGTGACAGCGGGTTGGTCGATGCCATAGAGTTCGGAGCACCGTTGGTATACCAGTTCCAGTATTCACCATTCGAATCCTTGACAGGTTTGGTCGGATCGAAGGCCAGGGCGCTGCCGACGGCACCGCCGTTGGCCCAGTTGGTTTGCTGGTAGATACCTTTCACGTTCGCGTTGATGGACAGATGGTCATCAAAGAACTTGGGAGAGATGCTCAGATCGAGGTTACCCCGCTGGTTGTCACCTGTCTTCAAAGTGGCCTGGTCCAGATTGTATCCCGCACTTACGCGGAACGGGAACTTGCCGCCACCATACACGCTGATGTTCTGGTCAGTGTTCAGGGAGAGGCGGTAGATCTCTTTCTGCCAGTCCGTGCTTTCCGTGCCGACCAGATCCATGCGTTCAGGATAGGTGGACTGCATGAAAGCGCGATACTCGTCGCCGCTCATCATATCGATGACGTCGATGTTCTGCTTGGCAGACCAGCTTCCGTTGTAAGCCACCTTGACACCTTTGCCCGTACCTTTCTTCGTAGTGATAATGATCACACCATTGGAAGCGCGGGAACCATAGATGGCGGTAGCTGAAGCATCTTTCAGCACCGAATAGGTCTCGATGTCGTTGGGGTTGACAGAAGCCAGCGGGTTACCCATACCTGCACCGCCGTCGCCCGTCACCGGGACACCGTCGATCACGATCAAAGGATCGTTACTCGCATTAAGAGAAGCTGCGCCGCGGATACGGATCTTGGCGGAAGAACCCGGCTGGCCGGAAGCCGGCGTCACCAGAAGGCCGGACACCTTACCGAGGAGCATCTGATCCGGCGAATTCACAGCGCCGCGGTTAATTTCATCAGCTTTCAGTGCGACGACAGAACCGGTCATGTCACTCTTTTTGACAGTACCATAACCGATGACGACCACCTCGTCGAGGAATTCATGATCGTCTTCCATCAGGATGTGGCCGGCCTTGCCTGCCTCGACCGTAATGGTCTTCAGTCCCAGGAAGCTGATCTCGATCAGCGTGTTGGCAGAAGGAACGATCATTGTCCACTGTCCGTCCAGATCCGTCTGCACGCCGTTGCTGGTACCCACTTGGATAACAGCGGCTCCGATCACCGGACCGAACTTGTCCTCGACGACGCCCTTGGCAGTGTACTGCGCAAAGGCGGTCACGGAGGTCAGGCCCAGGACCGCGAGCAGAGTTAGAATCTTCTTCATAAAAACTGCTTTTGTTTGAACAAATTATAGGGTTATTGTTGTTTTTTAGGTCTCAATTCTTGAATGGCAAACACGGACACGGCGCCGCAGAGCAGCAGTACGCCCGCAGCGGCCAGCATGCCGGCCTGGGACCCCACGAATTTGAGCACCAGACCACCGAAGGCGGCGGCCACGATCTGCGGCAGGCAGATGGTGCAGTTGAACAGGCCCAGGTACTCACCCATGTGCGAAGTGCCCTTCAGCGCGTTGGTCAGGATCGAGAAAGGCAGGGCGAGCATGGCAGCCCAGGCGAAGCCGACCAGGAAATACGAGACGAAGAGCAGGTATTTGTCATGGATGAAAAGGATGGAGATAAAGCCCAGGGCGCCGATCACCAGCGAGGTGATGTAGGCGGCCCGGTCGGACTTGAATTTCGGAATGAAGAGCGCCCAGCAGAGGGAGCCGACAGCCTGGATGGCGAAAACCACGCCGACCCAGTTGCCCGCGGCCTGGTAGCCTTCCGAAGCTACGTCGGTGGTGCCCCACACGTTGTTGGCGATGGCGCCGTTGGAATAGGTCCACATGAAGAGGAAGGCGGCCCAGCAGAAGAACTGCACCAGACCCACCGTCCAGAAGGCCTTCGGCGCTTCCACCAGAAGCTTGATGAAGCCTTCCTTCTTGCCCTCCTGCTGTTTCTGGAGATCGAAGCCGTGGAACTCGGCATATTCCTTCGGGTTCATTTCCTTCACCTTGGCGAAGGTATAGAGCACGCAGAGGATGAGGATGGCGGCGCCGCAATAGAAGCTCCAGATCACAGAATCGGGGATCACGCCCTTGGGGGCGGTGTTGGCGATGCCGATCCAGGTGAAGAAAATCGGGAACAGGTAGCCGAAGAGCGAACCGGCGTTGCACAGGAAACTCTGGATGGAATAGGCCTGGGTCTTCTGCTCCTCACCCACCATGTCGCCCACCATCATCTTGAAGGGCTGCATGGCCACGTTGATGGAGGTATCGAGGAAAATCAGGGAGAAGAGCCCGAACCACATGGCCCCGTTGAGCCCAAGGAGGAGCCGCTGGCTGAAATTGAGGCTGCCGGCGTTGGGCAGGAAGATCATGACCAGCACGGCTACGATGGCGCCCACCAGCAGGTAGGGCTTGCGGCGGCCCATGCGGCACCAGGTGCGGTCGGACCAGTGGCCGATGAGCGGCTGCACGATCATACCCATGAGCGGCGGAAGGATCCAGAAGAAACTGAGCTGGTGCGGATCTGCACCGAGCGTAGCGAAAATCCGGCTGATGTTGGCACTCTGCAACGCATACGCAATCTGCACGCCGAAGAACCCGAAACTCAGGTTGAACATCTGCCAGAACGAAAGTTTTTTCTTTTCCATAGTATTAATTGGGGCTTTTACGCCAATTTAAAACCTTCAAATATAAACAAAAAATTACAATTATGTATCACGAGTGAAATTTTAGCAGTTTTAGCTTTTTCTCCTTATCTTTATGGAATGAAACGAATTTTCA
>Ga0265298_10008467_pt1 | contig 12354 bp, 3 predicted proteins | sample AusTroGonzalo_MG_3_FD_193486 | JGI IMG/M metagenome (GOLD analysis project Ga0265298, IMG submission 193486) | Bovine rumen microbial communities from tropical cattle in Woodstock, Queensland, Australia - Gonzalo_01 | ecosystem: Host-associated > Mammals > Digestive system > Stomach > Rumen ... | reverse complement strand
AGTTTGCGAAAGAATAACCGATATTGAGTTCAGCTTCATGTCCCAAACCTTTCTTCAATTTTTCATTTCTGCCATAACGAAGATCGGCAGAAATAGCGTAAAAGTGGTAAGCGGCATTGATGTTCAAGCCCCTGACAGGACTGACGTTGCCACCGACATAGAGGTTTTGCAAACCAGGGGAGAAGTTGCTATAATAACTGTTCATGTAGAAGAAATCCATAGCACCATAAAATTCGTGGTGTGAACCAAACAATGGGGTGAAACCTTTGGCCTCTTTGTGGTAAATAAGGCCAAAACCACCATTAACCGTAACAGGAAAGTTATCACCACTCAGATAGTCATAACCCGCATAGAGGTTGTACATTACACTTGGAGTGACCTTGAGCTTCGCACTTCCCATGTAAGCGTTCAACTTCATGCCATGCTCTTCCTTGCCCATCTGGTAGTAGAAGGAGCCTTCCAAAGAGACTATGCTGGGTTTTATCGTCACGTATGTTCCGAACAACTGCTGATAGAAAGTTTTATTGGGCTCGTCATATTTCTGACTCTGCACCCCGATATTCATGCCAAGCACGGAAAAACCAAACACGGACTTCGGTGTTTCATAGTGATACCAGAGGGTTTGCATAGTCTTGTACGGCTGTAATCCACCAGCATAGTATGTGGTGCCGACGTCTATATTATCCGGATTCTGGTTGTAGGCAAGCAAAACATGTAGCTTATGACCGTGTCCTTCATAGCCGAATTTCAATGCGTCATGGGTGGGAGCTGTCATTGACCAGTCATCGTAACCCAAAATACGCTCATCATCGTATTCAAAAACCTGGCGGCCGATTTTACCGAAGACCCCGGACTTGTGTTTCATGCACAACCAGCCTTCCGACAGGCTCAAGGTGCCGCCGGCCTGTCCCCAAACCCCTGAGAATTGGGGTGAAAGTCTTATTTCCAACCAGTCGTCACGTTTATATCCCAAATTGAGCCGGTATTGACCCATGATGAAATGAGCCTTGCCCACTTTTTCTTCTTCCGCCTTGGGGTCGAACCCTCCGATACGAAGTTCCCAACGGGTGTTCAACTTGGCATCAATAGAAAATTCGTTTTTTCCTTTAGTCTCTTTGTTTTCTTCGTTCTTCTCGTTTGCCTCTTGCGCCCGCAAACCTAAGGGCAACAGCAAACCGGCAAACAAACAGATTCCGAAGAGGAATTGTTTTGTGTAAATTTTCATTATAATCAATCCTTTTTATATAATTTCGAAAATATCATCCAGTTTGGTCATCTTGAAGACCTGTTTCACGTCATCATTGACGTTACGAAGGCACATCTTACCGCCTTTAGCCACCGTTTCCTTGCGGATTTTTATAAAAATACGGAGTCCTGAACTGCTGATAAAAGGCATTTTCTCGCAGTCGAGAATAAGGGTCTTGTCCGCGTTTTGCATCAGGGGTTCAATAGTTTCCGAAATCTGTTGTGCGGCCACTGTGTCCAAACGGCCATCGAATGTGGCAATAAGCTGGTTGCCTTCTTCTGTAACAGTAATATTCATAGTATTGATTTTGGGTTCTGATTTTTTATTTTAAACTGCAAAAATATAAAAATATCCTAACTTCACGTCTCGGTGATTGTTAAATTTTCCTAATCATCGTCAGCATATTTTTCCCGTTTTTATACTGATACACCACCTCGTCCATGATTTCCTTGATCAAATGGATACCCAGTCCGCCGATGGGGCGTTCTTCGATGGAGCTAGCGAGCTTGGCTTCCGGCTGCTGAAGCGGGTTGAACGGCATGCCTGCGTCGCTGATGCGTGTTTGGAGAAGGTTTTCCTTCTTCTCAAGACAAATCTCCACCGTGCCCCTCTCCCCTTCCGGATAAGCATACATGATGACATTGGCAATCGCCTCCTCCAAGGCAAGGTCCATTTGCGGCAGAAGCGACATGTCCAGTTTATTTCTTTCAAAAAAGTCATTCAGGAACGGCTCCAGCTTGTCCATCTCCTGGATATCATTTTCCAGCACCAAGCTATTGTCGCAGCTCTGGAAACGTATGGCCAGCATGGTCAAATCATCGCTCTGCTCCGCTTCGCCCACAAAATCCCGCACCGCATGTTGCATCATGCCAATCTGTTCCTCCGCCGATATTTTGTCAAAACCAGCGGCGGTCTCCAGTATTCTTTGTTCTCCGAACAGTTTTTTCCATACATTCTCTGCCTCGGACAAACCATCAGTATAAAGGAACAGTGTGTCTCCGGCATTCATCTGCAGCTGATGGGTAGTATAGGAGATTCCTGTCTCAATACCCAAAATCATATCTGGCTCTGACTCTATAAATTCAGCTTTCCCATTATGAATCCATACCGGAGGATTATGGCCCGCATTACAAAAACTCAACACTTTTGACTCCAAATCAATGACACCGAGAAACAGGGTCAGGAACATGCAGTCGGGATTGTTATCGCTGACCGAGTCATTAAGTGCTTTGACAATGCGGCCTGGATCTTCGACATGAGCTGATATAGTGCGGAAAAGGCTGTGAGAGATGGACATCAGCATGGCGGCAGGCACCCCTTTGCCGGAGATGTCACCAATACAGAAAACCAACTTGTTGTCGCGCACATAATAGTCGTAAAGGTCTCCCCCTACAAATCTGGCCGGTTGCAAGAATCCGCTGACATCCAATCTTGAGCTCAGTCCTTCCCCTTTGATTTGGGAAGGCATCAGCGACAACTGGATCTTTCTGGCGATAGACAGTTCGTCTTCAATATGCTGGTTTTTGAGTCTTTCTTCTCCCAACTGCCATAAATTCTTCAACAAACTGTGAACAATCAAAGAGATGGAAATAAAAATCACCAAAACCAGAAGGAAGAAAGCCAAAGTGGCTCTGTGCAGACGATGGTACATGTCGGCATTGGTAATGGTAAGCGTCAACATCAGATTTTTCCCTTCTATAATCTCCGTGTAGAGGTAACAACGGCCCCTGGTCTTGTCCTCATCAGATGGTCCCACAATAACCTCATCCGTCGATAGGGAGACCAGCGTGCAATAGCTATGAGGATAAAGCTGCATGCTATGGACAATGGCAGCCAATGAGTCCAAAGTGAAATCGACAGCGACCACCCCTACTTTTCTGCCGGTGGAGTCATGGATCGCCCGCGCGTAGGTCATCATCTCGCCACATCCACCGCCCTGATCAAAGTAAGGGTCGCTCCATACGCCATTGTCGGACTCCAGCCCCCGCTGAAACCATTCCATTTTAAAATAGTCGTGATTTTCCCCTCCCAACTGCTTCGTGACCAAGGTGTCACTGTTCCACGGATAACCAGCGTATGCCAGGAACCAGCGACCTTTTTCGGGGTAATAGTTTTCGATGAACGCGACACCGGCACTGGTGACTTGCAAGGTGGATTCCACCATGTAGCTGGAAATGGTGTACATCTCGTCGGGATCGTCAAGGGAGTGCTCCGCAAAAGGATGCATGGCATCCGCAATAGTCTCGACCCTTCCCATACGCGAGCTGATAGCCTTACCTGCCTGCGTCAACATACGGTGGGCACGCATATCGGCATCGGTACGGATTCTGTATCTCAGATACAAAAAATAAGCCGAACAAACCACAATTACCAGGACAGCGGCAACGAGCATCTTCCTGATTTCGCGTTTGGCAAAAGAATTTTTGAAATTATCTGTTGGCATAATATTCGTCTTCATTAATCAAAAATACGTGGCAAATATACATGTTTTTTTTAATATGCCTTTTGAATCAAAGAAAAGAATGTATATATTTGCAAATAATTTGTCATTCATCTTTACGACATGTTAACATCAAATGATTTTATCGGTTATTGGCCAGGAAAATTGTACTATTGCCGCCATACCCGTAAGTTTTAATAATCATATACAAATTAATGACAATGACAGCAAAACAGCGTTTTTATCTAAGTTGGACAATCATGATATTGTCCGCCATCATCGTTATTTCCGCCAACACCATTTTCGTTCCAGCGACATCATATATAGCGAAGGACTTAGGTGTTGAGGAAGCCGCCATGTCGTCGAACATGGTATTCAGCCGTATCAGCATGATTGTCTGTATGTTCTGCTTTGCGGCCTTTGCCGACCTCTTCACTTCGCGCCGGCTGATGCAGATGGGACTCATCATCTGCACGATAAGTTGTGCGCTGAGTGCGCTGTCGAAGAGCATCTACATGTTCGACCTGGCGCAAGTTATCGAGGCCATCTCACGCGCCACGGTGATGCTCACCATGCAGCTATGGATAGCGGGCATCTCCAACAAGGAGAACCTGGCCACCCGCCTCAGTTGGTACACCATCCTGATCACCGTTTCGCCTATTCTTGCCCCCTCTGTCGGCGGTGTGATTGCCGAGTCGGCATCCTGGCAGTACTGCTTCATCGTCTTGGGTGTGCTGAGTCTCGCCATGTTGGCAGGAGTCAGCATTTTCCGCATCCAGGAGAAAACGGAACAACAAGAGTTGCCCAACAGCCGCCCCAAATTTTCCCCTAAGGAAACACTACGGGAATACCGCCAGGTGATTTTACATTCACCTCTGCTGGCACTGAGTTTCTCGTTAGGATGGATGGCATGGTTCGAAGGTGGATACCTTGCTATCTCCTCCTTCCTGTTTGTCGATGAGTTAGGATTGAACGCAGCTCAGCTGGGCGGCATCATCATGGTCTATGTACTCGGTGCCTTTGCAGGCCGATTCCCCATCATGTATATCCAGAAACATTACGGGCCGCGCGTCACTTTCCTCTACCATCAGGCGGTAGTGTTGCTGGCGACACTCGGCGCACTGTGCTATCGTCTGATTGTGGGACACCACGACATTATTGAGATTACCGTTGTGATGGCTATATTCGGCTTCGGCTTCAGCGGCATGTACATCTACTGCCTGCGCAACAGTATGGTGATAGAACCTGAGAAGAAAAGCGTCTATACCAGTCTGTTCAACAGCATTTACAGCATCGCAGCCTTAGCCGGTGTGCTGACGATACAGGGGCTCTATTTGGCAAAATTCAGTTCTGTGAACATTTTCCAGACACTGGCCGCCACCTCTACCGTCTTTATGCTGGTGGGCATCATCCTGCATCTGAAAGCTTTGAAAAAAATAAATAAAGAAAACATATTATGAAACAGACAGCACCACTATCAAAATCACAATATGGTCTCTATGTTGAGTGTGTCGCACACCAAGGAGAGATTTGTTACAATATCTCATACATCTACGTGCTTGACGGCAGCTTGGACGAGGAAAAGTTAAAAACTGCCATAGAAACTACCGTTGTCGCCCATCCCACATTATTCACGCGCATCGAATTGAACGAGCAGGGTGAGCCCATGCAGACCATCGATGACAGCGAGACTTTCCGTTTGGAGATGGAACATATTACCGATATCGAAGCGGAAAAACAAGGGATGGTTATGCCGTTCGACCTTTATAACGACAGGCTTTTCCGCATCCGGCTGCTCAAAGATGCCGAGCATTTCTACTTGTTCATCGACATTCACCATATCATCTGCGATGGTTCGGCACTGAAGGTGATACTCGCCGACATGGAGGCTGCCTACAACGGCAAAACATTGGAGCCCGAAGCCATGACACTTGCCGACGTAGCCAAGGCCGAAGCCGAAAAGCGCAAAACACCAGTTTTTGAAGAAGATAAGCAATGGTATGCCCAGCACTTCGATTGCGGAGACTGCTATTCGCCCTTGTTGCCAGACAAAGATGAAACGGAATCACAACAAGGTCGAATGACACGGACCATGAACGTGGACAATGTGCGGTTGGATGCCTTCTGCAAAGAACACGGCATTTTCAAGAGCACCTTTTTCACAGCAGTCTATAGCTATCTGCTGGCAAAATTCAACAACGAGCAGGAGGCACTATTCAACACCATTTACAGTGGCCGTTCAGACGAGCGATTGGCACACACTGTTGCCATGCTGGTCAAAACGCTGCCCGTATATGCAACATTTACGGATAATACCACGGTACTCGAATTCCTGAAGGCAGAACAGAAACAAATGACGGGCTGCCGTCAACATGACAGCTATGCCTTCAGTGACATGGTCAGTGACCTGAACCTGCAGATTGCCTCTTTCTTTGCATGGCATGGAAATGTGTTGGACAATATGGAGATATCCGGCAAACCTATGAAGGCCATCCAAATGTGCAACACCACCTTGGAGGTGCCGTTCTATGTAAAAGCTTTGATTATTGATGGTCATTACTGTGTGGAGGCAGAATACAAAGCCAACGTCTATTCGGAGCAGTTAATCAGCCAGTTTTTGGAAAGCTATGAGGCGGTTGTCGAAGGTTTCCTCACAGAGGAATATCTGCCCAATATCAACATTGCCACAAAGCGGCAGGTTGAGCTGCTCGACTCGTTCAACGACACCGACAAGCCCTATGATGACACGCAGACGGTAGTGTCGCTGTTCCGCCGTCAGGCCAAGGCCACCCCAGATGCCGAAGCTGTTGTTTTCAAAGACCATCGATACAGCTACGCCGAAGTGGATGACATCAGCGACCGCATTGCAAGTTATATTGTTTCCAGAGGACTGGGCATTGGCGATGCCGTGTCTGTCATCATTCCGCGCTGCGAGTGGATGGCAATCGCCTCATTGGGTGTGCTTAAGGCGGGCTGTGCCTACCAGCCACTGGATCCCAGCTACCCGAAAGAGCGCCTGAATTTCATGGTGAAAGACGCTGATGCCAAGTTGCTCATTGCCGATGAGGAACTGCGTGACATGGTGGATGAGTATCAGGGAGAAATGCTTCTGACGAAAGAATTTTTACAACTGCCCTCCCTCACAGCGGAAACCAACTCTAAACTCTCAACTCTAAACTCTAAACTCTCACCGTCAGACCGTTTCATTCTTCTCTATACTTCCGGCTCCACAGGAGTCCCCAAAGGTTGCCAACTGACGCACGGCAACCTGGTAAACTATTGCAACTGGTACTGGAAGTATTACGAGCTGAAGCTGGAACACAACGTGGCTGAATATGCCAGCTACGGTTTTGATGTGCATCAGGAGGGCATCTATCCGCCACTGACGGCCGGTGCCACCGTACACATTATTCCTGAAGAGCTACGACTGGACCTTGTGTCGCTCAACGAATATTTGGAGCGCGAACACATCACCCATACCTTCATGACCACACAAGTGGGCTATCAGTTTGCGACGAACATTGACAACCATTCCTTGCTTCACCTGTCGGTGGCTGGTGAAAAGCTGGCCAGTATTGCCCCTCCTCAGGGCTATCAGCTGCACAACGGCTACGGCCCCACAGAAGCCACCATCCTCATCACCATCTACCCCGTCACAAAGAAAGACAAAGATGTTCCCATCGGCAAGCCTCTCGACAACGTGCGTCTCTATGTGGTCGATCAGCAGGGACACCGTCTGCCCGTAGGAGCAATGGGGGAGCTATGGGCGTCAGGACCGCAGGTGGCCCTCGGCTACTTGAACCGGCCTGATAAAAATGCGGAAGTATTTGTTCAAAATCCCTTCACCACTGAGGAGAAATACATGCGCACCTATCGCACAGGCGATATCGTGCGCTACCTGCCTGATGGCAACATCCAATTTGTAGGCCGTCGGGACGGACAGGTGAAGATCCGAGGCTTCCGCATCGAACTGAAAGAGGTCGAAAGTGTCATCCGCCAGTTTCCGGGCATCAAGGACGCTACGGTGCAGGCCTTCGATGATGAGGGTGGGGGCAAGTTCATTGCCGCCTATATTGTTGCAGATGAACAGATTGACATCGAAGCGATGAATAATTTCATCTTGGAGGAAAAACCACCTTACATGGTGCCTGCTGTGACCATGCAAATTGACAGTATTCCCCTCAACCAAAATCAGAAGGTGAACAAAAAGGCGCTTCCGAAACCCGAGAAGAAAGCGGAAGAGGCTGTAATGGAGAGTAATGTGCCGATGAATGATATGGAGAAGGAGCTTCATGAATTGATTGCCGGCATTGTGAACATCACTGATTTTGGTGTTACAACCAAGCTCAGCTATGTTGGACTGACCTCTATCTCTGCCATCAAACTGGCTGTACAGGTAAACAAACATTACGGCGTGACACTTGACTCGAAAGCCCTCGTCAAAAGCGGCACTTTGCAGAGCATTGAAAACGTAATATGGAAATCAATTCAGAATTCTGAATACAAAATCCAAAATCCAAAATCCAAATCGGAAAGCAATAATGACCAGTCATCCATTATCAGCTATCCATTGAGCTATGCCCAGACGGGGGTCTATATCGATTGTGTAAGCAATCCGACCTCAACGCTTTACAACATTCCTTTCCTGCTGAATTTTCCTGCCGCTATTGAAGCTGCAAAGTTAGCGGAAGCCGTCAAGCGGGTCGTTGAAGCGCATCCTGAACTGGGTGTCCATTTCACTACGGAAGGCGATACTATGATGCAGACCCTTGCGGACAGCGTGCCCGTGGAAGTGCCCATGACTGAAATGTCTGACCAGCAGTTGGCCGCCTACAAACAAGAGTTCGTCCGTCCATTCGAGCTTCAGAAGCCACCACTCTATCGTTTCGAAGTGGTGAAAACCGAGAGTGGTGTCAAACTCCTGATGGATGTTCACCACTTAGTGTTCGACGGCAGTTCTGCTGATTTGTTTATCCATCAAATCATCAGTGTGCTTGAAAATTTGGCTGTTGATAAGGAAAACTACACCTACTTTGACTTTGTATCTGACCAGCAGAAGGATGCCGATAGTGATGCCTTCAAGGCCGCTCAGCAGTTTTTTGCCGAAAAATTGCAGAATTGTGAGGGTGCCAGCGAGATTCCTGCCGATTTGCCGAAGACCGACCAACAAGGCTTCATTGGCGAGGCAGTTTGCCCAATCAATCACGAAAAAGCGGAGGCTTTCTGTCGTCAGCAGGAGATTACGCCCGCACATTTGTTCTTAGCTGCCACCAGCTATGTGGTTTCACGTTACACCAACAACCGCGAGGTGTATCTGAACACCATCAGTAGCGGTCGTTCGAATCTGAAGATCGCGGATACAGTGGGTATGTTTGTCAATACCTTGGCTCTCGGGCTGAGTATTGATGATGTGACCGTCGGCGAATACCTGAAGCAGGTTGGCGAGACCTTCGATGAAACACTACATCACGAAAACTATCCTTTTGCGCGTATAGCCAGCGATTTCAGCTTCCATCCCGCCATCTTCTACGCTTACCAGGTTGGTGTGCTGTCTGACTATAAACTTGGCGGACAGGCTATTGCACAGGAGACCCTTGAACTGAATGTGCCAAAATTCAAAATCAACATCAAGATAGAAGCAAGAGGGGTTGTCGTTCAGTATGACGACTCGCTCTATTCCGCTCAATTAGGCAACGCTTTGGCCGAAAGCATTGCGGCTGTTGCCGAGCGCATGATGGAAGAGCCACAGTCGAAAATACGCCAGCTCCCGATAGTCGGCAAAAAACAGGAAGAAGAACTCTCTCACCTGCGTCAGGTTGCCACGGGCGAGGCACCGTTTAAGTTCTTCCACGAGTGCATCGCTCACTTCGCCGGGAAGTGTCCTGAGCAAGAGGCTTTGGTGGCTTGCGACGCCACGTACAGCTACAAAGAGATGGACGAACTGACCAACCGCATCGCCAATGGCTTGCGCCAACGAGGCGTGGAGTCGGGCGACCGCATCGCCTTATTGCTACCGCGAACCAGCCGGCTTATCCTCTCATTGTTTGGCGTGATGAAGGCCGGTGCCGCCTACATTCCCTGCGACCCCGACTATCCGGAAGATCGTATCAAACTGATTCTGGAAGACAGCGAAGCCCGCTTTATCATCACCTCAAAAGACCGTCTGAATACCGTTCCTTCCGACAAAGCCATCGATGTGGAGGAACTCGTCAATTGTCAATTGCCAATTATCAATCGTCAACTGTCTATCACTCCCGACAACCTTGCCTACCTCATCTACACCAGCGGCTCTACGGGTCGCCCGAAAGGGGTGATGCTGCGCCACGAAGGCATTTGCAACTATCTGTCCGGGCATCCGGGCAATGTCTTCGCCAATGCCGTGCTGACCGATGCCACGCGCATTCTCAGCGTGACCACCATCTCGTTTGACGCGGCTCTGCAAGATATTGGCACTGCATACTACAACGGCAAAACGCTCATCCTTGCAACGGAAGAACAGGCCAACAACCCACTTGAGCTGGCGCAACTCATCAAAGAGCAGCATATCGACATGGTCAGCGGCACACCATCGCGTTGGCAGACCTGGTTGACGAGCAACGACTTCTGCCAGGCTATCGGAGGAGTGAAAATCTGCCGCGCCGGCGGAGAAAAGTATCCGCAGCAGCTGCTCGACAAGTTGCGCAGTGTCACCAAAGCACGCCTCTTCAACTGCTACGGTCCCACGGAAATTACCGTGGCCTCCAACAATGCCGAACTCACCAATGCGTCCCTCATCACAGTGGGCAAGCCCCAGCTGAATGTCAAGGAATTTATCGTTGATGCCGATGGCAACGAACTGCCCGTCGGCATGGTGGGTGAGCTGTATATCGGAGGCAAGGGTGTGGCTCGTGGCTACAACAAACTCGACGAGATGACCCGCGAGCGATTTGTGGAATATCACGGAGAGAAAATCTACAAATCAGGTGACTATGCCAAGTGGCTACCCGATGGCAATGTGGTCATCCTCGGTCGTACCGACCACCAAATCAAGTTGCGTGGACTACGCATTGAACTGGGTGAGGTGGAGAACGCCATCCTTCAGGTGGATGGAGTAAAACAGGTAGTGGTCACAATCCGACAGATTGGAGGCATGGAGCACCTCTGCGCCTACTTCACCGCCGACCATAAGATCGATATCGAAGCCATGCGCACAGCTATCAGTAGCCATTTGACCGACTATATGGTGCCTACAGCTTACATGCAATTAGACCGTCTGCCGATGACACCCAATGGCAAGACCGACATCAAAGCACTACCCGACCCGACTGTACAGACGGCACAGAGTGGTTTGGGAGCTGGAGTTTCTCGTAAACTTACCCGCATTGAGAAGGAGCTGCAAGACATGGTAAAGGAGATTTTGGGCATTGAGGAAGTCGATATAGAATGTTCGTTAGGTATGGTAGGCCTCACCTCCTTGTCGGCCATCCGCCTGGCTATCCTCATTCAGCAACGCTATGGCGTCACCCTCCAGGCCAAGCAGATGGTGAAGAACAGCTCCCTGATGAGCATCGAGGACGAGATTATTAGTTCAAAATTCAAAATTCAAAATTCAAAATCGGAGACGCAAGAAGAGAAGAATGCCAATAATTCCGCATTATCTATTGACCATTGTCCATTAAGCTACGCTCAGACCGGTGTCTATTTCGACTGTCTGAAAAATCCAATGGCTATACAATACAACATTCCCCAAATGGTGACCTTCCCCAAGGATACGGATACCGATGCTTTGTCGGAGGCCATTCGGGCAGTGGTCGGCAAGCATCCACAGATGACCGCTCTCTTCGGCCAGACAGAGGAAGGCATCGTTCAGACTCTCAATCCCGAACTGACGATAGATATTCCTGTGAAGACGATGAGCGAGGAGGAATTAGGTCAGTACAAGCATGCCTTTGTATGCCCCTTTGACCTTGCAAGCGGACCGCTCTGCCGCTTCGAGATTGTAACCACCGGACAAGCCACTTATCTGTTATTTGATGTCCACCACCTCGTTTTCGACGGCGGTTCTACCGACATCTTTTTCCGTCAGCTTTGCGCATTGCTCAACAATACTCCCATCGAGGATGAGATCATATCTTATCCGGCATACGTCATGGCGGAAAAGGCAGCCGAGGATAGTGAGGACTATCAGGCCGCCAAGGATTTCTTCAAAGAACGCCTGTCTGTGGTGGAGGCAGCCACCGAGGTGCGTCCTGACCTGCCAAAACCGATGGTGGGAACGGTCAGTCAAGCCGTTGCTCCGCTGGATTTCGACAATATCCAATCGCAACTCTCAACGCTTAACGCTCAACTCTCGACTATTATCACTCCCGCCCACCTGACCTTGTCGGCAGTCTATTACGCCCTGTCGCGCTTTGCCAATAGCGAACAGGTTTGCATCACCACCGTCTCCAACGGGCGTTCCGACTTGCGCATCCGCAATACCGTGGGTATGTTTGTCAACACCTTGGCCATGAGTGCCACAATTGGCAAGCAAAGCGTCAAAGACTTCCTGCAAGAGGTCAGCGAGAACTTTGATGAAACGCTAAGTCACGAGAACTATCCGTTTGCACAAATCGCTGCCGATTATGGTCTGACACCTGAGATACAATTTGTCTATCAGCTCGGTGTCGCAAGCAAACACATTGTTGGT
>Ga0265298_10008465_pt1 | contig 12355 bp, 7 predicted proteins | sample AusTroGonzalo_MG_3_FD_193486 | JGI IMG/M metagenome (GOLD analysis project Ga0265298, IMG submission 193486) | Bovine rumen microbial communities from tropical cattle in Woodstock, Queensland, Australia - Gonzalo_01 | ecosystem: Host-associated > Mammals > Digestive system > Stomach > Rumen ... | reverse complement strand
GTCGGCCACCACCTTGTCGTGGGTCTCTTTGACGGTGTGTTTCTTGGCATAGGTTACGCTGGCCTTCAACGCCTTATAAATTGCTGGTGCGATAGCGCGTTCATCCTTGGATAACAGCGTGTTACGGCTGGAACGAGCCAGTCCGTCAGCATCACGAACAATGTCGCACTCCACAATCTCGACAGGCAGTTGCAGGTGGCGAACCATCGCCTTCACAACAGCTATCTGCTGCCAGTCTTTCTCACCGAAATAGGCACGGTTGGGCTTGACGATATAGAACAGACGGCTCACTACCTGGCAGACACCATTGAAGTGACCAGGACGGTGAGCGCCCTCCATGACGGTGGATACAGGAGGATACTCAAACTGACGGGTGTCAGGCGTAGGATACATCTCTTCCACACTGGGAGCCAGCACATAGTCAGCGCCACACTCCTCCAACAGCTGGCAGTCAGCATCCAACGTACGGGGATAGTTTTTCAGGTCGTTCTTGTCGTTGAATTGTGTCGGATTGACAAATACCGACACCACGGTTATCCCATTTTCCTTCACGCTACGACGCACCAAAGAAGCATGTCCTTCATGCAGGGCTCCCATGGTTGGTACGAGGCCGATTTGTTTTCCTTGCTTGCGATCTTCAAACAATTGGTTCTGAAGGTCTACAATCTTATTAAATACTTTCATTCTAAACTGATAGTGTACAAAATCGAGTGCAAAATAACAACATTTTTACCAAATAAGAAAGAAATATCGTAAAAATATGCCAAAACAAGGCTAAAAAAATCAAAAACCTGCACATTTCTTGCACTTTTGTGAGTATTTTTTCGTATCTTTGCAAAGATAAAATCGTACCATATGGCAAAGAAGATTCTATTCATCAATCAGGAGATCGTTCCTTATGTTCCCGACAGCAACCTGTCGCTGATGGGTAAGGCGTTGCCTCAGGCAATGCAGGATGCTGGACACGAAATACGCACGTTTATGCCCAAATGGGGTATCATCAACGAACGCCGCGGACAGCTTCACGAGGTAATTCGTCTGTCGGGTATGAACCTGATTATCGACGATACAGACCATCCTCTGATTATCAAAGTGGCTACTATCGTAGGAACACGCATACAGGTATACTTCATCGATAATGAAGACTACTTCACCAAGCGCAAGATGGAGCAAGACGAGAATGGCAACGACTATGCCGACAATGGCGAGCGTGCTATCTTCTTCGCTCGTGGCGTGCTGGAGACCGTGAAGAAGCTGCGCTGGGTGCCCGACATCATCCACGTACAAGGCTGGATGAGTGCCGTAGTACCTCTCTATATTAAGACAGCCTACCACGAGGAGCCCTCATTTGCCAATACAAAGGTGGTAACATCGCTCTTCCCCAAGACCATCAGTTCTGACTTGGGCAGCAACTTCAAGCAGTGCGTAGAGTTCCGTGAGGCTACTGCCGACTTGCTGAAGAAATACAACGACAACTTCGACTTCGACGAACTGAACAAGATGGCAATAGACTATAGCGACGGCGTTATTGCAGCCCACCAAGACGTTAATCCTGAGCTGCTGAAGTATGCCGAAGCCAACAACATCCCCACCCTTGCATATCCTGGTGAGGATTTCCACAGCGCGTACGAGGATTTTTACGAAAAGATTTAAGTATTAGGAAAAGAAATGAAAAACTGGATAATGGTCGGGATTGCGCTTCTCATGGCAGCAATCTCGTCGTGTAGTGAAGACACATCAACACTAGGATACTCGCTGACCAGCGATGTAGACCGATTCACCATAGAGACAGACACCTTTGATGTCACTACCCGTTCCATTGCGTCGGGCTCAGTGCTGTCGCGCAATGCTTATTCTTATCTAGGTCGCATCAAAGACCCAGAAACGGGCACCTATATCAAGTGCGATTTCACCACGCAGTTCTCATTGCTGGAATCTGAGGCTACCAGTCTCTTCAGAGATAAAGATGTCGTAGCCAGTCTCGACGAGGACAATCAGCCTATCGTCGACTCCTGCTACATACATATCATGATTAACAAGTACCAGGGCGACTCGCTGGCAGCCATGAAGCTCGCACTCATGGAACTTGACAAGCCCATGAAGAGCACGGATGCCATCTATACCGACTATGACCCTGAGGCAGCAGGAATCGTTCGTACCGCCAATGGTGCAGTAAGAAGCGACAAGATTTATGCTGCCACTGACCTGACACTCAGCGACAGTATGCGCAATGTATACCGCAGCGGTTCTTACTACGCATACATCAAGGTGCCCCTCAACAAGGAGTATATCGACAAGGACGGCAAGAAATACAACAACTACGGTACCTACATCATGCGTAAGTACTACGAGAATGCCTCATACTTCAAGAACTTCAACAGTTTCATACGCAACGTATGTCCAGGCTTCTACGTCAAGTCAACCGATGGTCAGGGCCTCATCATCGAGGTAGCTTTCAGTCAGATGTTTATGTACTATCGCTACAAGTCTGATGGTGCTGTGTATAACACACAGTGCTCGCTCACCTCTACCGACGAGGTACTGAAGGCTACGCATATCAGCTATAACCAGACGGGTATCGACAAACTGGTGGCTGTTGACACCTGTACCTATCTGAAGACACCCGCAGGAATCTATACTGAGGTAACACTGCCCATCGACGAAATCAAGAAGGGCCACGAGAACGATACCATTACCTCAGCCAAGGTAACCTTCACGCGTATGCGTCCTCGCAGCAACCTCTCTGAGGTTATTCTTGAGGAGCCCACCAAGGTATTGCTCATCGAGAAGGATAGCCTCTACTCATTCTTTGAGGACAACGGTTCTCCTGACAATGCGAAAGCTTATCTGGCTACATACAATAGTAATCAGAAGACCTATAGCTTCAACAACATCTCTTATCTGATTAACCGCATGTACGCTCGTAAGGGCAAGTCGGCCGACTGGAACAAAGCCGTACTCATCCCTGTAGAGGTACAATCCTCTAGCTCTACGTCGTCTACGGCATCAGGTGTTGCCAACGAGATGAATGTGAACAGTGTACGCTTGGTAGGCGGTTCTGCCAACAAGCACGCTCCCATCCGTCTGAGCGTTATCTACAACGTTAATAAGTAGAGATGGCCGACAACTTCTTAGAGAAACACTATGAGGAGTATGAGGCTCGCAAGGCAGCCTATCTCCGCAAGAAGAAACATCTACCCAAACAAAAGTCTCGCCTTCTGGAACGTCCAGAAGACGAGGCTCTTTGATAGCTATTGGCTATTAGCAGTTAGCCATTAGCTATAAGCTGTTGGCCTTTAGCCAACGATTGTATACTTTGCGAATTTCAGCAAGAGCTGCTTGGTTCCTGCATTCTGGAAGTTCACCGTAGCCTTGGTATTCTCACCACTACCCTCTACCTTCACCACAGTACCGATGCCAAAGCGCTGGTGCTCTATCACGTTGCCCTCACGCAGGCCGATATTACCAATAGCAGACTGAGGAGCCGGCGCTTCCTTACGCACAGGAATCAGTCGGGGCTTCACGTCAGCAATAAACTGCGTAGCCACTGGGCGCGGATTCTGTACCGTTGTGGCTCGCTGCTGTCCATAATTTCCATATTTGCCATAAGACCCATTAGACCCATTCATTCCTGTAAAGCCAGCGCCTCCTTCTACTCTCAGCAGAGTGGCGTCGATATCCTTGATAAAGCGACTGGGCGTATCATATTCCATCTTACCATAGCGGAAGCGGTTCTGTGCACATGTCAGGATGCAGTGTTTCTCTGCTCGGGTGATAGCTACATACAGCAGGCGACGCTCCTCTTCCAGCTCACGCATCGAACCCACGCACATTGGTGACGGGAAGATATTCTCTTCCAGTCCTACTACAAAGACTGTGGAGAATTCCAAACCCTTGGCAGCATGTACTGTCATCAGTGTCACCTTCGGCTGCTCTTCATCGCCATCGCTATCAAGATCAGTAAGCAGTGCCACCTCTTGCAGGAAGTCGCTGAGTCCTATCTCGTTGCCACGATCTTCTTCCTTACGCGACTCCACAAAGTCCTGCATACCACTCAAGAACTCCTCCAGGTTCTCCTGGCGCGACAAGTCTTCAGGATTGTTAGAGCCATAGATATCCTTGCTGATGCCACTCTCCATAATGATAGAGTGACCCAGCTCATAAGCGTCTTCATTAGCGATGCGTGCCGACCAGCCCTCTACCAGTTGCTTGAAGGCTTCCAGCTTGGTAAGCGTGCCCTTAGCGAGTTTCAGGTCGAAGACAATAGGCTGCTGGATAACGCTCCATAAACTGACATTATGCAGATTGGCAGTCTCTACTATCTTGGCTACCGTCGTATCACCAATGCCTCGTGTGGGATAATTGATGATACGGCGCAGCGCTTCCTCGTCATCAGGGTTGGCCACCAAACGGAAGTAGGCAATCACATCCTTAATCTCCTTACGCTGATAGAAGCTCAGACCACCATAGATACGATATGGGATACCGTCTTTGCGCATCTGTTCCTCAAAAGAACGGCTCTGTGCATTGGTACGATACAGGATAGCAAAATCACCATACGATGCCTGGTCCTGGCGACGGATGCGCTTGATGTCGTTACACACGATGATGGCCTCTTCCCTATCACTGTAGGCTGGCTTCAGCGTCAGTCGCTCACCCTCTTCATTCTCGCTAAACACATCCTTACGAATCTGTCGCTCATTCTTTCGTATCAAACTATTAGCAGCCTCCACGATAAGCTGTGTAGAGCGGTAGTTCTGCTCCAGCTTAAACAGGCGGGCGCCCTCATACATCTTCTGGAAGTTGAGGATATTGTCGATGTTAGCGCCACGGAAGCTATAGATGCTCTGTGCATCGTCGCCCACCACACAGACACGACCATGTTGCTGTGTCAGTTGCAAAACAATCTCCTGCTGAGCGTAGTTGGTATCCTGATACTCATCAACCAGCACATAGCGGAATCGCTCCACATACTTCTGGCGGATATCCTCATTGCGCTTGAACAACAGGAAGGTCTGCACCAGCAGGTCGTCAAAGTCCATTGCGTTAGCCTGTCGACAGCGCTCTACGTACCTATTATATATATGGGCCACCTGCGGACGCTTCTTCTGTGCATCGTCAGCAGCCCACGAACTCTGCATATACTGCTGAGGCAACAATAGGTGGTTCTTAGCCATCGAGATGCGGTCAGCTACCGAAGCAGGCTTGTACGTCTTGTCATCCAGCTGCATCTCCTTGATAATGCTCTTCACCAACGAGCGCGAGTCAGACTGGTCATAGATGGTGAAGTTACTATTAAAGCCGATATGCTCGGCTTCATTTCTCAGTATTCTAGCAAAGACAGAGTGGAACGTACCCATCTGTAGATAGCGGGCTTGTTCCTGTCCTACAAGTCTGCCGATACGGTCCTTCATCTCTCGTGCCGCCTTATTAGTAAAGGTCAGCGCCAGGATGTTCCATGGTTGATAGGCATGCTGAGCCAACAAGTAGGCAATCTTATACGTTAGCACGCGCGTCTTGCCTGATCCCGCACCCGCTATAACCAACTGCGGGCCGTCACAGTAAGTGACGGCCGCGCGTTGTCCTTCATTTAGTTGTTCTAATAGTTCTTCTGTCATGGGCATCAGCGGATAACCGTTTTCTGTCCGTTATTAATATATATACCTTTATTTAATTGACCCTTCACCTTGCGGCCTTGCAGGTCATACCAACTGTCAATTGTCAACTGTAAACTGTCAACTTGCTTGATGCCAGTAATCTCCTTGTCCGTCACGCCCAGCGTGTCGCCTTCAGCAGCAGTCATCAGATAGGCCTGGAAGGGCTTGATGACATCAGTAGCCTGGATGCGCTCAAAGGTAACCTGCTCTGGGTCGCTGTTGGGCTGGAGGCGGAATACCCAGCTTTCTCCCTCGCCAGAGAACGGCTCGTAGCAGCCTATCAACTTTGCAGGAGTATCTGCGCGACGTGCACCTCTGGGCACCTCAGACTTAGGCATACTCATCTCTACCACGTTGAGGTTACGCAGCTTAGTTCCGTCAGCAGCAGCCTTAAAGAGGTATGGTGTATGGGCCTCGATGGCACCTTCCACCTCTGCTATCTTCACCTTGCCATCTGTTACCTTCTCAACGGTATAGAACTTTCCGAAAGTATCCTTATCTGCATCATTGATGGGGAACGGCAGGTAGATGGTTGCCATCTCGTCCTTCTGGAAGGTACGATCCAGATTTACAGAGCTGGCGGTGAAGCTGCCAGAGAGTCCGAACGACTCGCCATCGCTCATATCGCTATCGAGCGATACGCTCTCGCAGATATTACCGATGACTACGTTCGCTTCGTCGGTAGTGTTACCAGCTGGCATATAGATAAACGTATTCTTCGATACGCCCTTGAAGGCACCTTCCTCACGGCTCACCGTAATACCCGTAATCTTGGTGTCACGCAGGTCGATGTATTTCAGGAATGGCATATTGATGAAGGTCTCCTCATAGATACTGTTCACCTCACTGTTAATAGCCTTCAGTGTAGCGTTCTCTTCGTCGTACTCTACATCAGCATCCGACAGGATTACTAGTTCGTTATCGATATTGTCACCACTTGTATTTGATAACTGTACACCATAAGCATTTACACCGACGCTCGAAAGACCTACCGTTACAGTAGTTTTCTTACCAGCACGATTACCGTTAGCTTCAGTTACAACTATAGCATCACTGGCATTGTAGATATATACATAGGTAGCCTCCAGACAAGCATATGGGAATTCAAACTCCGTAATCTCCAGTGCTCCAGAGATGATGTATGGATCTTGCGAACCTACCTTCACCTTCATGATACCATCCTCGCCAGTCTTTGCATTCACGATAATCTTACCATAACCGGCAGGAACCATAAAGGTCAGACCAGAGAAGTGCTCAGCAAACTCAGGAGTACCAGGAGCATACTTCGCAATAATATCCTCCATGTCTTCCTCACCCATTGTATTGGTCAGCAACAGACTGTTATCCGTCTCGTCAGAATCAAATTCGTCTTCGCTCAGTGTATACAGCACGTCGTTGACTACTACGTTGTTCAGATCCTGTCCACCAGCAGCAGCGCCACCAACCTCAATGGTATTGGTCTCGCCACTCTCGTCAACGATAGGCTTCACAGGAGTACCGATAGATGCCGTAGCAGTATTGGTGGCACCATCCAGCACGGTGAGGTTCTGACTATAGATAACCGTAGTAATTCCCTGCAATACGGCAGGAGCATCGGTAGCCGTCATCGTCAGCGTACCAGGCTCGTTACCTTCAGTAGTAAAGGTCAGCGTGCAACCATTTCCGATGATAGATGCGGTACTAGTCGTGATAGTATTGCTACCTACCAAGAAGATGGTCAACTGTTCCAGCGATGTCGAGATAGCGTCGGTCAGTGTTGCATTCGTCAGCTTCAGCAGATGCTCTCCGTCGAATTGTACCGAACCGCCGTCATTCAAAACATCCTTGCGATTGTCCTCCGATACAGCTACATTACCTATATATAATAGAGCAGGAGTAATCGTGAATTCTGCCGTAGCTTCATTACCCAAGTAATTGGCTGTCTCAGCAATCGTAGCCTTAACGGTATAAGTACCGGCTACTGTAGGAACATCCTCAGTAAAGTCTTTGGCATCCTCAGCCTTGTAGGTAAAGGTTACTTCACCGTTACCAGTGTTACCCGTTACAACAGGCTCATTAGGTTTAGTACCTTCCTGCCAGCCCTGCAGCGTTACAGTAGGATTGATGGCAGCCTTACCGATAGTAAACTCAGCAGTTGCCTCTGCACCCTGATAGTTCGCTGTCTCGGCAATCGTAGCTTTAACAGTATGAGTACCGGCTGCGGTAGGAGGCTCTGCAGTAAACTCAGTAGCACCAGCAGCCTTATAAGTATAGGTTACCTGACCATTACCCAGATTACCAGTTACTACAGGAGTATTAGGATTACCATTATAAGTCCAGCCCTGCAAAGATACAGCAGGAGTAATCGCAGCCTTGCCGATGGCAAACTCTGCAGTAGCCTCTGCGCCCTGATAGTTAGCAGTCTCAGCAACAATAGCCTTTACGGTATGAGTACCAGCTACTGTAGGAACGACATCTGTAAACTCAGTTGTGCCAGCAGCCTTATAAGAATAGGTTACCTGGCCATTACCAGTATTACCAGTAACTACAGGAGTATTAGGATTACCATTATAAGTCCAACCCTGCAGAATAACAGCAGGAGTGATGGCAGCCTTACCGATAGTAAACTCAGCAGTAGCACTTCCCATATAGGTACGCTGACCACTTACGGTAACTGTACCCTTACCAGCATTCGTATTGTTGCTATATGCAATAGTATACTCATTGGCGCTCAGCGTCTTACTGCCCAGTACCACGCTGCTGACGGCAGGCTCACAAGCCTCACCGTTATAAGTAAACGTAGTCGTAGCCAGCGTGATGGTAGCATTGCTGATGCTGGTACGACTCTGGAAGTCGGCAACCACCTCTACATCATATGCTGCATCAGGCATATCAAACGTATAAGTTGTCACGCCACTGGGGTCAGCAGAAGCCGATGTAGCGCTCACCTCTATATCGTTATCCATACCGGGAGCACGGCGTGGAGCCTGTGCGATAGCGCCCGATATAGTACGTTCAGCAGTGATGAAGTCTACTGTAATATAGTTGCCGTTAGCAGGCGTCACAGTCAGCGTACACTTACCGTTGCTCACTGATGATGTCACCGTACCGGCATTGCTATTTGTAGAACCGTTCAGTTTCTTGACGATTGACACCTCTCCACCTGCCCATGCCATCGTAGCAGACAGCAGCAGCACAACAGTCATTATCGTTTTATTCATGCTATATCTCATAGTCGTTTCCTCCTCTCATTTACTTAATTACCACCTTCTGTCCATTCACGATATACAGGCCCTTCTTCAGCGTGGCTTTGCCACTAGTGTATAACGAAGAGTTAATAACTTTTCGTCCCTGCATGTCATAAACAGCATCATTCACTAATCGTTTTTCACTATTCATTAGCGAAGCGTCGATGCCTGTCGTCTCCTCGAAGATGCTCAGGCGAGCACCGGCAGCCTGCGTCAGCACCAGATAGGCGCGACCAGCAGGAATCTGTCCGCTCGTAGCTCTTGTGAAGCCGTTGTTGTAGAGCACATAGACAGTACCCTCAACAGCATCTACACTCGTTGCACTGGTAGTACCCTGCAGCAGGTTACCCTCAGCGCTGGTATTCTCTGTCGTTGTGGTAGCATTATTCTCTATCAGCACAGGCACGTCCTTTGGCACATAGTTGATAGCCTTCACGGTAACAGCCTCCGTTGCGACTGCTGTCACCACGTATGCCATCACGCCCTCAGGCAGCTCCAGGTCTTCCGTTGTGGTATAGTATGAAGCCCACTTCTGTCCTGTAGCGAAGCTGACATCCTTGCCAACCTCCAGCGTGCGGTTAACAATCTCGAAGGTCTTCTCTACCGTACCAGTGTAGTTATTCTGAGCTACTATGGAAATAGTATATTCACCAACAGCCACACCACCCTCGTTTGTGATGGTATAGTCATCAGCGGTCATCAGTTCACCGTCGCTAACAGTTACCGTTGGCTTCTGGTTCTCACCGCTATAAGGAAGTGTTGTTGCAGAGAGTTCCACCATATCCTCCTCCAACTGCTTTGGAGCAATACCGAACTTGATTTCACGGCTACCTACATAGTAGTTTGCCTGAGCATCTGCACCAACGAGAGTGATATATGGAGCATCCTCTGCTGTTGCCAAGATAGCATTTGTATTGCCAGCCTCTGGCTCGATGATGCTATACTGCTCATTCAAAGTCAGCTTCGTTTCTCCATCCTTCACTGTTACAGTTGGAGTCTGAGCCTTTCCGTTATAAGTCAGCTCGCTCAGTGTTACCTGAATGTCTGAGTGATTCAAGTCCTTATAGACTGTCAGCGTGTATGAAGCCTCGCCAGCCAGCAAAACAGCAGTTTCTGCCGATGTAGCCGTGATAGTGGTCTCACCCATACCAACGATGGTTACCTCACCAGTTGCATTGACAGTAGCCACATTCGTATTCGTACTACTATATGTTACTGTAACCTCATTCTCATTCATTAGCTCGGGCAAGTCCTGATTCTCCTCGTCACCAATGACATAGATGGCAGATTCAGTCTGCTCCTCATTAGCCATATAGGCCAATCCAGCATTCTGACGGATGATATACTGAGCCTCTACGGGCTCTGTCTTAATCTGTTTGCCAGTATCAACACGAGCTACCAATGCTTTCAGTATCGAGCTCTCAGTCACCTTAATAACATCATTAGCATGATACTCAATCATATTGGCATCCTCTTCTTGCAAAGTCTCGTCGTAGAAGTAATAATATACCTTACCCTCTCCGTCGGTAGGCAGATTACCTATCGTCACGTTCTGAGTTTCGTCATAGGTACCACCATCCACACTGAATGTCGGCTTGTCGTAAACGAAGTATGTGGTATGACCATTGCCATACGACTGCAAATACTCATTACCTGCACCACAACGTGTATAGGCATACAAGTCAACATCGCCCTTAGGCAGTTCTATCACATCGCCTTCGTTATACTCATGCAGCTCACCATTCTCACCGAATCTGTAGTACATCGTACCATTAGAAACGGTAGAAGTCAGTGTTACCTCCTCACCTGTATAGTAGATACCATGTTCCAGAGAGATTGTCGGATCAGAAGGTCTGATATTCAGTCTGATGCGCTCCACATGAGCCTTGTACAAATCAGTCTCTGCGCTAGAAGCCGTAATCCATACATAGCCAGCACCAGTCAGGGTGATCTCACCTGACTCTGAGATGCTTGCTACATCTGCATCTTCACTACCATAAGTGATTGTCACGTCCTCAGGAACGTTAATCAACCAAGGCAACACATTACTTGTGCTACCATACTCCAGGTTGCCGAGCGACGAACCATTGTTGATATAGCTCTCCCCCGTTGAGCTCGTAGAGAAGTGATAGCCAGGCTCCTGACGCATCACATACTGAGCCTCTACAGGATCGCTTGTCTTTACGTTGCCAGAGTCCTCATCTACAAAGTACACACACACCTTGGTACTTTCCGTGATGGTGATATCCTTGCCGTCGCTGGGATATTGCGTCTCGTTCTGCTTATCGTCATTCAGGTAATACCAAACCTGTGGATAGTCACTACCATTATCCGACATATCAGATGGCAGATTTGTAATCTGTACCGTCTGTTGCTCGTCATAGCTACCAGGAGCGGGAGTAAATGTCGGTTTGTTATGGATGATATAGATGCCGTCTGCTCCATCTATTCTAAACTCCGTCTCGTCAACAGTCACGGTCTCCCATACAGCAAGGAATTATTTACCCTTTGGCAAGGTGAATGGGCCATCCTCAGTCATATCCTGGAAAGCACCTTTATAGTCCTTATAGGTAATCGCAGCATCCTTACAACCAGTAAGTGAAAATTCCGTATCCGTCCAATACAAGCCAGCAGCAGGTGTTATCACGGGCTTCATGGCAACTAGGCATTTGACATCATCTTCATTTATTACAGATGCCAAATTATTCTCAAAGGTAACTTCTGAGAAACCACGAAAATACTTAACGCCCTCACCATCACGATAGATATTCTTCATTAATATCTGACCAGGATTCTTTTCATCAGTAGTTAGGATCAACGATGCATTATCAAAACCCATCTCTGCCTCAAAGCCACATTCTCCAAATTCCATATCAGAGTTATAACCACCATCTATCGTATTTTCACCAATCAGATGAACGGTCAAAGCCAAGTCACCAGAAACATGAATAGCACCAGTCAACGATGCCCCATTCAACGTTAGCGTGTTTGTCGAAGCATCAAAGCTCACCTTACCATCTCCCATCACATCGCTAGCATTATCGCTGGTAACATGATAATTTGCTACATAGACATCATACTCCTCCGCCTGCATTGTTACAGACACCAACAAGAAAAGCAGGAGACTCATGAGTCTACCTCTCTTCACACTTAAAATCATTTTTCTCGATTTCATTTGCATTATATAGGCTTAAATTAATCTTATTCTTTCGTTTTAGCACGTAATATCATTTATTCAACTTGCAAAGATACAGAGATTTATCCGTATCACCAAATAAAAATTGCAAAATCTTACGTTATCGCCTATCCGCCCCACCCTTAAGAAGATATTTATTCCCAGAAAGAACACCTAATACAGCTCTATATCAGGCTAATACAGCTCTGAGATAAGCTAACACAGCTCCGTATTAGCAGTACTGGTGCGCAAGATAGCTGTAGTAGCATAGCTAAAGTAACTATTTAGCACTCCTA
>Ga0265298_10008464_pt1 | contig 12356 bp, 15 predicted proteins | sample AusTroGonzalo_MG_3_FD_193486 | JGI IMG/M metagenome (GOLD analysis project Ga0265298, IMG submission 193486) | Bovine rumen microbial communities from tropical cattle in Woodstock, Queensland, Australia - Gonzalo_01 | ecosystem: Host-associated > Mammals > Digestive system > Stomach > Rumen ... | reverse complement strand
GCCACGAGGTGCGCACGAACAGGGCGAAGGTAGAGAAGTGGCTACAAGGATTGGGTTATTAAAAGCAATATGATTATGGAACATATCAGATTATCAAACGGAGTGGAGATGCCGTTGCTGGGTTACGGGGTGTTCCTCGTAAGCCCTGATGAATGCGAACGTTGTGTGACGGATGCGCTGAGTGTAGGCTACAGGCTCATCGATACTGCGCAGGCGTATCGGAATGAGGAGGCCGTGGGCAATGCCTGGCGTAAGAGCGGAATCAGGCGTGAAGACCTGTTCCTCGTGACAAAGGTGTGGATTTCGAATGCTGGCGAGGAGAAAGCCTACAAGAGCATCGACGAGAGCCTGCGCAAGTTGCAGACGGAGTACATCGACCTGTTGCTGATCCATCAGGCCTACGGCGACGTGTTCGGCACGTGGCGGTCAATGGAGAAAGCTTATCGTGAGGGCAAGGTGCGGGCTATCGGCGTGAGCAACTTCCAGGCGGGCCGCTTCTTCGACTTTGCACACTACGTGGAGCTGAAGCCGATGGTGAACCAGTTGCAGTGCAACGCCCTTGCGCAGCAGAAGGGCATCGAGCCGATTCATGCAGAGTTCGGCACGAAAATGATGGCCTGGGGACCGTTGGGCGGGCAGGGTGCTGAAGGTATCGTGAAGAGCGAATTACTGGCCTCCATCGGAGCGAAGTATGGTAAGACTGCCGCACAGGTAGCCCTCCGCTGGCTTACGCAGCGTGGCATCGTGGCCATCCCCAAGAGCACTCACAAGGAGCGCATGGCGCAGAACTTCGACATCTTCAACTTCACTCTCTCAGAGGATGATATGTCGCAGATTGCCACCCTGAACCAACAGGATGCGGGCTTCATCAACTTCGGCGACCCGCAGTTTGTGAAATACCTTATTGAGAATTATGGGTAATGTTATGAGAAGAATCGCAACATTATTAGTAGTACTATTGACTATGGCAACAATACAAGCTCAGACGCTGACGGAGCGTCAGAAAGGATTGGCGGCATGTGCCTGCCTGATGGCACAGGGTGACTTGGTGCGACTGGAACCTGCCGTTCGACAGGCACTCGATCAAGGCGTCACCATCAACGAACTGAAGGAGGCCTTCTCGCAGCTCTATGCCTATACGGGATTCCCGCGAAGCCTGAATGCATTAGGCGTTTTGAGTAATGTGCTGGAGAATCGGAGTGAGAACTGGCAGGAGGGCAAGCCATGGACGCGCCCTGCCGAGTGGGACGATGCCCACAAGGCATACGAGCTGGGCGTGAAGAACCAGACACAGCTATCGGGTCGTCCGTTCGACTACGACTTCTGTCCGCAGGACGACTACTATCTGAAGTCGCACCTCTTCGGCGACATCTTCGCTGGCGACCAACTCTCCACTTCCGACCGCGAGATTGTGACCGTTGCGGCACTGAGCGGTCTCGAAGGTGTGGCACCTCAGTTGGCGGCTCACAAGGCGGGTGCCGTTAATATGGGCAATTCGCAGGAACTCGTCGATGAACTCTGTGTCTGGCTCGACAGCGAGGGATATACCCTGCGCAGCAAATGGCCGAAAGGCGAACCCAACACGGGCTATGCCCAATACTTCATCGGCAACAGCTACCTAGCCCCGATGGAGGGCGGTTTGGTAAATGTCACCTTCGAGCCTCGCTGCCGTAACAACTGGCACATCCATCACAAGCAGGTGCAGGTACTCATCTGCGTCGCAGGTCGCGGTTGGTATCAGGAATGGGGAAAGGAGCCTGTGGAACTGAAACCTGGTGTGGTGATTGAAATTCCCGAAGGCGTGAAGCATTGGCACGGAGCCGCCAACGACAGTTGGATGCAGCACCTGACGTACCATAAAGACATACAGGAAGGTGCTTCAAATGAATGGCTGGAGCCTGTAACAGACGATATTTACAATAAGCTCAAATGACCGTAGAACAATTCGTATTAGCATACGCTGTTGAGCAAGACAGAGTGAGGGCACTCCTTCCGGAGGGCTTTCACTCGTTGCGACCTGTGCTGCGCATCAACACGGAGATTCACGACGAGAGGTCAGTGTATCTTGAACTCAACGCCCCGGTAGAATATAACGGTCAGCACGGATGGCTCAATGTCGCCAACTGGATGGACGGCGAACTGACATTCCGCCGCGAAGGAAAAACCACCATTATTGAGAGCCCGTTCTTTTGGCTACAATACACCGCCATCGGCATCGAGGGAGGCTGCCCCGCCGAGAAAGACAACTGTGGCTGCTTTTTCGCCGAAAACGACGGCTGCCGTTTGCGTCCTGCCGAAACCATCACCGAGAAGAAGGAGTTCTGCGACGCGGAGTTTGCCTGGCGTTTCCACGAAGGTGACGCCTACGGGAAGAGCATTCGTGAGACCTTACCCGCTTTCGACACTCCGGCTGCCAAAGAATACCCGCGCCAACCCCTTTCCGCCGAGAACGCCGTCAAAATCCCTTGCCAGAAGGTATTAGGCACTTATATTGTGCGCTTTGTGAGAAACTAAAACAATTCATAATAACAACATAATAAATAACGAAAATGAAAAAGACCGTGTTAACCATTATCGCCGCTTGCTGCCTGATGTTAGGCGCCTGCGCACAGAACAAGACACAGAACACTCAAACAAAGGAGAACAACAACATGAAAAAGACCTTAATCGTTTACTTCTCGGCCACCGGCACCACCAAGGCCGCCGCACAAAAGCTGGCTAAAGAATTCAACGCCGACCTTTATGAAATCACCCCGGAGCAGCCCTACACAGCCGATGACCTCAATTGGCGAGATAAGACTTCACGCTCCACACTGGAAATGAAAGACAAGACCTCGCGTCCCGCCATCAAAGGTAAGTGCGAGAACATCGCCGATTACGACACGGTGTGGATCGGATTCCCCGTGTGGTGGTACACCGCCCCCACCATCGTCAACACCTTCATCGAGGCCCACGACCTCAGCGGCAAGGTGCTCAATGTCTTTGCTACCAGCGGCGGCAGCACCGTTGATGGCTCCGCCAGCGACCTCAAAAAAGCGTATCCGCAGTACACATGGGGCGAAAGCCGATTGATGAATTAAAAACAGATAAACACTTAGCAAGATGAAAAAGACCGTTTTAATGCTTTTCGCAGCTGTGATGACATTCGCAGGTCGCAATTCACAGAAACAAGAGGCACCCGCTACAAAAGCTGACAGCGAGGCCGTCGTTTATCTCACTAAAGACATCAGCCCAGAAGCGCTGGTCAACATCTACAAAGCGTTAGGCGTGGAAGCCAAAGGGCGTGTGGCTGTGAAGGTCTCCACCGGCGAGGGGAGCAACCCCAACTACCTCAAGCCCGAGCTTATCAAGGACCTCGTACTGCTCGTGGACGGCACCATTGTGGAGTGCAACACTGCCTACAGTAGCGGTCCCGACGATTTGCGGGACGACCGCAACACCTCCGCCAACCACTGGGAGGTCATCCGCCGTCACGGGTTCCTCGACCTTTTCCCCGTGGATATCATGGACGAGTACGACGAAATCCGCATCCCCGTAAAGGACCAGTCGCACATCAAGTACGACATCGTGGGCGGACACATGGCCAACTACGATTTCATGATTGCTCTTAACCACTTCAAAGGCCACCCCATGGGCGGTTACGGCGGTGCGATTAAGAATCTCTCGATAGGCTGTGCCAGCCAGAACGGCAAGGCCTACATCCACTCCGCCGGCAAGATGGAGAAGCTCGACATGGCCAAACTCTGGACACCCGAGTACATCGGTGACCAGGACGGCTTCCTCGAAAGTATGGCGGCTTCTGCGCAGGCGGTGGTCAACTACTTCCAGAAAAAGGAGGGTATCATCTACATCAGCGTGATGAACAACATGAGCATCGACTGCGACTGCGTGAATCATCCCGAACCCGTGAAGTTGGAGGACTACGGCATCCTCGCCTCCACCGACCCTGTGGCCCTCGACCAAGCCTGCGTTGACATTATCAACCAGCAGAAAGTGACCGCCACCAACGATCCCACCGACCTGCTCTCCCGCATCGACCGGCAGCACGGCACCCACACCATCGACTGGGCTGAGAAGATCGGACTTGGAACAAAAAAATACCGCATAGTAAGCATCGACAAGTAACTTGCTCAGTAATAACTACAATTATCAAAACCGCCGCAGGGGTTTCGCACCTTTGCGGCGGTGTTTTGTTTGGCCCAATAGCGAAAAAAATTATAGCAGTGGTGTCATATAAAGCGGCAGGAAGACCAATCCGTCTTTGGCTTCCACGTCTTTTGAATGAAGGACGTATGGCGTGGAAAGGTGGTTCCGGTATTTTTCAATGCATTTTTTGATGGAAGTCAGGGTGTAGTTGGTGCTACTCTTGACTTCAACAGGCGAGATGTTGTGCCTTGATGTGACCGTCTCTTTCTGAATCAGAAAGTCAATCTCCATACGGTTTTCGGCCTCCTCCTTGTCATAATTGCTGTAGAAAAACAGTTTCTTGTCGGTCGCTTTAAGCATTTGCGCTACAATGTTTTCTACCAGCATTCCTTCGTTGATTTCCAGTCTGTCGAACATCAGTTTCTGGTAAATCTCGTTGCTGACGATGCCTCTGGCATTGAAAGCCAGTGAGATAAGCAGGCCTGTGTCGCAGAAGTAGCATTTGAGTTTGGTGCGGTCTTCGTTGAGTTGCAGGCCGATGTTCGGCGCAGTGGTGTTGTAACAGATATTGACTATGCGGGCGTCATCAAGCCAGAAGAAAGCGCTGTCGTACTCCCGCATCCGGGCCTCATCTTTCAAGGCTGACAAGGTGAATTTCTTCTCGTGTTTTTGGAGTTGACCAGGGATGGCATCATAGATGGCTTCAATACGAGCCAAAGCGGTTCCTGCGTACTTTTTGATATCGTTTTTGTAAAGACGTAGAATCCTCCGTTTTACGGCATCCACTTTCTTGAAATCCTTGGACTGGACATATTCGGCCACAGCCTGAGGCATGCCGCCCACAATCATATATTGGCGGAAATAGTGCATGGCATCACGATGGAAGTCGCCCATGGACTTTTGATGTTCAAACTGCTTTCGGATGTAGGGCATCAGCACTTCGTTCCCCATAGCCCAAAGGAATTCCTCAAAATCCATCGGATACATGTCGATCCCTTCCTCCTCGGAAGGGATGACAATGTTCTCCACATTTTTCTTGATGGAGATGAGCGAGCCGGTTTCGAGATAGTCGAAACGATGATCGGCAACCAGCGTCTTGATGGCTTCACGGGCACGGGGGCATTTCTGTACTTCGTCGAAGATGATGAGCGACTTGCGTGGCGTGAGTGTTTTCTTATAGTGGAGCTGGATGTTTTGCAGCAAGGTGTCCACATCTTCCAGATATTCATCGAACCACGACTTGACTCTTGTAGGTGCTTTGCTGAAGTCAATCATGATATAAGATTCGTACTCGTTGCGGGCAAACTCTTCGGCGATATAGCTTTTCCCGATACGCCGGGCGCCCTCAATGAGTAGGGCGGTAGTACCATCCTGCTCGTGCTTCCACTGTACTAATTTGTCGTATATTTTTCGTTTCATAAATCACATTTCCTAGATTTTTCAAATAGATAATTATACACATTTCCAAGATTTTTTGAGAATGCAAAAATACACTTTTCCGCGATTTTTGAGAGTGACAAACAAAAATATTTTTCGGACTTTCTGAATTGGAGTGAAGTTGAAGAATGATTCATACCGCCGCAAGGGTTTTCGTGACCTTTGCGGCGGTGTTGTTTTGCCTGGATTCCAAAATAATGCGTATTTTTGCACCGAAAAAAGACAGTACGATAACTATGGCAAGAAAGAATATCGGAGCAAAGCCCTACATGATGCCGATGCCGGTTCTGATGCTGTCGGCATACGAGCTTGAGAACGAGAAACCGTGTGCGATGCTGGCCGTATGGGGCGGCATAAGCAAGGTGGAGAAGACCGAATTAGTGAATTGATTTATTAAGAAAGTATGGATTCTATTGACATCACTCTTGTTCCCTTGCACCCCGACGACCGCGATCAGTTCATCCTCGACAACCAATGGGCGTTCAAGTATGGCGCACAGCAGGAATTTGGTCTGCGCGATACCCACACCGAAGAAGGAGAGGAAGTTATCTCTCGCACCACCATCGAAAACTCCATCAACGGAGAGAACGCTGAAGTCTATCGCATCCTTTTGGATGGCGTAAAGGTCGGAGGTGTGGTGCTGAAAATAGACCGCGAAAAGGCCTTTGGTGAACTGGAGTTGCTATTTGTCTCGCCCGAAGTCCACAGCAAAGGCATCGGTAAGGCGGCGTGGAAGGCTGTAGAGGCGATGCATCCCGAAATCAAGGTCTGGGAGACCATCACGCCCTATTTCGAGAAACGCAACATCCATTTCTATGTAAACCGTTGCGGCTTCCATATCGTGGAGTTCTGGAACAAACACCACCACGGTCCGGCTATCCCCGACGAAGAAGTTGGCAACTGGAGCGAGGACGACGAGATGTTTGTGTTCAGGAAGGTGATGCGATAGGACTATAACGAGAATGACTGCTGCCGCAAGGGTTTCGTGCCTTTACGGCGGTTATGGTTAACAGGTTTGAGAATACAGAATTATAGCAAAGTAGCAATATGAAACGAAATTATTCCAAATGGAGCAGTGTGGCGTTAATCGCGGCCATCTATGTAATGGCTGGATTGGCCGGGTTGCTCCTATTTAGGTATTTGACCAATAATTCTATGCAACCTCTTTGGGCACTGCTGCTGGCTGACGTGCTGGCAACTGTTGTGGTATGGTTGTCCGGCTTGCTGTACGAGAATGTGTCGGTTTACGATCCGTATTGGAGCGTTTTCCCGCCGGTGGCCTTTCTGATGTGGGCCTTTTACACCCACACGTGGTCATTGCCGGTTATCCTGTTGTTGATTGCTTCTTGGTACTGGGGCTGGCGGCTCACGCGCAACTGGATGCTCACTTTCAAGGGTATAGCCCACGAGGACTGGCGCTATACCAAGTACCGCAGACTGCATCCTGCCGTGTTCCACACCATCAACTTCTTCGGCCTGAACTTGATGCCCACACTGGTGGTATTCGCGGCCATGTTGCCTGGCTTGAAGCTGTTTGAGTGGGGCTTTGGGCTAAAAGATGTCTATACTCTGTATGGCAAAGGAATCTGCAGCCCGCTTGTCACGACCCTTCATTTGTGCTTAGGTTTTGTGGTATGCCTTACCGCCGCCACCATCCAACTGATTGCTGACAAGCAGATTCATGATTTCCGGGCGGCCAATCCCGGCCTATACTGCAATGTGGGATTGTGGAAACGCGGACGGCATCCCAATTATTTTGGCGAGATTCTGTTCTGGTGGGGCATTTGGATCATGTACCTTGCGCTTGGCGGTTTTGACTGGTATATTTGTGGCCCGATAGCCATGACGGCACTTTTCCTCGGCATCAGCATCCCGCTAATGGAAAAGCGCCAGTTGCAAAACAAACCCGGCTACGCCGAGTACCGGAAACAGACGAGGATGCTTATCTAAGTATGTAATTATATGGGTTTTATAAAATATTGACGAACTGCAAATTCACGGAAGAGTACAACTAAGCGGTGCCATATTTTCAGATTTTGGCTTACGGACCTCGCAAGGTCTGGAAAAGTGGCGCGAAAATGGATGAACAGAGGTCCCCTAATACTTATGAAACAGATGATTATATGGGTGCTTGCCGCCACCCTCATTTGCGGTAATTTGGTGCTGACCTCATGCTCGAAGGAGGATGAGCCTGAGACACAGGACAATGCGTACACGGGGGTGCCGCTTGTCATTTTCGACACCGACATCGGTTCATCGACAGACGACCTCTTTGCATTAGAGATGCTATACCGCTATGACGAACAGAAGTTGTGCCGGTTGCTGGGTGTGGTGGTGGACCGCGAGGGCGAAGCGAATGCTGATTTTGCCGATGTAATGAACACGTATTTTGGTCATCAGGATGTCCCTATCGGACTGGTGCAGGATGGCATCAAGAACCCGAGGGTGTGGATAGACTATGCACATGTGGCCTATATGACCGAGGCAGATGGTACCACCCCGATGTTTCCGCGCACTATCAACCAACCCGGGATGCGCCCCGACGGCTATCAACTCTATCGTCGTCTGCTTTCTCAGCAGCCCGACCACTCGGTGTGCATCGTGACGACAGGCTTTGTCACCAGTCTGGCGCAGTTGCTACAGTCGGAAGCAGATGAATACTCTGCCTTGAGTGGTGTGGAACTGGTACGGCAGAAGGTGAAGTGCATCTATTTGCAGGGCGGTGTCTTCGGTGATGCCGAAGAGCCCGACTTCAACTTTGCCCAGGGCATCACATTTGCGCAAACCTTCTTCGAACTGTGGCCGAAGGATGTGGACATGGTCTTTTCGCCTATGGAGGTAGGACAAGCCGTGGAATACACACCCGAGCAGGTCATCGCCGACGTGTCGTGGACCGACCGCCACCCCATCAAGCAGGTGTATATGACTTGCAACTGCAATACGGGACAGAGGATGTGGGACCCCATGTGTGTCATTCAGGCCGTGGAGGGTGATGCGCTCTTCTCCCTTAGCGAACGCGGCAACATCAGCATTACGCCGCAGGCCAACACCATCTTTACCCCGTCTGCCACAGGTAACGTTCGCTACCAGCTGCCAGGCAATACCCAGTGGGCTACTATGATGCTGGAGAAAATCAGAACGATGAATAAAATGGAATAAGATCAAGTCGCCGTGATCACCTGTCTTGGCGACATTTGCCGCCGAAATCATTCCAATAAGAAAGTACAATTATGACAAATTCAATATGAAAGCAGTCATCTCCATCGTTTGCGTCCTTTTGGTGCTGGGCGGTATCGTTCTGGCGGTTCTCTCGCACCCTGCTTTCGGGTTGTGGCGACACGTATCGAAAGAGCGGATACAATCGTCGCCGAACTATAGAGACGGGATGTTCCAGAACCAGAAGCCGACCCCGCAGTTTACCGGCGACACCAACCCCTTCAAAGCTTTGTGGTCGATGTTGACCAAGCGCGATTCCGCACGCGTGCCAAGCGAACCGATACAAGCTATTAAGACAGATCTCCAAAACCTGCCGACGGACAGCGATTGGCTCGTGTGGTTCGGGCATTCGTCGTATCTGTTCTGTTTAGACGGCAAGCGGTATCTGGTGGACCCATTGCTGAAGCCTGAATTTCCTGTAACGCTGATGATGAAACCCTTTGCGGGCACCGACATTTACCGACCGGAGGACCTCCCGGATATCGACGTGCTCATTATCACGCACGAACATTGGGATCACATGGAATATGCCACCCTGCGAGACATTCGCGACCGCGTGAAAAAGGTCGTTTGTCCACTCGGTATCGCCGATTACCTGCGTCATTGGGATTATACGGATGAGCAAATCATAGAGATGGATTGGTATGAACTCTCAACACTAAACATTCATTGCTTGCCGTCTCGCCATTTTTCAAATCGTCTGTTTCGTCGCAACCAAACATTGTGGGCATCGTTTCTGGTCGAAGCCGGTGGGCGCAAGGTGTATATCGGCGGTGACGGCGGATATGACAAGCGTTTTAGCGAGATATATGAGCAATTCGGCTCAGTGGATTTGGCACTGTTGGAGAACGGACAGTACAGTGCCAATTGGAAATACATCCACACCACGCCCGAAGACCTCGAAAAGGTCATCTTGGACCTCCAAGCCCAGCAGGTCTTCACCGTCCACCACGACAAGTTTGTCCTCTCCACGCATCCGTGGTCCGAGCCGGACAGCGTGGCGCATGACATAGCCGCCCGAAATAGCATTCGTTTGCTGGATGCGCCTATCGGCACGGTGGTAAGATTTTAAGACGACCTGCTATTGGGTTTTCGTGACCTTTGCGGCGGTATATTTTTATTGTCTATGCACAATGAAAATTAAAGAAAAAGAAATTTTATTGCGCTAGGACAATGAATTTTACTATCTTTGCACTAAAATTTTGTTAAAAAAAACACGATTATGAAAGAAATAGTTTTACAAGCCATGCGCGAGTTCGGTGCACCCGTGAATGCAGGCAAAATCGCAGAAATCACCGGCATCGACCGCAAGGAAGTGGACAAAGCCTTTGCTGAACTGAAGCAAGACGGCGCCATCGTGTCGCCCGTCCGCTGCAAGTGGGAACCGGCAAAATAGTTCAAACCATCCAAATCAAGAAAATGACAAACAATACGGAATATCAGAGTATTATCGAAAAGCTTCAGCTTGAACCGCATCCTGAAGGCGGATACTACAGACAGATTTTCGGCAACGATGCTTCAGGGAAGAAGGATGTCTCCACCATCTATTACATGTTGACCGACAGAGACATCTCGGCCTTCCACCGTCTGCACGGTGTGACGGAGATTTGGTACTATCATGCCGGCAAACCGCTCAATATTTATGTCATTGACACTGATGGAAATTTGACCGTTCACCATTTATCACCCGATGAGGAGATGCAGGTCGTGATTCATCCTGAACAATGGTTTGCAGCGGAGATTCCCTCGAAAACGGGTTTCTGTCTGGTTGGCTGCGCTGTGGCTCCAGCCTTCAGCTTCGAGAACTTCGAGTTAGGGCGGAAAGAAACACTGATGAACCAGTTTCCCCAGTACGCCGATTTTATCGAAAGACTCTCATAGTCAACATTTTGATTGACTCGGCGTTCCCGTACCCGAAGGTGTCCCCGGCACCAACCCCACCGACCTGAGCCGCTTGCCAGTACTGAAAAAGTTGTAGTGCAACGTAGATTCAGGGTGTGGTTTTATCAAGAAAAGAGGTATTCTTGCGATTCTAAAATAACGTAAAATGAAAAACATCACCCTTATCCTTGCCGCCTGCTGTCTGATGATGACCGCGTGCGCACAGTCGCCCAAGGGCGCGAACAACCAAACCGAATCACCAACCAATTTCAAAGAAATGAAAAAGACCTTAATCGTTTACTTCTCGGCCACCGGCAACACCAAGGCGGCCGCGCAACGGTTGGCCAAAGAACATAATGCCGACCTCTATGAAATCACCCCTGAGCAGCCATATACCGCCGCCGACCTCAACTGGCGCGACAAGACCTCACGCTCAACCATCGAGATGAAGGACAAGAGCTCGCGTCCTGCCATCAAAGGTAAGTGCGAGAATATTGCCGATTACGACACCGTGTGGATCGGCTTCCCCGTGTGGTGGTACACCGCTCCCACCATCGTCAATACCTTCATTGAGGCCCACGACTTGAGCGGCAAGGTGATCAACGTCTTCGCCACCAGCGGCGGCAGCACCGTCGATGGATCCTACAATGACCTCAAGAAAGCGTATCCGCAGTACACATGGGGCGAAAGCCGGCTGATGAACGACTGATTTAGATTATACTAATATTCAAGCGCCGCAGGGGTTTTCTTGACCTTTGCGGCGGTTGAAGTTAACAGGTTCGTGAATACATAATTATTGCAAATGAAATGAATCCGCAAAGCATAGAACATATCCGCACTTCGCGGAGCCTGGAAGGGGCCGAACTGCCTGAATGCCGGCCCAAAACAAAAGACATATACCTTGCAGGGGGGTGCTTCTGGGGAACCGAGCATTACTTCAAACAGATTGAAGGCGTGGTGGATACGGAAGTGGGCTTTGCCAACGGGGAGACACAGAATCCGACCTATCAGGAAGTCTATACCGACACGACGGGGTTTGCAGAGACGGTTCATGTTCAATACAATCCCGATGTGGTCGGCCTTGAATTTCTGTTGCAGATGTTCTTCAAGGCCATTGACCCGACAAGCTTGAACAAGCAAGGCCATGATGAGGGAACACGCTATCGAACAGGGGTTTACTATAAAAACCCTGAGGATTTGCCCATTATTGAGAGGGTGTATCATGAAGTGCAGAAGAGCTATACACAGCCCTTGGCCGTGGAGAAACTTCCCTTGGAGAACTTCTTTGCGGCGGAGGAATATCACCAGGACTATTTGGACAAGAATCCAGCTGGGTACTGCCACTTGCCGCAGTCGCTGTTTGAGTTTGCAAAGAAGGCGAAGGATAGTAGGGTGTTGAAACAATTTTCGGAAGAATAATATAATGGAAATCACCACGCTGCTTGACATCCATTCACGAGAGGAGCTTTATCAGTGGTACCAAGAGAACCACGATAAAGCCACCGACTTCTGGTTGCGCATCAATCGTGCGGAAGCGGACTGTCCAGGTGTAGTCCGCTATGTCGATGCCGTTGAGGTGGCCCTGTGTTTCGGGTGGATTGACAGCACTATGAAGCGCATTGATGACGGGAAGCCCGTGCAGCGCTTCACGCCGCGCCGCAAGGGCAGCAACTGGT
>Ga0265298_10008463_pt1 | contig 12356 bp, 13 predicted proteins | sample AusTroGonzalo_MG_3_FD_193486 | JGI IMG/M metagenome (GOLD analysis project Ga0265298, IMG submission 193486) | Bovine rumen microbial communities from tropical cattle in Woodstock, Queensland, Australia - Gonzalo_01 | ecosystem: Host-associated > Mammals > Digestive system > Stomach > Rumen ... | reverse complement strand
AAATAAGGACTTAATGTTCCGCTTAAAATATTTTCGGATTTTGCTTGTTCGGCAACCGATTTATTACCGGCTTTCATTGCAATGTTTCTTGCATTGATAACGGCTTCCAATGTGTTTTTTTCATGTGCGGCATAACCTTTTACGGTTTCAACCAAATTAGGAATTAAGTCGTATCTTCTTTTTAATAAAACTTCAATATCACTCCAAGCCTCTTTTACTCTGTTTCTTAATAAAACAAAACGGTTATATGTCATCCAAACAAATATGGCTAAAATTATACAACAAACAACAATTGCAGCAAGTATAATCAATAATACTGTTACCATAATCCCCTCCGTAAATTTTTTTATTTACAAAATTCTTTTATTTCATTTTCAAGAATTTTAAATACTTTTGCTAAAAGATAACCGTCACCTGCGGCATGGTTTAACCTAACCGTTACAGGCATAACAAGTTTACCGTTTTCCTGTCTGTATCTTCCCCAATTGATAATTGGCATAAAAAACAAATATCCGTCGGGAAGTTCAACATTTAATGAATCGTAAGAAAGCCAGGATACATAAGAAGCATCAAACCAATTAGGATGGTTTGCATTGTCAAGCCCGTATTTATGACTTTTTTTCCCTTTTTCAACATCTTCGGCAGCATTTTTATAAAATGTTTGATAGTCCGGATCATATTCGGTGTAAACAGGTGTGCATGTTTCGGTATCTTCGTGAAAAATATATTGAGTAGGGTTTATTTTATCATAAACTATCAACTGTTTTGTTTGGTAAAGCCAACTCATACGATAATCTTCTCTCGAGTTTAAAGTTTTTGATAGTAAATATAAAAAATTGATATAAAATTTTGTGTTTGTTTTTTTGGAGAAATCATAAAGTGCCTGAACATCAATTCTTGCAGTCATGGAAATTGAGCATTTGAATTGTGCAAAATGTTCAAAAACGCCTTTTCTGTAAAATTTATTAATGTCAATAATTTTGTAATTTGAATTCGACATTTTATCTCCTTAAAAAATTGCGAATCATCCAATCTTCTAATCTTCTATTTTGCTTGTTCGTATTTCAAAGTTATTGTTGTAATATCCGTTACCGATGATGGACCGAAAAACTGAATAGGGCCCGGGAATATGTATCTGTCGTTAATAGCCCAATCATTTCTTACTTTTGCAAAAGCCTTAAACGGTTTCCCGTTAAGTTTTACAAGAGCTTTTTGTATTACCGGTTTATCTTTACCTTTTCTTTTTTCAATGTTCATCATCATTGTTAAAGGTATTCCCCCGCATTTCCAATCGGTAGATTTTTTTGAAAGGTTTTTAACAGATGATAAATAACCGGACAAATTATTCAATACAAGTGCTGCGGCATTATAGCCTAAAGCATAAGTGTAATTTGCATCAAAATTTGACGGAATTCCGCATCTTCCTTCGTAACCGAAGAAATGGTTTATCGTCGAGAATTTGCCGTTATATTTTCCTGCTTTTTTCAATTCTTTTAATTTTTTAGAAACCATTTCAATAAGTAATTTTTCGGTTTCGATTAACGAAACTTGAACATTACCGTGAGGGTCTCTGTCAAGTAACAATTGAGCTGCTATTGATACCGGTAACGATTCCATAAGTGCAGCTAAATTTTTAGGAAGTTTTGATATTATGAATTTTGCTTTTTCAATAGCTGTTTGGAATGAATTTATTTCTTTTTCATTATCGGCAATAACATCATTTAAATTTGCTATAAGTGTTTTCATTTCCGGTATAAATTCAATTAATCCTTCCGGAACTAAAACAACTCCGTAATTTTTGCCGAGTTTTGCTCTTTTAACAACCAAATCGGCTAAATTATCAACTATTTGTTTTAATGTCATTTTCTTGGCTAAAATTTCTTCACCGATTAAAACAACATTCGGCTGAACTTTAAAACCTACTTCCAATGTTATGTGAGAAGCACTTCTTCCCATAAGCCTTATAAAATGCCAATATTTTCTTGCGGAATTTACATCTCTGCAAATATTTCCGACGAGTTCCGCATAAATTTTTGTTGCGGTATCAAAACCGAAGGATGCTTCAATATGTTCGTTTTTTAAATCACCGTCGATTGTTTTAGGAACACCGATAACACTTACATTGGTGTTTTCTTTTTTCAAATATTCTGCCAATAATGCGGCATTTGTATTTGAATCATCTCCGCCGATAAAAACAAGTGCATCCATTTTGTTTTTCAATATTGTTTTTTTTGCCTGTTCAAATTGTTCCGGTGTTTCTATTTTTGTCCTTCCGGATTGAATCATATCAAAACCGCCGGTATTTTTATAATTTGCAATAACTTTATCGGTTATTTCCATTGTTTTATTATCTAAAATACCTGAAGGTCCGCCTAAGAAACCTATTAATTTGTTCTTTTTATTTGCACTTTTTAAACCTTCCAAAAGTCCGAATATAACATTATGTCCTCCGGGAGCTTGTCCTCCTGAAAGAACAACACCTACCGTAATAGTTTTTTTAGATACTGCACTGTTTTTTCCTGCCTGGAAACTTACTACCGGCATACCGTAAGTTTTTTCAAAAATTGCTTTTATTTTAGCACAATCCGCTACTGATTTTGTTGCTTTACCTAAAACAGGTTTTACATTTGCAACACCTTTCTTTAAAACATTAGGTAAAACAGGTTTAAAACTTAATCTTTCCTGATGTAATTGAGAAATTTGATTTTTTTGTGCCATAAACTTTCCCCCAAAAATATTTAAAAAATTTTTTTAATTATCTTTTTATTATACTACTTTGCTAATATAAAAATCAAAGTTTTTGACAACACAACAGAGGTAAAAAATTGTTAAACAAATTTTTAAAATTTATATGTTATATCAAACCTTCCTAAACTGACTTCGTATTTATAAGTTACTCCGTTGTAAGTTACGGGATTTGTGAACGAATGAGTTAGAGATAAAGCCATTTTTAATGCTTTTGTAAATTTGTATTCGGCACCGACCGTTACATATTTCATATTATACATATCAAGGTTGGTTAAACAGTATCCTCTTTCGGGGTCATTTTTATATGAATCTTTAATTAAATTCGGGTCGGAAAAGAAACCGAGATGTAATGCTAATTTATCGGTTGCTCTGTATTCGGTTCCGACTCTGTATTGCATTATATCTTGGTATGCAACGGATGTCCAGGATGTTTTATTTTGTGAAATTGATGCGGCAAAAGTAAACGGTTCAAACAAATCGTAAGCAAAACCTAATTCCCATGTTAAAGGATAACATACGGTTTCCCTAAATGCAGGGTTTGAAGAATTTGGTTCATTTGGTGCATCTACATAGGAACCGCTTCTTAAAACAAAAGCCGTTGAAAGTTTTTTTACAGGTTTGTACATAATACCTATGTTCCCTTGAAAACCGACGGCACTTCTGTTGTAATCTATATTAAGTCCGTAAAGAGGAACCTTTGCAACAAGTTTATCTTGAAACTGAATAGCATCAAAACCGATACCTACGGAAAATTTATCGCTAATTTGTCTTGCTAAAGATAAATTATAAACCATATAACTTATTTGTCCTTCTATTTTAAAACCTGAAGGCAATCCTTCTACTGTTCCCCCGCCTCCGCCGAGAACATATATACCTGCGGCAATAACCGTATCATAATAAAATTTAGTGGAAAAACCGACAAAAGGAACCAAAGCACTTGTGGAATATTTATCACTCATATATTTAGGGTCTTTTTTATCGGATGTTACCGGATAATTTATATAAAAAAGCGATGCCATAACCTGAGTATCTTTTTGGTATGCAAGCCCTGCAGGGTTGTAATAAATTGCCGTTAAATCGTCCGCAATTGCACTGAAAGCGGTTCCGTAACCGCCTGCCCTTGCACCGGGTGTAATAAAATGGCTTTTTGCATAAGAAAAAGCAGAAAAGTTTAAAAACAAAAATGCTACTAAAATTGTTACTGCTATTATGTGTCGAAACATCTTTTTTCCCCCTACAACAAATAAAAACTAATTATTTTAAAAATTCTTTTTTTTGCACTAAGTGTAGTTTGTTCTTTAAAAATATTTTCTCTTTTTTCCGTGCTGGAACCATTCACTCGTATTTTTTAGGCACGGGCAATAACTCAAAATTTTTGGACGACCTAATGTAACCAAAAATTTTTCTACATATCGCCCTAAGAATTAAAGTAAAAAATTCTTACCTAAAAAATATTTCGTTCATAGACGGTTCCTGAGGCACTGTCAAAAAGAAAAATATTTTTAAATATTTTTTGTTGTTAATTATACATTCTACATTATACATTAGGTAAAGTTATTTTATTATTTTTGAAGCCGGGTCTGTAGGCATAATAAAATATGCAATTATATATAAAATTGTTATAGGAAATAATCCGGTAATTAAAAGTAATAAAACTACTATTATCCTGACAATTGTTTTATCCCAGCCTAAATATTGGGCTATTCCCGAACATATTCCGAAAATAATTTTATCATTCGGTAACCTTGTTAATTGTTTTGACATTTTTCCTCCTAAAAAAATACTTCATATTTTTTTTTGCTGATAAGCTGAAAAGCTGAGTAGCTGAAAAGTTTAATAACAATAACAACAACTTAGAGCTAAAAGCTTATATCTTATACTTTAACGACAAAAACATAGATTGTTTCGTCGTTATACATCCATACCTCTATACATCTATACCTCAACAAAAAGGCTTAAGCCTTTTTGTTGTCTGTTTCTCTTATTTGAACTCTTCTTATTTTACCGCTTATTGTTTTCGGTAATTCGTCAACAAATTCTACTACCCTCGGGTACTTATAAGGTGCGGTAACTTTTTTTACATGGTTTTGTAATTCTTTTACCAAACCTTCACTCGGTGTAAAACCTTTTGTTAAAACAACCGTTGCTTTTACAATTTGCCCCCTGTCCGGGTCCGGAACGGCGGTTATTGCACATTCCAATACCGCAGGGTGTTCAAGCAATGCACTTTCAACTTCAAAAGGTCCTATCCTGTAACCTGAACTTTTTATAACATCATCGGCTCTTCCTACGAACCAAATATAACCGTCTTCATCTTTGTATGCCGTATCACCGGTAAAATATAAACCGTCGTGCAAAACCTGTTTTGTAAGCTCGGGGTCTCTGTAATATCCGTTAAATAAACCTGCCGGTTTTTTACCGTCATGTAACCTAACAACAATTTGCCCCACTTCACCGAATTCGCACGATTTATAGTTATCGTCAACAATATCTATATCATAATAAGGTGCGGGTTTTCCTATGGAGCCCGGTTTCGGTGTCATCATAGGGAAATTTCCTATTATGGAAACAAGTTCCGTTTGCCCGTATGATTCCATAAGCCTGATTCCTGTTATTTCAAGCCATCTGTTATACATTTCCGCATCAAGCGGCTCTCCTGCTATTGTACAGTATTTTAAATTTGATAAATCATAACTTTTTAAATCTTCTTTTATTAAATATCTGTAAATTGTCGGAGGTGCACAGAAAGATGTAACCTTATGTTTCGAAATTTGTTCCAAAATATCCTTCGGTGTAAATTTATCGAAATCATAAACAAAAACGGTTGTTCCTGTTATCCATTGTGCATAAATTTTCCCCCATGCTGCTTTTGCCCAACCTGTATCGGCAACGGTTATATGTAAGCCGTTTTCTTTTAAATTATGCCATTGTCCGACGATTAAAAGCCCTAAAGGATATGTGAAATCGTGTGTTACCATTTTAGGCATTCCGGTAGTTCCGGATGTAAAATAAAGTAACATATTATCACTGTTTGCAGTTGCATCTTTTCCTTGCGGTCTGTCAAAAATATCGGATTCTTTTTCTATTTCTTCCGTGAAATTATACCACCCGTCAGCACCTTTACTGTTTGCACAAACTTTATATTTTAATGTAGGTGTTTTGCTTTGAGCTTTATTTACAACATCAATAAGCCCGTGTGCATCTACAACTACTGCCATTTTAACATCTGCGGCATTACATCTGTAGACGATATCTTTTTCGGTTAAAAGATGTGTTGCCGGTATTCCTATTGCACCTATTTTATGAAGAGCTACAACCGCAAACCAAAATTCAAACCTTCTTTTAAGAATAAGCAAAACGGTATCACCTTTTTTTATACCTATTCTTTTAAAGAAATTGGCGGTTTTATTTGTATATTTTTTTATATCGGAAAAAGTAAAAGTTTTTTCCGCACCTTTATCATCGCACCATACAAGTGCTTTTTTGTTAGGTTCTTTTTCTGCCCAACCGTCAACAATATCAAAACCGAAATTGAAATTATCTGGAACGGTTATTTTAAAATTTTTAACAAAATCTTCATATTTATCAAAATGTTTTGTTGTTATATATTTTTCTAACATTTTTTTCTCCGAACTAATTTATTATTGCGGCTAAAAACTTAAGTTGTTTGTTACCTAAAGCTATCATTGCATGTTCTAACCCCGAATCAAAATAAATGCTGTCACCCGGTTCCAAAATAATTTCCTGTTCTTTATAAAAGAATTTCATTTTGCCTTCAAGAATATGGTTGAACTCGTGTCCTTCATGTGCATATTTATGAATATTTGCTTTTTCTTCCTTTTCGGGTTCAACAGTTACCATAAAAAATTCCGCTTTCTTGTTAATAAAATTATATGCCAAATCCTGATATTTATATTCTTTTCTTCTGTCTATGGACAAACCTTTATCTTTTCTTACTATACTTAATTTTTGCAGTTTAGGTTCTTCTCCCGTCAATAATGCGGTAAGTTCTACATTAAATTTACCTGCCATCGCATATAAAAAACTTACGGGAATATCAACTTCACCGCTTTCGTATTCAATATATTTTTTTGTATCAATTCCCAACTCTTTAGACATCGTTTCTACGGACATATCCGACAATTCCCTTAATGCCTTAATTCGCTGTGCAATTTGTTTAATATTTTCCAACATAAACAATACCTCCTTTTAAAACAATAAAGGAATATTATACAATTTTAAATAATAAAAAAATAGTATACACATTATTTTTTATATGTATATACTATTTTTTTATTGTTGCAATTTTAAATTTATTTGCTCGGACCGGTTGTTGAAGGTGTGTATACCCTTGCAGCAAGTTCGGAATTTAACATATAAATTGTTTTTGCATCAACGGCAAACATTTTCATTTTCTTTACCAAATCTCCGGCATTTTTTTCTTCTTCGGTTTGTTCTTTTATAAACCAATCAAGAAACTGCATGGTTTTAAAATCTTTAATTTCAAATGCTGCCGAATAAATGTTATTTATTAAGGATGTAACATATTGTTCATGTTCAAAACCTGCTTCCAAAGGTTCTGTTGTGTTTTTAAAAGTTTTATTGGGTTTTTCAATAGCTTCAAGTTTAACCGATACTCCGTTATCAAGCAAATATCTTCTCATCATCATTGCATGGTCGGCTTCTTCCTGTGCCTGAATAACATACCAATTTGCAAATCCGTCAAGCCCTTCATCTTCATAATAATCCGCAAAAGATAAATACAAATATGCAGAATAAAATTCTTTATTAACCTGTTCGTTAATAAGTTTTGCTACTTTTTCATTTAACATTTTTTCCCTCCGTTTTAGTTATTTCATTTATTTTATTTCAAAAAATAAATACTTGTCAAGGCTGTTTATTGGTCTTTCAAAATTTCAACATCAGTAACATAAATAATTTCACAACCGGCAAGTTCTCCCCATTCCGGTCCGTCAGCTCTGGATAACGAAGATGTCCATGGTTGCATACCGACTTTTTCCACTTGAACAAGCTGCCCTTGAATTTTTACCAAATCGTATTTGCCTATTTTAAATAATTTTTTCTTTATTTCTTTGTTTGCCGGAATACAGTGGTTATTTGATATACAAGTTTTTACTTCGTTTTCCATTATGGGCCAATAATCTTTTTTTGTAGAATATATTATAGCTCTGTTTCCATGTCTGAATTTGAATTCTTTTATAACATCGGCAACCGACATTTTTTTCCAAACAATTGCAATATCTATAGGAGATATTGAAGATGTGGCATCAAAAAAATATCTTTCGGTACTTATAACTATACCTGTTATGGAATAGTCGGCTAACGGAGTAATAAAAAAATCTTTAAACTTGAACGGGAAAGCATTTTTTATTTCTTTTTGTACAGGTTCCTGTTTTGCCGGCATACCTTGCCAATTTGGAGTTTTTTCGTATATAAAACCGAAATAAAATACTAAAACCATTAATAAACAAGTAAAAAATAATTGTATATATTTCATTGTTAGTTATTATATCTTTTTTGTAAGAAAAAATATTTTGCCTGCTGTTTGTTTTAATTTAAAGCTTGGCAAATTTTGTTTTTTAAAACCAGCCGAATGCAAGATTTAAAATTAAAATTAAGACGAATGTAACAACAAGAAAAGCTTTTAAACCGCTGCTGAAAAGGAAACCTAAAAAAGAGCTGAAAGCCGATTTGAATGCTTTTTTTATATCTTTTGAATCATTTATAAGTTCACCGATAAAAGCCCCTATAAAGGAGCCGAAAATTAAAATTATCGGGTTTATAAAAAATATTCCTGCAATGCTGCCGTACAATGCACCGTTTTTACCGCTTTTTGTTCCCCCGCTTATTTTAACCATTTTAGCAGGGATAACATAATCTAAAATACTGACAATTACTACTAATATTAAAGTTATAATTAAAGTCCATACACTTAGTGTGCAAGTTTTAGAAAAAAATGCAATAAATAAACCGAGCCACCCTAACGGAAGCCCGGGAATTATCGGGGCAAAAGAACCGACAAGCCCGATTATAAAAAAAATAAATGCTAAAACTATAAGAAACACAGACATATTATTTCTAAAAATATAAAAGTTTACCGGAAAGTTATGATAATTTTTTCCAAGGTGTGCCGCAAGGTTTTGTTTCGGTACATGCCGTGCGAACACAATTCGGTCCCGCATCGTTGAAAAGTATCGGTGCAACCTGTTTGGCAAGTTTTAACATTCTGCAAGCCATATCTCTTATTTCCCATTGTGCTCTGTTGCAACATCTTAAAGCAAAAAAATGTCTTAATTCTCTTGCATTCATCGTTATGACGATTTTTGTCGAGGAAGCATTCGGCAAAACATATCTTGCATCTTCTGCGGGAATACCTGCTTCAATAAATTTATTGTAGTATTGTTGTGATGTTTTTAAAAATTCGTTGTATTGTTCCAACAGTTTTTCATCTTTTGCAATTGTCGGCGGAATAACAAAATCTATACCTTTATTGAACTTTACATATCTTTGGCTTTGAACGGAAAACGATGCAATTCTATGCCTTGTAAGTTGGGCAAGTAAAGCTCTTGATACACCTTCTATTCCGAAGCTGAAGGAAGCATGTTCCAAAACGGATAAATGACCGGATTTTATTATTCTTTTTAAAATATCTTCTATTTTATCCTGGGTCATTTGTTCTTTTAATTCTTCTATTCCGACTGCACTGTAACATAACCTTCCTGCTACCGCACAGGTTTTTTCCGGTTCGTTTGTATATTTCAATAATTCTACTATCATTGTTATTCTCCAAAATATTTATTATTGAAGTATTATAACAAATTTGAATTATCTATAAAAGTTGCTCAACATTTGTGTATAAATCAAAATTTTTGTTGTCATTAACCAAATCTTCTATTGTTATTGAGCCGAAGAAGTTATTTATAATTTCATTGAATTTTTTCCACATAGCCAAAGTTTTGCAGGTTGCTGTTCTTTTACATTTTTCGGAACCTTTTTTAAGGCATGCAACAGGTGCAAGGTCACCTTCGGTAAGTTTTAATATATCTATAACTTTGTATTTTTTTATGTTTTTACATAATTTATATCCGCCGCCTTTACCGTGCACACCCTCAATAATTTTATGTTTTGTAAGTATAGGCAAAATTTTTTCCAAATATTTTAAAGATATTTCCTGCCTCTTGGCAACATCCTTCATGGGAATATATTCCCCGTTGGAATTTTGTGCCAAATCTATTATTACTCTGATAGCATATCTTCCTCTTGTAGATATTAACATTTTATCTCCTTAAAAATCACCTTCGGTGATTTTGATGTGTTTTATTTCCTGCCAACCGCCTAAAACATTTACTGCATTATATCCTCTTTCTTCAAGAAGTATTACCATTTCTTTGCTGAAATACCCGCTGTTACAAAAAACATAAACCGGCTTATCTTTCGGTATATTATCTACTCCAACCCAAAACTTTGAAATAGGAATATTTATACTTTTTTCAAAATGGTTATCACTATATTCCGTTTCTTCTCTCATATCAACTATTGTTATTTTATCTTTATCAAGTTTAATAAAATCTTGTGCAGAAATTTCTTTCATTCCTTTCTTCTTCCAATATTCCATTCTTCTAATCTTCTATCCTTCTGCCTTTATTGTTCCGCCGCCTAACACAATATCCCCGTCATATAAAACTGCTGCCTGCCCCGGAGTTATTGCTTTTTGTGCTTGTTCAAAAATAATTTTTACGGTATTATTACCAATAATTTTTATATTTGCTTTATGTTCTTTTTGTTTATATCTTATCTTTACCGAACAGTTAAAATTTTGTGCAGGCGGATTTCCCAATATCCAGTTAAAATCCGTTGCTGCAAATTCTTTTTTATATAAATCTTCTTGGTCACCTAACATTACGGTGTTATCTTGTGCGGAAATTTTACAAACATAAACATGCTTTTGAAAACAACCTAATCCTCTTCTTTGCCCTATGGTATAATAAACTATTCCCTTGTGTGTTCCTATAATTTTACCGTTTTTATCAATAAAATTTCCTTCTTTTATTTTGTTTTCGGAAAATCTTTCAATAGCTTCAACATATTTTCCGTTTGGTACAAAACAAATATCTTGGCTGTCAGGTTTATCTGCATTAATAAAACCATTTTCTTTTGCAATATCTCTAATTTCAGTTTTATGTAAATTTCCTAAAGGAAATAAAGTGTGTGCAAGTTGTTCTTGTGTTAAATTATATAAAACATAACTTTGGTCTTTAGTGTCATCAACAGCTTTTTTTAAATAATATTTATCATTAACTTTTTCAATTCTTGCATAATGTCCTGTAACTATGTAGTTACATTCCAAATTTTGTGCCATATTATAAAGTTTTTCAAACTTCATATATTTATTACAATCTATACACGGATTAGGTGTTTGTCCGTTTTCATAACTTTTAATAAACTTATCTATAACCTGTTTTTTAAAATCGGCAGAAAAATTTAAAACATAATATTTCATATTAAGTTTATAAGCAACAGAACTTGCATCGTTTACATCATTCAAAGAACAACATGTCCTGCTTTTTAAACCTATATCATCATTGTTGTATAATTTCATTGTGCAGCCGATACAATCATATCCTTGCTGTTTCAACAAAAAAGCGGCAACTGAAGAATCCACTCCGCCGCTCATAGCAACTAAAGCTCGTTTGTTCATATTTCCTTCTAAAAAATTGCTTCGTAATTTAATAATTTTTAAAAAACAAAACTATATTATCTGCTTAATTTGCTTTATTGCTTTTTTTAATGTTTTTTGCGGGCAGGCAATATTTAACCGCATATAACCTTCTCCACCGATACCGAAAGTAGAACCTTTATGTAACCAAACACCTGCTTTTTTCAAAAACAATTTTTCTATCTGATTACAACTTAAATTCAGTTTTTTGCAATCAAGCCAAGCAAGATATGTTCCTTCCATATTGCAAACAGAAACTTTTGTATTTAAAAATTCCTGTTTTAAAATATCTCTGTTTTGCTGCAAGTATTTTAATAACTCGTTAAACCAATTTTCTCCGTCTCTATAAACGGCTTTTACTGCTTCTATTGCCGGTTTTGTTAATACATGAAATCCTGTTGCATTGACGGACTTTTCAACTTGTTCTTTTATTTTTCTATTTTGTATTACAAGGTGTGCCGCCTGCAATCCTGCAAGATTAAAAGTTTTTGTAGGTGCTATTGCCGTTATTGTGTTTTCCGCAATCTTTTTTGAAAGAGTGCAAATAGGATAATGTTTATAAGGTTCATAAACAAAATCGGAATGAATTTCATCCGAAACTATAATTACATTATGTTTAATACATATTTTTGCAATTTGTAAAAGTTCTTGTTTTGTCCAAACTCTGCTTACCGGATTATGCGGTGAACATAATATATACAACTTTACTTTATTTTGTTTAATTTTATTTTCAAAATCTTTAAAGTCAATTATATATTTTCCTCCGTTAAAAAAAAGCGGGCTGACAACAAGTTTTCTGTTGTTTACTTTAATAGTTTCCGAAAAAGGATAATATACAGGTTGTGAAATTAAAATTGAATCGTTTTCTTTC
>Ga0265298_10008462_pt1 | contig 12356 bp, 4 predicted proteins | sample AusTroGonzalo_MG_3_FD_193486 | JGI IMG/M metagenome (GOLD analysis project Ga0265298, IMG submission 193486) | Bovine rumen microbial communities from tropical cattle in Woodstock, Queensland, Australia - Gonzalo_01 | ecosystem: Host-associated > Mammals > Digestive system > Stomach > Rumen ... | reverse complement strand
CGTTGAGCACCTTGGAGATCGGCGCGAGGCAGTTCGTCGTGCAGCTGGCGTTGGAGATGATGTCCTGACCGGCGTAGGTCTTGTCGTTGACGCCGTAGACGAACATCGGGGTCGCGTCCTTGGAGGGCGCGCTCATGATGACCTTCTTGGCGCCGGCGGTGATGTGCGCGCGGGCCTTCTCGTCCGTGAGGAAGAGACCCGTGGACTCGACGACGACCTCGGCTCCGACCTCGTCCCACTTGAGGGCCGCAGGATCCTTCTCCGCCGTAAGGCGGATCGCCTTGCCGTCGACGGTCATCGTGGTGCCGTCAACCTTGATGTCGTGCTCGAACTTGCCGTGCACCGAGTCGTACTTGAGCATGTACGCCAGGTAGTCGGGATCGAGCAGGTCGTTGATGCCGACGACCTCGATGTCGTTCGCGAAGTTCTCGACCGCAGCGCGGAAGACCATGCGACCAATGCGGCCGAAGCCGTTGATGCCAACCTTGATAGCCATTTTTTTGTTACTCCTTGTGTTTGGTTTTTGTGTTACGTAAGACTCAGGCCTTGACGACCTTGCCGGACTTCAGGCAGCGCGTGCAGATCGTCATGCGCTTGGTGTTGCCCTTGCCGTCGGTCGTGCGAACCGTCTGAAGGTTCGGCAGGAAGCGGCGCTTCGAGATGCCGGTCGTATGCAGACCGATGCCGCCCTTGTACTTCGGAGAGCCCTTGCGGACGATCACGTTGCCGACCGAAGGCCCCTTACCGCAGATTTCACAAACTCTGGACATTTCCTTGTTCCTTTCGTTTGAGCGAATGTGTTAGTTGGCCTCGCCGGGCTGCCACTCGACGTTGGCGAAGGCGTTGTCGAACGCGGCGGAGAGACCGCCGAAGTCCGCGCTGCCGGAGCCGCCGGAGGTGGATTCCTTCGTTTCGCCGAAGGTGTCCGACTCAAGGGCCTTGACCTCTTCATCGCTCATGTTCATGGCGCGGATGGAGAGACCGATGCGACGCTCGCCGCGATCGACCTTGACGACGCGGGCCTCGACCTCCTGGCCGACCTGAAGGGCGTCGCGAACCTTGTCGATGCGCTGATCGCTGATCTGCGAAATGTGGACGAGCCCGTCCACGCCGTCCTCGAGCTCGATGAACGCGCCGAACGACGCGACCTTCGAGACCTTGCCCTTGACGACCATGCCGACAGGGTACTTCGAGGTGATCTCACTCCACGGATCGGTCTGGGCCTGCTTGAGGCCGAGGCTGATGCGCTGCTCCTTCGGATTGACGTCGAGCACGACTGCATCGACCTCTTCGCCCTTCTGCAGGCACTCCGACGGATGGTTGATCTTGCGCGTCCAGCTCATGTCGCTGATGTGGATCATGCCGTCGATGCCCTCCTCGAGCTCGACGAACGCGCCGTAGGCCGTGAAGTTACGGACCTTGCCGTGGATCTTCGAGCCGACCGGATAGCGCTCCTGCACCGTATCCCAAGGATTCTCCTGTGTCTGGCGGATGCCGAGGGCGATCTTCTGGTTCTCGAGATCGATGGAGAGGACGACGACCTGAACCTCGTCGCCGATCGAGAGCATGTCGCTCGCGCGGGCGACGCGCTTGGTCCAGCTGAACTCGCTGATGTGGACAAGGCCCTCGATTCCGGGAGCGATCTCGACGAACGCGCCGTACGGAGCGAGGTTGACGACCTTGCCGGAGACGCGGGAGCCGACCGGGAACTGGTCCTGGATCGCATCCCACGGATTGGGCTGGGTCTGCTTGAGGCCGAGACTGACGCGCTCGCGGTCGCGGTCGACGTCGAGAACCATGACGTCAATCTCCTGGCCGACCTTGAGGAGCTCGCTCGGATGCTTGACGCGGCCCCAGCTCATGTCGGTTATGTGGAGAAGGCCGTCGAGACCGTCGAGATCGACGAATGCGCCGAAATCGGTGATGTTCTTGACCTTGCCCTTGCGGATCTCGCCCTTCTGGAGGGACGCCATGAGCTCCGCCTTCTTCTCCGCCATCGTGCCCTCGATGAGCTCGCGGCGCGAAACGATGAGGTTGCGGCGCTCGTTGGAAATCTTGATGACCTTGAAGTCGAACGTCTGGCCGACGTAGGGCTCGAGCTCCTTGACGGGAGCGACCTCGACCTGCGAGCCGGGCAGGAACGCCTCGACGTCGTCGATCTGGACGAGAAGCCCGCCGCGGACCGCGCTCTTGACGGTACCGGTGACGACGCTGCCCTCGACATAACGCTCGAGGATCTTCTCCCAGCGGATCTTATCGTCGGCCGCCTTCTTGGAAAGGATCACCGTTCCGGTCTTGTCGTTCTCAAGTTCACGGAGCATGACGGTGACCTTGTCGCCGACCTTCACTTCGGCGCCCTCGCCGAACTCCTCCATGGGGACAACGCCCTCGGACTTGTAACCGATGTCGACGAATACATCGCCGTCCTTGACGGCGCTCACGGTGCCTTCGACTAGGCTGCCGCTCTTGAACTTCGACTCCTGACCCGCCTGGGCGAGCATTTCCGCCATCACGGCGGAGCGCTCCGAAGGAGCCGTAGGTTTGCGAATTGCCATTTGTTTTTCTTTTGTTTGTTGTTGTTCGTGGATTTCAGCCACGTCCGCCCCGACATTGGGCACGGAGAAAATATTTTACCAAATATGTGCCTTGACGCGCAAGTGCCAAAATCAACATCATGTCAAAGGCAATGTTCATCTTACCTGCCGCCTCAAGTATCTTCGCAAAACCTTGCAGAATAAGGACGCTGGTTATCATGTATGAAATACCACTGTATCGGATGGCGAATTTAGCTTACCCGTTGAGCGCTAAAAATTACTGTCCAGGTTTGCACGGCTACAAATGTGGACAGTAATTCATTTAGCCATCCCAAAAGAGTGGCGGCGTCAATTTTGATTTTGGGGCTGACACTTTTAAAAATGGCACTGCCACTTTTGAAAATGGCGGTGACGATTTTCAATATCGCTGCCCTTGAGGGTGGTCACAACCTTTGGGGACGCGACCAAGCCGAGCGCACCATAGCCGCCGCCAACCAGTTCGCTTTCGATGCTGGACATTTCAACCAGCGGTTTGATATAATCCACACATCGCGATATGTGGATTGAAGACAAAGGAGGTGACAGAATGAAAGAGGTATGGGAACTCTGCAAGAAACTCAACAACCCTGTAAGGATGAAGGTACTTGCCGAAATATATGCACGGCGGGCGGCGCCAGGGGTGAATGTCGGCATACTCGTAGAATCTTGCGGGCTGAACGAACCGACCGCCAGCGAGCACCTTTCGGCGCTTGCGTCGCTCGGCCTCATACGAAGGTGCCGCTCCGGAAGATTCGTGAACTACTATCCCGAGATCTCGGGCGACTATCCGAACATAGCTCAGATAGGTGGGATGATCCGCGAACGGGTCTTGGAGAATCCAGGCAACCTATCGTTCACTAAGGTATTTCCCGCTATGATGAACGCCTTCCGCGCACGAGCGGTCGCATTCATCGCAAAAGCGAACGGCATCACCCTTCTGGACCTCGCGGAGAAGTACGACAAGGAAATGCGTCTTATCACTCGCGACCTCAAGCCCGCAGTCGAAGCCGGCCTCATATCCGTCAGCGCGGATGGCGCGGACGGAGTCTACAGGTACAATCCCCCTTCCGACCCGATCGCGCGGCGAATAGTCGAGCTCTCCGTCTAATCCACATATCGCGATATGTGGATTGAAGGTGGGGCGGTGGCATTGATGCATTGACAATTAGCAAGAAGAATTACTGTCCAGATTTGCAGGCGGCTGGATCACCACGGTGAAGAGAAACTTTCACCATGCTGAAAAAAACATTTCACCATGGTAAAAAGAAATTTTCAGCATGGTGAATTTTACTGCCTGCAACAGTCTATGTATCTGTCTAAAACAAGAAGATCTGTGCTGATAGAAAAGAAAGCGGGCGGCGAGAAAGTGTTGGAAGCAGACTCGTCGCCCTAAAAGCGGGCGGGAGCTGCCTGTTTTCAACTCCCGCCCTTGCGGACTATGGTGTGTGCGCACCATAGCCGCCAGATTGTTTGGCCTTAGTAGACCGAGAAGATGGTGCCATAACCTATATATATGCCGTCATCCTTGACGCGGACAAGCGAAGGATTGAGCGTTGCCCCGCCAATCGTGACTGTCGGCTTGTCAAAGCTGCCGCTTATCGTGAGCAACTTCGTGCCAGCAGTTTTGCTCTGTCCTGCCGGGCGCTCCAGTGTCGTGATGGTCACAGGCGTATTCAATGTGGACGAGATTGCGCCCGAATATCCTTCCGCAACCTTGGTTATTGTAACAGAGCTCGGCTGATCTCCAGCTGTTGCAAACGAAAGATTGCCCGTTCCGTCAATCTCGGCGAAAGTATACGTCCTTGTAGACATCGCCGTAATGTTCACAGCACCATCAAGCCTGAGCGTCGCAGCAACACTGGTATAGTCCGGATTTACCCATCCAGAAGTAATGCCGGTCAGTGCGATGGTCGACCCAGCCTTGCCGTAGTTGTTGAGAATCAAACCACTTGCCTCAAACGACGGCAGCACCACCGTGCCGGTCCACTCGCCAAGAGACAACGCGGAAGCCGGAAGTGCGGCGTAGGTTATCGTGCCAGAGCCTGTGATGGTGTTAGCTATCGAACCGGTGGAAGTGACGCCAACCGTATCGCCGGAAGCGACCTCTATCTTCGCAGTGCCGCTGAGCGCACCAGACACCTCAACTCCATCGGGGAGGCGCACCGTTCCCGTACCGGCGACTTCCCATTCGCCAAGAGCGGTTTCATCGGCGAGGTACATTGTGCCGTTGTCGATCTCCATCGGGTTCTTGGTCGTTATCGTCGTACCGCCATCCGCCTTGTATAGCGTCAGGACATGATCAGACGCGACATCTATCTTGAAGTCCTCGGCCGTTATCGAGGAAGGAAGCGTCAATGTTGCGTCGCCCTCTGTCGTCAGCACTATCTTCGCGTATTCATCGCCGCCCCTCCATGCAGGCTCCCAGTCAAGTGCATCCCAAGTTGTCGTAGCGTTAGCAGCAACAGTCGCCCTGTAGAGCTTAACCGAAGGCATCTCTACGGAGAGCTGGCGAATAGCGTTCGGACCGAGAACACCCTTGTAGAGACGGACGCAGTCAACGCGCGCATCTTTTCTGTCGGATTCGCTAAGGCTCGAAGCAGGCTCTCTATCCGCCGAGAACATCTTGATTCCCGTGTTTTGTGACCCACCAAGCACAGAACCTATCTGGAAGCCGCCGCCTACCGTGAATGGAGTGGCGAATGTAACATTAGTAACGGATTCTCCATCGCAATAGACGCTGACCGTCTGGTTGGACGCTACGGAAAAGACGTACACATGCTGCAATGTCGCAGCATTTACGACCGACATTGTCGCATTGGTGATGTAGTGCGAATCGTAGCTGCCGGACGCGTTTGTCGTCTGGACAAGGCGCATCTCCTTCTCAGGATCAGCACCTGCGACAAGACCGATGAGGCCGGAATTATATCCGCCGAACACGATAACCGCCGCGTCCTCAGCCCTCGGCACCGAGCAACGAACGACCGCCGACCAATTACCGTCCGCAGGATAGGTGAGTGAGGCACCTCCCCTGTAAGGATGCGCACACGTATACAGCATTCCGTTGTAGAAGGCGTTGTCACCATCTATGTCGACGCCGCCATTACTGTCTTTATGCAGAACCGTTGTGTCCGTGCCGGAGTTCTCCCATCCGGTCTTGCTAGCGTTGCCACTCTCATAATCCATTTCGTAGGCGATCCAGCAAGCCTTACCGGAAACCGCCGGCGTCCAGGCGAAAGAAACTGCCGCGCCGCTCGCCGAACCTGTTACGGTCTCAGTGGTACCGTCGGGCCTCGTGAGCTCCATCGTGGCGGTTCCGCCGGTAAGCGTCGCGCCGCTGCAACTAATGGCAAACGTTCCATCATCTGCCAGCGTTTCGGTGTGCGCAAGCGAGACGTTGAATGTCGTGAGGCCGGAGGGGTACACGACCGTACCCGTCTTGTCGTCCAGCGCCAAGGTAAGCGTCGTGAGCGCAGAGCATGCCGCGAGATTGAGCTCGCCCTCGAAGCGGCCGATAGTCGGGGTGAAGCTCGTAGTTGTCGTATCTACGATCTGCACCCTCGCGCCACTGGCGATATTCAGCTCCCCAAGGCCGGTGGCGGAGCCTAGCGCAACCGTCCCGGACAGGACATCGAGCTCGTCGAAATCAGGAGCCCCGTTGAAGTCAAGATTGCCAGGCCCATAGACAATAACCTTGTCAGCTGTCAGGTTCTCCGGATCGGCAATGGTTAGTCTGGATCCAACGGGCACGACAAAGCGAATTGCCCCGACCGTAACCTCAGAACCAAAGGTTAGTGTAGCGATAGTGGACTCCGGAACGTTTATCAACAGTTCGGAATCAGTATAGTCTGGAGGCAGGACTGGCGAGAACGTCAATCCGCTTAATGTGTTGTCGCCAGAATCAACTGTGGCCTCATACACCTTGGTGGCATAGACAGTCTGCGCAATGCGCCAGGTCGTTGCATTGACCGCATTTTTGATTGGGCTGTATGTATCCGCCGTATCTGTACTTTCAAGGCCAGCAGGCATGCGAGCCGCCGCACCGCTTGCATCAACAATTTGTAATGTGTACGATGTGCCGCAATCAAGGACGCAATCTTCGTCAAACGTGAATGTCTGCTTGTAGCTTCCACGTGCAAAGGTAGACGATGTCTGCCCGGCACCCGTACCGTTTATGACGCCAGAGTTAGCAACAGTACCGAATTTCGTATTTACCTTTATGCTTATGTTCTCGGCGATGGCCTCTCCACCGTCTGTACGCGAGCCCAAAACAATTTTGTCAAGCTTGACAGAACCGGAATCGCCGGGAATCGTGATGGTCCATGTCGTGTTGGCTGGGAATGTTGCCGATTCGGCATGCGTAGTTCCCTTCATATCATTTGAAAACTCCAACTTATCAGGATTTGTCCAAACCTCGATGGTCTTGACGGTATAGGCGGAGGCATTTAGCTTCGACAACATCCTTGTATGGGTATAGTCGAATGTGCAAGCTTCTGCACCTGTTGTGTAGAAATGCTGCGAGCAGTTTCCGATGCCGAACTCCGGAGGGTTCCCCATGTCAAACCCATTCCAGTTGTTAAACGCGAAGAGGACCTGTCCTCCTCGACCGGAAGGCGGCGCAATGCGGTGAACCTGCATGCAAGAAAAACTGCCGCTCGAACTTAGTGCATCGTTCCAGTCGCAGGAGTTGCTGTTGCCTGCAGGCGCTCCGGAAACGCCCGATGCGGTACCGCCGTAGTTGAACGGCGAGAACTCAACGAAGCCCTGCACTGAGTTGTCGTCAGCCGCCACATCGCTGATTCCGTTGTGGTTGGACTTCACGTGCAGATTGTTCACGACGGCCTGATGGTTTGCGGACGGCAGGCCAAGACCGGCAATCGTCGATTCAAACGCATCCATATCGACCCACACCCACTTGTGGGCGTTGTTGTCGGTGCGGACGTATTCAACGAAGTAGCCGACGCGGGCTATGCCAGATGTTGCCGCCATTTCATCCACGGAGGTGAAATAGCTTAAGCTTGACGGATCGAGATTTGCCGCTGCGCCAGGAACGTTGATTACTCCGTAACGCTTGAATCCACGGCGATAATCGGCAAGTTCCGCCTTGTTAGCGGCGCCGAGCGATTCCGCCGCAACATCCGGCCCCTTGGTGGCATTGAACGTCTGGGATGGAGAGAACCGGTTGGCGATAACGGAGAGCCACCCTTCCGCCATCTGGTCGTGTCCCCACCAATCGGGATGCAAATTGTCGCTGCTGCCGGAATACAGGATTCCCGCATCCTGGCTGTCCACGAAAGTGGCAAGATCGGCAAAAAGAACATGTCCCGTCCATGCTGACGGCATATCTGCCATGATACCGCGAATCAAGACATTGTAGGCGTCGATTTCCGTATTGTTACGGTAAGGCTCAAGTTGCCTGAGCGCAGTTGATACTACAATCTTGGAATTAGGCAAATCATCCACAAGGTGCTGCACAACATTGGTGAGCGAAACAAAGGTCGTATTCTCATCATAAGCGGATTCCGCTAGGTCATTCACGCCGATATGAAGCAGGACAACATCAGGATTGCCGACCTGTGCCGCGAGGGTATCAACGTTCTCGCAAAGGTTGCCGCGCTTGTAGTTGGTCGTCGGACCAGCCGTTGCTCCGTGCTTGGCGGAATGCCATTTCCAGGAATCTTTGACGATATTGCCGGCAGGGTCTATCGCATTGGCGCCGTTAATCTTGTCGTAGCTACCGACCATCTCCACATCAAAGCCAAGCAAAGTCAACTTCTGCGCTAGAAGCACCCGGTAATTGGCCTTCGTGCTTCCCATGTTGAAGCCTTCGGTGATGGAGTCACCGTACGGCCATATTTTCAACGTCTCCGTTCCATCCTCAGCTGGGACGATGCTACCGTCATACACTCTCAGCACGATGCGGTCAGCCATATAGACGAGTTCTTTCGACAGACCTTCTGCTACAGTAGCGGCAAGCGTACCCACTGCTCCATATCCAGTCGAATGCGCCTGCGGCGTAAGCCAACGAGCTATCGTATAGTTGCCAGCTGCAAGTGCCGCTCCGCTAGCTAGATTCTGCACTGTTATCGTACCGGTAGCATTAAGCGCTCCATCGCCGGTTTCCGTATTCCCGATCTGATTGTAGATATGAGTATATCCAGCATAAAATGTTTTACTGCCGCTTGCGGCGATCGTTAGAGCTTCAGCAGTTTCAATATCGCAATCCTCAGGAAGTTCGCCCTTCACGAAAAGCGAACCGCCATCGGCAACGCTTATGACAAGATCGTCAACACCACTGACGTCATCAAAGTCGATCGCCGCCATTGCGGAAATCACAACGAGAGCCTTTGAGCTTGTAGTGTCGCCGCTCCAAGACAAACCTGAGAAAGTGTACGTATTGTCACTCGTAAGTGTCACATACTTGCATGCATATGGAACAAACATACCATCTATCAAGCTGCCGCCTGTCTGCACGGCACCATCGCCAATGGTATAAGATAGATTATTTCCGCTACCAGAAGCTGCTACACGGAAAGGAAACTTCGCATCAGCAGGCATCTTGATTGTTGTTCCTTCCGAGGGCGTAAGCGTCCCGGTAATATGTGCTCCCTGCGTCGCGCCCGAGAAGTCGAGGGTCGCACTGCTCTGCGCCGTCAGATTGCCATCAAGCGTACCTGTGCAAGCAAATGTCCCGGCAACCGTCGTAGCACCAACCCAAGTGCCGGTGAGATTCACCTTCGCGCCAGACTCAACTGTCAAGCCGGTGCTTTCACCACTCTCGTGTGTTGCGGACAATGTCAATGTACCAGCGGTAGTCGCGCCAGGAGCAACAATCAGCGAACGAAAACGATGGGGGTTTGCAGTCCAGAACTTTCCGCTCCAGGTAGTGTCCTTGGCTTGTAGAACCTTCAAATCTCTGTCTCCAGCAGACCCACCCCAGTCACTGCGGAGATATCCATCGCCAGCAAGGCTGCCAATGGTAATTTCAAGCCCAGGTATGCGATGCAAAAAGCCGGCTGTTAGTCTGTTGTCGACCGTCATTGCGGTCGGGAAGTTATTTGTGGAAATACACCTATATGCGGATCCCTCAAGTCTCAGCGTACCTGTTCCCTGGAGTCTTGCATAATCCACATTCATGTCATCTGCATTACTGTTCGTAATAAATGTGAACACTCCATTATCTGTAGTGGTGATGGTAGTGCCGCCGCCAAACTTACCAAGGTTTGGTGCGCGGAGTTCGCCGTCAACCTTGATGCCGCCGACCGCCCACCAAACACCAGAAGACTGCAGAGGCGTGACAACAGCACCACTGGAGATATAAATCGTACCAGCCGTCAATGAGTCGGGAATCGTAGAGCCAAACACAACGCACTTGTTGTTCAAACCAATAGTGCCTGTAAAGCCCGACCAATCGGTGGTCACATTGAACACAACAGTAGCCGCGCTATCGCCTCCAGAGATTGTGCCGCTGCCAAGAAGTGTTCCGACCTTAAAAGCATTGCCCTTATCCGAATGGCCGTTGTTCAGGTTCAGCGTTCCGGTAATCTTGAGCTTGGGTGTGCAAGTGTAATTGTTATTGATCCAGCCAGTTACATTTTTCAACTCAACGGTAGATTCAGCATTACCCAGATTATTGAAAGGAATGTCGCCGGCCATGCTGGCGTAACTATTGACCTGCACCGTGCCATTCCAGTTGGCGCTGTCGGTCCAGCCCTTATCAGTAGCAGGGACCGTACTGTTGTAGATCGCCGTACCACCGCCAATTACAGTTGTGGCTGCAAGACGCGCCTCATCCATCACAATGGCGGAATTGTGTTCGATTTCAAGAACATCGGCGGTAATCTGGTTCTCGCCGTCAAGAGTGAGGGTGCCGGTTCCGCTGACAATCACCTTATTGTAATCAGCGTCAGCACTGACAGTATATGTCGTGTCGCCAGTTACAGGGATGAGCAAGTTTCCTTCGCCCACATCAACCTTGACAATCTGAATGGCCGCGAAACAGCCGCGAGCCGTAGCAGTGCTACCGCCAATACGATGGGCAACGAATGTAACTGTCGAACCGGAAAGGATTCCGGACACAAGTGTGTTGACACCCTCTTCGATGGGATTGGCATTATTGCTTGCACCAGCATCGCCCCAAGACGAGGTGCCAATCGCCTGCTCGCCGTTGACGTATGTATAATTGACGCCATTGATCGTATCGTAGCCAAAGGGATAATTGGGCGAGTCTGTGGAGTGGTAGATGATGACGCGATAGTTGGTGTACGGAACGCCCGTGATTGTCACTGTTGGAGTTGCTTTGTCGGAACTCTCATCAATATAGCCCTGGCGCAATTCCGTGGTAGCCGAGAGTTGGTTGCAATTCCAGGAACCACGAGTAGTCGACACCGCGACGCTAACTCCGGCGTCTACCGTGGCTGTTCCAGTGGAATCAATCTTCTTGATTGTGCTTGAGGTCGTGCCTTCCACGCCTTGTATATTGTTCCACGCGCTACCAGGAACCTCGTAACCCGCAAGGCCAAGATCAGCTTCAGTGTTGATGCCGTTGCTGGACGATGGGGCTCCATCAGTGAAGTTGATGTTGATGGAGGGCGTGTAGGTTGTCACCTCGCTGGCGGAGCCATCAACGTAGAAGAGAACAACGCCATCGGAGCACTGGACGATTTCGCAGGAGCCAACTGCGTCAGACGTTGTGAGGGTTGAGGTTGTGCTAGCGATTGCCGCGTTAGACTGGCGGACGGAGCCGACATAGCCCCTCTTCACCAAGGTGCCCGAATCCTTAACCTTGATAATGGCATCGGCCGTGAAGGTCTTGGTCGTCGAGGTGAACGAGACGAGCGTCTTGGAAGCCACCTGCGAAGTGCCGGAGAGCGACACATCCGCCATCTTGATCTTGTGATTAGCGGCAGAGACGGCTTGATACGAGACGCTGCCCGCACCCTTGAGGTAATACTCGAAAGTATTGTTGGCATTGCCGGAGGTAAGATTCACATTCCAAGTGATGCCGTTCGCCTTGGCCACGGAGAGTTTAATCGCCTGACCGTCGGTAATATTGCCGCCGCCAAAGCCACCAATCGTCAACTGTGAAGATTCGTCAACGGTCATCCACATAGTGGTGCCACCCTGATACTTGACGAAGTTGTTCATCGTGACGTTGGCGCCATTGTATAGTCCCATACGGAGGTTCCAGCCCTCTACCGACATATCGGCATTGATGTTGATTGTATTACCAGGGTCGTTATTATCAAAGAGAATTGGGTCCCATGTGTTTTCGCCAGACTTTGCGGGGGTGCCCGACGGATTTGCACCGCTGGAATTCTGCCAATTCCCCGTGCCATTCCACGTATCAGTGCCGGTGAACTTCCAAGTGTAGTTCTCGGTTTCACCGGTGACGGGATTTGTCTTGGCGAAGTCCGCCCAGGCGCTGGTTGTTGCGCAGAGAGCCAATACGAACGCGAACGTCCGCACTATCGTTCTAGTCAATTTGTGTATCATACTCATTCTCCTTGGTTGTTTAAAGCTAAATTACTGGTTGGTGAAAGGGAGAAGATGGCCGCACCGCACGGGACAAGCCCGGTAGGAGAGCGGAGCGGCCGGTTTTGGCGGACACTGCCAGTCTGTGGCTTTTGCCAAAAGTAGAAGATGCCCGCGCGGCGAGGCTCATGCCTTGTCGCGGACTTGGTTCGAGATGTCGATTGTATCGTGCGCTACGGCGCGCTACAGTGCGCCTACGGCGCGTTTTCTTAGAGGTTGCCCCCCCCCCCCCCGGAGGGACGGAGCCCCGCC
>Ga0265298_10008461_pt1 | contig 12356 bp, 5 predicted proteins | sample AusTroGonzalo_MG_3_FD_193486 | JGI IMG/M metagenome (GOLD analysis project Ga0265298, IMG submission 193486) | Bovine rumen microbial communities from tropical cattle in Woodstock, Queensland, Australia - Gonzalo_01 | ecosystem: Host-associated > Mammals > Digestive system > Stomach > Rumen ... | reverse complement strand
CGAGATCGTCGGCTCGTCGAGCGTCTCGACGAAGAACGTGAATCCGGCAGACTTATTGAACGCCTGTACCGTCATGTCCTTGTCCTTCACCTTCACCGTCACCTTGTTCGTGCCGGAGTTGTGGAAGGCGTATGGGATTTCCGCAAGATACGGATTGCCATAGACGTTGGTGGTGAAAAGCGCGGCCCCCCCCTCATAGAACGTCCACTCGGTCAGGAAGTTCGCGTCGTCAAGATCAACCGTCTCGCTCGGCTCGTTCACGCTCTTGACCTTGAATATCTTTGTTACGTCCTTCGCGGCCTTCGCTTCCATCGTGCCACCATTAGTGTAGAGCGGCGTCGCGCTCATCGATACGCCCTCCACCGTCGGCATCACGTTATCAACGTAAAGGGTTATCTCGCCGCTGGCGTATCCGTCGGTTCCTGTTCCGATGCGCATGGCGCCTGCTTCGGTCTTGGTGGGCGTGTTCCAGATTTCGAACTCGTAGCGCAGCTCCGTGTTGGCCGCGCCGTCGAGCAGCAGCAGCGATGCCTGCCGCTCAGTGGCCGACTGGCCGCGGACGATGCGGATGCCCTGCTCGAACGCAGTCGTGTCCACAAGGTTGGACGACGCCTCCGTCTGCGGCACCAGGAAGATGTAGCCTGCGTCGGCCAGAGCGAACGGCGTGCCGAGCGTGAAGGACAGCTTCGCGGTGTCGCCTTCGTTGTACGTGCGCGACGGGTTGCCGTCGGTGCCCACATGGTCGTACGGCGTTGCGCCTATGAGCGGCTTCGCGAATACCTCGACCGTAAGATGGATGGGGTCCGACACGTAGTTGTCCTGGTTCCTCACGCGGACCAGGATGTTCGACGAGGTTGTGTTGAATATGATGTTGGTGGTGAGGGTGTTGTCCGTCCCGCTAGGCACGCCGACATCGAGAGTCTTGGTGTTCATGGACGACCAGATGCCGGTGAGGGTGTACTCCAGCGTATAGCTGCCGGAAAGCTCGCCGACGGCGTCGTCCACGTCGAACGACATCTCGAACGCTTCGCCCGCAGGCACGTCGTAGTAGACCGTGTCCGTCGCAGGAGACGTGATCTTTGGCTTTGAAGGCTGGATGTGGAGCGTGCCAGGAATGATTCCGCCGGAGAAGTACGCGATGGCGGCAGCGTCCGTTATCTCCGCCTTGATGGAGATTCCCTTCGTGGAGGCGGAAGTGTCGTCGCTCGCGCGCTTGACGTACGCGTAGACGAAAGCGGACTGGGTACCTGCAGGGATCGTCGCCGTAGCGCTCGTGCCGTTGGGATCGCCGGACGCCAAGGACGATAGGCCGATGAAGTCCTTCCAATCGGCCGACGAGTTGATCATCTCCGCCGTGACGGTCACCTCGAGGTCGCTCGTGTAGCTGGCGACACCCTCGAGCTCAACGGTGATGGGCACTATCTCGGCAGGCGAGCCGGCCACGGCCGTCCAGTCCGAGGCGCCGCCGGGCTTCACGACGATCGACGGCGGCTCCGGCTGGCCGACGAGAACCGTCTTAGTGACGAAGTTCGTGATCATCACGCCAGCGCGGAAGATGTTCGTGGGGGTGGCGGAGAGGAATATCTTTGTCGTCTTGTTGGTCGCGTCACCCATGGCGAAAATCCCGCCGGGGATCTCCTTGATCTCGCCGTCCGCAGGCGCGATCGGAATGTGGACGACCTTGCGCGTGACGCCGCCGCCGAAGTCGTAGTCGACGCCGTCCTTCATGTACGCCACCGTCTCGTCCTCCGCCCAGGCATAGAGCGTCACGGTGTGCTCCGTGGCCACGGAGCCGGGAATGGAGAGCGCGGGCGCGCGCTTCGCGTTGCCGTTGTTCACGTAGGACGACGTGCCGTTGGCGGCGATCCGGCGCCATACATCGTCGTTGAACTTGTAGTCGTCGAAGTCGATCGTGCGGATGTAGATGCCAGCCTGGGACAGATCGCGATCCTGCACGAACTTCGGCTCGTCATCCGTCGGGAACGTCACGAACGAAGAAATTGCCCCCTGCGACTGGCTCGTCAACTTGAGGTTGCAGGCGTTCGTCGTGGTCAGCTTGTCGTAGATTCCCCAGTAGGCGCCGTTCTTCAAGCAGTAGGTGGTTGCCTCGTTGTCAGTCGACGCCTCCACGGGCGCGCTTTCTGAACCTGCGGCGAGCGTCAACAGGCCGAAGTCGCCAGGCTGCGCCGTGTAGGAGCAGATGAGGTCCGTGAAGTCGTAGTTGACCACCTCGCTTCCGCCAGACACGTACGAGACCGGCGCAAGGCTCTCGACATCGGCCCACTGGTAGCGCCCGCTCACCCACACGCCCACCTTTGGCGGATAGAGCGAGGCAGCCGATGCGGCCTCGTTCGTGCCGCCCGCGCCGACGTACTTGAAGTACCAGCGGTTGTCCCACGTGGTGGCCGACGCCGCACCGCCATGTGCAGTATAGTTCGCCGCAGGATCCCGGTTAAGGAGGCGGAGCTTGAACTTGACCGTCTGGCCCGCAGTGACGGGGTTGTCAGACATCGAAAGTACTTCAGTGCCATGGTCGCCGCCAGCCGCACGCCGGATGGACCATATGTCGCCATCCGCCGCCGTCGCAGTCACTGCAACCGTGCAAACGAGCGCGGCCCATGCGGTCGCCGCGATCCCGAACGTCTTGTATGTTTTCATTCTGCACCGCCTCTCTTGGAAAGGTCTTTCTGTTCCTTCATCATGCGCGTCGCCACGAGACGCCGCGCTTCGTCAAGCTCCTTGTTCGCAAGCGCGTTGCGCTCGCGCAGCATGCGCGAAAGCTCGCGCCAGCCCGGATACTTCCTGGGGTTGTTCAGCAGCTCGTTGCGGACCTGCTCTTCCGTCGCGCCCTCCGGCAGCGCCGCGCGTGCGCGCGCCACGAGCTTCTCCATCTGCTCCACGATCTCGTTGCGCTGCGCCGCGATCTGCTTGCGATGCGCCTGAACGTCCTTCAGCGACTTCATGTACGCAGGATCCTTCCCGCGCGGAACGAACGCCGAGGGCGCATTCGTGGCGGAGGACCCGCCAGACTGCTCCTTCCCCTTCTCGCAGCCGCTCATGGCCGCGAACATAAGCACCATCGCCGCAAGCAGCGGCGCGATGCGTCCTTGTCTCAGACGTCTCCTCATTGTCTTATTGCCTCTCGCAGATCCAGTCTCCTCAAAAGCACGCCCTCATTCTAGCACGATGCATCGATGCGGGCAAGCGTTAAATTACGGCTCGTCCTCCTCCACCGTCACCTTGTAGAAGCGCTTCTCGTCCGTCGGCACGAACGTCGTTCGCAGCTCCAGCGTTCCGTCGGCCTCGGCCAGCGCCGCGCACACGTCGCCAGCACCTTCCGGCTGCGCCGGCACGTATGTGCCCGTCAGCGTGTCGCAAGTCCTCAGCACGTACCACCAGCCCTCCACCGCGTTGCCGATGGTCGCCTCCACCGTGAAAGTCCCGTCCGGGTTCGCGTAGATCGTCAGCGGAGATGAAACGCCGTCCGCAGCCACGGGCACGTCGTCGGGATCCACCAGCGGGCGACGGGTGGTTCCGGCCGGCTCCCATACCCATGTCAAGACAGCGGCGCCTTCCGGCTTGAAGCCCGCCGTGTCAGTCGTGCCGCCCTGGATCGTCTGCTCGCTGTCCGCAACGTCAGGATCCGGTTCCAGCGTCCATCCGCAGCACTGCCACACCTTGCCATTGCTGTCCGTGAATGTAGCCGACTGCACGCGCATGGCCAGCATGACGTCCGGAAGCTCGATCGTTCCGCCCATGGCCACCGGATCCTTACCGGAAACGACCAGGGTTACAACATCCGGAAGGTTGGCGTCCGTCAGTCCATCCCCATCGGCGGTCACGGAAACGACGCGCACCAGGAAGTTCGTGGTGGCTGACGATTCGGTCGACGAACCGCCGCCATAGTAGGCGGTGAGGTTCAGCGGCTCCAGCGCAACAAACGACAGGACCGGCGAGTCTCTTCCCGGAATGTAGTCTGGCCAATAGCTGTTATTGCCGAGTCCCCACTCGCGGAAGCCGTTGTCGGGATCGTTGGGCGTGGCGGCAAACGTTACGCTCTCGCCATAAGGATACCATCCGCTGCCAGGCTCGGTGACGCCGTCGTCGTCACTGTCTACGACATTAATCTTGACCTGCTTGGGCTCAAGCAGCCACTCGAGCGTCGCCACGTCGTTGGACGCTAGCGAGAACGTAGCCTCCTTGCCGGTTCCGTCCAGCAAGGTCTCCGCACCACCAGCGACAGTGTTCGTCACCGTGAGTACCCAAGCGGCGAATTTTGACACGACAGTCTGCTCGGCGTTCGTGACCTCTCCGTCCGGCGCTATCGCAGTGATCGTCTGGCCGTTCGTGTAGACGTTCTCATGCATGCCGTACATCGGTTCCGGCGTTCCGACCTCGCCCGCCTTGGACGTCACCGTCAGCGATATGCCGTGCGTCTGGCGGCAGAACTCGTCCCATCCGCCGCCCAGCACGAGCTGAACCGCATCAAGAAGGCCATCCACCGAGAATGACAGGTTCGTGGAAACGTAGGTACCGGTATCCTCGCTGCCCCAGGACGCGACATACGCCTGGTTCGTAACGTTCTCCACGTAATTGTCAGGATCGTCTTCTGCCGAAGCCTCGGCGTACGCGTAGGCGTTCGTCGTAGCATCCAGAACGGAGGAATAGCCGTAGCCGTAGGCAAGGCGCCCGTTCTCGACCCTCCAGCGTCCGCTCTGCTCCGTATCGTCCGGAAGGAACACGCCGATCGACGGGTTCCCGTCGGCAAGGTCTGTGCTGGAATTCGCGGGAGTAAAGAAATAGACAAACTTGTCCTTGAACGTCGCGTCCTCCTCGTCGATAGCGCGAATCCGCTCCACGAGATTAGACGTGGCCTCCTCTTGCATCATGCCGCTCACGCGCAAAAGCGCCTTGTTCCCGTCTCGCGCGTATTCGAGCGCCTTGTCGAACGAATAGGCCACACTGCAGTTCATCGCCTCGAAGAATATCTCGTCCGGCAGCGCGGCACACAGCTCGCCCGGCTTGAGGCTGTCCTTTCCCATCAGGTCTACCAGGCTGGAAGAGAGCCGGATGGGAGCATTCCAGTTCGTGTTCGTCCCCACTAGTGAGATGTCAAGTGGCCTGCTCGCGACGCACAAGCCGAAATAGCCCTTGTCGGACACGGTTACGGAAGTTCCCGCCGGCTTCAGCGTCAAGGTATCGACTTTCTTCGGCTTCCCGACGCGCCCGACGAGCGGCACGCGGTTTTCATCCTCGTAGCCGATCAGCGTGACGACCTTGTTGACAACGTCGAAAAGGAAAGACCCCGCCTGCGAAGGCAGGCTCTTCGTGTCGATGTAGGGGAGCGAGTACCAGCCGTCGCCGGTGCCGCCCCATCCCGCGAAGATGCGCACGCGGGCGTTGCACTCGTCATCCCAGCCGAAGCCGACCGCCAGCACCGCATGGCCCACGGCCTCTCCGACCTGGTTAATGCCCAGCCCGACGGGTTTGCCCAGACGGCACGGGAAATAGATCAGCTTCTCGTAGTGGCTTTCCGCCGGATTCATCACAGCGCAGGCGCGCAGGCCGGTACTGGACTCGGAGTCGATATCGGCCTTCTGAAAAGCCTTGAGTGCCTTGGCGATATCTGCCGTATTGGCGCCCGACCCGGCCGCGCTCCAGCTCATTGACAGCATCACGCCCGCGTCGTACGCCACGCGTCCCAGGAGGTCGCGTATGTCGTCGTTCATCTTCGAGTCATCGGCATAATCGGAGAGGCTGGTCATGTCGTCCAGAAGAGACCAGTCGTAGTATTCGAACCCCTCCGGAACGAGGTCGCCGCCGCCACTCATCGTCACGGCGTTGGTAGCCACGCCATCCACCGTGCAAACGCCACCCTCCGGAGACAAATCCGCTTTCGTGGCGTTCGCGCCGAAGAACTGCAGCATCGCCGCCATCGCCGTGGCCACGCAGCCGCACGGGTAGTTGTTGGGCGTGTAGAGGTTGTAGCATTTTTTGCCTAGCTTGTCCTTCTCTTGGTTCCAGTGCGTAAGCGGCCCGCCCTTCTCAAAGCCCTTCGCGACGCAGACGATCTCCGCCATGCCCGCATCGTCCACGCCGTTCGTCACCGCAGCCATGAGCTGAGTGCCGCCTGTTCCGCCCGCAAGACGCGCCCATTTTGCCTTGCCCTGCTCCGCCCATGCAGCCATGGCTGGATCCGCAGGCGCGGCCTGCGACGCGGCGGGCGTGGCACCCATGAGCGTAGGACCGGTCGAGGCAGACGTGTAAAGGCCGAGTTTCTTCAGGCGGTCCGCCATGTCGCGCTCCAGCATCGCGCGCACCGGGTGACCGGCAGGCAAGCCGTCCTTGGGCACGTTCTCGAGGCACGCGACGACAGGTTCCAGCTCCATCACGGGAGAAACGACGATGCACGAACCGTTCTTCATCGCCACGCGATACCAGAGCGTCACGCCATCCGCGTTCTTGACGGCCACGGCCGACGAACTGGCAACAATGGCATCCTCTCCGGCAAACGCCGCGTTCTTCTGCGCCCACGCGCGCGCAGCCTGCTTCGCCTGCGAAGATGTAACCGGCGTCGCGCCCGCGATCATCGCGAACGCTGCGACCAATATGCACAAAACGCTCTTCTTCATGTCCATCTCCGTTTGTTTGCAACACGGATCAGTTGCGGAAGTGTACACTTCCCCATCAAAATCTGTCCATAGTATACACTATTTGCAGTAGGAATGACAATTGGGAAAATAAAGAAAAAATTGTCCGACCTAGACCCGACCCAGTAGGCCCCTACGGCAACCATCGAAGGCGGCGCGGCGCTCGGCCACCGACCGGAGAAGCGCTTCGATACGCTCCACGTAGAAGCCCCAGTCGAGACCGGCAGTAGCCCCTGCGTGCGTCTTCGCGGCGACGGCCGCGTCGGGGTCTTCGGATGAAAGCGCCTCGAGGTTGTCGCGCACCTGGTGGTACGCCTCGCGCCACGGCGTGCCGGCCGCCACCTTGCGGAGCGCCACGTCCGTCGCGAACACGCCGGGGATGAAGCCGTGCCGGAGCGCGTCCTCGTCGATGGACATCCCAGCCACCACTTTCGCGAGGATGCGGAGCGTGGTGCGGACGATGGAGAGCCCCTTCATGTAGAGGCCCTTGCAGTCCTGCAGGTCGCGGTTGTATCCGCCTGGCATCGCGTGGAGGAGCGAGAGCGAGGCCGTCGCGAGGCCAAGCACCTGCGCCGTCTTTGAACGCACCAGCTCCAGCACGTCCGGGTTGTACTTCTGCGGCATGATCGAGCTGCCCGTGCAGTATGCGCGCGGCAGGCGGAAGTAGCCGAACTCGGGCATGGAGAAGAGGATCATGTCCTCAGCGAGGCGCGAGAGGACGGCCATCAGCTGCGCGAGCGCGGATAGGAGCGCCGCCTCGTCCTCGCCGCGCGCCATCGACGCGCCGAACACGTTGTGGAGCGGACGCGCGAAGCCGAGAAGGTCGCTCGTGCGCTTGCGGTCGAGCGGAAGCGGCACGCCGTATCCGGCCGCGGAGCCGAGCGGACAGAGGTCGTTCAGCCGGTATGCGGCCTCGAGGTTCTCGGTCTGGTCGAGTAGCATCTCAGCGTGCCCCGTCGCCCACACTCCCACCGACGACGGCATCGCGGGCTGCAGGTGCGTGCGCCCCACGAGCGGCACGCGGTCGTGCGCCTTGCCGAAATCCACGAGCGCCTTGGCGAGCGCGGCCAGCTCGTCCTCCAGGCCGAGCAGCTGGTCCTTGACGTGCAGGCGCACGTCCACCGCCACCTGGTCGTTGCGGCTGCGGCCCGTGTGGATCTTCTTCCCGAGATCGCCCAGCGTCTCGGTGAGGCGGCGTTCCACGGCCATGTGGACGTCCTGGTCGGACTCCTCGATCGTGAATTCGCCCGCCTGCGCGGCCGCAACCACCTTCGCCAGCTCCTCGCGAACGCGCGCCGCCTCGTCCTTCGTCACCACGGGCGGCTCGACCGGCATCTCAGAAAGCATCGTCACGTGCGCCGCCGTGCCCATGCAGTCCCACGTCGTCAGCTCCCTGTCCAGCACAGGGTCGTCGCCCACCGTGTAGGCGAGGATGTCGGGATCGACCGCCCGGTCGGTTATCGTCTCTTCCGTCTTCATTTCTTTTGCTCCTCCAGTATCGCGTTCATCTTCCCGTCCGCCGCCTCCAGGAGCGGCTTAAGCTCGTCGGCCGGCTTCCCCTGCGCCGCCGCCACAAGGAACGTCCTGTAGCTCATCGCCACGTCGGCCAGCGCGTCGCCGCGCCCGATGGCGCAGAACGGCATCTCGCGCGCCTTCTGCCAGGCCGCCTCCCGGACATTCTTCCGTTCGGCCGCCAGATCGATCGCCTCCCGGAACGTGTATGAAAGCCCTTCCTTCCTGTCGAAGACCGGAGGATAGAGCATGAGGCGAGAGATGAATACCGACAGATCCCAGTCGCTGGCACGGCCCGGAGACAACACCGCACGCGTCAGGCGCGCGAACCGCTCGTCTGAGGCGCGGTCCTGAAGAAAAGGCTCCGTCTCACCCGTCAGGGCCTCCGCGAGACGCCTGCCGTCCCACGGCTTGCCGGCCGCGAGGTTGTCCAAAGTCGGCTTCACTAGATGCTTCTCCTTCATCCAGGCAACGAGGTAGCCAGACAGCGCCGCACCCGCCCCATTCGCCTTGCGCATGTCGGTGCAGAGCGCCGGAAAGTACGGCAGTCGCGCCTGGCTCCACAGTCCAAGCACGAAACGCGTGTCGTCGTGCGCTGTCTCCGCGTTCGCCGCGCGAACCGCGCCCTGCACCACCCACTCCGGCAGCTCGTTCGTCGCCCCTCCGTTGCGGAATATCCACGCGCGGAAGTACGCCTGCGCCACGGCGAACCGCAACTCGTCGAGATCGGAGAAGCCCGGCGATGGCAGTACGATGCGCGTCTGCACGTCGCCGCCCGGGCGACGCGTCCTGCGCGCAATGACGCGCGTATCGTTAGTGCGGCCGTCGCCCACATTGACGAAGATGCCTATGCCCTCGCGCCTCGGCATCTGGAGCTTGTACGCGCGCTCCAGGTCGCGCACCTGGCTCGAGACGAACTGCAGGATCGGAAGACGGAACCCCACCGAATCGCCAGGCACGTCCGCCGCCAGCACGCCCACCAGCCCGTCGCACGCGGTCGCGAGCTTCGGCAGGCTCCGCAAGCGCTCCGCCGCCGACATCTTCCGCTCCCCTTCTTCCTGCGCAAACGCCGCCCCCGCCAGCATGGCGGCGACGGCGAACGCATGCAGGATGTGGGAGCGGCACGTCATCTGCACAATGTGTAGAGGACTCCGGCCACGACGGCCGAGCCGATCACGCCGGAGACGTTCGGCCCCATCGCCTGCATCAGGATGAAGTTCGTGGGGTCGTTGCCGAGCGACACCTTGTTCGAGACGCGCGCGGCCATCGGCACCGCAGAGACGCCTGCCGAGCCGATGAGCGGATTCACCTTCTCCTTGGAGACGAGGTTCATGATCTTCGCCATTACAACGCCCGCCGCCGTGCCCACGCAGAACGCGCAGAGGCCGAGCGCAAGGATCGCGAGCGTCGTGCCAGAGAGGAACTTCTCGCACGCGAGCTTCGAACCCACGGAGAGGCCGAGCATGATGGTGACGATATTGATGAGCGCGTTGGACATCGTGTCCGAGATGCGCGCCACGGAGGGGCCCGCCTCCTTCGCGAGGTTGCCAAGCATCAGCGCGCCGATGAGCGGCACGGCGCTCGGCAGCAGCGTCGCGCAGAGCAGGAGCACGATCAGCGGGAAGCAGATCTTCTCGATCTTCTTCACCTCGCGGAGCGGCGGCATCTTGATGAGACGCTCCTTCTGCGTGGTGAGCGCGTTCATGATCGGCGGCTGGATGATCGGAACGAGCGCCATGTAGCTGTACGCCGCCACCGCGATCGCGCCGAGGAGGTCGGGGGCGAGGCGCGACGTGAGCCAGATGGCCGTCGGGCCGTCCGCGCCGCCGATGATGCCGATGGACGCCGCCGCCTTGATCGGGTCCGCGCCCATGAAGAAGTCCGCGCCGAACAGGGCCGCCAAGCCGAGGGCCCCGAAGAGCGCGAAGAAGATGCCGAACTGCGCTGCGCCGCCGAGTAGCGCCATCTTCGGATTCGCGATGAGCGGACCGAAGTCGGTCATCGCGCCCACGCCCATGAAGATCATGATCGGGAACACGCCCGTGTCGATGCCGAACCTGAAGAAGTAGTAGAGGAAGCCGCCCGGCTCGACGATGCCGCCCTGCATCACGGGAAGGCCCGAGGCGAGGAACGATATGAGGCCGTCGTGCATCATCGCAGGCGCCGTCACGCCGCCCAGCGGACAGTTCGCGAGCAGTCCGCCGAAGCCGATCGGCAGCAGGAGGAGCGGCTCGAAGCCCTTCACGATCGCAAGGTAGATCATTACGAGGCAAAGCGGGATCATGATCAGCTGGCCGACGCCGTAGGGAAGGCCGCCCAGCACCTTCACCTCGTGCCCCTTCACGAACGCGCCCGAATCGTCGAAGTAGCCACCGATCCAGTCGCCCTTCTTGACGGGATGCTTTTCGGTGGATAGCTTCGCTGCGTGAGCGTCGCTCAAGACCCAGAAGCCGTTCTTGTTCGCGTAAGCCGCAGGATTTCCGAAGGGCTTCGTGAGGTCTGGTGCCGACGGACGATCCTTCTCGGCAAAGTTGCCGGTGATGTATGCCGGCGCCTCTTTGCGCAAGAACCCGGCGATGCCCGTGTCTCCCGAAAGGTCCTTCACCTTCCCGAGCGTGTCTCTCCAGTCGCCGTCAGCATAGGCGCCCAGCGCGCAAGCCGCAGCGAACAGGGCCATTGCAAAGCGTTTCATCATCGTTCCTTTCCGATTGCTTTCGATGTCAATCTTTCACTCCGCACCAAGCACTAAGCACCAGGCACCAGGCACCAAGCACCAGGCTCTCAGCCGATCGTCGCGAGCGTGTCGCCCGTCGCGACCTTGTCCGTGGCGGCAACGTTCAGCGTCACCGTGCCGTCGCACGGCGCCGTGACGGGCGTTTCCATCTTCATCACGTCCATGACGAGGATCTCGTCGCCCTTGGCAACCTTCGTGCCGGTCTGCGCCGTGACGCGCAGCACCGTGCCCGGCACAGGCGCCTTGACCTCGGTACCGCCAGCTGGGGCGGCAGCGGCAGGGGCGGCGGCCTTGATGCCCGCCTCGGCCTTGAACTCCACCGGCTTGCCGTTGACCACGGCCTTGCCGTCGCCCTTAATCTCCACGCCGTACGCCTTGCCGTTGATCGTCACGGTCACTGGACCTCCCTTGCCCTCCGTAGCCTTGGCGGAGGATGGGTCGGCGAAGCGGCAGCCCATCGGCGCCTTAGACGGATCCTTGAGGAAGAGGATGCCCTTCTCCTTGCACGCGGCGGCGATGAAGATGTTCTCGTCGGTGACCGGCAGGCCTTCCTTCTCGAGCATGGCCTTGGCGACCTTGCCGCCCTTGTTGGGATCGGCGTCGTTGAGTTCAAGCACCGTCTTCGTCGTCGGAGTAGAGTACGGCTTCGTGAGCTCGTTCGAGGCCATGAACTCGGCGGCCTTCTTGACGATCTCCGGGTCCGGCGGGACAGGCGTCTTGCCGAAGTAGCCGAGCACCATCTTCGCGTAGCCGGGCGCGAACTTCTTGAACTTGCCGAACATGACGTTCTGGATCGCCTGCTGCGCGTAGAACTGCGAGACGGGCGTGACGGACGTGCCGAAGCCGCCGAGGCGCACGCAGTCGTACATCTCCGCGATCATGTCGTCGTACTTGTCCATCATGTTGTTGTCGCGCAGCATCTGCGTGTTTGCGGTGAGCGCGCCGCCCGGCATCGGGCTCCACACGATCTGCGGGTTCACGTTCATCGCCTCCGGCGGAAGGAAGTACTTCTTCATCGCGTTCTTGAACGCGTCCTCGGCCTTCTTGATCTTGTTGATGTCGAAGTCGAAGCAGAAGTCGGGATCGCCGTCGAGGCAGTGCCACATCGTGATGATGTCGGGCTGGCAGGTGCCGCCGCTCATCGGGGCCATCGAGAGGTCGAGGCCGTCAGCTCCGCCGCGCAGCGCGGCGAGGTAGCAGGCGACTCCGTTGCCGGCCGTCTCGTGCGAGTGGAACTGGATGTGCACCTTGTCGCCGAGCAGCTGGCGGGCGAGCTTCATCGTGTTGTAGACCGTCGTGGGCGTGGAGGTGCCGGAGGCGTCCTTGAACGCCACGCGTTTGAACGGGATGCCGGCGTCCATGATCATCTTCAGGCGGTCGCGGTAGAACTCCGGCGTGTGCGTGCCCTTGTTGTCGATGCCGGGCGGCAGGCCCATCATCGTCACCACCACCTCGTGGTT
>Ga0265298_10008459_pt1 | contig 12357 bp, 9 predicted proteins | sample AusTroGonzalo_MG_3_FD_193486 | JGI IMG/M metagenome (GOLD analysis project Ga0265298, IMG submission 193486) | Bovine rumen microbial communities from tropical cattle in Woodstock, Queensland, Australia - Gonzalo_01 | ecosystem: Host-associated > Mammals > Digestive system > Stomach > Rumen ... | reverse complement strand
GCGACCATCGAAGTCGTGGACGATGTGCTGCACAACCAGGTCAACCGCGCCCTCGTGGACGCCATCCTGAAGACCGGCGGCATCGGCGCGCAGATCTCCGGCAAGCGGATTCTCCGCTGCGAGAAGACGCTTTCCCGCGACCCGGTTACCGGTGCGGAGTCCGACGTCGGGTTCGTCGGCCGCGTGATCGGCGTCGACGCGCGTCCCATCCTCGATTCCCTCAACTTCCGCATCATCCCGGTTGTCACGCCGCTCGCCATGGACTTCCACGGGCAGCCGTACAACATCAACGCCGACCTCGCCGCCTGCGAGATCGCCATGGCGCTCCACGCCCGCAAGCTCGTCTTCATCAGCGACGTACCCGGCGTACTCCGCGACCCGAAGGACGAATCCACGCTCATCTCCGAGATCCGCACCTCCGCGGTCCCCGGCCTGATCGAATCCGGCGTCCTCTCAGGCGGCATGCTCCCGAAAATCCGCAGTTGCGTCAACGCCATCGAAAACGGCGTCACACAAGTCCACATGGCCGACGGCCGCCTGCCGCACTCGCTCCTGCTCGAAATCTTCACGAACACCGGCGTCGGCACCCAGATCATCAAGGGATGAACTTCTCCGGTTTCACGACTCCGGCGGATTCCGGCGCGCGGCGGCTCGCTCGTTCGTTCGCCCTGACGGCGGCGTTCCTCTGCGCGCTGTTTGCGGCAGCCTGCTCCACACCGCGGGAATATCCCCGGACGGAAGCCGGAGTTCAACAGCTCCTTCAGGACTTCGCCGATGACTACATCGAAGACACGGACAGCGTGGGGATCGTCGCCGGCGTCATCCTGCCGGACGATGCGGAGCTTATTGCTGTTTCAGGACAGTCCGACGTGCTCGATCCCGCGAAGGAACTCACGCCCGACACCATCTTCCCGATCGGTTCCCTCACGAAGAATATGGTCTTCGAAATGGTGACCGAGCTGGAACGTACGGGGCAGGTCGACCTCGATACGCCGCTAAAGAACTGCCCCGGACTGGATCTGCCGCCGGAATACGATCCGATCACCGTCCGCGATCTGCTCCTGCACCGGTCCGGCCTGCCGCGCGAAAGCTATACGCTCACCAATCTCTGGCCGGTCATCTCTGCCGAGATATGGGATTCGAACGTGTATGAGAACTTCTGTACGCGCGAAGGACTGCTTGAAACGCTCTCCAACTCCGAATGCCGTTCCGCCGTCTCGAACCCGCGGAGCCGCTACAGCAATCTCGGATACGGTTTGCTCGGACTGGCGCTGGAATCCCTTACCGGCAAGACAGTCCCCGACCTCATGGAACGCATCATCATCCGCCCGTGGGGACTTCGTGATACCTCGTTCGGTCCGCCCGAAGGCAAGGAGGACCGCATCGCCGGGACGCATTCCGGCGACATCCCGTTCTTCTGGTTCCGCGGACGCCATGTGCGTTCGCACTATCTTGGCGAAGGCCTCCGTACCGCGGGCGGCGTGTGGTCCAGCGCGTCCGACCAGATGCTCTGCCTCCGCAAATACCGCGAACGCTTCCTCACCATGGACCGCGAGCATCCCTTCGATGCACCGAGGGGGGAGGACGAGGTGCATTACAACTACTACCTCGTTGATTCGCCCGCGGGACACCGCTGCCTCATCCGCTACGGCATGACCTTCGGCGTGGCGTCATTCTTCGGCATCGACCTCGACACTCACACGGTGATCCTGATCCTCCGCAACAACTGTGACTGGCCGGACAGCGTCGGCATGGACCTGCTGGAACGCCTCGAACGGGTGATTCCGGACACCGAATCCTGGGGCAAAGAAACCCCAGCAAACTCTGAAGACACGGGCGCTTGATTGAAAAGATTTCCCGTGCCCGAGCGCAGCTGGGCACTGCTACAGCACTGCTTGCAGTGTTAAGAGACGATCGTGCCGGCGGAAAAATCGCCGGTCAGGACGCGTCCGAGCGCGCCGGGTTCCTCGAACTTGCAGACCACGATCGCGAGGTTATTGTCCGCGCAGAGGGAGAACGCCGCGGCGTCCATGATCTTGTAGTGCCCCTCGATGGCCTGCTGGAACGAGAGTTCGTCGAACTTCTTCGCGGCCGGATCCTTCATCGGGTCGGCGGTGTAGATGCCGTTTACCTTGGTGGCCTTTACGAGCGCCTGGCAGTTCGATTCCAAAGCGCGGAGCGCCGCCGTGGTGTCGGTGGTGAAGAACGGGCAGCCGGTGCCGCCTGCGTAGATCACGATTTCGCCGCGGGAGAGCTGGTCCAGCGCGGCGTCGCGGTCGAATCTCGGGGCGAAGGGACGCAGGTCGGCGGAAGCGTGAATATTGACCGGGATATTGGCCTTCTGGAACGCGTCTTTCAGGCGCAGGGCGTTCATGACCGTCCCGAGCATGCCCATGTGGTCGGCGGTCACGCGGTCCATGCCCACGGCGGATCCGCCGCGCCAGATGTTTCCGGCGCCGACGACGAGCGCGATTTGCACGCCGAGTTCGCGGGCTTCCGCGATGCGGGCGACGGTTGCTTCCACTGCGGCGGGATCGTATCCGAATTCACGGTCGCCTTTGAGGGCTTCGCCGCTGATTTTGAGGAGGACGCGCTGATAACGAAGTTTGGTGGACATGACTGCTCCCGGTTTGTAGTGATAAAACTGATTAAATAAGTATACCACGTTTTCTGCCGTTCGTCAAGTGTAGAGACGGTTTTTCTTTCGTCTCTTTTCCGCGCGGTTTCTCCCGTTTTGCGCTTTAAATCCGTCTGTTTCGTTGTATATTAAGATATGCGCGTCCTCCGGTACGCGAGCGGAATCATTTGGCATCAGGAAGAACGAATCGACAGAGGTTTTTTATGAAGATCAGAATGTTATGCACTTCCGTCATAGCGATGGCGGCTTTGTGCGTTCTTCATGCCGCCGATCTGGACCTGGAGAAAGACTTCAAGCATGAAATCGCGTTGTACCGTATCCGCCCCGATCAGGCGCGTTCGCTCAAACGCGATCCTGACGGTACGCCTGTTTCCGAGCCGCAGCTGAAAAAGGCCGTCCAGCAATTCTACGACAGGCTTTATCCGCTGGATCCCGCATTCCTGAAACGTTTTCAGTTCAAAAATATTATTTTCAAGGATACCGTCTGTAACCGCGAAGGCGAAACACTCCAGCAACGCAGAAACGGTACGGACCTGTATCTGGATGCCGATTTGGACGAAAGACAGTTTTATGTGAACCTGTTTTATTTGCAGTTTACTTTTATCCCTCGAACGTACCTTGAGCATTGGAACAAGCTCAATCCGGAGGGATTTGTCTACGAGGCTATGCGAGGAAAACTGACCGGCAGTGCGCAGAAGAAACTGGATACGGTTCTGGCAGAATGGGACAAGTATTTCGTGAGCCGCACGGGAATGTATTCGACCGAGGTAGACATGGCGATGACGTTTGCCTATGTGGTCGAAAAGGGACCTGCCGCCACCGTGTTTGTGAAGCAGAACAGTCCGGATGTGCAGAAAAAAATCGACCTGCTCGTCGAAATCCTGGAGTCGGTCAAGGCGGTCGAACGTGGTTATATGCAGACGCTTCTCGCGGACGATCTTTCCAAACTCAAAACATACGTGCCGTACGCGCTGGCCGTGCGGCTGGAGCGCGAATACTCCGGCGTATGGCCGGTGCCGGAAGAAGAGGTTGAGGGTGAAGCGGAAGCAAAGCCGCCCCGCAAGACCGGCGATCCGGTCGAAGTCGCCAGACGCAAGGTCAATCCGCTGATCCTCGCGCTCGAAACGAAGAACAACCGCCTGTTCAGGCTTCTGATGCAGAACAACGCAGATCCGAACGTCGCCAGCGATAAAAAGGTCAGTGCCCTGATGCTTGCGATCGCCAACAACGATCCGGAACAGGTGAAAGCTCTCCTTAAGGCTGGTGCGAAAGTTACGCAGGAAGCCGCCCGCGCCGGCACTGCGTCCGGCGTCAATGCCGAGATCGTGAAGGTGATGAAACCCTATCTGCCCGGCGTCCGCCAGTCCGACAAGCCGGAAACGAAGAGCCAGGAAAAGAAAGTTTCTGACGGCGAGCTGTACAGGCGACTCAAAGAGATGAAAATCGATCGCATTGATTGCGAAGAAGTCCGCCTGGCTTCCGTTGTCGAATTCCTTCAAACAAAAAGCATGCAGTTGGATCCCGCCGGGAAAAGCGTCAACATCATTGTCGATCCGGAGACCGAAAGGAAATCGCACTTGTTCGTTACTCTTGCTGTTGATAACGTATCTCTGTACGATGCGATCAGTTATATATGCAAAAGTGCCGGTGTGGTTTTCCGCATTGACGAGGTGGGAAAAAGGGTCATAATCAGTCCGAAGTCGACAGAGCCCGGATCCGCAAGGGGAAAGCCGTGACGGTGTGTGTATGAACTGGGAATCCTCTGAACTTATCTGTTGCGACACCCCCTCCGAACTGGCGGAACACGGCATCCGCGATGTCGTGTTTGCGATCGGGACCTTCGACGGCCTGCACCGTGGCCACGTTGCCGTCGTGCGGGCCATGCTGGAGGAAAGCCGCCGTTTCAACTCGACCCCGACCGTCCTGACCTTCCAGCCGCATCCGCGCGCCGTCCTGACGCCCGACAATCCGCCCCCGCTCCTGATGTCCCTTGAACGCAAGCTCAGTATTTTGGCCTCGCTCGGCGTACGCGCAGTGGTTTCCCTGCCGTTCACGAAGGATTTCGCTTCTCTTTCTCCCGATGATTTCCTATCCCGCTGTCTGCTCTCCGGTTCGGTCCGCGTCCGCGGCGTCTGCGTCGGCTCACTGTGGCGGTTCGGCGCGCGCGGCGCAGGGGATATCGCATTCCTGCAACAACGCGCAAAGGAACTCGGATTTGTCTGCCGCGCTGTCCCGGAGATCCGCGACGAACACGGGATCGTGAGCAGTACGAAGATACGTGAGGCGCTTGCCGCGGGCGATGTAGAGTTCGCCGCGCATTGTCTCGGCAGACGGCCCGCCGTTTCGGGCGTGGTCGTCAGCGGATACGGCGTCGCCAGTAATACTTTGCACTGTGCGACCGCGAACCTGGATGTGCGCTGCGGTATGCTCCCGGCGAACGGTGTGTACGCGGCCTTCGCGGTCGTCGGAAACGAACGGTTCCCCGCCGTGGTGAACATCGGCGTCGCGCCGACGTTCGATTCCTACGGCAACGGCGGGCAGGTCCGCATTGAGGCGCATCTGCTGACGGACGGCGCGCCTGACCTCTACGGGAAAGAAATGGCGCTCGGATTCGCCGCCCGCATCCGTGGCGAACACAAATTCGCTTCGCCGGAGGAGCTTGCCGCCCGCATTCAGGAGGACATCCGCCTCGCCCGCGATGCTTTGAACGAACATAATCAATCTTCCGCAAAGGAGGAATTCATATCATGAACCCCGAAAATCAGAATCTTTATTCAATCAGCGACCTCGCCGACCAGGTCGGCGTACCTCGGACGACCATCACCGACTGGCTCGGCAAGTATTCCCGTTTCATCGAGCTCCAGACGCAAGGGCGCCGCCGTTTCTATACAGATCGTACGCTCTCCGTCCTCTGCAAGGTCGCCGAACTCCGTACCGCCGGACGTTCCATCGGCGACATTGACGGTGAACTGGAACGCATCTTCCCCGTTCATCCGACCGTGGAACCGCCTGATGCCGCGGGTGGGACCGAACAGAACCATGCAGAAAATACTACCGGACAGGACGCGAATGCGACCCCCGACCAGCAGAACTACCCCATGGTGAAACAGGAGAACTTCGACGAACTGTACGACCTGCTCGGCTCGAAGTTTACCGATCTCTGCGATGCCATGAGCGCGGTCAACAAAAAGGCCGATGTTTCCGCACGCCGTCTGCGCCTGATGCTCGCCGTGGCAGTCATGATCATCGTGGTCCTGCTTGGATTCCTGGCGCTCTTCTATGTGAACTTTCTTGTCCAGCGTGACAATACTGCTGCCAGCCGCGATGCCGCATCTGCGATCGCCTCGCTCACGGCTGGCTCGGAAACGCGCGAAAACGCCCTTCGTACCGACGTCGGCAATCTTTCCGGCAGTGTGTCCGGTCTCGCGGGCAGTGTTTCCGGCATGGAGGGGCGCGTGTCCGGTCTTGCGGGCAGTGTTTCCGGCATGGAGGGACGTGTGTCCGACATGAACACCGAGATCCAAAAGCTTCGCGCCGACCTCCCCGCCCAACGTGTGGCGTTCGAGGCGGCGATCGAGGAAATGAGACGCGCCAGCGGTTCCGCGATGGAAGCCCAACAGGCGCAATTCGAGGCGCGGATCGCGCTGGAAAAAGAACAATTTGCCGCGGAACGCCTCAAGCTCCTTCAGCAAATTGATTCGTTGCAGGAACGCCTGAAACAGGCGGCCGAAAACGAGCCTGCCCGCGACGAGGAGATCCGCAAACTCCGCGAAGAGCTTGCCGCCCAGACCGAACGCGGCAAAGAGGTCGACAAGCTCAATGAAGAGCTGAATATCGTTTCCGGCAAGATCGCGGACCTCCGGGAGAAAAACCAGACCCTTTCCAATGAACTCGCCGCCGCGAACAAACGCGCCGCGGACGAGACGGAGGCTCGGAAAAAGGCCGAAGCGGATGCCGAAAAAGCCCGCCGTGCCGCCAACGCTGTTCAGAACAACCCGTTCCCGCAGTCCGGCGGATACCCTTATCAGGGAATGTAAGCAAGGAGACTCCGCAATGAAATTACTGCCGATTCCCCCCGGAATGGAGACCGAAGCCTTCGTGATGGATTCCGGTGCGCTGCACGATGTGCCGGAATTGGTCCGCCGTTGTTTCCAGTCGCGCCGCCCCTGGATCGTGGCCGATGAAAACACCTGGAAAGCCGCGGGCGCCGCGCTGTTCGACATCCTGAAAACAGCCGATCTTGATCCGCACGAGCCGTTCATCTTCCCCGCCGTCCCGATGATCCACGCGGACAACGCCCTAACCCCGCGCCTGACCGACGCCATGCCGTTCGACTGCGTGCCAGTCTCGGTCGGCGGCGGCACGATCAACGACCTCGTGAAACGCGCCTCGGCGGTTACGCGGCATCGTTACCTCTGTGTCCCGACCGCCAGTTCGGTGGACGGTTATACCTCTTATGGCGCGGCCATGACCGACAACGGTCTGAAAAAGACGCTGCCCTGCCTTGCTCCGCTCGTGGTCGCCGCCGATACCGACGTCATGAAAGCCGCTCCTGCTCCGATGGCTGCTTCCGGTTATGCCGACCTCGCCGCGAAAGTCGCGGGCGGTGCGGACTGGGTGATCGCCGACGAGCTCGGGATCGAGCCGATTCGTGCCGATGTGTGGGAGCTGGTGCAGAAAGATCTCCGCAAGTGGATCTCCGACCCCGCCGACATCGGCGCGATTTTCCTCGGGCTCGCCGCCACAGGTTATTCCATGCAGATGTACCGCGAATCTCGTCCCGCCAGCGGCGCGGAGCACATGATCAGCCACCTTTGGGAGATGGAGAATCTTCAGTTCAAGGGCGTTCCCGTGTCGCACGGCTTCAAGGTCGGGATCGGTACGCTCGCCTCCACTGCCCTGATGGAATGGCTCTTCAACGGTCACGATGCCGCTTGGGCGCGCGCCAATGCACGTCCGCCGCGTACGGAATCCGAACGCCGCGCCGAGGTCGACGCGCTGCTCGCCCGCGGATGCTACGGTGCGAAGACCGGTGAGATCGCAATGAGCAAGTTCCTGACCGGCGAAGCCATGACTGCTCGACGCGAACTCATTTTCACCCACTGGGACGCGCTTGCGAAACGCACCGCCGAATGCCTGATCCCGTTCGACACGTTGAAGGCAATGTTCCGCGCCGCGTCCTGCCCGGTCCTGCCCGCCGAAATCGGTCTTGACGCCGCCCAGTTTAGGCACGGCATCCTGGCCGCGCAGCTGATCCGGAACCGCTATACGATCCTGGATGTGCTGGATGAACTCGGGCTTTTGCGCGAAGCCGCCGATGCCGTCACGGTGCGGATGACCGCATAGCCTTGATTTTTTACAAAAACATGCTATTATAATTTAATCGTTTTTTTAACACAACCGAACCGACCAAAGCGAGACAAGGACATGAGAGCCATGACGATCAAACAATTCCTGCTTAGCCTGGCCTGCGCTGTCGCGGTCTTGCCGTCCCTTTTTGCCGACGAGCCTGCAGCGGCCTCTCCGTCCGCCGCCGTGCCTGTTCCGCTGGCCGGTACGCGCATTGATTCGGTCCTGGTGTCCGTGAACGGCGAACCGATCACCCTGCTGGACGTGATTCTAGAAACGGGCAGCCGGGAGAAAGAGCTTGCCGGGATCTATTCCGGGGAACGCCTTCTTTCTGAAACGCGCAAACTCCGCATGGAAACGGTCGAGCAGATCGTGTTCCGCAAGCTCATCTATGAGAAATACAAGACGGAACCGTTCGATATTCCGCGCCAGGAGATCGAAAACCTGCTGGACGAGTTTGTCCGCACCAGTGGCGCCGAATCCCGCGCCGCCCTCGAAAAAAGCCTTCTGCCGGCCGGCATCACGCCGGAACGCCTCCGCGAACAGGCCAAAGAGAGGATTGCGGTCGAAGTGCTTCTGATGCATGACTGCGACCACCATGTGAACATCACGCCGAAGGAGGTCTACGAGGACTACAAGGCCCACCCGGAAAAATGGACCGTTCCGGAGAAGGTTTCGCTCCAGCTGCTCCAGATCAACGTGACCGCAGGTTCCGCGGGCGGTGACCCGAAGGCCGCCGTCGAAGCTATCCGCAAGGAACTTGACAAGGATTCCTCCCAGAAGAGTTTCACGCGCCTCGTGCTGGAGAAATCCGATGGCGCGACTGCGTCAGAAGGCGGCATCATTGAAGGTGCCGAGTTCGACAAGCTTCGTCCCGAGTTTATCGCGGCGCTGAAGAACAAAAAAGCCGGCGACGTGGTCGGTCCGATCGAAGCACCGGAAGCGTATTTCTTCCTGCGTGTCGTCGGCACCGAACCCGCCAAACTAATCCCGTTCAGCAAGGCAAACCGTGAAGTCCGCGAGGTCCTGTTCAAAGAGCGGGCTGCCGAGAAGCGCAAGGAATACTCCGAACAGGTCCGGCAGAACGCGGTGATCCGCTATTTCTTTGATTGATGCGCAATCTCTACATCCACGTGCCGTTCTGTGCCGGGAAGTGCGACTACTGCGCGTTCTACTCCGAACCCGTGCCCGATGCGGCGCTGATCCTTCGGTGGCTCGATCGCATCCTGTTTCAGCTGGAAGAAAACGCTCCCCGACTCAAAAACGCTGAAACTGTGTATTTCGGGGGCGGTACGCCGTCGCTGCTGCCGGATGATGTTCTGAAACGGCTTTCTGCCGCTGTCCGCGAGGTCGTTCCCAATGCAGTTGAAATCTCCATCGAGGCGAATCCGTTCACGATTACGCCGGAAAAAGCTACCGTCCTGACCTCGTTCTGCAACCGTGTTACGCTCGGGATCCAATCGTTTAAGCCTGCTTTGCTGGAGGCCATCGGACGCCGGAAGCACACAGGACCGGAGCCGGAAGAGGCCGTACGGAATCTGCGCGAGGCCGGTCTGCGCAACCTCGGGATCGACCTGATGTATGCTCTGCCGGGGGAAACGCTTGACTTCTGGCGGCGCGATTTGGAACGTGCGCTTGAACTCAATCCCGAACACATTTCCGCGTATTCCGTTACGCCGGAACCCGGTACACCCTTTGCTCGCAGGGTCGCCGGACAGCCGGAGGATGATATGCTTTCCGAGTCCATGTGGGAACAGGCGGGCGCGATTCTCGGCGAGGCCGGACTTCCTCGCTACGAGATCAGCAACTACGCGCGTCCCGGATTCGAATCGCGTCATAATTCCAACGTCTGGCACGGTCAGACCTACCTTGGACTCGGACCCGCCGCGTGTTCGTTCGATGGAACCGACCGCTGGACGCAGGTCTCCGATTTGCGGGCGTGGCTGGACGGCGCGCCGCCCGAGGTTGACCGCATTCCGAGGCGGGTGCGCCTTGGTGAGATACTGATGATGGGACTTCGTACGGTGCGCGGCTGGTCGTGGCGCGAATTCGAGGAAGCGGCTGGTTGCGGATGGGACGTTTTTTCAGTACAGTTGAACGAGCTCGCGGAGCGCGGCCTGCTGACATTCACGAAAGACACGATCATGCCCTCGGAACGAGGTCTGGCGTTCTGGAACGACGTCGCGGAATCGCTCGTTTTTCCCTCATGAATTTGCATTTTCTTCTGAATGATGGTATATTATGAGGTTAAAAATAACTGATACAAGGACATCCGATATGAAATCCGACCTCGAAATAGCGGCCGGCGTCCCGTGCCGTCCGATCTCGCAGATCGCCGCCTCGCTCGGCCTTTCCGAAACCGACTACGCCCCCTACGGACGCAACAAAGCCAAGCTCGAACCGTGCGTCTTCGAACGTCTCGCCGGACAGCCGGACGGACGTCTCGTCCTCGTGACTGCCATCACGCCGACTCCGGCGGGCGAAGGCAAGACCACCACGACCATCGGCCTGGCCGATGCGCTCCGGCGTCGCGGCAAAAAAGTCGTCGCGGCGATCCGTGAACCGTCCCTCGGCCCCGTCTTTGGACGCAAGGGAGGCGCTGCCGGCGGCGGCTGGGCGCAGGTCATCCCGATGGAAGACATCAACCTGCATTTTACTGGTGATTTCCATGCAGTGAGCTCGGCGAACAATCTGCTGGTCGCCATGACCGACAACCACATCTTCCATGGCAACGCCCTTCAGATCGACCCGGACCGCGTGGTCCTGAAACGCTGCCTCGACATGAACGACCGCGCACTGCGGCACATCGAGCTGCAAACGAAAGGAAAAGGCGGATACACCCGGCAGGCCGGATTCGAGATCACGGCGGCTTCCGAGCTGATGGCCGTGCTCTGCCTGGCAACGGACATCGCCGACCTCAAACGCCGCATTGCTGACGTGATCGTGGCGTACAACATCCACGGCGAACCCGTTACCGCGGGCGATCTCCACGCCGCCGAAGCCGCGGCCGTCCTGCTGAAGGAGGCGATCAAGCCGAACCTGGTGCAGACGCTCGAAGGGACGCCCGTCCTGATCCACGGCGGCCCGTTCGCGAACATCGCGCACGGCTGCAACTCCCTGCTCGCGACCCGTCTCGCGCTCAAGCTCGCCGACTACACGGTCACGGAGGCCGGATTCGGCGCCGACTTGGGCGCGGAGAAGTTCATCGACATCAAATGCCGTCTCGGCGGCCTCAATCCCGCCGCGTCCGTCCTCGTCGTTACCATCCGCGCACTGAAGATGCACGGCGGCCTCGCGAAGAACGAGCTCGAACACGAAGACCTCGCCGCGCTCGAACGCGGCCTGCCGAACCTGTTGCGTCACCTCGACAACCTCGTGAACGTCTTCCGTCTCCCCGCGGTCGTCGCCGTGAACAGGTTCCCCGCCGACACGCAGGCGGAACTCGACCTCGTCATGAAGGCGTGCGCTTCCCTGGGCGTCCGCACCGTGCTTTCCGACGTCTGGGCGAAGGGCGGCGAGGGCGGTCTGGAGCTCGCAGACGTTGTCATGGAACTCTGCGAAAAGAACAGCAATCCTGAGCCGGTTTTCGCTTATCCGCTCGAAGGCATGTCCCTGCGCGAGAAGCTCGACACGATCGTCCGGCGCATCTACCGCGGACGTGGCGCGGTCTTCACGGAAGAGGCGGAACGCCAGCTCGAGTTGCTCGCGAAATACGGCGGCGACACTATGCCCGTCTGCGTCGCCAAAACTCCGTACAGTTTCACAGGCGACCAGACGCTCATCGGCGCGCCGGAGGGGTTCGATCTTCTGATCCGCGACCTGAAGATCTCCGCCGGAGCGGGATTCGTCGTGGCCCTCGCGGGCGACATCATGACGATGCCCGGCCTGCCGTCGTCGCCCGCCGCTGAGCGCATCCATATCGCGGACGATGGCACGGTCGACGGTCTTTTCTGACCGGTCGTATAGCGTCCGCATCCGGTATTAAACCACACTATTTTCCGCGGAAAGACGCCGTTTTTCCGGCGCAACATCTTGTAAAAACGAGATATTATGCTATATTATAGTTTTGACTTTAATCCGCAACCCCATCAGCAAACGGAGAAAATACCATGGCAATGTATGATGCCGCAGACCTGAAGAAAGGTCTCAAAGTTGAAATCGACGGCCAGCCGTACGTCATCACCGATTTTGAATTCTGCAAGCCCGGCAAGGGCACTGCGCTCTACCGCTGCAAGCTGAAAAGCATGATCAACGGCAGCACGATGGACCGCACTTACCGCCCCGTCGACAAGGTCGGCATCCCGAACCTTGAAGAACGCGACATGTACTACTCCTACCACGACGGCCAGAACTACGTCTTCAGCGACGCC
>Ga0265298_10008458_pt1 | contig 12358 bp, 9 predicted proteins | sample AusTroGonzalo_MG_3_FD_193486 | JGI IMG/M metagenome (GOLD analysis project Ga0265298, IMG submission 193486) | Bovine rumen microbial communities from tropical cattle in Woodstock, Queensland, Australia - Gonzalo_01 | ecosystem: Host-associated > Mammals > Digestive system > Stomach > Rumen ... | reverse complement strand
CAGAGGGCATGCGCCTGGAACCCGGCCAGCGGGTGGCTGTTCCCTTCGGCCCCGGGAAGAAAGAGGGCATTGTGGTTTCCCTTCAGGAGGAGGCGCCGCCGGACCTTGCTCCCGAAAAGATCCGGGCCGTGATCACACCGCTGGAGGATTATGCCGCCATTCCCCCGGAACTGATGAGGCTGGCGCAGGACATGGCGGAGGAGGCGCACTGCCCGCTGGCGGAGACGCTGCGGCTGATGATCCCGGCCCAGATGAGGGGCGGGCGCGTGCATGTCAAGACGGAGAAACGTGTCCGACTGACTGTTTCCCGGGAACAGGCAGAGGCTGAAATTGCCGCGGATAAGCGCGGCACAAAACGGTCCCGGCTGCTTTCACTCCTTCTGGATGGGAGCGAAATCCCGGTTTCCGAGCTGGCGAAACAGGTCAAAGATCCCCGGGAAGCAATGAAGAAACTGGAGGCAGAAGGCCTCATCAGCGTCTGTGAAGGCGAAGTCCTCCGCATCCCGGGATCGGAAAACATTGCGCCCGACCCGGACTTTCTCCTGACCCCGGGGCAGCAGGAAGCCCTGGAAGAAATCCTTCCGTCCCTGACCGGAAAACCGGGGAAATTTCTCCTTCACGGGGTGACCGGGAGCGGAAAAACCGAAGTATTCATGGCAGCTGTCCGCAGGACGCTGGCGATCGGGAAAAGCGCGATTATTCTTGTGCCGGAGATTGCGCTGACGCCGCAGATGGTCGCCTGGTTCCGAAACCGGTTCGGCCCCGTGGCCGCCGTGATCCATTCCAGGCTGAGCGCGGGAGAACGCTATGACGAATGGCGGAGAATCCGCAGAGGGGACGCACGGGTCGTGATCGGCGCCAGAAGCGCTGTTTTCTCCCCGGTGAACAAACTGGGGCTGATCGTGGTTGACGAGGAGCACGAGGGAAGCTATTACAGCGATCGCCATCCCCGGTACGACGCCAGGGACATCGCTTCCGACCGCTGCAGCCATGAATCAGCCACCCTGCTTCTGGCCAGCGCGACGCCCAGCATCCTCAGCTTTGCCCGGGCGAGAAGAGGGGACTATGTTCTGCTCGAAATGCCCGACCGGGTGAACCACCGCGCCCTGCCGGAGGTAAAACTCGTGGATATGCGGGAGGAACTGGAAAACGGCAACCGCTCCATTTTCAGCCGGGCTCTGACCGCATCGATGAGGGAATGCCTGCGCAGGGGAGAGCAGGCGATGCTGCTGATCAACCGCAGGGGATACCATTCCTTCATATCCTGCCGGAGCTGCGGCGCCGTGATCCGATGCCCGCACTGCGATATCAGCCTGACGTATCATTCCGACCGGCCCGGAGGCCTGCTGAAGTGCCATTACTGCGGTTTTCAGTCCGCGACGCCGGATACCTGCCCGGCCTGCGGAAGCCGGTATATCCGCTTTTTCGGAACCGGAAGCCAGCAGGTGGAAGCGGAAATTCATAAACTGTTTCCGGAAACGTCCACGATCCGGATGGATGCGGATACCACCACCGGAAAGGATGACCACAGAAAGATCCTGGAAACCTTCCGAAGCGGGAAAGCCCGTGTGCTGGTCGGCACGCAGATGATCGCCAAGGGCCTGGATTTTCCGCAGGTAACCCTGGTTGGGATCATCGCGGCGGACATGTCCCTGAACCTGCCTGACTACAGAAGCAGGGAAAGGACGTTTCAGCTGCTGACGCAGGCGGCCGGAAGAGCCGGGCGGGGAACCATGCCGGGCGAGGTGATTATCCAGACCTACAAGCCGGAGGACCCGGTGCTGCAGTATGCGGCGAGGCAGGATTTCCGGGCGTTCTTTGAGGATGAGTTCCGACGCAGGAGAAACGGCCTCTATCCGCCGTTCACGATTATGGCCAGGATCCTGGCGGAAAGCGATCGGGAGGAAGAGGCGGAACAGATTTCCCTGAAACTGGAAAAAGCCGTTCAGGAGCTGCTTGAGAAAGAGACCGGATGGAAACGGAAAACGCTGCTGATGAAGCGGGATATTCCCCCCGTAAAGATGCTTCGCGGCCGGTACCGGCGCCAGATCCTGATGAAGCTGCTGGTCGGACCGGAAACGGACGCGCTGCTGGCAGCGCTGACAGACCTTTGCAAGGACCATTTCACGGAAACCGAAGCCTGGCTGGAAGTCAATCCGGCCAATATGATGTGAGGAGAAATGACAGACCATGGGAACCAGAAAAATAGTGACACTCGGAGACGATACGCTGCGGAAACACTGCAAACCCCAGGAGAAATTTGACCGCAGGCTGGAAACCCTTCTGAAAGATATGGCAGATACAATGTACAAAGCGGAAGGCGTCGGCCTGGCCGGGCCCCAGGTCGGAATTCTGCGGCGCGTGGCTGTCATCGACGTTACGGAGGACCACAGCGGGCTTCTGGAGCTGATTAATGCGGAAATCGTCTGGAAGGAAGGCGAGCAAACCGGTCGGGAAGGGTGCCTGAGCGTTCCCGGACGGCAGGGGGTCGTCCGCCGCCCGATGAAGGTGAAAGTCCGGTACCAGGACCGCACCGGCGCCTGGCGGGAAAAGATTGCTGAGGGATTTGAAGCGCGGGCAGTCTGCCATGAACTGGACCATCTGGACGGAACGCTGTATATCGACAAAATGGAACGCGAACTGACGGAAGAGGAAATCCAGGGGCATATTCCGGAGGATGACCAGCCATGAGAATTGTTTTTATGGGAACGCCGGAATTCGCGGTTCCCTCCCTGGAAGCCCTGATCCGGAACGGATATGAAATCGCCGGGGTTTTTACGCAGCCGGACCGCCCGAAGGGACGGGGCAACAAACTGGCGGCGAGCCCGGTCAAGGAAGCGGCCGTCAAAGCCGGGATTCCCGTGTATCAGCCTGAACGCATCCGCAAAGACGGAATTGATTCCCTGAAGGCGTTGAAACCCGATTTGTGCGTGACCGCTGCCTTCGGCCAGATTCTGAGCCAGGAAGTGCTGGACATTCCCCCGATGGGAAATATCAATGTTCATGCGTCGCTGCTGCCGAGGCACCGGGGCGCCGCGCCCATTGCCCATATGATCATGGAAGGAGACAGCGAAGCCGGCGTCACCACCATGATGATGGATGCCGGCATTGATACCGGGGATATCCTGCTGCAGGAAAAAACGGCGATCGGGGAAACGGAAACCTGCGGGGAGCTGACCGCGCGGCTGAGCACCATCGGAGCGGATTTGCTGCTTCGTACGCTAAAACAGATGGCGGAGGGGACCCTGAAACGGATTCCGCAGGATCACAGCCGGATGACCTATGATCCGATGCTGAGGAAAGAGATGGGCGTCATCGATTTCAGGAGGGAAGCCCGCCTGGTCAGAGGGCAGATTAACGGCCTGAATCCCTGGCCCTGCGCGTCGGTCTTGATTGACGGCCAGCGGATCAAACTGCTTCGGGCCGCCGCTGCCGAAGAAAGCGGAATTCCGGGAACCGTGCTGTACGCGGATCCGAAAAAGGGCCTGGCCATCGCATGCGGCACGGGTTCAGTCCGGATTCTGGAGCTGCAGGCGCCCGGCGGAAAACCCATGCGCGCGGAAGATTACCTGCGCGGACACGCAATACCTGCAGGCGCTGACCTGAACGAGGAGACCGTATGAACAAACCGGAAGCGAATCACCATCCAAACGGCGGATCCCGCCGGCCCGGCAACGGAAGCACCTCCTTCCGCCGGCCGGCTAATGACAGAAACCGTTTAAGACATCCTGAACCATCGGCGAAAAGAACCGGGGAGGAGAAACCCGTCCCTCCGGTAACCGAAGGCATGCCCGCCCGGAGAATCGCCCTGAAGGTGATCCGGAAGGTGACGGAAGAAGGGGCTTATGCCTCCCTGGCCCTGGATGCTGCGCTGCGCGGATGCGGGCTGATCGCCGCCGACCGGCGGCTGGCATCGCGGCTGGCCTATGATACCCTGGACCATCTGATCTGGCTGGATTACGTGCTGTCCCAGGTAATGGCCCGGGAGGACACGGATATAAAACTGCGGAATATTCTCCGCCTCGGCGCCTGCCAGATTCTGCTGGAAGACCGGATTCCGGAGAGCGCAGCCACAAACACAAGCGTGGCGCTCTGTACGGAGCTCGGCATGAGCGGGCTGAAGGGCGTCTGCAACGGAATCCTGCGGAACATCGTCCGCAGGAAGGACGAATTCGTTTTTCCGGATCCTGAACTGGAACCGGATAAAGCTGCGGCCCTCCGCCACAGCATTCCGGAATGGCTGTGGATGGAAATCAGGAACGATTACGGAGCAAATGCCGACGATGTGGCCGGATTCCGTCACAGGGAGGACGGATGGGTCCTCCGCCCGAATCTGACCCGGCTCACGGATGATGAATTCGAGGCCCTGCTGGAGAAAAAGGTCTGGCAGCACGAAAAGACGATCCTGCCGCACGCATGGCGGGTTCGCGGCGCCATGGATATCGGCGCGGACGCGGATTTTCTGGCGGGGGATTATTCCATCCAGACGCCCGGCAGCATGATGGCCTGCCTGGCCATGGATGCGAAGCGGGGCCAGACGATTCTGGACTGCTGTGCCGCGCCAGGCGGAAAGAGCTGCTATCTGGCGGAAATCATGGGCGGGACGGGCCGGGTGCAGGCCTGGGACCTGCATGAGCACCGGACTGCGCTGATCGCCGCACAGGCCAGGCGGCTTGGGCTGGAAAACATCCGGCCGATGACCCGGGACGCTTCGAAACCGCGGGAGGACCTGGCCGGAACCCTGGACGGGGTTTTGCTGGACGCGCCCTGTACCGGGACCGGCATGATGGCCGAAAAACCGGATATCAAACTGCGTGTGACCATGGAAAGCCTGCAGGAGCTGCAGAACCTGCAGGCGCTGCTGCTGGAAACCGTTTCGGAATACGTGCGGCCCGGAGGAACACTGGTGTACAGCACCTGCTCCCTGCTGAAAAAGGAGAATACGGAGCAGGTAAAGCGTTTCCTGAAGGCCCATCCGGATTTTGAAGCCTCCGGCCTGCCGGACACCATTCCGGAGGCCTACCGGCAGCATTCCGGAGGGGAAGAGGAACCCGGTCTCCAGCTGCTGCCCTGCAGGGACGGCACGGAGGGGTTCTATCTCTGCCGCATGACAAGAAAGGCATAAAGGCATGACAGAATTGACCGGGATGTTCCGCGATGAACTGACATCATGGGTAAAGGAACAGGGATATCCTGCTTTCCGGGGCGCCCAGATTTTCAGGTGGATCCATCAGGGGCGGGATTTTGACGAGATGAGCAACCTTCCGCTGGCCATGCGTGAACAGCTGAAGGATAAGGCCGTGGCCCAGCCGGTTCAGATCCGCCTGCAGCGGGAAAGCAGCCTGGACGGAACGGTGAAATTCCTGTTCGCGCTCCGGGACGGTAACTGTGTGGAAGGCGTGCTGATGCAGTATAAATACGGCCTGACCCTATGCATCAGCACCCAGGTCGGCTGCCGTATGGGCTGCCGCTTCTGTGCTTCCACCCTGGAGGGGCTGGTCCGAAACCTGACTGCCGGGGAGATGCTGGGGGAAATCCTTGCTGTCAACCGCTGGCTGGAGGCATCGGGCCGTTCGGAAAGAATCAGCCATGTGGTGCTGATGGGAAGCGGAGAACCCCTGGACAATTATGATGAAGTCATCCGTTTTCTGAAACTGCTGAGGGAAGAGGACGGCGTCCGCATCGGGCTGAGAAATGTGAGCCTTTCCACATGCGGGCTGGTACCGAAAATCTATCAGCTGGCGGATGAAAACCTTCCGGTCACCCTATGCATCTCGCTTCACGCGCCGAACGACGAGGCGCGGAAACGGACCATGCCGGTGGCGGAAGCGTATCGGATCGGGGACATTCTGAAGGCGTGCCGGTATATGATTCAAAAAACCGGCAGAAGGATCATCTTCGAATATGCACTGTCTGAAGGGCAAAACGCTTCGGTGCAGGATGCGGCGGAACTGGCGAATCTTTTGCGGGGCATGCAGTGCCACGTGAACCTGATTCCCCTGAACCCTGTGCCGGAGAGGGGAATGAAGGGCGTTGACGAGGAGACGGTGGCCCGTTTTATGCAGGTGCTGGAAAATCACCATGTTTCTGTAACCAGGCGCCGTGAAATGGGAGACGACATCGAAGGCGCCTGCGGGCAGCTTCGGAGAAAAACGATCAACAATGCTACAGGAGAGTTGACAAATGCGGAAGTTTAAGCTGAAAGGAACCGTAGCGCAGAAACTGATGGAATTCGAACAGGCGGATGCACGGGAAAAGGGCGCCCGCCCGGCCGGGGAACCGGCATCGGAATCCGTCTGCCCGGAAGCAAAACCGGACTGTTCCGGCCTGAAGGTTTCCTGGCGGACGGACACCGGAAAGATCAGAAAAAGCAACCAGGATGCTGTGATCCTCGCAGACGGGCTCTTTGGAATTGCGGACGGAATGGGCGGCCATAACGGCGGAGAAACGGCGTCCAGGGGCCTGCGCGACGGCCTGGTCCGGGAACTTCAGGGAAAACCTGCCTCCATGCAGGGCTTGGAGGAAGCGGTGCGCAAAGTCAATCTTGAGCTTTGGGAACAGCAGGAGGCGGACGCCTCTCTGACCGGCATGGGAACGACGCTGACGGCCATCTGGATGGCTGAGCGGGACATGCTGATTGCCCAGGTCGGGGACAGCCGGGCTTATCTGCTCCGGAACGGCGAAATGAAGCAGATGACTGAGGACCACAGCATGGTGGCCGACATGGTGCGGAGGGGAATCCTAACGGAAGACCAGGCTGCCTGCCATCCGATGCGGAATTATATTACGCGTGCGATCGGTACGGAGGACACCATTGAAATTGACGGCTATACGGTTCGCAGGCAGCAGGGGGACAGATGGCTGATCTGTTCCGACGGCCTGTACGGACAGATGCCGAAGACCGTGCTGAATACCCTTTCCGCCATTGAGGATCCGGAGGAAGCGGCGGATGCCCTGCTGAACGAGGCCCTGACCAACGGTGGCCGCGACAACATCTCCCTGATTCTGATTGATGATCTGAATGAGACGGCTCCGGAAACCGAGGCCGATGAGGATCGCCGGGAGGACGCCGAATGAGTGAACGAATTCTGGCGAACCGTTACCGGCTGACGGAGCAGATCGGCATGGGCGGCATGGCCATTGTTTACAAGGCGATCGATATGCGAACCGGGCATAACGTCGCCGTAAAAGTGCTCCGCCCGGAATTCAATGAAGACATTGAATTTATCAGCCGTTTCCAGCGGGAAGCCGAAGCGGCAAGCAAAATGACCCATCACAATATCGTCAATCTGCTGGATGTCGGCATGGATAACGACAACCGGTATCTTGTGATGGAATATGTCCAGGGAAAGACCCTGAAGGAAGTGATCCAGGAGCGGGGAAAGCTGACTTCGCCGCTGGCCTGCCAGATCACGATCCGTATCCTGAGCGCCCTCGAGCATGCCCACCGGAACGGGATTGTCCACCGGGACATCAAGCCGCAGAATATTCTGGTGCATGCCGACGGGCATATCAAAGTGGCTGATTTCGGCATTGCGCGGATCGCGAACAGCTCCACCCTGACCCGCGGAGACAATGTCATGGGCTCTGTGCATTACTTCTCCCCCGAACAGGCCAGGGGAGAAAATGCCCAGGCAACCAGCGATATTTATTCCACAGGCGTGGTGCTCTATGAAATGCTGACCGGACGGGTTCCCTTTGACGGCGATAATCCGGTGGCCGTTGCCATGCAGCATCTGCATGCCCAGCCCGTGCCGATCCAGAGCCTGGCGCCGGATGTGCCGCAGTCGGTTTCCAATGTCTGCCTGAAAGCCATGGAGAAAAACCCCGCCATGCGCTACCAAAGCGCCCGGGATATGGCCCAGGACCTGAGGCAGGCCCTGGAGGAAAGGGGAGAGCGCGGCAAGGGACAGGGATCGGAACTGGAAATCAAACAACCGAAACCGCAGTTCAAGGAAGACGGCACGCCCTCCCGGAAAACAACCAGGAATACCGGTATTCCGGGAGATAACAGAAAGCGCTGGCAGACCGTCGTGCTGATCTTCCTGCTGAGCGCAGCAATCCTGACCGGCATGGTGTTCGGCGGTATCGCGATTTACCGCCAGGTGATGACCAGCGTCAAGGTGCCGGAAGTCATCGGCATGACCCTCGAAGAGGCATTGAATTACCTGAGCAGGGAAGGCCTGAGCGCAAACCCGGTCTATGTCAGCAATGAGGAATATGAGGCCGGCGTCGTCTTTCTGCAGAATCCCCTGCCGGATGCCACAACGCGGAAAGGGGACACGGTCCTGCTGACGGTGTCCAGCGGCCCCTCCTCCATTCCCATGCCAGACCTGATGGGCAAAACCTACAATGACGCCGTGACGGCCCTGAAATCCATCGGGATCACCCAGATTACTGTTGAAAAGGTCGCAACGAGCGAATATCCTCCGGATACCGTCGTCAGCCATCAGCCGGAAGCGGAAGCATCCATTACAAAAGATACCGTGGTTACGCTTTCCGTCAGCGGGGGCGAGATCGTTGTGCCGGACCTGACGGGCATGACCCTGGAAGCGGCGGAACAGATGCTGATTGACAACAACCTGGTGCTGAGCCCGCAGCTCCAGTATGCCGACACGGAAAGCGAAGAGGAACACGGCTATGTCTCCGCCCAGTCTCCGGAGGCTGACAGCCGCGTGGTGCAGGGAAAATCCATTTCCCTTCAGGTTTTCCGCTGCGCGAAGATGAACCCCTACACAGAGATTACCGTGACGATTCCGGAAAGTGATAAGGATGTGACGGTCAGGATCATGATTCATGCTGCCGGGTCCAGCTTTGAGTACGAGGATGCGACGATTCTGTGGACTTCCGATGCGGACCGGAGCCGGAAAATCAGCGTCAAAAAACCGGACAACCGGAACTATACCTATACGGTTTATATGGACGGCGTACAGCTTGAACAGAAAGAACTGAAGGAAACCGGCGGAGACTGAAGAAGCATGCAGGAAAGATCAATGAAGCAGGGCACCCTGATTCGCGGAATCGGCAGTTTTTACACGGTACGGGAGGAACAGGGAACAGAATACACGCTGCGCTGCAAAAAGAAATTCCGCCGGGAGAAAAAGACGCCGCTGGTCGGCGACGAGGTGCTCTTTACACCGGGAACCGGAGAGGAGCACGGGTGGATTGAATGCATCCTGGAACGGAAAAATGAGTTTATCCGGCCGCCTGTTTCGAATATCACCCAGCTGGTGCTGGTGCTGGCGCCGGTGCCGGAAACGGACTTCCTGCTGGCGGACCGGATGATCGCCCGGGCCTTCAGCCAGGGGATCAAGGTTGTGATCGCGGTGAATAAAGCAGACATGGATTCCGGAATGGCGGGGCGCGTCCGCGAGCAATACGCGGCGGCCGGGATTCCGGTCATCGGCGTCAGCGCCGCCAGCGGTGATGGGCTGGATGAACTGAAGGAGCTTCTGATGGGAGAGACCAACTGCCTGGCCGGGCAGAGCGGGGCGGGGAAAAGCTCCCTGTTGAATGCCATGCTGGGGCTCCAACGGGAGACAGGGGAAATCTCCGAAAGAATCAACCGCGGAAAAAACACGACCCGAACGGTGGAACTGCTGGAGAAGGACGGCATCCGCATCATGGACACCGCCGGCTTTAACCTGCTGGAGCCGGAAAAAGGGCTGGACCCGAAGGAACTGAAAGAGCGGTATCCGGAGTTCCTGCCCTATGAGGGAAAATGCCGGTTCAGGGAGTGCCTCCACAACCGGGAACCCGGATGCGCGGTTTATCAGGCGGCGGAGGAAGGCCTGGTCAGCAAAGAACGGCTGGAACGGTACCGCGTGCTGCTGGATGAAACCCGGGCCGAATGGGAAAACCGGTATCAATAAACGGAAAAGGGGGAAGACCGATGGTGAAGCTTGCACCAAGCATTCTGGCTGCCGATCCGCTGAATCTTGAACGGGAGATCAGGCGGATGGAACAGGAAGGGTGCGACTGGATCCATGTGGATGTGATGGACGGGCATTTTGTGCCGAACCTGGCTTACGGGCCGGATGTGGTGCGCCACCTGAAGCGGGTCACGAAGCTGCCGCTGGATGTCCATCTGATGATGGAGTATCCGGAGACGCTGCTGGATACGTTTCTGGAGGCCGGAGCGGATATTCTGACGATTCATGCGGAAATCAGCGGGGATCGGCCGGGGCTGATCAGGCGGATTCATGAACACGGCGCGAAAGCCGGCGTCGCCCTGAAACCCGAAACCGGCCTGGAGGCCGTTCAGGACCTGCTGCAGGATGTTGACCTGGTGCTCTGCATGACGGTCGAGCCGGGATTTGGAGGCCAGGAACTGCATCCGGAAGTGATGGAAAAGATCCGGCAGCTGCGCAGCAGCGGTTGGCCCGGACTGATTGAGGCGGACGGCGGTATCCGGGAGGACAACCTGAAGGACCTGGTGGACAGCGGCCTGGACGTGGCCGTTATGGGGACCGCCCTTTTTCATAATACCGAAGGGGAAACGGCCGTCCGGAGAATGCACAGCATAGGAGCGGGCCGATGAAACCGGATACGATTGTCGCAGCCGCGACCCCACCGGGAACGGGAGGAATCGGCATTATCCGCCTCAGCGGTCCGGAAGCAGGCCCGATCCTGAAATCTGTTTTCCGCCTGCCATCCGGACACCCCTGTGCCTTTGAAAGCCACCGGCTCTATTACGGCCGGATGATGGACGGGGAACGCCAGATGGATGAGTGCATGGCGGTGCTCATGGTTTCGCCGAAGAGCTATACCCGGGAAGATGTGGCGGAAATCCACGTTCACGGCGGCGGCTGGCTGGTCCAGGAAGGGATCCGGCTCTGCCTGCGCCGCGGCGCCCGCCTTGCGGAACCCGGCGAGTTTACCCGCAGGGCGTTTCTGAACGGAAGGATTGACCTGAGCCAGGCAGAGGCTGTGATGAGCCTGATCTCCGCGGAAAGCAGGGAGGAGCAGGATGCTGCTGTCCGCCAGATCAACGGCGGCGCCGCCAGTTTTGTCAAACCCATGTCCGACGAACTGACGTCCCTGCAGGCGGGCCTGGCCGCATGCATTGATTATCCGGAAGAGATTTCCGAAGAAGAGGGAACGGGCATGCTGATTCCCGGAATCAGGAAGCTGCACGCGGCCCTTCTCGAAGCGATCGACGAGCGTTCCTCCCGCCTGATCTGGCATGGTCTGCAGGTGACGCTTTTCGGGCGGCCCAATGTAGGGAAAAGCAGCATTCTGAACGCGCTGCTCGGAGAAGACAAGGCGATTGTGACCAGCATTCCCGGAACGACACGGGATGTGATCCAGGGCCATCTGACGCTGAACGGCGTGAAGGTGGTCATTACGGATACCGCAGGAATCCGGCAGACGGAGGATCCGGTGGAGAAAATCGGCGTTGCGCGTTCCGAAAAGGCCATGCGGGAAGCAGACATCCGTCTGCTTGTACTGGACGGATCGGAGGAACTGACAGAAGAAGACCGAAGTCTGCTGGCAAAACTGGATGCCGAGGATGCTGTCGTCATCAACAAGTCGGATTTACCGCAGAAGGTCCGGGAAGAGGACCTTCTCAGGATGGGTTTCACAGTCCCGTGCCTGACCGTTTCAGCAGATGAGCCGGATACCCTGGAGCGGATCCGGGAACTGATCCGGGAAAGGGCGGCGGTCCGTACCGGCCTGGCCGTGACGCAGCCGCGCCATCTGGATGCGCTGCAGCGGGCGGCGGACCACCTTCAGGATGCGCTGGAAACTGCGGAGAACCTGACGCTGGATATGGTCTCTGTGGATCTGCAGGCCGCACAGGCAGCCCTGTGCGAAATCACCGGTGAGCGGGCGGATGAAGCCCTGCTGGACCGGGTTTTCTCCCAGTTCTGCGTCGGAAAATAATCACAGGAAAGCAGGAAATGACATGAGCGACTTTCAGAGAATGGCCTCCGGGCGGGGGAGCCTGAAAAAACTCCCGGAGCTAGCGGAGAAACTGGCGATGCGGCGTCCGATGCTGGTCGGGTCCTCGCTGACAGGCCGGGTGCTGAGAAGCGCGCCGGGCCTGTTAAACGCGCCGGTTTTTACCGGATATCACGCGAACCCGGATCTGGAAGACCTGGCAAAAGGCGCAGAACTGTTCCGGAAGGAACAGTGCGACGGGCTGATTTCCGTCGGCGGCGGGTCTGCGATGGATACGGCCAAGGGAATCAAAGCCCTGCTGGCGGAAGGCTCCCTGGAGAATGTTGCCGCCGGAAGGCTTCCGGAAGCCATGCCGCTTCCGCACCTGGCCATTCCGGGCACCGCGGGCAGCGGCGCGGAAGCCACGCAGTTTGCCGTTCTGTATATGAACGGAAAGAAACTCAGCCTTTCCCAT
>Ga0265298_10008457_pt1 | contig 12358 bp, 15 predicted proteins | sample AusTroGonzalo_MG_3_FD_193486 | JGI IMG/M metagenome (GOLD analysis project Ga0265298, IMG submission 193486) | Bovine rumen microbial communities from tropical cattle in Woodstock, Queensland, Australia - Gonzalo_01 | ecosystem: Host-associated > Mammals > Digestive system > Stomach > Rumen ... | reverse complement strand
AACATCGTGTCGGGACTGAACGAGCCTTTAATGGTGCCCCTTAATACCTGCAGAGCGGATCTGTTGCGGGATGCCACCATGTTTGCGTACACCTCGACCAACGGCACGTCGTTGTAACCTACGCCCAGCCCGCTCCATGTCTCGGTAAGACTTCCGTCGCTGAGAAACGAAACGCCGTCATATAGAAGCTGCGCGTTTGGCGAATTAGGAGCATCTATCGCCTGCAGATCCGCCATGTCGAGAGTAAGGATGTTTGCCGAATCCTCGAACGTGACAACGGTATTGAGTTCGGTTGGTATTTCAAGAACGTCCTCGTTCACGTTGTATATTTCCAAATCGATATCTTTCCATGCGATACCAAGATATCGAGGCTGATATATGTCTGTTTCCCAAGATATCGGCTGTTTTCCTTTATCAAACCAGAATAAAGCGACCTCGAATTGTCCATTTTGGGCGGGAATATTAAATTTGATTTGAAAATCGTTAAATGTTATATTTTGGATGCTCATTGAGGCCTGCGCGACCTGCGTAATATGTCTTATCTCATCCTCTACCCATCCTTCCTCTATATCTAAGTAGTATATATGCGAGGAGGTGACATATATTAGCATAAAACTAACATTTGCATCAATCGTGATATCGGGAACGCCTCTCCATGCCAGACCGCTCTTTCCGTAGGCCACAGGAGCGTATTTGAGAGACAGAGAGAACTGTTGGTTGGGGTCGTATTGTATCTCCTCGCTGAGCTGAACTATATAAACCGCATTGTCAAAGTTCGAGTTGTAATATCCTTCGAGATATGCCGCTGTATCTGAACCGTATAATTGTTTTAGATTATAGTATCGGTTATAAACGGCAGACCAGTTCTCAAAAGAGCCGTTACTGTATTTTTTGAAATTGGCGTTCTTAAACACCGATTTGGTGTACTGATAGTTGCTGTGTATAGGCAGGATTTTCCCCCCCCTCTGCATATTCATGGAGAGATGTCCGGACGGATATACGGTGGAAGGAGTGTCGGCGTTGGCGACAAGATCCGGCACGGATGGGGCCGACTGTGTGCCTTCGTATGTCAGGGTGTTGTCATACAACATCCTTGTCGACTGCCTGTCCTTGTATGACACGATATGCCATCTGTTGTTGTATTGGGTTATCGTGGCGTCGTATCTGCCTACGATGCCCTCGACTACCTCGTAGCAGGTCTTCCCGGAGAAGGCCTCACCCTTCAGGTATGTCTGCGCGAGGACGGCTCTCGTGTTGTCCTGGTTCGTCTCCCAGACGCCTATGGCTATGGAGTAGCCCAGCCCGAGCCCTATCTTGGAAAGGCAATGGTCGATTATGTACAGCTCGCTGTACAGGCCCTCGAGGTCGAAGGTGAAGTTTTTAAGCAGCCCAAGCCCGTCGGTCGCTATGAAGCTCTGGTTTATCGGTGCCGATATGTATTCCGCCGCATATTGCGCGGTGTTGAGATATCCGCTCCACATAGGAGAGGCGGCCGTTGAAGGCCTGTACATCTCGGCCTTGAATTTCTTGAAGTCCTCGGTATATAGGGAAAGGAACTCGAAGTCGACCTCTTCCCTTATGCGGAATGTCAGCGACGTGCCGCAGATGGCTCCGGATCTGTCCCTTGTCAGTTCGAACGGATTGTTGGGGACGTTGCGGTCTATCTCCTGGCCGGTATAGCCGTCCTCGGAGATCACCAGCTTGGTGACCACTCCGTCCTTGCCGGCGCATAATAGCTCGTATTTGGTAGCGTATGCCATTCTATGTAGTCAGTTTCTTGCGTTGATCCTCGTTGTTGAACACGTACACGAGATCCGACCCTTTGGCGGTCAGTTCTCCCGTTATCTCTATCTGTGCGGGTGCCGCCTCGAATTGCTGGTTGCGCACATCGTAGGAACCCCCTGTGACTCCTCCTTTCGATGCCGTGGATCCGGAGCTCGCTATGTTGGCGAGAGAGCTCTTGACGGCGGTGCCCAATGCCACCAGGGCCACACCTGCCGCTATCGCGAGCGGTGCGTTCTCCGGCACCTTGAGGGCCTGGCTTAGGGCCTCGATGCCGGTACCTGAAGCGATAAGGAGCTTACCGACCGTGACTGCCAGATCCCCGAAGGATTGCGCCATCACGGAGGCGAAGCCGCTCATTTTTGCGTTTCCGGTCATCAGTTCCCCGAAGAACTCCCCGAGTCCTCCGGCCATGTCCTGGAAAGCCTCGTCGAATGTCTTGCCGAGGTCTATCGTCATCTCCTCCATCTCTTCGTAGAAGCCGCCCATCTCGGCGAGCGTCGTGGAAAGCCCCTCCTGGAGAGCGGGTGCGTCAAGCTTTATCGGCTCAATAGGAGGAAGGTCGTGCATCTCGTTGTACTTGTCGAGAAGGGCCTGCTCCTCGGCCAACTGCGCCTCCACGGCCTTAACGAGAGTGTTCCTTTCTCTGGAAAGGCTTCTTATCGCGTTGGATTGCTCCTCCTGGGCCTTCAGCACCGCAGCTTCGAGTTCGGCCACCTCGCGCAGCTGGTCTCTTGTCGGATCCGAGGCCGCGATCTCCAGTTGCCTCTTCGTCACCTCGTACCTTTGTTGTGCCAGGTCTATTTCGTCGGCGTAGTATTCCTTTGTGATCCTTTCCGCCTCCTGGGCGAAGGCGAGCCTTTGTTGTTCAGTGTAGCTCAGATCTCGCATCTTCTCCCTCAGGTCGGCTATCTTGGCGCTCCTCTGCTGTTGTATCGTTACGAGATCCAACTCGCGGTCGTTGATGGCGTTAAGCTCTTGCGCCAGCTTGCCGGATTCCTGCCAGTCGTTCTTGATCTCGTCTCCGAGACCCTTCATTGAGTTCTTTATCGTCTGTATGCCGCTCCTGACGTTTCCGGAGAAGATCTCTACGAGACCCTTTCCGACCGTCTGCACCCTGTCGACGATGTTGTCGACGACGGAGCGCATCTTGGCGAGTATGACGGATAGCTTGTCGGCGCCCTCGGATGTCTCCTTGAAATATGAGACGAGAGAACCGAGAGCCACGACGAGGGCCCCGATGCCCGTCGACATGAGGGCCACCTTGAGGGCCTTCATGGCTATCGTGAACTTGTTGCCTCCTTCGGCGGCCGCTATTATCGACTGCCTGAAGAAGTTCATTTCCTTGGTTATGGTGTTTAGGGAGGAGTTGATCTTGGAAGTGTCGACCCCGAAGGTGTCGGCGAGGTCGTCGAACGACTTACCGGCCGTCTGCTTGAAGTCAGTCATCGACTTTTCGCCGTCTTTCAGACCTTTCTTGAAGTCGGTGGTGTCGACACCGAATTTTGCCTTTAGATTACTTATTACCGTCCCCATCTTTTACAGATCTTTTTTTCTTTTTCCATTCGCGGATGGTGGCGAGATCCTCCGAGAATTTCCTCGCCGCCTCTTCCTTATCCTTCACGTCGTCCGTGTCTCCTTGCTCCCAGGGAAAAGGCCACAGCTGCTGAGCCGTCACCTTTTTCCCCTTCGGAAGCTGGATGTTTAGCAATATCGTTGTGGCGGTTCTCGCTATCGCCGCCCCGATCTTGATGTTCTCGAACCTCTCGGCGTGGTGCCCGACGTATGCGAACATCAGGTCGCACACCATCGTTTTTCCGAGCGTGTCGGGAGTGTAGTGCAGCACTCCCAGGCCGAACTTCTTGATGTCCTCGAGCGTCAGGTTCGATCCTCCTTTCTCCCCCAGCGCCTCAGGTGTGTCTTCTGAGGGCTGTCCGGAGGCTCCTGGCTCTTTTTTTTTCCGCTGATCTGCGGCGCCAGGATGGCCACCATCTCGTAGAGTATGGCCGGCGTGACCTGTTGCCCGAACTGCTCCGGTGTCATCCCGAGTTCCCTTCCTTCGTATGCCTCGCCCTCCTTGCACGCCGCCCAGCACGCCGCCCTGATGGCGGCCATGTCGGCCTTCTTGATGTCGAGGGAGTCGAGTCCTTTGCCCGTAACCTCGAAGAAATCGGCGAGGGCATTGATGTCGAATCGCATCGCGACTTCGCGTCCGTTGTCCAGCTTCACCTTTTCCATGGCCGTTAGTCTATGTTATCGAATGCGACATCGAGTGTTGCGCTCCATGATGAGATTGCCTTGGCGTCGGAGTCGCCGCTGTAGGCGGTTATCTTGCCCCATCCCGTTGTGGAGTTTCCTGATCCGTCCTCAAGCTCGAAATAGACCTTGGTGTCCCCCTTGAGCCAGGTCTTGAACTGAGTCCATGCGTAGTGTGTGGAGCTCTCGCTTGTTTCGAGAGTGGATTTCTTGCCGCCGAGGTTGATGGTGAGGGTACCTCCGGTGAGCGTTCTTTCGGCGTCGCCGTGGTTCGCCTTAACGAGTATCTCCTCGTAGTCTGGCGACATGTTGTCGGAGGCTGTCTCAAGCCCCTTTATCTCTCTGAGGCCGCTGGCGGATTCTCCCACCGTGACGTTGACCTCGTAACCTTTGATGTAACCCATAGTTTTATCGTTTTAGTTTGTTGAATAATCTATCTCGTATTCCGCCGAGCAGTACCACAGCCGATCCTCCTCGCTGTATTCCGTCTGCCTCGACGAGTCCGCCATCCTGCATCCGTAGACTTTCACGTCCCCGTCGCTCTCCATGCCCTCCATGGCGGCCCTTATGTCCTCCATGACGTTCTGCACGGTCTCCGGCAGGGTGTCTACCACCACTACCGTGGACGTGGCCGTGAAGTACATTAGGCCGGCCTTGCCGTAGGTCGGGAACTCCTCCTCGATATGGATCGCGTAAAGAGGGTTGATGCCCTCGTCGGCGAACGAATTGTAGACGTTGCCCACCACCTGTTTGAGCGTTTTCTGCACGATGTCGGATATTAGTTTCAGTGCCATCCCTATGCCTCCTGTAAGAATTTCTCGTACTGTTTAAGCCATTCGGCCTCGAAGTTCCTCTGCGCCGTGCCCTTGGACTGTTCCCAGGCCCTCTCGACGAATAGCCCCGGCTTGATGCCGCCCCTGCGTCTTGCCGTCCTCTCCCTTCTCGCGTTCTGGAAGGTGTGTCCGGGATAGCGGTTGGCGTATGTGCCGTAGTTCTGCCAGTAGAGCAGCATCCACGGTGACCATCCCTCGCCGCGCCTGTTGACGTACACGCCCTGGTTGCCGTAGAACCCGACGCTCAGGGACACGCCCTTGCCCGCTTTGGTCTTGAGGACTTTCCTCGTGGAGCCCATGTTGGACGGTATGTTGGCGGCCATGGCGCTCCTTACCGGCGCCGCGGCCTTTCTGAACGCCGCCATGATCGGTTTCTTGTAGCCATTCTCCTCGAAGGTCTCGAATATCCGCATCATCTTGTCGTCGCCGTCCAATATGAATGTCGTGGTCTTGTTCATTGTAGCACCTCCTCCGCGACTATCTCGTAGAACATGGCATCGTAGTCGGTCACGGAGAGGATGTTGTAGTCCTTCCTCTCGTCCTCGATACGCATCGTCTCGTCGACGTCGCATTCCTTGTGGCAATGATACCGGTATTGTTTCGGAACCACTTGCCTGTTGTTCACTATCCTTTCCTCGCCACCTCCGGCGTATTCCCTGCCCATCCACAGGGTCTGCGAGACGGAGAACACCTTTTTGGCGGCTCCGGAGCTGGTGACCTCGGTGATAGGGGTCTTCAGATAGACATATCGGTTGAATTGGGCGACTTCCATCAGAATTTATGCGGTTTGTATTGTTCCATGAAGTTCTGCGCTACGGTAATGTTTTTGTCCACGGCGTCGTTGTCGGCGTGGAGGAATCTCTGGGAGGCCAACAGGATTATCGCGTCCCTGGCGCTCCTCGGCAATGTCTCCACGGTGTAGCCGGCCGTGTAGGTTATCTTCACGGCGTTGAGCCTGTAAGGGTCGGCCGTGACACCTCCGGAGAAGAGGATTCTCGCGGTCATCTCGATGTTGTCGAGCTGGTAGTTGTCGGCCGGCAGTATCTTTAGCGTGTCGTCGTTTGGGGCGTAGTAGCCGACGCTTTTTATCTCGTTGACCGGCCCCTTGTCGATGGCGAGGATGCCGTCGGCGGGGAAATTGTCGATATATGCCTCCATTGTCTTAGCCTGGAACACACGTCCTGTGTATATCTCGGCGAAGTCGATGGCGTTCCTCAGGAACATGAGCAGCGCCGAGTCGAGCTCCGACGACTGTAGGCGCAGGTTCTCGCGCAGCGCCTGTATCGGGACGACCGGCTCTATCTCGTTGGTCACCGACTGAACCCTGTATCTGACTTGCTGAATCACTTTTTAAAGTATTTGTCGAGTTTCGCGATCTTGGCCTTGGAAAAACCTTCCTCGGCGAGTTTGCCTCCTTCCAGGAGGGCCTTCACCTCCTCGGCCGTGTTGACTCCCAACTTCGAGAAAAGCTCGTCCCTCAGAGGCATATCCTCCGGCAATGGGTTCTCCATCTCTCCGTTGTCGTCGTCAGGCAACAGTATCACGTAGCCTTGGTCGAGCAGTTCGGGAACCTCGGAGCTTTTCACCTTTCCGAGATCTCCGGGCATATAGGCGTACTGCCAATGTTTCTTGATGAACTTTATGTCAATGTATTTTTCCTTTTCCATCTTCCTTTTGTTTAAAAGGGAGGGGATTTTTCACCCCCCCCATGATCAGAAAATAAAGACTATGCAGTCAATGCGTCCTGCATCGCGGCCCAGCAACTTGGGTTTTGTGCGATTGTGTCAACATATGATGTGCAGTCGACTCTAATCTCGGCGGTAGCTGAGAGTAGGTATGGGTTGACGAGGATGTCAAGGCCACCCCATGAGCAGATGTAGAGGTTAGAGAAGTCACCGAAGATGATGGCGGAGCATACGCCGCTTGCGGAACCCTTTGTGAGGTTTGATGGCACCGCGTTAGTGATTGCCAACTTGTAGCCGTTGAGACGGCCGTCGCCGTTGTAGACAAACTGGGCTGTCGATGTGGATTTGTCGACGGTCTTTAGTTTGCTTGAAACCTTGAAGTTGGTGAGGTAGGCAGGGCTGGATTTGATTCCGTTGGCGCTGCCGACTGCGCTCTCGAGGCCCACAATGTGTGCCCATGTAGGAGCGAGACCGTTGGTGCCGCCTGCTACGGAGCCGATGCTCGATGTGTTCAGGATTCCGGTAGGCTGGTTGCTTGATCCGCTTCCTGCGATGGCTGCCGCCTCGATTGCGAGGGCGTTGCTTTCGATAAGGTCTCTCTCGATAAGCTCATCGATGGCTGGTACAGCCTGAAGGAGAAGCTGGCGGGAGAAAGCCGCGGATGCCTGCAATCTGTGAGGTGTGGCGACCTTCTGGCTGAAGCTCTCTTTTGTTACGGATGATGATCCGTCCTCTGCCAAGAATGAGGAAGAGAAGCTTCCGCCTTGGTTGAGAGGTAGGTTGCCTTGTAATCCGTTGATGTATCTTGTGCCGAGTTGGCTCAATACCATGGCGTTTTGGAGCGCCTCGAAATAGATGGGGTTTTCGTTGCCTACGAGGTAACCGCCGTCGGCGTTTGTCGCTACGTTCTGGCCGGTGCTGGCTCTATTGTTCATCCCGCGGTTTGCGAGGAAGCGTACAGGTACGCAGAGCTCTCCTTTTGGAAGGACACCGATTGCCGAAAACTCGTTTCTCGCCTCCTGATCCATCTCTCTTTCGATACCGTCGAATTTGATGAGACCGGCTGCTCCGGCGATAGCCTTACGGAAACTGTAGCGTCCGAACTCTTTCTTTTCGCTTTCGCTCACCTGTGTGGCGGCTTGGCGTTGCAGCTCTTCCTGCTCGAGGGCTATTTTGAGCTTTCTGCCCAAATCCTCGTACTCGTTGTGTTTGGTGATCCATATGGATCTCTCCTCCTCTGTGAAGGATGACACGTCTTTGGAGATAAGACCCGACAATTCGTTTCTTATCGAGAGTTGTCTTTCAAGAATTTCCTTTGATTTCATTTCGTTGAAGTTTTTAAGGTTATTATTCGTTTTACGATATGAGATATAGCGCGTTCTGCTGTTGTCTGATGATTTCCGTTTCGGCGTCCCTCGCCGCCTTTTCCTCGAGGATCTTCCTCGCCTTCTCCGGGTCGTCGGTCTTCAGGTCGACGTCCTTGGCGTCGAGAAGCGTCAGCACGTCGGCCACGCGCATCTCCTCGATCTTGGAGCGGGTGTAGTTGCCTCCCAAGCTCATGAGGGCGTAGTCTATGGCTTCCATGGTGGCTTCCTTCATCATCCTCTTTCCGGCCTCGTAGTTGGAAGGGACGGTGACCACGCTCCATTCTATGAGCTCCTGGCCGTTGAAGTAGTAGGTCTCGTTCTCGCCTCCTTGGCGTTCATCGCCTTCGCCCCATCTGCCTTTTCCGTCGTCCATGAATCCTACGGACACGGCCGAAAGGGTTCCCAAAAGGAGTTTCCTGTAAACCTTGTCGGCCAACAGGTTCACTTCCGCGGTCTCGAAGTAGGCGTCGGCGGTAAGGCTTGGCACGCCGTCTATCTCCTCTACCTCCACCCTTACGGATTTGCCGATGATGTTGTCGACGTCAAAGTACACGTCGTGCATATAGCCGACGATAGGGTTGGCCAGATAGTGCTCCAGATTCCACCCTTGCTGGTTCAGCACGGTGTGGTGCCTGTCTCGTGCCGGAGTGGACAGGACGAACGACATTGTTCTGTCGTCCTCCTCGCGGGGCTGCATCGCCCTCACGAATCCGTATGTGCTATTGATCTTTTCCATTGTTATCTTGTTGTTGGGTTTTGCCTGTCAGATATGCGGGGTCGAGCGGGTCGTCGAGACCGGGGAGAGGCTGTAGGCCTTCCATCGCTCGTATCTCGTTCCTTGTGTATATTCCTGTCGAACACATTGTCTGGGCGAATGACGCCCTTGCCATCATGTCCCCGCGCATAAGGGAGTTGAGGTTGAACTTGATGTCGACCTTTTCGCGGTCGGATGCCTTCAGAAGCTTCGCCTCCATCTCCTTCTCCATGATGGAGCAAAGCGGAGCGATGGAGTAGGTGAGGAACTGTAGGTTCTGCTGCTCGCCGTTGGAGAATGTGTTGCGGCTGTTCTCTCCGATGAGTGATGGCGGCACGCCGAAGAAGCGCGCGACCTCCTGGACTTCGAAGACCCTCGTCTCGATGAACTGGGCCTCGTTCGGGGATATGCCTATCGAGCGGTATTTGAGACCTCCCTCGAGGAGCGGGGTCTTGTGCGCGTTGGCCTCTCCGGTGTAGAAGTCGTTCCATTCCTTGCGGATGGCCTTAACGTTTTCTTCGCTCAGGCTCCTGTCGGTCTCGAGGACTCCCTTTATGTTACCGCCCTGGGAGAAGAAACTCGAGCCGAAGTTCTCGGCCGATAGGCCCAAACCGATGGAGTCGGCCGCCACCTCGATAGGGGACAGGCCGTAATATCTGTTTCTGTTGTTGATCTTGAAGTGGATGACGTCCGAGGATTCGAAGCGAGAGTAGATCTTCGCGTCAGGATCCTTTATCTCATAGACCGGCTCGCCGTTCTCCTTCACGAGAACAGTGCAGCAGCTCCATGGTATAGGGATAAGGGACTCGGGCTCGGATTGCCTGGTCTTTATCACGGCCAGGGCGTTGCCTTTCAGCTCGAGGCTCGCCGTCATGTATGATATGAAGGACACCCAATCCATATATGAATTGGGTTTCGATAGAATCCTGGAGACCGACGTCACGTCGACGTCCGGTTTGCCCGCCTTTCCTTGGGCGCTCACCACTATAGGCAGGGATGCCATTATCATCTCGTAGGTGCGCACGCAGGCGAACACGGCCGAGAATTTCTCGGCGTTGGCTGCCGTAACCGTAAGCCCATATCCTCCGGCCCAAAGTCCGTTGACCTTGCGGATAGGGGAGTGGCCCGGAACCACTTTTCTTTTGAACAGATCCAAAAAACCCATTGTCGTCAGTTTTTAGCTGACCACAATAATATCGGGAGAAGTTTTTCAATTTTGGAACATTGTTCCCTTTTTTCAAATTTTTTTATTAACCTTCACGAAGGACTGATACGAGGAGTACCTTTTTCGGCCGATGGCGCGCTCGAATCGCGCGTTGATGTCGTCGAACACCTTCTCGTTGCTCACGAACGGGTCATCCTTTCTCCTTTCCCTCAGCTCTCTCCAGTAGATGTCCGCGAAGCCTTTGGCCGTGAACATCTCGATAATTTCCGCGTCGATGAGAATTTTTTTTGCCATATTATATGAATCTAAGCGAGTGATCCCTGTATGCCACATCCTCCGAGGCGTTGAGCGTGAGATATTCGCCTATGGCCATTATCGACGCCACCACGCCATCTATCTTCTTTTTGCTCGCCCTCTTGTCCGGGGCTATGTTGTCGTTCGCGTCACGCCTCATTACGGTGTTTCGCATGTTCCACCGAAGCACCGGGTTTTTGAAATGCTCCAGCTTGCCGGCCATTATCAGCGACTCCATCTCCTTAGTGGGCGCCGACATGTTGCGCAGCGACTGCTGATACGGGTCTAATCTATCGACAGTATACCCACCTTTGATTAAGTTCTGTATCACTCCGTGATGCGCATGCCACGGGTCGTATGCGAGGCCTACAACATTGTATTCCCTAAGGATCTCGCCTATGTCCTCCGTCATTCCGTCTATGTCGACGATCTCGCCCGGCGTCGACTTCATAAACCCGTCCTGTATCCAGATCTTATAGTCCACATCATCCTCGGCCGCCTTCGCTTTGCTTTCCGGAATCCAATACCACAGTAACAGATAACTCCTTTCCTTTCCAGGAAAGAACAGGGCCAGCGCGTTCGTGTCTATGTGACTTGCGAGGTCGAGACCGCCGTAACACTCCATTTCCTTTAATCTGCGTATACCTACCTCTCTATCCTCTATACTCGATTCCATGAACTTATCATCAGATATCCACATGTCGGGCGCGTCGCACCAGATGTTGAGGTTCTTCGTCTTGAAGGAGATTTCCTTGCTCCGGCTGTTGAGAGCTCCGTTGAACTCGCCCTCGAACCTGTCCGGCAGCACCGACACCCCCCAGTTGGGGTTGGCCTTCGGCCACACAGACGGGTCGCGCCAATCGTCCCCGTCATCGATGGTGTAGATCACGCCGAAGGTGTCCTCCTGTTTCTTGATCCCCCGGTTGATGTCGTTAATGAGGTTGTGGTACTCGAAGCACGGAAGATCCTTGTCCCTTCCGGCAGTGGTTATGATCAAGTGGAGAGGCTGTCGCCTGTTGACGGACGCCGACTGTATGTTCTCGAACACCTCGTTGTTCTTCCAGGAGAACACGTGGTACTCGTCTATGGTGCTCCCTGAGGGGTTTATTCCCTCCATCGCCTTGGAGTCCCTGCCGAGCGGCTCCATCTTGGATCCTGTGCTCGCCACCGAGACGTTGTTCGTGAGGCATTTCGCCCGTGCCGCCAAGGATGGCGACTTCTCGACCATGAGCTTCGCCTTGTCGAAGCAGATATGCGCCTGGCGTTCGACGGTGGCGGCGCAATAGACCTCCGCCTCGTTCTCCCCGTCGAAGAACAGAAGATAGTTGTCGACGATCGCCGCGAAGGTGGTCTTGCCGTTCTTCTTCGGAAGCTCTATGTACGCGTAGTTGAATCTGCGGTAACCGTCAGGCTTCTCCCATCCGAACACGATGTAGATGATAGCGGCCTGCCAGGGCTCCGGCACGAACTCCACCCATCTGACCTTGTCCGGAGAGTGACGCATGAAACGGCAAGCCGCGAAGAACCTCTCCGCTCTGCGCTGGTTGAACACTATGCCGAGCTCCACCTGTCTGTCGATGTCGCTCCGGTGACGTAGGAAAGTCAGACGTGTGATCTCGGACACGGGGATTCTGCGCTCGATCACATCGTCGATGTACTTCTCAGCTGTTGTTATCAGTTTACTGGCCATATTCCTTGAAAAAATCCTCCATCGGGTCTGATGTCCCCGAGTTCGGTTGTCTGATCTTCAGTGCTGATATCGGGTCGAAGCCGAAGGTGGACGCGATCGAGAGATATTCCCTCAGCGACTGCGACGATATGTTTACCCACGGCGACTGTTGGGCGTAGCCCTTGTCGGTGTATGTCACGGCTCCGTCCTCCTTCAGTCTGTTCTCCGCCTGCATGTATTTCGCGTACGACTGGCACATCGCCGCCACCTGGTGCACGTTGGCGGTAGTCAGCATGCGCCGCGCTATCAGGAGCTCGCACACGCTCCTGTACATCTTCTTGCCTGACGTCATCATCCATTCGGGCGCCTTGTCCGGGACTTCGGTCACCAGCTCCCACGGCTGCGATGCGTCCGGCGATCCGTCGCGGTCTTTCCTGAACGTTCCGGTCAGGCGCTTGACCTCGGCCGGCAGTTTTTTCCTTCCCTTGTCCATTTCCCTTCCTTTTTTCAGTTAATCCCCTCCCCCTCTTTTTTGACGGAGGAGGAAAAAGAT
>Ga0265298_10008454_pt1 | contig 12359 bp, 10 predicted proteins | sample AusTroGonzalo_MG_3_FD_193486 | JGI IMG/M metagenome (GOLD analysis project Ga0265298, IMG submission 193486) | Bovine rumen microbial communities from tropical cattle in Woodstock, Queensland, Australia - Gonzalo_01 | ecosystem: Host-associated > Mammals > Digestive system > Stomach > Rumen ... | reverse complement strand
AAGTGGTCACGCCATTGATGTTGACTCCAGCATCAACAATATATTCTGTACCAGATTTGAAATCGGAAACAATGGTATTGGTGCTGGATAGACTGACGACCACAACCAAGGGTTCGGTCACTGCGCTTAATGCGGAATAGCCAGGACCTGCATATTCGGTGCCTCCAACAATGCAGGTGGTCACGGAACCATCGGCACTGACGATGGCGGCGGCGATGGGTGTCGTTTGGATTTCTTCTGGCATGGTGAATCTCCTTTTGACGAGACAAAACTATTGGAACATTACTTGATGATTAAAGGCAATCAAAAATCCCCTGGACGTTTTTTTAGGTCGAAAGAGGATGTCCGGGCTAAAAGTGCTACTTATTGTGTCACTAATATATTATGATAATCCAATATTGCAAGCGTCTAGGCAAAAAAACATCAAGACTTCAACCTAAAAAGGCAATTGTTTCGAAAATAGTTACTAAGCAAGAATAAAGGCAGGCAACTTATTGTCGTGCGTCATCTGGCCAGAGGCTTGAAACCTTGTTCGACCGCTGGCGTATTTTGGGGATGATTTCGCCGATTGCTCACCCCGGCAATATAATCCCCGCGACTGCTCCGGCCAGGAGCCACCAGGCGGGATTGATTTTCTTTGTGCGGGGGCAAAGGCAAAGCGCCAAGACAATCCCCATGATAAGCACTCCCTGGTACAGGAGTTTGCCTGTCTCTGGCGCAAAGCAGGACGCCTGCACGAAGAAGACCACGGCGGAGGCCAGAAGTCCCACGGTGACTGGCTTGATGCCCGCAAGTACCGCCGCCATGGCACGGCTGTCGCGGAAGACCTTCAGACAGATGGCAATGGCGAGCCCGACCGTCAGGGAGGGGATTGTCAGTCCCAGCGAGCCCGCGATGGCTCCGGGGATTCCCGCCTGCTGGACGCCGATGTAGGTGGCGGCATTGAGGCCGATGGGGCCGGGGGTTATCTGGGCCAGGGCGATGAGGTCGGCAAACTCCGCTGGCGTCAGCAGTCCGCGGGAGGTCACGAGTTCGTCCTGAAACAGGGGAACCATGGCGTAGCCGCCGCCGAAGGTGAAGAAGCCGATTTTGGCGAAGAGGAGAAACAGGCTGAAGGGATTCATTTTAGGTTCTCCTCGGCAGAGGGCAGCAACTGTGGGCACAGCCAGGTCAGAAGCAGTCCGACTACGGCGCCGCCCAGGACGAGGTAGACCGCGCCGACCCAGCCCGTGGCCAGCAGCAGGAAACTGATGGTGGCCAGGACGCTTACCGTGACGTTGCGGCAGATCTTCCTGGTCAGATTCCAGGTCACGACGGCAATCAGCGCGGAAATGCTGGCCCGGATGCCGAGAAAGGCCTTGGCGACATAACGGGAATCGCGGAAACGCAGGAAAACACCGGCCAGCACGACAATGGCGAAAAAGGGCGGCAACAAGGTCGCGAGGCAGGCCGTAAGTGCTCCCGCAAGCCCTGCCATCTTGTAGCCCAGCAGGACACTCATGTTCATGGCGATGATGCCTGGCAGCGACTGGGTGGTTGCCGTGCAGACAAGCATATCCTCCTCTGTGAGCCAGTGTCGCTTGTCGACGAACTCCTGGGAGAACAGGGGAATCATCGCAAGCCCCCCGCCCAAGGTCAGGGCGGCGGTCGTGAAAAAGCACCAGAAAATGGCGGGGAGACGTCCCCAGGCTGTGGCCTTTGATGGCAGATTGTCGTCAGGCATGGTCAGAAAAACTTGTTCAATGGTGAAATATGCCTTTTCATAATGTAGCCTGCCCCGCAAGTTTACGCAAGCCTTTTTCCAGGGATAATAGGGATTTTAGGGATGAGAGAGATAGGGATAGTAGGGACGGGAGGGATAGCAGGGAGAGGGGGCGAGCCTGCTGGCTGGGATAAAAGGGATTTTAGGGATGAGAGAGATAGGGATAGTAGGGACGGAAGGGATAAGAGAGCGGTATGGCATACTGTGCTGCCAGGGGGCTTGCTACCATCATTTCCTGTGTTAATCCGCCTTACTGGAACAATATTTTCTCGATTTGAGTGATGTCGCGCTTGGTTTCCGCAGAGGTCTGATATTTTTTGTCAATGGCCTTGAGGGCGTACAGGACAGTCGTATGCTGCTTGTGGAAATTTTCCGCGATGGCCGGAAGGGAGAGGCTGGTGTGCTTGCGCGCCAGGAACATGGCGATTTGGCGAGCGTAGGCGATGTTGGCGGGGCGGAGTGAACTGGTCATGTCCGACAGGCGGAGCTGGAAGAACTCGGCCACTACACGCTGGATGAGACCAACATCGGTCACGCCGTGAAGTTCCTCTTCCTGGAATATCTTGTGAAGGTGGGTTTCGACAAATTCCCGGCTGACATCGGGGTTGGAATTGTTGAATACCTGGCAGCTGTAGGTCAGGGTGTTCAGGGCTCCTTCCAGTCGCCTGACATTCGTGCGGATGCCCGAGGCAATGCGTTCCAGGACCCAAGAGGGGAATTTGACGGAGGAATCCTCCTGCTTGCGGAGCAGGATGGCCAGCCTGGTCTCCTCGTCGGGAATGGTAATTTCCGCCTGGAGGCCGCTTTCAAAGCGTGACACGAGACGGTCGGCGAGCCCTTCGATTTCCTGCGGCGGCCTGTCGGAGGTTATGACTATCTGGCGGTTGCGCGACAGGAGGTTGTTGAAGGTATGGAAAATCTCTTCCTGGAAACTCTTTTTGCCGACAAAGAACTGCACGTCGTCTATCAGCAGGGCGTCGAGGTTGCGGAAATGGTTGCGGAAGGCTGGCAGGGCATTGCTGGAGAGGGCGAGGTGGAACTGGTTGCCAAACTCTTCGCTGGTCAGGCAGTCGATTTTGGCCGCAGGCCGGGTCTTGGCGAGTTTCCAGGCTATGGAATGGAGCAGATGGCTCTTGCCCAGGCCGGAGGCGCTATGGATGAATAATGGGTTGTAGGCGGCTCCGGGGGCGTTGGCGACGGCCAGGCAGGCGCTCTGCGCGAACTGGTTGGAGCCGCCGACAACGAAATTATCGAAGGTGTAATGCTTGTTCAGGCGGTCGCAGATGTCGTTGACGGGGACGGCGACCTTCAAGGTCTTGGCTTGGGGACGCGTGGCGGGTCTGGCGGGGGCGTTCTGGCTGGCAGCGGCCTGGGGTTTGGCGACCAGGGTCAGGAATTTTATCTGGCACTTGCGCCCGGCTAGTCCGGAAAAAGTTTCTTCAATGAGCTTCTGATAGTTGGCCTCCAGCCAGCAGCGGAATATGTCCTCGGAAATGCCCAGGGTCAGGGTAGCGCCTTCTAGGGCAAGGGGGACGAGCCTGGCTATCCAGAGGTCGAATTGAGTTTGCCCCATGGTCAGGCGGAGGCTGTCGCAACAACGTTCCCAGAGGGACTTCAAAGAATCAGAACTATCGGAAGACACGGCAAACACCAGAATCAGTCCGTATGGACTGGAAACAGTTTTAGGTTTAAAATAGCTGGAGACGTTATGTCAACCAGCTAAAGCGTTACACTCTCCAAAGACAAAACAACGCAGGAAAACCTCGTCCAGAAGTCTTGCGTGACAGGACGGCCAAGGCTTTCTGCGTAATGTCTAAAAAATAGTGCCTATTCTAGTTTTAGCAAGTCGTTTTTTGCGGATTTTTCAGTCTCCTAAGCCAGGTTTTGGCGTAAGTCATTGAATCTTCACCAACGAAAAAAATTTTAAGATTTTTTCCGTCGGTTTTCAAGGCGGCAATAAGCATAGTTTTCTTGTTTTGCAAGTCGGTTTTTGAAGATTATTTGCAAGTCCTTGAAACCTTTCCACCCAAAAAAATGTTATTGACAGGCACGACAGAGAATATCATATATTTATATTATGAAATATCCCCAATAGAATCAGAGCCCGTAATCATTGACAGGTTCCGCGAAATCGCAGTGTTTCCAGTTTTCGGCGTCAGACCATTTCAGGATTTCGGCGTGTCCATCGAAGAAGGAGAAGGCATTGGCCTTGCGGTGGCGGAAGCAAAGGTGGTCGCGGAGGGAGTAATCGAGGTCGAAGAAGCCGTCGTTGGTAGTGGCGACGGAGGAGCCTTCTTCAAGGAGCAAAGGGATTCCGGCGGGGGCGGGAACGCTGGAGGCGCGAAGCCCCTCGCAGTGTTCGCGGCAGTAGGTGGGATTGCGCTGGCAGGGTTTGGTTGCCTTGCCGGCTATGTCGGAGTTGACGCCATAGCTGCAAGTGGAGCCGGTGTGGTCGAGGGGGCACAGGAAGATTCTGGCGTCCTTGACGTATGGGAAGACGGTGCCTTTGGCGGGGTCGAAGTTGCCTTTGGCGGGGACGGGGAACTGGTCGTAGAAAATCCAGCCCCAGGTCTGGCCGGCGCCGCAGGCTCCATTGACGGGGCGGGGGTAGAACTCGTCGTTGTCTCCGCAATAGAGCAGAAAGGCGGTGCCGAGCTGCCTCTGGTTGTTGAGACAGAGCTTGCCCCGGGCGGTTTCCTTGCTGGCGAGCAGGGCGGGCAGAAGCAGTCCGGCCAGGATGGCGATGATGGCAATGACCACCAGGAGCTCCAGCAGGGAGAACTTGAAAACCTTGCGGGCACTGGCGGTGGGGATTCCCTCCAGTTCGCGGTATTTGGCGACAGTGCGGCGGGCGATGTCCATGCCTTCCTCCGTGAGCATGTCGGTGATTTTCTGGTCGGAAAGAGGATGCTGCTTGTTTTCCCTGGCGATGAGGCCGGCGATTTTCTGGCGGACGGCGCGGCTGGACACGTCGTCGGTGGTTGTGGAAGTGGAAATTCCCGAGGCGAAGAAGAACTTGTACGGGCGCAGTCCGAACGGTGTCATCAGGTACTTGTTGGCAATGGCCCGGGAAACGGTCGATTCGTGACAGTCCAGGCGGTCGGCTACGTCGGATAGCTTCAGGGATTTGAGGGCGCCGTCGCCTTCGCGGAAAAACGCCTCCTGGAATTCCAGCAGGGCGAGTGTGACCTTCTCGATGGTCTTCTCGCGCTCCTGGATGGCATCGATGAGCTGACGCCCCTCCTGCTGGTATTTTAACAGCTGTTTGCGCTCTTCAGGTGTCAGGGATTTGTCAGCCAGATAGATTTCTGTGTTTTCGCTGAAGACAACGCGGGGGATTTCTTCATCATTCATCCTGACGGTCCAGCCGCCGCCCGGAGCCTTGGCCACGGAGGCGTCCGGGATGATTACCGGTTCGACCTCGTCGCTGAACAGGCGGCAGGGGCGGGGATTCAGTGAGCGTATTCTGGTAGCCGCCTCTTGGATTTCCGCAAGGTCTGTGTTCAGGGCCTTGGCGATTTCCGGCAGATGATTGCGCGCGAGCTGTTCCAGGTGGTCGGCGACGATATCCCAGTCGAGACTGCCCTTGGCGCGCTGGCGCTCCAGTTGCAGGAGCAGGCACTCGCGCAGGTCGCGGGAGGCGATTCCGGCTGGATCTAGGGTTTGCAGAAATTTGACGGCACGGTGGATTTGCTCCGGGCTTTTGCCGGTTTCGGCGAGGATTTCGTCGTCGGTGCCGCTAAGGTAGCCGTTGCTGTCGAGAAAGCCCAGAAGCGCCTCTGCCGTCTCGGCCGTGTCGTCATCTGGGGCGTCGGCGCGGATTTGCTGGAGCAGGTTATCGCGGAAGGAAACAGGGGCAATCTGGGAATCCCAGAAATACTGATGACGCTTTTCCGCCTCGGAATCGGCGTTGGCTCCGTTCATGTCGGACGGGAGATAGTTGTCGTAATCAAAGCCTTCATCGATGGCGGCGGATTCGGTCAGGCTTTCGTCACTTTCCACTGCCCGGGCGATTTCGCTTTCGCGGCGGGCATCCTGCTCGAGTTCTGACTGGGATGGCCGATAGGGTTCCTCTCCTTCGACATCATCGCTGTCGGTGTTGCTTTCCGGCCAGGCCCAGTCAGGCGGTGACTGGTACGGGGATTCGCTGTCTTCGGAGCCGTCAGGCGGGTTGTCGTGGTGGGCGGAATGTTGGTCATCGAAATCGTCGTCAAAATCGGGATAGGCCTCGGCTGGCTCGGTGCCCAGGCTCTCGAAATCGGAGGCCAGGATTTCCCGGCTGTTGCCGTCCTGGATTTCCAGGAGGGGATTGAGCGAGACGGTCTGGACAATCTCCTGTTGGAGTTCCTGTTTCGTCATTTGCAGCAGATTCAGGGAATGAACCTGCTGGGCAGTCATTTTCAGTTCCTGCTTTTGCGACAGGTTCTGTTTCTGTGTCAACGCTAACGGCATGTGGAAAATATGATGCGAGTAATGTGGGAAGGCCCTTCCTGGACGGCGGTTCTCTACATGGACAATGGCCTAACGGCATCCGCCCCCCAAGCCCCTCTGGAGACCTTCCCGCGTTTTATTCTACAACGAGTTCCAGGCCTGTCAGATAATCGCCTTCCGGAAATTGCAGCGAGAGAGGATGGTCGGCGTCCTGGGAGAATTGGCGGCAGACGCGCGTGCGGCGATTGGAATCCTGGACGGCGCCACCGACGACCTTGCGGAAGAGTTCGGGGGTCATGGCGGCGGAGCAGGAGAAGGTCAGGAGATGCCCCTTGGGGCGTAGCAGTTTGAGGGCCAAGAGGTTGATGTCCTTGTAGCCGCGACAGGCACCAGCAAGGCGACTGCGCGTCTCGGCGAATTTCGGCGGGTCGAGGATGATGACATCGAACTTGCGTCCGCTGTCGCGGAAACGGCGCAACTGCACGAAGACATCGGCTTTCAGGTATTCTGTCCGCTCGGCGGGCAGGTCATTGCGGGAAAGATTGTCCTTGACCAGTTCCAGCGACTCTTCGGAGGAGTCCAGGAACGTGACCTTGCTGGCCTGGTGGCGGAGGGCCTGGAGCCCGAAGCCGCCACTGTAGCAGCAACAGTCGAGGACTTCCTTTTCAAAGGCGATTTCTCCCGCCAGCCGCCGATTGGCACGCTGGTCGAGATAGTAGCCAGTCTTGTGGCCGGAAATCAGATTGACGGACAATTTCAGTCCGTTTTCCCTGATGATAAGCCGCTCTGGCGGCTTCTCGCCCCAGAGAAGGCCAGTGCGCGGCTCAAGACCTTCGCGGATACGCGCCTCGGCCTCGGAGCGCTCGTAGATGCCATGTATGTCTGGCAATTCTTGCAGCAGGCCGACGATGGTCTTCCGCCAGTATTCTGCTCCGGCGCTGAGGAACTGGCAGGACAGGAAGGGTCCGAATTTGTCGATGACGCAGCCGGGCAGGCCATCGGCCTCGCCGTGCACAAGGCGCCAGGAATCGGTGATTTCCCGCAGCGACAGCGATTGGCGGTATTCCCAGGCGGCTCGCAGGCGGCGTTGGAAGAAATCGGTGTCTACGGCTTCTTCCTGTCGAAAAGTCCAGATGCGGCAGCAGATTTGGGAACTGGCGGAGAAGGCGCCGCGGGCCAGCCATTTGCCGTCGGCGGCGAGGACATCCATTGTTTCGCCGCTCATCGGCTCGCCGGCAACTTTGGCGACCGCCCCGGAAAAAATCCAGGGATGCCTCTGGAGGACGGAGTGCTCCCTGCCTGGCTTGAGTTGAAGATATTTGCCAAAGGTGCTCATTATTCGTCCAAGTATTTTTTTACTTGAGTATTGTGGCCTTGCTGAATTTCTTTAATCTTTTTTTTGGATTTTTTCATCGCCTTCAGTTGCGTTCCGCCCATCCCGTAGTTGGCAACGTCGCTGGCGGATTTAGCGAAGGAATCAGCTTCTTTTCTCGGCGCCGACGTTGGGGAAGCCGTCGGTTTCGGGGCTGTCGCCTTGGCTGGTTTGGCCGCCTTGCCCGGGGTCGAGGTGGTTGTCTTCGGCCTGGAAGTGGATTTGGAAGCGGGAGCGGCTGGACGGCAGCCAACGGCAAGGCCCAGCATGATGACTAACAGAAAACAGCATACGTTTTTCACTGTTTTTCACTCCGTTGTTAGTTGTTATGGGGTAAAAACGCGCTGCCGACCGGATCGGTAGGGCGGCCAGACCCCTGGCCGCCGTTGTGCCCGTATGAAAGCATGCCGTTGACGGTCGGTCGCCCAGTCATCGAAAGTTACAAAAAGTTGTTGAATGTGCAATGGCAACGCATTTCTGGCAGAATCCGGCATTACATTACTGGGGTGGTTGGGCGGGTGTGGCCATCCCCAATAAATAAATGGACACAACGGCGAGGTATGGCTAGTTTGCCAATGTCACAAGTCCTGTCACATTTCTTGCGGACAGTGCCTTGTTATTTTTGCTCGTTCTTGAGTTTCTGGAGGTCCATATTGCGGATTTCCGTGCGGCGAATCTTGCCGGAGGCGGTCTTCGGCAGGGAATCCCAGAACTCGATGCGACGGGGGTACTTGTATGGGGCGGTCACGCGCTTGACATGATCCTGCAATTCCTTGACGAGTTCTGGTCCTGGCTGCCATTTGCCGTTCTTGACCAGTACGATTGTGGCCTTGACGGCCTCGCCGCGCACGGGGTCGGGATAGGCAGTGACGGCGCATTCCAGCACGGCAGGATGCTCCATCAAGGCACTTTCGACCTCAAAGGGTCCAATCCGATAGCCGGAGCTCTTGATGACGTCATCGTCGCGCCCGACGAACCAGATGTAGCCGTCCTGGTCCCGCCAGGCCATGTCGCCAGTGCTGTAGTGGCCGTTGCGCCAGCTGGAAGCCATCGCCTCGGGGCAGTCCTTGTACTCCCGGAAGAGCCCCACTGGGCGCTCCTTGGCGGCGTTGAGCACGACGATGCGCCCAACCACGCCGTCTTCGCAGGGACGGTCGTTTTCATCGACGATTTGCAGGTCGTAGACGGGGGAGAATTTGCCCGTGGAGCCGGGCTTGACTGGGAACCAGGGGAAATTGGCGATAATGACGGAGGTTTCCGTCTGCCCAAAACCTTCGATGAGTGGTCTTCCCGTCATTTCCACCCAGCGGTTGTAGACTTCCGGATTCAGCGGTTCGCCGGCGATGGAGCATTGCTTGAGCGACGAGAAATCGTATTTGGTCAAATCTTCGCGGATGAGGAAACGGTAGACGGTCGGCGGGGCGCAGAAGGTCGTCAATTTCAGTTTTTCAATGGTGCGGAGAAGGTTTTCGGCGGAGAAATGTCCCTCCGCGTCGTAGGCGGCGATGACGGCTCCGCATATCCACTGCCCGTAGATGCGCCCCCAGGCGAATTTCGCCCAACCGGAGTCGGCGGCAGTCATGTGCAGACCGCCGTCCTCCACGCCCTGCCAATACTTCGCGGTGACAATGTGCCCAAGGGGATATGTGTAGTCGTGCAGGACCATCTTGGGCATGCCGCTGGTTCCAGAGGAAAAGTACAGGAGCATTGGGTCGTTCATGCAGGGGTAGTCAGTGCCTGTCGGCTTCTCCCAGACGGGGCTTGCCTTGGCGATTTCCCCGCGGAAATCCACACAGCCGGCAGGGATTTTCCGCCCGCAGACCATCACGGTCTTGACTGAGGAGACTTCTCCCTGGGCCTGGAGCACGTCGGCGACGATGGTTTCGTCGTCCACGATGATGGCCGCCTTGACCTGCGCGGCCTGGAAGCGGTAGAGGATATCCTTGTGGCGGAGCTGGAAGGAGGCGGGAATGGCGATGGCTCCGAGCTTGTGCAGGGCAAGCAGGGTGAACCAGACCTCGGCGCGCTGCTTCAGGATGAGCATCACCGTGTCACCCTTTCTGATGCCGTGCGACACCAGGACGTTGGCAATGCGGTCGGACTGTTCCTTGACATCGCCGAAGGTATAGGTAACAGGCTCCACGCGGTTGTCGTCAATCCAGACCAGGGCGGGGCTTTCCGGGCGCTCCGCAGCCCAGCAGTCCATCACATCGTAGGCGAAATTGAATCTGTCGGGGACATTGACCTTGTAGTTGGCCTTGAAGTCCTCGTAGGAAGTGAAATCTTGTCGTGGCAGGAATTTTTCCAGCATGATTGTTAACCAAAGTTTGTCATCCGCCGACAGGGCGGGAAATCGTGGGCAGTTCAGGTCGGTCGCCGGGCGTGGCTCAGCCTCGCTCGATGATGGTCAGGAATTTGGCTGGCCCGCCAATGGCGTGCTGACCATGGGGAATCGTCGGATTGAAGTAGCACGAGTCCCCCTTGTTCAGGAAGAACTCGTGCGTTCCTACAGTGACCCGTACTGTCCCTTCCAGGACAAGGTTGAACTCCTGTCCCTCGTGAGTGACCAGGGGAGCCACCGCGCTGTCCGGGTCGAGCAGGACAATCAGCGGCTCCATCGTGCGGCCGATGTAGTTGAAGGCCAAAGACTGAAAACTGTATCCAGGGTAGCGGTCGACCTTGATGCCCTGGCCGTCGCGCACCAGCGTGTAGTCGAGCATCCGCGGCTGCTCTCCTGTCATCAGCACGGTAAAATCGACCTTGAAAATGTCGGCCAGCAGATATAGTTTGCTGATGGGAATGGAAACTTCGCCGCTCTCGTATTTGCCATACAACTCGGCTGTTATCCCCAGGCGGGAGGCTATGTCAACGGGATTGAGTTCCAGAACTTCACGCATCTCGCGGACGCGTGCGGCTATTTCCTGCGGGTTGTTGTTCTGCATGGCTTGTCCCCTTGCTAGGTTGGAATGAAAATCGTAGGTAATCTACTTAATATCATACTTGCAGTGTAACTGTCAAGTCTACTGGTTTCGGAATTTGCAAATTGGGTTGGGGCAGTGGGGGGCTTCTGGCGGGCAATGGGCGGGAGAGATTTCTCCGTCCGCGACATCGTCGCCTGTCAAAAAAAGTGCCATGATCGGTAGGGCGGCGAGACCCTTCGCCGCCGTGATGCCCGTGTGAAGGCGTCGCAATCATTTGGTAGGGTGGTGAGACCCTTCGCCGCCGTCATGCCTGGGGGGAAACTTGACGTTGCCGCGGGAGGGCCGAGCGTCTGCTCGGCCAAGGTGCCTGGGAAAAAGCGCGCCACCGTCCGGTAGGGCGGCGAGACCCTTCGCCGCTGTGATGCCCGTGGGGAAACTTGCCGTTGCCGCGGGAGGGCCGAGCGTTGCTCGGCCAAGGTGCCCGTGAAGAAACGCGCCACCATCCGGTAGGGCGGCGAGAACCTTCGCCACCGTCATGCCCGTGGAGAAACTTGCCGTTGCCGCGGGAGGGCCGAGCGTCTGCTCGGCCAAGGTGCCCGTGAAGAATCGCGCCACCATCCGGTAGGGCGGCGAGACCCTTCGCCGCCGTCATGCCCTTGTATTGGCGTTGCTTTCCTCGCAGTCGTGCTCTGCAAAGAGGATGCCGACCGCTTCCGCACAAGCAAATTGCATCATCCTTGCATTTAAGCATTTCTAAAGTCATCGAAAGTTATAGAAAATGTTGCATACGTAATGGCAACGCATTTACGTCTGAATTAGGCATTATATTTATTGGGTGGAGGGCGGGGGTGGTTTCCCCATAAGGTAAAGGGCGCGACGGCCAAGGGGTCTTGCGTCCGATTGGACGATTGCGCTTTTTTCTCGGTGCACGGTGGCGGAATCACCCCTGGATTTCGCGACGATAGGCGGTTGGGGTCTGGCCGGTCATTTTGCGGAAGGCCTTGGAGAAGGCGAAGACGCTGGAGTATTTGAGGCGCTGGGCGATGTCGCTGATGGGCGCATCGCCGAATCCCAGCAGCCGCTGGGCGTGTCGAAGCCGCTGTTCCTGAAGGTACTGCTGCGGCGAGCGTCCCGTCAGGGCCTTGCATTGCTTGTAGAAGGCGGAGACGGAGAGGTTAGAGAGCCTGGCGTATTCTTCCACGGTGAGTTGTCCCGCGTCTTCGGCCGCCTTCTGGAAAAAGAGGGAAAGAGGATTCCGGCGTGGCTGCGTTTTCGTGAAGATTTCCCGTATCACTAGTTCCGAGACAAGGGAAAAGAGGTGGAAACGGTACTCGGCGTTGCCATGGAGGGAGGCCTGAGCGTTCAGCAGGGTCTTTTCTTCGCTGAGGAGAAGGCGCTGCACATAGTAGTAGATTTCCTCGCCGTACAGGGAATCGCGCAGTTCTATCTTGTCGAGGAAGGGGAAGAGGCTCAAGGTGTTTGAGCGCGTATAGAGATAGACAGAATGTTCGGGGATGCTTAGGATTCTGTCGTGCCAATGGGGGACGATGAGCAACTTGCCAGGTGACAGACGCTGGATGCCCTGGGCGGATTCCATCCACATTTCTCCCTCAATGCCCCAGAAGAAATCGACATGGGGGGATTCTAGTGCCCCACAGCGTTCCAGATGCCAGCGGCTGTCATAGTCTGCAATGCTGAGATAGCGCAGGTTGTAGTCCAGCATCTTCTCGCAGCCTGGCTCCGTGCAGTTGATGAAGCGCGGCAGGGTGCTGTCGCAACCGCGACTGACTTGCCTGTGGACGGCGAATTTCTGGTTTTTGGCCATGTTTTTTCCTCTTTTGTGGTTGAATTACCGATTTGGACATAATTTATC